>Ga0209483_1003227_pt1 | contig 10822 bp, 10 predicted proteins | sample NGEPerA_FD_184508 | JGI IMG/M metagenome (GOLD analysis project Ga0209483, IMG submission 184508) | Arctic peat soil microbial communities from the Barrow Environmental Observatory site, Barrow, Alaska, USA - NGEE PermafrostL2-A... | ecosystem: Environmental > Terrestrial > Soil > Wetlands >...
CTGGGCCGGCGCCGATTTCATCCTCGCGGTGGCCCCGGCCCAGCATCTGCGCGTCACCCTGAACGCTCTGGCGGGGGGGGCGAGGCCGGGCCTGCCGATCGTTCTCTGCGCCAAGGGCGTCGAGCAGGGCACGCTGAAACTGATGACCGAGGTGCTGGCCGAGACGATCCCGGCCGCCCGACCGGCGGTCCTCTCCGGTCCGAGCTTCGCCGGCGAGGTGGCGCGGGGCCTGCCGACGGCGGTGACCCTCGCGGCGGCGGAGCCTGGCTTGGCCCATGCCATTGCCCAGGCCATCGCCACGCCGACTTTCCGGCCCTACGTCGCCGACGACATGATCGGCGCGGAGGCCGGCGGGGCGGTGAAGAATGTCCTGGCCATCGCCTGCGGCATCGTCGAGGGCCGCCAGATGGGCCGCGGCGCCCACGCCGCCCTGATCACCCGGGGCTTCGCCGAACTCACCCGCCTGGCGGTGGCCCTGGGCGGCGACGCCGAGACCGTGGCCGGACTCTGCGGCCTGGGCGATCTCATCCTCACCTGCTCAAGCCCGCAGTCGCGCAACATGAGCGTGGGCCTGGCCCTGGGCCGCGGCGAAAGCCTGGAGGCGGCGTTGGCCGGCAAGCTGTCGGTGGCCGAAGGGGTGGCCTCGGCGCCGGCGGTCATCGCCCTCGCCCGCCGCCACGATGTCGAGACGCCGATCTGCGACGCCGTCGCCGCCATCCTCGCCGGGGACGTCGCCGTGGCGCCGGCCATCGCCGCCCTCCTCGCCCGCCCCTTGAAGGTGGAATCGTAAAGGACACCCGCCATGGCTCTCTTCGCCCTGATCTGCACCGACAAGCCGGACTCCCTGGCCCTGCGCATGGCCACGCGGGAGGCGCATTTCGCCTACGCCCGGGTCCACGCGGGCGCGATCCGGCTGGGCGGACCGTTCCTCACCGCCGACGGCGGGATGGCCGGCTCGCTGACCTGTTGGAGGCGGCGGATCTGGCCGCCGCCGAGGCGTTCAGCGCCGCCGACCCCTACACCCTGGCCGGTCTCTTCGAGAGCGTCGATATCCGCCCGTGGAAGGTGACCTTCGGCGCGCTGGCTTGAGGGACAATCCCGCCCAGCCGGCGCCGGGGACTCGCCTCTGCGGCCTCGGCGACGTGGGCGATCCGGGCGCCAAGGGATTTATGTTCCGTGACGGCGAGATGCTCTTCCTGGGCTTCGTGGTCCGCCGGGGCGGGGAGGTGACCGGATTCGTCGATCGCTGCCCGCACGCCGCCATGCCGCTGGCCCTCATCGGCGACCGCTATCTGACCGGCGAGGGCGACCTCATCCTCTGCGCCTCGCACGGCGCCCTCTTTCGTCCGGGCGACGGAACGTGCGTGGCCGGACCCTGCGCGGGCAAGGCGCTGACGCCGTGGCCGGTGAGGATCGAAGGCGGCGCCATTCTTGCTGGCTGACGGCCATGGCCGATCCCCTGCGCGCTCTCGCCAGCCTCAACGGACGCTTTGCCGCGCCGCTCGCCCAGACCCTGCTCGGCGCCCAACGCGGCGGCGGGGACGCGGCGGCCTTCGCGGCCCACGCCGCCGCCGCCGGGTTCGAGTTCACCGAATCCTGGGCCGACGACAATATTCCCTTCTCCGCGCCCCTCCTGCGGCGGTTCGCCAAGGACCGCGGGCCGATCGCCTATCTCGAGATCGGCGCCTACGAGGGCCGCAACCTCGCCTTCATCGACTGGCTGCTGCCGGGCCGCGTCGAGGCGACGGTGATCGATCCGTGGTTCGACGAGGCGCTCAATCCGGAAGACAAGTATCACGCCGTCGAGCCCCGCTTCCGCCGCAACGCCGGGCGCCTCGGCTTCCCGGCGCTGAAGGTGATCAAGGGCTTTTCCACCTACGAGTTGCCGCGGATGCTGGCGGCCGGCGAGGCTTTCGATCTGATCTACGTCGATGGCAGCCACACCGCCTGGGCGGTGCTCACCGACCTCGCCTTCTGCGCCGCCATGCTCCGGGTCGGCGGCCTGATCATCCTCGACGACTACTGGCACGAGGTCAGCGAGATCGGCGGTCCCGGCGTCAAACAGGCCGTCGACCGCTTTCACGGCGCCTTCCGCCGCTACTTCGAGATCGAAGCGGTCTACCGGCAAGTGGCCCTGCGCAAGACGGCGGAGATTCCGCGATAGAGTACCCTTCTCCCCTTGCGGGAGAAGGATAGGAAATAATCACACCTTGGCTTCCTCCTCGAACTCCTTGACCGCCGCGATCAGGCCCGCGGCCGCCAGTTTCACCAGTTCACCGCCCTTCTCAGGGGTGGCGAGACCGGGGTCGGAGCCCATGCGGCCATCGGGAAAGCGGGCGCGGAAGTCGGCGGCTTCGCGGATCGGGCCGGTGGGAGCGATCTGGGGCGCGTAGTTCGCCGCCTTGACGTGATCCGGATAGGCCCACTGGGTGACGGCGATCTCCGATGGGGTGGCGTGGCTGCCGTGGCCGGCGGGGAACTGCTGCTGGGCCAGGCGGAAGACCCCGGCGAGGTCCCACCAGTTCTTCAGCCGGCAGGCGAAGCCGGCGCGGCGGCCCGCGAAGCTCGCCTCGGCGTAGAGTTCGGAGAACGCCGCCTCCATGGTGGCGACATTGCCGCCGTGGCCGTTGAGGAACAGCAGCCGGGTGAAGCCGTGGTGGGTCAGCGACCGCGTCCAGTCGCCGATCGCGGCCATGAAGGTCGAGGGCCGCAGCGCGATGGTGCCGGGAAAGTCCAGATGGTGCTGGGCCATGCCGATGTTGAAGGTCGGCGCGATCAGGATGTCGGCGCTCTTCTGCGCCTCGTGGGCGATGATCTCCGGACACAGCCAGTCGGTGCCCAAGAGGCCGGTCGGTCCATGCTGTTCGTTGGAGCCGATCGGAATGACGATGGCGGTGGATCTGGCGAGAAAGCCCTCGATCTCCGGCCAGGTGGAAAGATGCAGCAGCATGTCGCTCCCTCGCGGCGGCTCACTTGCGGCCGTCCCCTCCTAACGCCTAGGCTGGCGCGAGGGAAATCCGAGGAGGAGACGAGCGCCATGCGCACCAACGGCATCAACCACCTGGCCCTGGTCTGCCGCGATATGAACGAGACCCAGCGGTTCTACACCGGGGTTCTGGGCATGCCGCTGGTCAAGACCGTGGCCCTTCCCGATGGCGGCCAGCATTTCTTCTTCGACTGCGGCGGCGGCTCGCTGCTGGCCTTCTTCTGGTGGGAGAACGCGCCGCCGGCCGCGCCGGGCATCGCCTCGGTGGCCGATTTCCCGATGAAGCCGATGACCGCCGTCGGATCGATGAACCATGTCGCCTTCAGCGTCGATGAGGCGGTCTTGGAGGCCTGTCTCGCCCGCCTGCAAGCCGCCGGCGTGCCCGCCACTCCGTCGGTGGTCAACCATGACGACAGCCCCATGGGCGTGGCCCGCCACAACCATCCCGGCGTCTTCGTGCGCTCGGTCTATTTCACCGACCCCAACGGCGTCATGCTCGAATTGGCCGCCTTCACCCGCGCCTTCGAGCCGGGCGATGTGCGCCACGAGGCCGCCTCGCCCGCCGCGCCGGTCCTTACGGAGGCCTGATCCCATGGCCCGACTGCGACAGGTCCCGCGCGCCGAGGTCAAGGACAAGACCATCCTGCGTATCTACGATCTGCTGTTCGGCGACCGCTGCCCGGTGCACAAGCCGGGCACCGAAACCGGCACCCGCGGCGACTGGTGGACGACGTTCGCCAACAGCCCCGACGCCTTCGCCCACGCCGTGGCCGGCTTTTCCTACTATCGCGACCCGGCCCGCAAGATCGACCCGGTGCTGCGGGAACTGGGCCAGACCCGGGTCGGCTGGGCCAAGGGCAGCCAGTTCGTCTTTTCGCAGCACTGCAAATCCCTGCGCGGCCTGAAGGTCTCCGAGGAGAAGATCGCCGCCATTCCCCACTGGCCCGTGGCCGACTGCTTCTCCAAGCAGGAGCGCGCGGTCCTGGCCTATGTCGATTGTCTGGCCCTCTGCGCCGGCCGAACGCCGGAGCCGGTGTTCGAGGCGCTCAAGTCGTTCCTCGATGACGAGGAGATCCTCGAACTGACCTACATCGTCTGCCTCTACGACATGCACGCGGTGATGAGCCGCGCCCTGCGCACCGAATACGACGATCGCGACGATCCGGTGGTCGAGGTCGCCGCCCCCGCCAGCTTCTCGGCCCGCGATTTCCTCGACACCGGGCGGCGGCCCTAGGCGGCCGCTTGACCTGCCTCCCATCCCTTGCAGGCCAGCAGGATCGCGCGAGGGATCTTCTTTTCCCCATTCGAGTAGTAGGCGACCATCCGCCGCGAAACACCCAATGCGGTCGCGGTCGCGCTCAGCGACAAGCCATGACGCAGGCGCCACTCCAGAAAGGTCCGGGCGTCGTCGTGTCCCGTGGCGGAGAGTGTTTCCAGCCAAAGGCTGTCGGCGCCCAGTTCGACGCCCGATGGCCAGGCGACGCCATGTCCCCATTCGCCGACCGTCCCGGCGGCGAACTCGGCGGGGGTCCGCAGCGATCGAAAGCGCCGGTCGCTCAGCATATTCGAGAGATCGATTTCCGCGTGGACTCCGTCCGACCACCGAATTCGCAGCGAGGCCGGCGCATGCGCCTCCACCGCCGTGATCGTCCTCATCCTGTCCGAACCGTTCATCCGTTGAGCGCCTTCCATTGTGCTTCCAGCAACCCTCGATGATCCGCGGCCCAGGCCCTCGCTCGTCGGAGAACCGCCGGCGGCGCTTCACCGACGATGAGTTCCAGAGACTGGATGGCTACGGAACATCGATAGCCGGGACCCTCGACGTGGAAATGCGGCATGCCATGCTCCCGGCCATAGACCGAGATTTTCCAAGCCAACTCTCGGTGGACCGTCACCACGGATTCCGTCTAGTGCAACGAATGCACCAGTGCAAGCCGGGCGCCCTGTTGTGCGCGCAGCTTCCTTGCCATTCCGGCCGCCGCCCGCATACTCGCCAGCCGAAACGCCGGACCAAAGGAGTCACACGTTGAGCGAAGTCCAGGTCTTCCCCGTCCCCCGAGAGTGGGCCGAGCGCGCCCATATGGACGCGGCGGGCTATGACGCGGCGTGGAAGCGGGTCGAGGCTGACCCCGAGGGCTTCTGGCGCGACGTCGCCGGCCGCCTCGACTGGACCCGGCCCTTCACCACCGCCAAGGATGTCTCGTTCGACAAGGACGATTTCCACATCCGCTGGTTCGCCGACGGCCAGCTGAACGTCAGCGCCAACTGCCTCGACCGGCACCTGGCCGCGCGCGGGGACGAGGTGGCGATCATCTGGGAGGGGGACGATCCGGCCGACTCCCGCACGATCACCTACCGCGAGGCCCACGCCGAGGTCTGCCGGATGGCCAATGTGCTCAAGGCTGAGGGCGTGGCCAAGGGCGACCGGGTGACCATCTACCTGCCGATGATCCCCGAGGCGGCCTACGCCATGCTGGCCTGCGCGCGGATCGGCGCCGTCCACTCGGTGATCTTCGGCGGCTTCTCACCGGATTCGATTTCGGGACGCATCCAGGACTGCGACTCGAAGGTGGTGATCACCGCCGACGAGGGTCTGCGCGGCGGTCGCAAGGTGCCGCTCAAGGCCAACGTGGACGAGGCGCTCGAGTCATGTCCCGATGTCCGCCGCGTCCTGGTCGTCGCGCGCACCGGCGCCGACGTGCCGATGAAGCCCGGCCGCGACGTCGCCTATGGCGAAGCGCGAGCGCGGGTGTCCGCCGATTGCCCACCCGAACCCATGGGGGCCGAGGATCCCCTCTTCATCCTCTACACCTCCGGATCGACCGGCAAGCCCAAGGGCGTCCTGCACACCACCGGCGGCTACCTCGCCTGGGCGGCGTGGACGCACGAACTGGTCTTCGACTACCGGCCGGGCGAAATCTTCTGGTGCACCGCCGATGTCGGCTGGGTGACTGGCCACAGCTATATCGTCTACGGACCGCTGGCCAACGGCGCCGCCACCCTGATCTTCGAGGGCGTGCCCAACCATCCCACGGTGAGCCGCTTCTGGGAGGTCATCGACAAGCACCAGGTGCAGATTTTCTATACCGCCCCCACCGCCTTGCGCGCCCTGATGCGCGACGGCGACGAACCCGTGAAGCGTACCTCCCGCAAATCGCTTCGGCTTCTGGGCACGGTGGGCGAGCCGATCAATCCGGAAGCCTGGCTGTGGTACCATCGCGTGGTCGGCGACGGGCGCTGCCCGATCGTCGATACCTGGTGGCAGACCGAGACCGGCGCCTGCCTGATCGCCCCGCTTCCGGGGGCGACGCCGCTCAAGCCCGGCTCCGCCACCAAGCCCCTGCCGGGCGTGAAACTCCAGCTTGTCGATGCGGACGGCGCGGTGCTGGAGGGCGCGGCCAGCGGCAATCTCTGCATCACCGACAGCTGGCCGGGCCAGATGCGCACCGTCTATGGCGATCACGACCGCTTCATCGCCACCTATTTCACCACCTATCCCGGCAAGTATTTCACCGGCGACGGCTGCCGCCGCGACGAGGACGGCTACTACTGGATCACCGGCCGGGTGGACGACGTGATCAACGTCTCCGGCCACCGGCTCGGGACCGCCGAGATCGAAAGCGCCCTGGTCGGCCATCACGCCGTCGCCGAGGCCGCCGTGGTCGGCTATCCCCACGACATCAAGGGCCAGGGCATCTACTGCTACGTCACGCTCAAGGCGGACCAGACGCCCACGGATACATTACGCGCCGAACTGGTCAAATGGGTGCGCCACGAGATCGGCCCGTTCGCCTCCCCCGACGTCATCCAGTGGGCGCCGGGCCTGCCCAAGACCCGCTCCGGCAAGATCATGCGCCGGATATTGCGCAAGGTCGCCGAGGGCGACACCGGAAACCTCGGCGACACCACGACGCTGGCCGATCCGGCGGTGGTGGCGGATCTGGTCGCGAACAGGGTCGGATGAGGTGCGGCGCCCGCCGCAATTGGCGACAGGATCGAATTGCCCCCTCGCAATTCGTTCGTGTTGCCTTTTGCGCCCCCGGGGTCACAATTAGGGGACACGAACGCATTTCGCGAAGAGGCGAAATACGATCATGTCCCCAATTGCGTCAGCGCCGGAAACCTCGGCGACACCACGACGCTGGCCGATCCGGCGGTGGTGGCGGATCTGGTCGCGAACAGGGTCGGATGAGGTGCAGCGCCCGCCGCAATTGGCGACAGGATCGAATTGCCCCCTCGCAATTCGTTCGTGTTGCCTTTTGCGCCCCCCGGGTCAGCCTCGCGCCGGCGCCGAGTAGTTGGAGGCAAGGATGCTCACCTGGCGGATCGGCGCCGTGAAGATCAGCCGCATCGTCGAAATGGAATTGCCGGTCGCCTACGACGAGCGCCGGCCCTTCCTCGCCGAAGCCACGCCGGAGGCGCTGCGGGAGACGTCGTGGCTCTATCCGCACTACGTCACGGAGGAGGGCGCGTTGCGCCTTTCCATCCACGCCCTGCTGGTTGAGGCGCCGGGTCTGCGGCTGGTGGTCGATACCTGCATCGGCAATGACCGGCCGCGCAATTTCCTCGGCAAGAAGGCCCTTTCCACCGCTTTCCTGGCCGAAATGGAGGCGGCCGGCTGGGCGCGCGAGAGCGTGGACGCGGTGGTCTGCACTCACCTCCACGTCGATCACGTCGGCTGGAACACCATGCTGGAAGACGGCCAGTGGGTCCCGACCTTTCCCAACGCCCGCTACCTGATCGGCCGGACGGAGTACGACTACTGGAACGCCCACGACGACGCGGAGCAGCAGGTGATCCTGTCGGATTCCGTGGGGCCGGTGTTTGACGCGGGCCTGGCGCAACTGGTCGAGATGGACCACCGCCTGTCGGCCGAAATCGCCCTCATGCCGACGCCCGGCCATACGCCTGGCCACGTCAGCGTCGCGATCGCCTCTGAAGGCGAACGGGCGATCATCACCGGCGATTCCATGCACCACCCCTGCCAGATCGCCCACCCGGGCTGGTCACCGCCCTTCGACACCGACAAGACCCAGTCCGAGGCGACCCGCCGCCGGCTCCTCGAGGACGTCGCCGATCAGCCGATTCTGATCATCGGCACCCATTTCGCCGCCCCCACCGCCGGCCGCGTGGTCCGCGACGGCGCGGCCTACCGGCTGGAGGTCTAGGATCCAGGTCAATCGGGTTAAGGCGGCGCAACCAGGATTTTTCATCCGCAGATGTCGCAGATGGCGCAGATGAAGGGAGATTTGGTCGGCTGGCTGGCGGACGGTGGTCGGAACCTCTCATCTGCGCCCATCTGCGACATCTGTGGATGGATCTTCCTGGCGTCGCCGAGCCAAGGCCCGCGCGGCGACGTTTACGCGAACGCCCTGGCCTGGCGTCGGGTGGCCAATCGTCAGGCCGGTCGCTAAGGATTTTCCGCGGATCAGCCAGCCGATTCGAATGTGATCCACGATCACGGTCGGCGGTCGGCGACACGGACATCGTCACTCGAGGGAAGCGTACATGCGTATTGGTGGCTGGCTGCTTGTGGCCGTGATCGGGATTGCCGGAGCGGCCGGCGCGGCCCCGGACCATCCTCCGGTCGCTCCGGTCGAGCCGGTCACCGACAGCTATTTCGGGACCCAGGTGGTCGATCCCTATCGCTGGATGGAAGATCGGATCGCGCCGCGCTTCGTCGGCTACATGATGGCCCAGAACGCCTATGCCCGGTCGGTGCTGGACCGCATTCCCGGCCGGGACCGGCTTCAGGCCCGCATCGCCGCCCACACCGGCGGCGGGGTGGCAGTCAGTTCGGTGCAGAGCGCCGGCGGGCGCATCTTCTATCTGAAGCGGGGTCCTTCGGAGAACACCTTCAAACTCTACGTTCGCGACACGGCGCGGGGTCCCGAGCGGCTGCTGCTCGACCCCGACCGCGACGCCACCGCCGGCCGGCACTTCGCCATCGACTATTTCCAGCCGTCCGACGACGGCGCGCGGCTGGTCTATGGCGTCTCGCCCGGCGGCTCCGAGGACAGCGTCATCCACATCATGGAGGTGGCCAGCGGCAAGGAGGCGGCCGAGACCATCGACAGGGCGGAGTACGGCGGACCAAGCTGGCTCCCGGACGGCAGCGGCTTCTTCTACACCCGGATGGTGGCGCTGCGGCCCGGCGAGAGCGACACCGACCGGTATCTCAACGCCCGGGCCTATCTGCACCGGGTCGGAACCGACCCCGCGAGCGATGTCGCCCTGATCGGGACCGGGGTGGCCGGATCACCGGCCCTGACGCCGGTGGATGTCCCGTCCGTCGTCGCCCAAGCCGGATCGCCCTGGGCCCTCGCCGTCGTCTCCCACGGCGATACGCCCGGATTGGAAGTGCTGATCGCGCCGCTCGCCGACGCGAGGCGCGCCGCCGCGCCCTGGCGCAAGATCGCCGACACCCCGGACGGCGTCACCAACGCGGTCCTGCACGGCGACGCTCTCTATCTCCTGACCCACAAGGACGCGCCTCGGTACAAGGTGGTGATGGTCGATGCCGCCGCGCCGGATGTCGCCCGCGCCAAGGTGATCGTGGCCCCTGGCGAACGCGTGGTGGAGGACATCTCGGGCGCCTCCGACGGCCTCTACATCCGCGACCTGGACGGCGGTCTCAGCCGCCTGCGCCGCTATGATTTCGCCACCGGCGATCTCGCCGATATCTCCCTGCCGTTCGAAGGCCAGGTGACCGGCCCCGCCACCGACCCGCTGCGGCCCGGCGCCATCTTCGGCATGCAGGGCTGGGTCGTCGCCGAGCGATGGTTCGCGAGCGCCGGCGACAAGGTGGCGGCCCTCGACCTCGCCCCACCCTGGTCGGAGGACCTGTCCGGTTATGTGGCCGAGGAGATCAAGGTCCCGGCCGCCGACGGGACAATGATTCCCCTCTCGATCGTGCGCCGCCGGGGACTCCCCCTGGACGGCAAGGCCCCGGTCTGGCTCACCGGCTACGGGGCCTACGGGATTTCCCTCAAACCCTCGTTCTCGGCCACCCGTCTGACGCTCCTGGAGGACGGCGGCGTCCTGGCCGTCTGCCATGTGCGCGGCGGCGGCGAGTTCGGCGAGGCCTGGCACCTGGCCGGCATGATGGCGACCAAGCCCAACACCTACCGCGACCTGATCGCCTGCGGCGAATATCTGACCCGTCACGGCTACGGCTCGCCCGCGAGCCTGGCCATCGAGGGCCGCAGCGCCGGCGGCATCACCGTCGGCATGGCCCTGACCGAACGCCCGGACCTCTTCCGCGTGGTGTTCAGCGGCGTCGGCGATTCCAATGCGCTGCGGGCCGAGTTCGAGACCGACGGCGCGGCCAACGCGCTGGAATACGGCAGCGTCAGGACCGAGGCCGGCTTCCGCGCCCTGGCCGCCGTCGACGCCCTGTCGCACGTCAAGGACCACACTTCCTATCCGGCCGTGCTGCTGACCACTGGCCTCAACGACCCGCGCGTCGCGCCCTGGCAGCCGGGCAAGATGGCCGCGCGCCTGCAGGCGGCCACGGACAGCCGCCGGCCGGTCCTGCTGCTCGTCGACACCGACGCCGGCCACGGCATGGGCTCGACCAAGACCCAGCGCGACCGCGAACGCGCCGACCAGCTGGCCTTCCTCTACTGGCAGATCGGCAAGCCGGGATATCAGCCGGCGCCGTGAGCGCGCGGCTCACGGAACAACCAAAGGCCTCTAATACCAGTTCCCACTGAAGATGACTCATGCCAACTTGGGCCCTCGCCCCCGCACTTGCGGGGGAGAGGGTGGGGTGAGGGGGTGGCGCCGCCACGGTGATCTCTCCGGAAAGGCCCGTCACGCGGACAAACCCCTCAC
>Ga0209483_1003228_pt1 | contig 10819 bp, 9 predicted proteins | sample NGEPerA_FD_184508 | JGI IMG/M metagenome (GOLD analysis project Ga0209483, IMG submission 184508) | Arctic peat soil microbial communities from the Barrow Environmental Observatory site, Barrow, Alaska, USA - NGEE PermafrostL2-A... | ecosystem: Environmental > Terrestrial > Soil > Wetlands > Peat...
GTAACAAATGCCGCAGGCGGGTTCAGTTGCACGCCAACGTTGACCTGCAACGAAGCGCCGCCGGTGAAGCGCAGGCTTTCGAGCCCGTTGTCGGCGCCGAGCTGGCGCGCGGCGTTGGGGTCGCCGCCCATTGTTGCGGCCGATTGCACGCTGCTTCCGGGCGATGTCTGAACGACGCTGCCGGTGTTGGTTGTCTTCGATAGGTCCTTGTCGTCGAACACCAGGTCCTGGCGCGAGAGCCCGATGCTGACCAGCGATCGCAACGCCACTCCATCGTTGGAGAAAAAGTCGATGGTCTCCTTGAAGGAGTCCATGATGCCCTGAAACTGGTAGGACCCCCACTGGAACATCAGCACCGGCGGCGCCTTGGCGGGTGTGCTGGAATCGCCGCCGTCGGCGCTGGGGGGCGCGGCGGTTTGCGCGGCGGCGGAAGCATTTCCCGTGGCCTGCATAAAGATCGCAATGGCGTTGGTCAGAAGGCGAACGTCGGTGCCCGTATCCGTGGTGTCGAATTGCAGGTCCATGGTGAGCTTGCCGGAAAACTGCGCCACATACTGCTTCTTCTTGGGGCTGCCGGACTGCGCCGCGACACTGTTCTCCACGGTGTAGACCAGCGTCGCCGGATTGAACTGCACCGGCACCGGCTTCCCGCTGGGGAGCGCCTGGAGCGTGGCTTTCGCGATTTGCGGCGGTTGTGAGGGCATGGACTTATAGCTGTTGCGTCGTGGCCGTTGCGGACCACAAACCTTCATGGACCAAATGCAATTCTTCGATCCCGACTTCGGAATTTTTGGAGTTCAAGTCGGAAAATTTGTACTTGATGGGCATGGCATGATTCAGTTGCCACGTCATCTGCGCTTGCCCATTGATGTCGAACACGTTGATGGTGACCTGCATGCGCGGGGCGAACATGCCGGTGCTGATGAAGTTGAAAATCTGGTAGAGGTTCTGGTTGGTGCTGATCCCGCGCTTGAGAATGACCGTCGCGAAGTTGGTGTAGCCCGCGCGCTGCGCCGATCCGTAGTTTCGGCCGCCTTCGCGGATCACCTTCGGCTCCATCGTCGCTTCCAGCCCCGAACATTCCGCGAACGCACCCGAACACACCGGGACAGGGATGGAAGTCTGCGCCTGGCCGGAAGTGGAGGCCAGCGAATCCTGAAAGAAGTCCACCTGAAAACGAAATACATGGAGTGGAATCATCGGACTGGGTCCCATCAGGTCGCCTCCGCAAGGTTTGCCGTTATCTGTTGTGTGCTGGTGCCGCCGGTCTGCATCGCCAGCGTCACGCTGATCGTCTCGATCGTCGAGGCCGCGGCAAACGTGACGTTGGCCAGCAGGCGGCCGTTGTCGAGATCGTTCTGGGTCATTGTGCTTTGATCGCAGCGGACGGAGAAGGCGTCTGCAACGGACGGGCCGTTTAGCGCATTCAGGCTCCAGAGGTTGGTCATCAGGTTTTGCAGGGAGCGCTGCACGCGGCCCCACAGGGCGGGGCCATTGTTGTCAAATATCGCGGACTGTCCGGTGAGCCGCGCAGCGCGGCAGATCACCGAGACCAGCCGGTTGACCGGCGCGGAGCGGTATGACTCGCCGGGGTATGCGGTCACGTCGGAAAGCAGCCGCAGGCCCGTGGGCGTGAAGCCGAAGAGGCTTAGCCGCTCGATCAACGGCTTGGGGGATTGGTTGTCCCAGACCAGCGGCGTAGCGGAACTCTTCAGCTCCTGCGCGGGCAGTGCCGGCCACACATCGTAGACCGCCGACGGAGCGATTTTCGTCGCGCTGGTGAAGGTGCCGCGCTTCAGCGCATTGCGTGCCAGCAGACCTGTCAGCACGCCGTCGGGCGGTTCGAGCGATTCGAGCAGCGTGTTCGAAGTTGTGGTCTTGAGCCACGGATAACCGAGCTGTAGGAACGCGCTGGAGATGTTCGCAGGAGTGACCAAACCGTCAGGGACAGTGAACTCCGGCATCTGCGCATCGATGATGGCGTGGATGTCTTGTGCGAGGTCTTCGCTGGAGGGATTCTCCGCCGCGGCGGCCGCATCCATCTCCTGCGGCAGCGGGAACGCGGCAACCAACTGCATTTCGCGGAGGTTCAGTTCATTGCGAATTGTGCCGCTCACCAGATAGTTCAAAATCGCAGCGATACTGGTCGCCCACCCCGTGTAGTCGGTGGTTGTAAGGCGCGGCGCGGTCGCGGTGTAGACGCGGTACTGCTGCGGCGTGACGTCCGCTTGTGCGCATTCCACAAACTCTTCCGGCCCCGTCGGCACAGTGGGAATCTGGCCGATGGCTCCCGCAGGCGCCGACGCCGAAAGCGCCGGTAAATCCGGCGTCACGACGAACGACACGTCCTCCAGCACCGAAAGGCTGCACACACCCGTGCGTGTTGTGGCGTCGCTGGGCGAGTAGTTGATGTTCGGGAGCAGCGCGGTCAGCTTTGCCGCTTTTGCTGCATCGTCGTCGGTGGGTGCGACCGGATCGCCAACGCGGACGACGTAGCAACGCCGCCCTCCCTGCGCGAAAAAGCTGCATACGGTTGCGGCGAGATAGTCGGTGCCGAAGTCGGCGCCCGTACCGCCGGGATCGAAGATGGAGTGGAACGCCGCCCAGGTTTCGAGCAGCACCGGAACGTCCTGAATAGCCGTGATTTGCGTAGAGGAATAGCCGAGCGTTCGCAGCCAACTCGCCGAAGCCGCCGGCACAGCCGCACCGGCGAGCACGCGCACGAGCCCGACGAAGCAGGCAACGTCCGCGCGGCCCGTGTCGATCCGTGGCGCGTCAGGCTGGTTGTTGAAGATCACGCGGCTCATCGGTATGCCTCATCTGCTGAACGGGTTCAGGACGCAGGGGAAATTTCGTATCCCTCGGGCGCGAGCACCAGTTCTTCGATTGCCAGGTCTCCCGTGCCTTTGCCGCTCAGCGTCGGGCCGGTATAGCCTTTGGGCGTTACGGCGAACAGCTTGTAAACCTGCACGGGGTTGTTCGCTTCGTCGCGCACCGTGATCGTCACATCACGTTGCGCGGCGACACCGACCGTCCTGGCTTGCGTGATCCATGCCCACAGGTCGGACGAATCCACGAGGCCGCGCTTCAGCGTGACGTCGCCGACAGTATGCATTCCCGCGTATTTGTGGACGTGGTTCGTCTTGTCGTTGCCGTCGCGATACTCGGAGATATGAATCTCCGTTTTCAGTCCGGCGACGTCGGAAAAGCCGCCCAGCAGCTTCTCCGGGTCGCGCGGCCCTTTCAGATCGACGAGGTAGTTATATGAGGGATAAGGCGCGGTACGATTCGGCATCGGTATTCTCCTCTTTCATTCACACTTTTTAGCTGCGGGCGTTGGCGGTCATCTGGCCAATGCGGAAAATGACGAACTCGGCCGGCTTCAGCAGCGCGACTCCAACGAGGCAGATCAAGCGGCCGTTGTCGAGGTCGTTCTGCGTCATCGTGGTGCGGTCGCAGCGGATGAAGTAGGCGTCGGAGGGCGTCGCGCCCAGCAGGTTGCCTTCCGCAAATTCGTTGTTGAGGAACGAATCGATGGAATCTTTCACTCGCGCCCACAGTGCCGGGCCGTTGTTTTCAAACACCGCCCACTGCGTTCCGATGTCGATGGAGTGTTCGAGGTAGATGAGATAGCGGCGCACGTTGACGTACATGAACTCCGAGTCCGAAGTCGCCGTTCGCGCTCCCCAGACGAGGAAGCCGCGGTTGGGGAAGTAGCGGAGGCAGTTGATGCCCAGCGGATTCAGCGTCGCCTGCTCGGCGAAGGTGATGTGGCGCTCGAAGTCCACGGCGCCGAGGACGACTTCGTTGGCGGGCGCTTTCGCCACGCTGTTCTGTTCGTCGCTGCGGGCGTAGATGCCGGCGATGAAGCCGGTTGGCGGCACGGCGATCTCCGCGGGCGCCGAGGTGCCCGCGCTGGCCAGCGGGTTCGGCGTCATCACCCAGGGAACGTAGAGCGCGCCGTAGCTCGTATCGATCTGCGCGCGAACGGCCTCGTAGTCGGAGTCGAGCAGGTTCGGCCCCGCTTCGAGGATCGCGACGCGGTAGGCGCGCTGCCGCTCGACGTGCGGGATCAGGCTGCCGATCATGATGTTGGCGGCGTCGGTGTAGCCCGACGATCCCGGTGTGCCCACGATGGCGATGTCTTCGAGCGGCTCCAGGTACGTGAGGGCCGTCGCGTAGGCGTTGGCCATAGGCTGCCCGCCGTCGTTTCCGCCGCTGAGGGTGTAGATAGTCGGAGCAGCCACCAGAGCAGGCGAAGCCCAGCCCGTAAACATTGCGCTGAAGAGCTGATCGGGAGTCACTCCGGACCCGGCGAGGTGAGCGCCGACTTCGAAGTAGATCTGGTTCTGGAGCGCGTCGATGTGGCGCGGCGGATTCACACCCAGCACGTCGCCAAGGTAATTCGGGTGGTTGGGATCGAGGCCGAGGTTGTCGTAGACCATCAACTGGCCCGCGGCCCCGGGCGCTACCACCCTGACCGTGAAGGCGTAGTACGCAGACGTGTTCGAAGGCGCGGGCAGGGCGTTGGCGGGCGTTGTTGTGGAATGAAACGTAGCGCCCGCTCCGTTGTTGAAGAAGCCCGCCGTGCCGCCGTTCGGAACGACGAACAACAGCGTGCCGGAGGGCAGATTGCCGATCTTGCTCGAGGGAACAGGCGTGGCGTTGAGGGTGACCGTTACGGTTTGCCCATTCAGCATCGCTCCAGGGAAGCGCGCCGCGACAACGACGGCGCCGACGCCGGATGCACCTGACGTGGCAATGCCCGGATCGATGACCGCGGCTCCACCTGCGCCCGCGTTGTTCGCATACACGCGCGACACGTATAGCATCGAGCCGCCGTTATCGAAGAACGCCTTGACGGCCATCGCCATGTAGTTCGTGGTGGAGGCGGCGAAGGACAGGTTGTCATAACTTCCGTAGATGTTCTGGAAGTCGCCAAAGCTGGTCAACAGCTCGGGAATCCCTCCCGACGGGCTGCCGGCAACTGGCTCGTTGCTGGCAGGCAGGCCGCCGTAAGGCATGCCGCCTACGGGGCCGGTAAGTGTGGGTCCGGCGAACCCAGTGGTGGTTGTGCCGACACCTTCGATGGAAGGCGCGCGGAAACTGACTTCTTCGACGTAAACTCCTGGCGCAAGATACTCGGGCACGGTGGATCTCCTTGCTTTAGACAGAAATGGCGAAACTCATCGAAAGCTCTTGACCGGACTCGAGCTGCACCGGCTGGCTGGTGGACTTGAATGCGGGGTTGGACAGGTTGGTCAGGATGTCGTCCGGGTTCGGAATCCACCCTGATGGCTGAGTGAGTGCAGCGGGATCGAAAAGGGCCTTGATCGTTACATCGACCGTGGACACGGTGACGGGACCCGTACCGGTTGTGCTGGCCTTCATGCTGAGGCCGATGACCGCCAGCAGCGCCTCGCCGCTGGCGTCGGCCTGGCCTGTCGCGAGCACCGTGTTGTCGCTGTCGCGGACGACCTGCAACACAGCCCACGGCAGTCCCTGCGGCGGCGTGGTTCCGCTTCGGACGACCGAGGCGTGAATGACAGCCCAGTTCGACCCGATAGGCGCGGACGGCGCAGGATACAGAGGAACCTGCTGCGGATCGAACACCGATTTCGGGTCCGCCAACGCGGCCAGCGCCGCGGGATTTGTCGTCGAGCCCGCGGGCGCCGTACCAATCACAGGCACCGTCATCGGCGCTCCTACGTTGGCGCGCCGCGGAAGGTATCTGCGGTTGGGGTCCTGTAGCGTGACCTCGAAAGTCGTCGGCGTTGCGGGCCATGTTGCGGAGGGAATGAACTGCGTCGTCAGCGCGCTCATGCCCGGCCCGTCGAAGATCACATACACACCACTGCGGTTCGGCTTCAGGTTCCACTGCGGCGAGGTCACGGGGACCGGATTGGCGACCGACGTCCCCGTCATCGCGTCGATGCAGACAAACGCTCCCAGCACGCGGCGGTCTACCAGCTCGTTCATGCGGTGCCTCCGTCCTGGAAGCTGAAGCGAGTAGCAACAACAGGCATACCCGGAGTGACGACGCGGTCTACGCGCACCACGCGCACCACATAACCGACGCTCAGCCGATACTTCGGCCCGAGGCCGTCCCATATGTCGAGGATGTCTTGGAGGCTCAGATCGGCCGGTAATATCTGCACGGAATCCGTGAGGTCCCATCCGGGAGCGGAAGAAGAAAGCGACAGGATGGACGTGTCCAGGATCGGGTGCGATTGAATCTGCTGCATGGTCCACGTCAGGATTTTCTGCTCGGCCTCGGCGCCCTCGGCGTTGGCGTCCCAATAGGACATCAGGTAGTGGAGGTCGAGGAAGAGCACCGGTTGTTCGCCCGGAGAGTCCTGCAAGCGCGTGACCGCGCGGAAGTGCTCGTTGGTGCCGATGTGGTGGAGATAAAGCGAAACGGTCTTATCCAGTTTGGTCGTATCTTCGGTCGCGATCTCGGTGCTGGAAACGAGCTTGAACGTGCAGGGGAACCCCACGACGTTGGGGTCGTAGGTGTTGTTCAGATACTTTGCGATGGCATCGCCAACTGCGAACACTGCTTGATAGTCGGCCATCATGCTCCCTTGAATGCAGCAACCGTTAAGCGACAACCCGGAAAAGTTACAGCAGGACTCCAGTCACTTCTGTTTTCGCAAAAAATCTTCAGCATCCTTCAGGCGCGCCGTGTTGAGCTGAAAGATACGCTCCGTTCCCACGCGCGATTCTTCGTTCAAATAGCCCTCCGAGATCAACCAGTTCAACGCCGTCTCGGTCGTTTCCACGCTTTGCCGCACCGCCTCTTCCATCAGCCGCCAGCGTGCGATCCCGGTGAGGCTATCGGCTGCCGAAGGATGGCGCAGAAAATAGCTGAGGATTTCTCGCGTCGCGGGAACGGCCGCTTCTTGAACATCCTTGTCCACGCTAGGACTGATCTCCGTGCAACTTTATGCACGCCGCGTGCCATTGCGCGAAACGGTCGAAATCGCAGGGAATTGAGGGTATTTCGGGATGATCGCGTGCGAAGCCGCTGCACGAGCGGGCACTGATTGCCCCGGTTGGTTACTTGCTGTGCTGTCAGGAAAATCCGATTCGCGCAGGAAACTCGCGCAAATGTGGGTGGGTCGAAAATTACCCGGCGCGGGATGCAAACGACCCATCACACATGGCTTGGCTGGAAGCCGATCCCATATTTTTTTGCGAGCCGGCCGAGCGCACGGCGGTCTTTTCCGGCCTCGCGTGCGGCCCGCGTCACGTTGCCATCGTGCTTGCCAAGGATCTTCTTCACATACGTCCGCTCAAATTCTTCAATGGCCTTCAGTTTGGCCCCGCGAAAGTCCTGATCGGGAGTGTCGCCGACATCGCGCAACATATTGAGGTCGATCGCGGATGCCGGAATTTGCGCGCCGGGAGAAAACAATACGGCGCGCTGGATGATGTTGTAGAGTTCCCGCACATTGCCCGGCCAGTCGTACCTTTCGAGCCGGTTGGCTGCCGCAAGCGACAAGACTTTCTTGGGCATCGCAGACGTCCGGCAAATGTCTTCGATAAAGTGCCGGCTTAGCAGTCCAATGTCTCCCCGCCGTTCACGAAGAGCGGGCAGATGGATGCGCAGAACATTGATACGGAAGACGAGGTCGGAACGAAAGTGCTTCTGCGCGACCAGGCCCTCAAGATCGCCATTGGTTGCGGCAATGATGCGCAGGTTGGCTTGCCTGAAACTCTCGGACCCCAGCGGCCGATAGGTATGTTCCTGCAAGAGGCGAAGCACTTTGCTCTGCGCCATCGGCGACAGGCTGTCGATCTCATCCATAAACAGCGTGCCTTGTTCCGCCAGCGCCACCAGGCCTTTCTGGTCGTTCCGGGCGTCGGTGAAAGCGCCGCGAATATGCCCGAAAAGCTCGTTCTCAAAGAGGTGGTCCGGGACCGCCCCGCAATCGACCGGAATGAATGGCCCGTGGCGGCGCTTGCCCATCTGATGGATGGCGCGCGCACACAGTTCTTTGCCCGTACCCGTCTCTCCGGTGAGGAGCACGGGGGCATCGTTTGTGCCGGAGACCACCACTTGCTCCAGCACCTTCAGAAAGGATGGATCTTCGCCCACCAGTTGCCGAAGGCCCATCTCCGCCGAGAGCGAGGTCTGAATATCCGCGAGTTCCTGGGGCCTGCTTCCAAGAAAGCGCATAATGCGGCGGCGCAACTCTTCGGGGCGGGTAGGCCAGAGGAGAAAGTCGTCGGCGGCTTCGGCGGCAACCTGTAGAACAGTGTCGTCCAGCTCTGGGATGACCGCGAAGATCGGAATCGGACTCGGATTCTGCCGCAGCCCCTCGAAAAACTTCGTAGCTTTCTCGGCGGCGAGTACGGCGTTTGCGATCACCAATCGATACGCGCCCGACGTCAGATCGCCGGGGCTGAATTGCTCCCACGAAATCCGCCGCACTTGGGCGGCCTGGGACGCCAGAGGCGCAAATATCCCTTCGTGCAGAAAGGACGGATGCTCGACAATGAGAATACCGTTGCACATAGCAATGCCTGCTTTGGGGGGATGTCCGGTCCGCTGCGCTGTCCGCGATACCAGATTCAGGGCTTCATGTTAACACGACATAATGCATATTTTCCGCGCGTTGGCTTGCTTTCAGAGGATATTTTGCACGCGGCAAAAGGGCTCGATTGTGGCAAGTCGAATGGTTGCACCTGGAGTGGTGCATGACCGCAAGACCTGTCCGACTGGAACGCCCGGCAGTCGGTTGCATTCAGGCCGGTCCTGCTGGCGCCGAGATTTTCGCAAGGATGTGGAGACCCTTGCGAAAGTCAGGGAAATGCGCACGCCAAAGTTGGCTGCGAAATCTTCTCAACGACTGCCTGTACATTAAGTAGATGCTCCGCCCCTCGTCGCTCATCGATACTCGCATCATCCATTGCGGCGACTGCCTCGATCAACTCAGGCAGCTCCCGGACAACTGCATAGACCTTTGCTACATCGATCCGCCGTTCAACTCGAATCGCAACTACGAAGTTTTTTGGGGCGAGACCAAGGAGAAGAGGTCCTTTGAGGACCGACACGAATCGACAAAAGCTTACATCGAGTACATGCGTCCGCGTTGCGTGGAAATCGCAAGAGTCTTGAAAAAGACGGGGTCGTTCTACTACCACTGCGACTGGCACGCCTCCCATTACGTTAAGGTCATGCTGGATCAGATATTTGGGGAGAACAATTTCCAGAACGAAGTGGTCTGGAAGCGCACTTTCGCGCATAGCGGTGCTTCGAGATATGGAACCGTTCATGACACCATTTTTTTCTACACCGGATCAAGTGAGTACACATGGAACAGGCAATTTCAACCATACGAACCTGAATATATGGAGACCTTCTTCGATCAAAAAGACGCAAGGGGCCAGCGTTGGATGCGCATGGACTTGACTGGGGACGGCATTCGCAACGGAGACAGCGGCGAACCTTGGCGAGGCATCGATGTGAAGGCAAAGGGGCGGCACTGGGCGATTCCATTGGAGGAGATGCTGCAGTACAAATTACCCAAGGATGCGACCGCACAGGAGAAACTGGAGGCCCTGGATGCGGCGGGCGCGATCCATTGGCCCAAGAAACAGGGCGGAGTTCCGCGACTCAAGCGATATGCAAGTAAAAGCCCCGGCGTGCCGTTACAGAGCGTCTGGAACGACATCAGGCCCATCCACAATTTGTCCGTCGAGCGTTTGGGTTATCCGACACAAAAGCCGCTGGCTCTTCTCGAACGCATCGTAAAAGCATCGTCGAACGTGAATGATGTAGTTCTGGATGCCTTCTGCGGCTGCGGTACAGCACTTGTCGCATCGCAGAATTTGCACCGGCAGTGGATCGGGATCGATATTTCTCCGACCGCATGCCGGGTAATGGCAAAGCGGCTGCGAGACGTAACTCAGCTACAGGAAAGCGAACATCTGTGGAAAGTTGGACGGGGTTTTGTAGTGCGTGACCTGCCACAGACCGAGCAGCAACTCCGGCGGCTGCCACCCTTTGAGTTTGAGAACTGGGCGGTCATTGCATTGGGAGGCATTGCCAACAAGGTGCAGGTAGGCGACATGGGGCTGGACGGAAGGCTCTATCCACTTTCCGCAACGCCAACGGTGAAACCCGATTCGTTCGACTTTATGGACGTGTGGTACCCGATCCAGGTAAAGCAGAAGGACAAGGCGGGACGGCCTGACATCGATTCGTTCGAGGCTGCGATGATTCGCGAGGAGCGAATGAAAGGGTTCTTCGTGTCGTTCGACTACACCAGCGACGCGCTTACCGAGATACAAAGGTTTTTCAAACAGACGGGAAGAGTGATCGTTGCGTTGACCGTGAAACAGATTCTGGAAGACGAGATTGCAATGAAGTTGGCTTGAGGCCAAGCGGCGTCGCTTCAGAGTTCGAGCCGCGAATCGTCGATCGCCAGCCGCACATTCCCATCCGATTTTTGCAACCGCCGCACGGCTTCCATCTTGTCAACATTCGCCTTCAGCATGACCAGTGCGATCGGGATCGACTTGCCCGCGGACTTGATCGTCCGGATGGCGGTCTCGCGGTCGATGTCGCACACCTGCATCAGCACGCGGATGCCTCGCTCGACCAGCTTGGCGTTCTTCATGTGTACGTTGACCATCAGGTTTTCGTACACGTAGCCGAGCCGAGTCATGGCGCCGGTGGTGATCATGTTGAGGATCATCTTCTGTGCGGAAGAAGCCTTCATGCGCGTCGATCCCGACAGAATTTCGGGGCCGACTTCGGCGCAGATGGTAACGTCGGCCACCTGCGAAAGGTCGGAGTTCAGGTTGCAGG
>Ga0209483_1003229_pt1 | contig 10817 bp, 10 predicted proteins | sample NGEPerA_FD_184508 | JGI IMG/M metagenome (GOLD analysis project Ga0209483, IMG submission 184508) | Arctic peat soil microbial communities from the Barrow Environmental Observatory site, Barrow, Alaska, USA - NGEE PermafrostL2-A... | ecosystem: Environmental > Terrestrial > Soil > Wetlands >...
GAATTGGGCTTTGACACCCCGTGGGTTCCAGACAGCCGCCGGTGCCCCTCTTTTATCCAGTGTCCAACCAGCCGTCGACGCTACCGCCGGAACTCCTGCAAATCCGGCCAAAACTCCGAAACTCGAGATTCCTGCCAAGTGCCCGAAATCAGAAGAGTCGACGTTCACCTCAGCAGCGACCACAATCTGCTGCTCGGTCGCGGCCGCCTGCGCGTTATAGCCCTGCATGTACCCGCGTGGCGTCTTCACATTCTTCGAGTCAGGATCGGTCACGTTGACCTTCCCAGCCGGCGTCTCGGGCGGTGCATATGGAGTCGGAGCAGCCCCGAGTCGCTTTCCGTCGCTTGCGCGCCCGTGCACCCGGTAAGCCTCATAGGCATCATTCGCGCGCTGCTCGACAGCGAGATCCTCCTCCAGCCGGCGCTTTGACTGGGAAAGGCGCTCAGGACGCGAACGCGGAATCGGCTTGGCCTCGATGGCACGCTTCTCATCAAGGCGACGTTTAGCCTCGCGCAACCAACCACGCCGGCCCTGCTCGGTGGAAAGCTCCGGCGGCAGCTCATCTCCGCGCTTCTCCCCATACTGCTCGTCCTCTTCACGATCGACTGCATCGGCCTCGGCAAGGATCTCCCTGGCGATCTGCTCATAGTCACGCGCCGCGTGCTGGGAAGCGTTCGCGCGGATCTTCGTCCCATCGATCGCGATCACTCCGACCTTCACCAGTCCAGCCTGTGCACACAACCCCAACACCTGACCGAACAGATCAGCCAGCGCCGTCTCATGGCGCTGGCGAAAGCGCGCGATCGTCGTGTGATCCGGGCGCTGATTCGCCGCGATCACACGGTAAGCGACGTTCTCCACACACTCGCGCTCGATCACCCGAGAAGAGCGCTGTCCCATGCAGTATGCGTAGAGCAGCAGCGCCAGGCCATCATCCCCGGCTCGTGCGCCGCACGACCGTGACCATCCCCACGATAAGCGCCATAGAACGCCGACAGATCCATCTCCTCGGTGCTCGCCAGCACGAACCACGCCAAGTGATCCTCCGGCAACCACTCCTTCAAACTCGGCGGCAACAACAGATCCTGCTCACGGTCACAAGCTATGAAGTTCTGGGGCATACCGACATCCTCTTAAACCCGCCGGACGGCACCCCTTTACGCAACAGCCACGACGAGCTGCAGGCGCCCGACCGAAGATCGACACACGCCCGCTTGCGCCGAGCGACGCAAGAGCGCTCGCCTCACCGTGACTCGGACCCGGTCATCGACGACTTTTGGGCGTGCCGGCCGAGGATCGGCACATGCTCGCTTGCGCCGGGCGACTCGGAGCGCTCGCCTCGCTGCGCCTCAAACCTGGTGTTCTGGGACGCCTCGTAACCAGGAGTGCGGATCAGTGGCCCGCTCCGAGCGTCTTGCGTAGACCTGCGAGCGCGCGGGCGCCGACGCGGTTGAAAGCGACCCGGAGCAGTGGGTCGGCGAGCTTGAGCGGCCCCTTCAATGCGAGATCCGCGTCGTAGGTGATGCGTGTGCCCTGCTCGGAGGGCTCGAAGGTGATCCGGTCCAGCGAGACGACGGCCGGGCTCTCGCCGCGAAACGTGACGGCGTTTGGCGGGTCGTACTCGACGATGCGGTAGGTGAGGGGTGTCTTTCGGTGAAGGAAGCTGGCCAGGAGCCGGAACTCGGTTCCCTCGTGGACTGGTGCGTCGCCGAGGCGCTCGGCTTCGATGACGCCCGGGTCCCACTCCTGGGTGCTCGAGAAGTCGCTCAGGTAGGCGAACATCTCATCGGGCGGACGTGGCGTGTCGAGGCTTGCGTTGTAGTGAGCCATCGGGTTCTCCTTATTGGTTTGAGTAGGGGTTGGCGGGAGGCGGTGTCTCGTGCCAGCCGCTGAGGCGCTCGCACTCGGCCCATAGCCGCTCGTGGTCCTGGGGCGTCTGCTTGGTCCACGGCACGCGGTGAGTTGGGCGCTGCCGGCGGTCATGCCAGAAGCCGCCGGAGCTGCGCGCCGGCACGGGAGAGGCGCCGAGCCAGACGATCGTGTCGGCGCCTTCTTGGGGTGTGCGCAGCAGTCGTTTTGTCAGACTGTGGAAGCGCGGTAGCGAGGACTTTAGGCCCGGGGTGTCCGCCCAGCCCGGGTGCATTGCGTGAACAACGACGCCGGTGCCCCGCAACCTTTCTGCCCACAGTTCGGTCAGGATGACCTGGGCGCGCTTGGTGCGCGCGTAGGCGGCCGGACCGTCAAAGTCCTCATGAGCCATCTGCAGGTCGTCGAGGTGGATTCGTTGCGTATACATGCCGCCCGAGGACACATTGACGATGCGGGCAGGCTTGCTCTGCTCGAGCAGCGGGACGAGTAGGTTGGTCAGCAGGAACGGTCCGAGGACGTTGGTCGCGAAGGTCAGCTCGATGCCGTCGACCGAGAGCGTCCGCTCGCCCGCCATCGCACCGGCGTTGTTGACGAGCACGTCGAGGCGCGGCGTCTGCGCGCTGAAACGCTCGGCGAACTGTCGCACGGCTTCCAGGTCGCTGAGGTCGCAGAGGCGGACCTGAACGTCGCTGTTGGGAGACCGTGCCACGATCTGCGCGCGTGCGCGCTCGCCGCGCTGCTCGCTGCGGACCGCCAACCGGACCGTGGCGCCGAGACGCGCGAAGCCCTCGGCGGCAGCGAGGCCGAGACCCGAGGTCCCACCGGTGACGAGCACGACCTTCCCGTCCATCGGCTGCATCTCGGCAGCGCTCCACATGCCTCTGCGCATGCGATAGCCGACGCGGGTATAGCCCGCGAGGATGGTGCGGTCGAGGATCGTGTCGAGCAGCGGGCCGATCATGCTGGCGATCCGGGGTCTTGGGGCGGATACCGCACACGGCAAGCATGACGCATCGGCCGCCTCGCCCCCGTCCCTCCCCTGCGCCGTAGACGGAATAGTGCTATGTAGATGATCCTGGAAATGTTTGATGTCGTAGAACAAGCATGAGGATCGCGATCGTCGGTGCGGGAGTCTCCGGGCTCGTATGCGCGCATCTGCTGCACCGCGATCACGAGCTGGTCGTGTTCGAGGCGAGCGAGGAGGCGGGAGGGCACGCCAATACGGTGCATGTCGAGACAGACACGGGGGCCTACGATCTCGATACGGGCTTTGTCGTCTTCAACGACCGCAACTATCCCGGGTTCGAACGCTTGCTGGGCGAGCTTGGCGTGGCGACTCAGCCGTCGCAGATGAGCTTCGGGGTGAGCGACGGCGTGGACTTCGAGTACAGCGGGGCCTCACCGAACGGCCTGTTCGCGACTCGCGGCAATATGTTCGCGCCGTCCTTTCACCGGATGATCGCCGACCTGATCCGCTTCAACCGGGACGCCCGTCGGCTGCTCTGCAGCGAGGAGGACCCGCCGCTGGGAGAATGGCTTTCACAGCAGCGCTATTCGCGTATGTTCGTGGAGCGGCTGATCGTCCCGCAGGCGTCGGCTGTGTGGTCCGCAAACCCTGCGCAGATGTTGTCTTTCCCCGCGCGCTTCCTGATCGAGTTCTTCGAGAATCACGGGATACTTGGATTCCGCGACCGGCCACACTGGCGGACGATCACCGGTGGATCGCACAATTATGTATACGCGCTCATTCGGCCCTGGCGCGAGCATCTCAGGCTTTCGACACCGGTGACGGAGGTATCTCGTCATCCTGGTCATGTCATGGTGTCCTCGCGTGGCTGCGAGCCGGAGCGTTTCGACGCGGTCGTGATCGCGACGCATTCCGACCAAGCGCTCGCGCTGCTGGCCGATCCGGGCGAGCGCGAGCGCGAGCTGCTCGGGGCTATTCCCTATCAACAGAACGAGGTGGTCCTCCACACCGACCGCTCGCTGCTCCCACGGCGCCGGCGCGCGTGGGCGAGCTGGAACCTCCATCTCGGTAACGGTTCGCACGGGCGATGCACGGCGACTTACCACATGAACCGTCTGCAGTCGTTGAGCGCCGACCGCGAGTTCTGCGTCACGCTCAACCGCACAGCGGCGATCGACCCGGGGCAGATCATCTGGAAGACGCGGTATGCGCACCCCGTCTACACCCCCGCAGGTGTCGCCGCGCAGGCACGCCACCACGAGATCAGCGGGCGCAATCGCACGCACTACTGCGGCGCCTACTGGGGATGGGGCTTCCACGAGGACGGTGTCAGCAGCGCGCTGCGGGTGGTGCGCGAGCTCGATCTGCGGCGAGCGGAGCCGGTGAGCTTATGACGGCCAGCGCGATCTACGAGGGCACGATCCGTCACCGTCGCTTCGGTGTGCGCCCCCACGAGCTCCGCCACCGCTTGGCGCTTTTGTATATCGATCTGGAGGAGCTGGACGGCCTGCTCGGCGGCCGGCTCATCGCCGGCCGCCCGGGCCTCGTGCGCTTCCGCCGGGCCGACTACCTCGGCGATCCGAAGATTGGGCTTGCGGATGCCGTGCGCATGCTCCTCGAGCGCCACACGGGCAGCGCGCCCGCTGGTCCGATCCGTCTGCTCGCGCATCTGCGAACGTTTGGACACTGCTTCAACCCGGTGAGCTTCTACTACTGCTTCACCGCGCAAGAGCGCCTCGACGCGGTGGTCGCCGAGGTGACGAATACGCCGTGGGGAGAGCGACACGCCTACGTGCTCGCGCGGACGGGCGAGGGCCCGACTCTGACTGCCGGCTTTGCGAAGGCGCTGCACGTATCGCCGTTCATGGGGATGGAGCAGCGCTACACCATGCGCGTGTCCTCACCCGGCCAAACGCTGGCGGTCAACATCGAGAGCCACGAGTCTGGAGCGCTCGCGTTCGACGCGATGCTCGCACTGCGTCGCGCGCCGCTGAGCAGCGGCGGTCTGGCTCGCCTCACCGCGCGCTACCCGGCGGCGACGCTGCGCGTGCTCACCCTCATATATTCTCACGCGCTCGCCCTGAAGCTCAAGGGCGTGCCACTTCACCCCCATCCCGGGGAGCCGGCGTGACGATGGTGCAGCGCATCGCGCGGCGAGTCGTGCTCAGCCTGCTGGAGCGCATGCGCGCGGGCCAGCTGACGATCCTCGAGGGCGAGCGAGCACTGGTGCTGGGTCACGGCAGTCCGCGGGCGACGGTACGGGTCAACTCGCCACGGCTCTGGCCGCGGCTGCTGCACGGCAGCCGCGGAATGGCCGAGGCATACATGCAGGGGCTGTGGGAGTCCTCGGACCTGACGGCCGTTGTGCGCGTGGCCGCGCACAACACGAGAAGCCTCGATGAGTGGCGTCGTCGCGTTGCGCCGGCACGGGTCCCGCTGCAGGCCGCACGGGGGATCCGCGCACGCAACACTCCCGCGCGCAGCCGCCGTGACATCGCGGCCCACTACGACCTCGGGAACGAGCTCTTCGCGTTGATGCTCGACGAGACGATGATGTACTCCTCCGCCTACTTCCCGAGCCGGGGGATGACGCTCGCGCAGGCCTCGAGGGCCAAGCTCGAGCTGGTGTGTCGCAAGCTCGATCTGCGAGCCGGCGACCACGTGCTGGAGATCGGCACGGGATGGGGCGGTCTCGCCGTCCACGCCGCGAAAACGAGGGGCTGCCAGGTCACGACCACCACGATCTCGCGCGAGCAGTGCGAGCACGCCCGTCAATGGGTGCAAGCGGCCGGGGTCGCCGATCGAGTCACGGTGATCTGCGAGGACTATCGCGACCTGCGCGGACGCTACGAGAAGCTCGTCACCATCGAGATGATCGAGGCCGTCGGGTATCGCGACTTCGACACGTTCTTTGCGCGCTGCTCGAACCTTCTCACCGACAACGGGCGAATGCTGCTTCAGGCGATCGTCGTCGACGATCGAGCCTACGAGGTTGAGAAGGCCTCGCGGAGCTTCATTCGCACCCACATCTTCCCCAATGGCTGTCTGCCCTCGCTCGCGGTGATCGCGGGCTGCGTCGCTCGGTGCACCGACATGCGAACCGTCGGACTCAAGGATCTGACTCCGCATTACGCCGAGACGCTGCGGCGCTGGCGCGCTAACTTCGAGGGGGCGACCCCGCGCCTGGAGGATCTCGGTTACGACGAGCGCTTTCGGCGGCTGTGGCGGATGTATCTCGCCTACTGCGAGGCCGGTTTCGCCGAGCGGCGGATCGGCGTCGTGCAGATGATGCTGGCCAAGCCGGGGTGGCGCCGATACGCCGGTGTGACAAGCGCGCACGAGGCGCCACGGGCGCTGGCTTCCTGAACATGGTTCGCGCGCTCGTCACCGGAGCCTCCGGCTACGTCGGCAGCCGGCTGGTGCGCGAGCTTCACGCGCTCGGCGAGCCGGTGGGATGCGTTGTGCGTGACCCGAGTCGGGTCAGCTTCGAGGAAGCGGTCACGGTGCATCGCGCCGACATGCTCGACCCGAGCTCCCTTGACGCGATCGGCGAGGGCTATACGACGGCCTACTATCTCGTCCACTCGATGGGTCGCGGCGGCGACTCCGACTACGAGCAACGCGACGCCGTCGCCGCCTCCAACTTCGCTCGCTTCGCGATCGCCACGGGCATCGAGCGGATCGTCTACCTCGGCGGCCTCGGCGATCGTCCCGCATCCCAGCATCTGCGATCGCGCCTGCGCGTTGGGGAGATCCTGCACGATGAGGGACCATCGCTGAGTTGGTTTCGCGCCGGCATGGTGGTGGGGGCCGGATCGGAGAGCTACCGAACGCTGCGCTCGCTGGTCGAGCGCCTGCCCGTGATGCTCGCACCATCGTGGCTCTCCACACCCACCCAGGCAATCGGCATCTACGATGTGCTGCGATACCTCATCGAGGCTCCTCGGATTCCACAGACGCGCTCCCGCGAGATCCAGATCGGATCGGCCGAGATACTCACATACGGCGAGATGCTCGATCGGATGGCCGATGCGCTGGGACTGCGCCGCCGCCCACGCATCCCCGTGCCGCTGCTGACACCCTGGCTCTCCTCCCACTGGATCGGGCTCATCACACCCGTCGACGCCGGCGTCGCCAGACCGTTGATCGAGGGGCTCTCCACCGACACGACCGTAACCGACCCGTCAGGGATGGCGCTGTTCGACTTCCAACCCAGATCCTTCGAGCAGGCGCTACGCGAGGCCCTCGCCGAGGAGACCGAGCTCCGCCAGCTCACGACCCCGCCGTAGCCTCTACTGCGGCCAATCTGGTCGTCTGCGCAGACTGCATTCGCGCGCTCGCCTTCAAATCTAAGGAGGCATATCGGCTGAGCCTCGCGAGACGCCTGGATCGGACGACGAGTAGTAGCGGGGACCAACGCTGACCCTGCGCTTGCTCTCGCTGTCAAGCGGCAGCCTGTCGGCTGAGGTTCCGCCCAGTAGCACGTTTCGCCGGGGAACGGCCTCCGGTGGTTAGCGGCTGGCGCAGCGTCGGGTCGGGAGCGCAGCCAGGGGGTTATCAGAGCCTATAGGCCATTATCAAGTTTTCTTGATAGCGCCTTATACTTCCTGATAGCTCTGCTACCTTGCATCCGTGGACCCTCTCGCAAACCCCTATTCGATGAGCGCCGGCAACCCTCCGCGCGCCCTGACCGGCCGAGAGACGCAGAAGCAGCAATTCAGGACCATGCTCGGTCGCCTCGCCCGCGAGATGAACGAGCCGAGCATGATTGTCTTTGGTCTGCGCGGAGTAGGCAAGACGGTTCTGCTGCTGGAGTTCGAGAGCATCGCGGACGCCTCGGGATGGACGGCGCCCGACCCGATCGAGATCCGCTCGGACACAGACTTTCGTGCCGAGCTCGCCGACGCCGCCTACCAGGCGCTGCTGCGTCTCGACCGTCGCCGTGCGCTCGGCGACCGGCTCAAAACCTTCACCCGTCTACTGAGCGGCTTCAAGGTCGGCGCGAGCATCGAGGGCAGCGTCGAGTTCTCGTTCGACCCGAGCGCGGTAGGCGGCGGCTCAGGCAACCTCGAGCGCGACCTGACCCACCTGTTCGTGGAGCTTGGCGACACGGCGCGGGCGCACGAGACCGGCGTCGTGTTCCTGATTGACGAGATGCAGTTCCTCAAGCGCGAAGAGATGGAGGCGGTGGCCGCCGCCATGCACCGGATGTCCCAAAAGCAGCTGCCCATCGCATTGGCCGGCGCAGGCCTTCCCCAGCTTCCCGGCCTGATGGTGGACGCCAAGTCCTATGCCGAGCGTCTGTTCTCCTACCCGGAGATCGGACCGCTGAGCCCCGACGCCGCGCGCCAGGCGCTGTTCGAGCCCGCCCAAGCAGAGGGCGTCGACTTTGAGGATGACGCGTTGGCGCGAATCGTTGAGCTCTCGGGCTGCTACGCCGCGTTTGTTCAGGCTTACGGCAAGGAGACGTGGAACATGGCGCCGGGCTCACCGATCACCCTTGCCGACGTGCAGGCCGCCGAACCGGTCGTCCAGGCGAAGCTCGACGAGGAGTTCTTCCATGTCCGCTTCGAGAAGGCCACGCCCGCCGAGCGACGCTACATGGCCGCGATGGCGGACCTCGGCGACGGCCCCTACAAAACGGGGGACGTCGCCGGGCGCCTCGGCGGTCGGGCAAGCTCATCCTCTGTGCACCGAGACAGCCTCATCAAGAAGGGCCTGATCTTCAGCCCCGACCACGGAGAGGTCAATTTCACGGTGCCGCACTTCTCCCCGTTCATGCGCAGGCGCTACCCGCTTTAGCCTCGCGGTGGGCGAGCACCAGCAAGGGGCACAGCGCCTTCATAGGTCCGTTTGGTCTTGCGCTTGCCATCGCTGACGGTCGTGGTCTTTGTGATCGTGGCGATGCCGATAGCCTGGCACGCTGGCTGCCAGACACGCGATCGCCAGTCGCGCCAGTCGTGATCGCACCAGGGTGTGCCATCCGGGCGTGCGAAGACCAAACCCTCCGGGTTGCCGCACGCCAGCTGGTATTCGCGTAGATCGGCGCAGTTCCATTGCACCGAGCCGTCCCGCGATGTGCTTGCTCCAAAGGCTGCGGTACTTCCTGGCGGTGTTCCTTTCCAGGCGACTTTCGACATACAGACGCCAGAACTCCTCCATGGACGCGCTCTTACCAGCTGAGCTACGTCGGCACGGCCCGCATGGTATCGCTGTGGCTGCCCTGGCTGCTGATAGCCCGGCTGCAGGGTGGAGTGCCGTTTGCATACCTGCGCAGGACCATGCTAGCTTCTACATAGAAAGCTATGTAGAAGGAGCTTGAGCATGGCCCGTGCGAGCGCAGGAAAGCAGATGTCGGGATCAGCGACGCGCGGCCGTGCGTCAGGTCGTACCGCTGACGCGCCGTGGGGTCCGACGGAGATTCAGCGCGACTACCGGACGCTGCTTGACCGGGCGAAGGACTCACCCCAGGAAGTCCTCGACGCCGATGGCGAGCTGCTGGTCATCCAGACCAAGGGCGTCGCGGATTTTCAGCGGCGGTTGCAGGCGCAGGTCGCCGAGACGGCTCGTTTCCTGGCGGTCTACAACGAGCATCGCGAGGTACCGCCGTCGGAGTGGGCGATGCAGACTGGATACCCGTGGCTGGCCGCATTCTCGGGCGATGAGGTCGGGGAGTTCGCTCGCGAGCTGGTGGCCGATACGTTCGATGCTGCCCAGAGAGGCACGTTGGAGCACCTGGAGGGCAATCTGCGGGCGTGGGACTCAACCGCGGGGGTCTATGGGCAGCCGTCCGCGATGCGGACGCTGCTATCGCAGGTTGACCTTGACAGGATCGTCGAGGTTCTGCCCCCATCGGAGGAGCAGGTCCTGGCGGCCCAAGCGTGACCCGAGAGGTCCACGCGCCGAAGGGGCGCTACTCCGGGCGCCACAAGGTCTACTGCAGCGTCTATCGCGACTGGAACACGCTGTGCCAGAACCGTCCCGGGCCGATGCGCCGCTGCTACATCGAGCTCGCGGACAACCCCTTCCCTTCAATGCAAACCAACCGCCACCACCAGCTCAAGGGCAAGCTCAAGGGCTTTTGGGAGTACGAGGTCTACGCAGGCGCAGGCGTGCGCTACAAGCGCGGCCCCGACGATCGCATCGTGGTCCTCGTGATCTACGCCGGACCCGCCCCGCCAGACACCCACTGATCGCTGTTTACGTAAAGTCGACTCAAGGGTGGCACGACGGGACGCACGACCTCGAACCATGGACCAGCTACTTCCTTGGCATCCTGATCGCCGCATACGGCGAATTCGAGAGCCGAGCGACCCTGCTGGCCGGACGAGGATCCAAGAAGGCGCTGATCACGACCTTCATCGACTCGCTGCTGACCGACGAGTTCAACGTCGCAGCCGTCCGCCACGCGGCCCCCGGCGTCAGCGACGGGTACATCAACAAGGTGCTGGGTGAGCTGAAGAAGGCAGGGCGCATCGAACCGCTGGGAACCGGACGCAGCGCCCGGTGGCGCCGCCTACACCCAGGCCCGTAGCCAGCCGGCCACGGCGCTAAACACGCTCCTTCTTGCCTAAACGTACTACTAAAAGCCTGGTCAGAGCAGGTTTCAGTCTCGGCGCATGGTGTCGGCGAGCCCAACGGCGGCTGGGCAGACCGGGGATACCGCGAACGGCGCCACCCCGTCTAATCATTCAGATGCCGGCGGTAGATCGCCTCCGCCCGATCGGCCCATTCCCCGGGCAGCTCGCTGCGCAGCTCTGCAATGAAGATGTCGCTCTCCTCGGGCTCGGTCGCGGGAAGCGCGGCAAGGAATTGCTCTGCCTCCGCGGTCACCCACCCTGCAAGCTCCGGTGCCTGCTGCTCGGCCAGCTCGACTAGTAGTGCTTTGTTAAGTTCTGGGTAGGTGTTGTTGGCTGGGCGGCGAATCCTTTTTGCGTCTGTCAATTCTTGACGCGAGGAGGCATGATGGTTGCTGTGGCGG
>Ga0209483_1003230_pt1 | contig 10817 bp, 11 predicted proteins | sample NGEPerA_FD_184508 | JGI IMG/M metagenome (GOLD analysis project Ga0209483, IMG submission 184508) | Arctic peat soil microbial communities from the Barrow Environmental Observatory site, Barrow, Alaska, USA - NGEE PermafrostL2-A... | ecosystem: Environmental > Terrestrial > Soil > Wetlands >...
GTACTTCGTGACGAGTTGGGTATGGCTCGGCGTCTTCGGTGCGCTGCTGCTCGCAGCCCCTTTCGTGATCGACTTCTGACCGCCGCCGTGCGCACCGCATGACGTTCGACGCGTTCCTCGCCGCTGTGTGGGATGAACACGGCGACGCGCCGCTGGCCGTTGCGGACCGGCTTGCGTCATCGCTCGATCGCATCGGCAGCGCGGACGAGGTCGCGCGCTACGCGGCACTCGTCACGCACGTGTACGGCGAACACCTCGGGACCTGGCACGCCGGCATCCGGTGGATCGGCGCGTTGCGCGCGTTGCCCGCTTGCAACGATGCGGCAACCGGCGCCAGCCTCGACCGTCATGCGGCCACGTTGCGCCATGCGTCCGCGGACGTGCACGCGCTGGACGCACTTGCCGGCGATGACCGCATCTGCGTGCTGGCATCGGCAGCGGCAATGTGTGCCGGACGCAACGACTTCGCGCGCGCGATCGGCTGCTACACGCAGGCGCTCGCGGGCGCACAGCATGGCGTGACCGGCGCGTCGTCGGCGACGCGCGCGCTGGCGGTGGGCGGCAACAATCTCGCCGCGGCGCTCGAGCAGAAGTCCGACCGCGATGCCGCGCAGACGCGCGCGATGGTCATGGCCGCCGAAAGTGCGCTGCGTTACTGGAAGCTCGCCGGAACGTGGATTGAAGAGGAACGGGCCGAATATCGGCTTTGCCGGAGCCTGTTGCAAGCGGACGACGCGCGAGGCTCCGTGGAAAGCGCGGTACGCTGCGCTGCGATCTGCGCACGCAACGACGCGCCTGCATGTGAGCGTTTTTTCGCCCACGCCGCGCTCGCGACGGCACAGCGCGCGGCCGGCGACTTGGCGGCCTGCGAAGCCGCGCGTGCGCATGCGCTGGCGCTGTTCGACACACTTGCGGCGGACGAACGGAAGTGGTGCGAGGACGATGCAAAGGCCCTGCGTGCGTGACAGGCGCAAATTTTCGGCAGCCGTGCGCGCATCCGCCGTTGCAGCGATTTGCGCGTGCGCGGCAGACGCGCCTGCCGTAATGCGCAGCAACTTCTTCAACGACCCCTTCATAGAGGCGACACACGGCATCGCCGCGTGTCCGACGCCGGAGGGGCCGCTGATGACCGAGGCGGAGATGCACGCGGAAGAGCATGCGCGCGCCGAGCGCGGCACGCGCTGCTATATGGACGGCCAGTGCCGGTTGCCGAACGCGTACTTGTACGACCGCGAAATCGTCCCGCGTGTGAAGAAGGCCATACTGGGGGACGGGCGCTTTGCCGACACCAGCATATGGGTGCAGGGCCAGCGGCGCTGGGTATGGCTCAAGGGCTGCGTGCGCAAGCGCAGCGACGCCAACGCGCTGGTGCGCCTGGTGCGGCACATGGACGACGTCGAAGCGGTCATCGACGAGCTCTCTGTGACCGCGCGCTGACGCTGCGCCGCATTTCGGCCGGTGCTGCACGACGGTCGCGTGACATTTCGCCGCTTATCGATGCGGCAGCCTGGAGATCGCATGAACGAAGAAACCTTCAACCTGAGCATCCGCAAGTTCCTGAAGATGGTCGGCGTCAAGTCGCAGCACGACATCGAGCAGGCCGTCGCAGCCGCTGTCGCGGCAAAGCGCATCGGCGGCACCGAGGTTTTCCCGGCTACGGTCCGGCTGCAGGTCGCAGGGCTCGCGCTGGACGTAAAATTCGACGGCGAGATCCGGCTCGAATAGCCGATCGCGGCGCCGCGCAGATGACCAACGTCCTCATCCTCATCTTTGCGGTTACGCTGTGCCTGGTCAACGCCGTGGTGTGGACGTTCGTTTCGGGACTGCCGCTGGCCGGCATCGTCTGGTGCGGCGCCGCGGCGTTGTGCATGTGGCTGCGCAAGTGGTCGCGCGGATTCTGACGCCTGCCCGCGCAGTGCTTTACGCTGGCGCGCCGGCGCGCGGCGCTGCGGCAGGCACAAGCACCATTGATTGTTCAATTCACGGGGATGTCGTCGATACGCATGCATAACGAGAAAATCACCGTTCGCGTCACCGCGAGCGGACAGACGCTGGAAGTGGTGGTGCTCAACAAGCGCGCCGAGTCGATCGAAGTCGTGCTCGGGGAAGGCGTGCACAGTGTGCGCTGCCAGCTGTCGCCCACGCGCAACGGGCTTGCCTACGCCGGCAGCGCGCTGGGCCGCGAGATCGTCTACGAGCGCGCACGCGCCGACGTCAACGCCGACCTGCGCGCCGAAGCCACCCGCGACAATTTCAAGCTCCGCTGATCCCGCGCGATGGGGACGACGCGCATCGAGGCGTTCAGCGACGGCGTGATCGCGGTCGCCATCACCATCATGGTGCTCGAGCTCAAGGTGCCGCACGGTGACGGCGTCGACGCGCTCGGGCCGCTGCTGCCGGTGTTCCTGAGCTACGTGCTGAGCTTCGTCTACCTCGGCATCTACTGGAACAATCACCATCACATGATGCACACCTGCCGCAAGGTCACCGGCGCGATCCTGTGGGCGAACCTGCACCTTTTGTTCTGGCTGTCGCTGATCCCATTCGCCACCGGATGGATGGGCGAGAACCATTTTGCGTCGATGCCGACGGCTGTGTACGGCGCCGTGCTGCTGATGGCGTCGATCGCGTACTGGGTGCTGCAGCGCGAGATCATCGCCGGCCAGGGACCGCAGTCGATATTGCAAAGGGCGATCGGCCACGACTGGAAGGGAAAGCTCTCGCCTGTGCTGTACGTCGTGGCGATCCCTCTCGCATTCTGGTGGCAGGCGGCGTCCCAGGCGGTGTACGTGCTGGTGGCGCTGATGTGGCTGGTGCCGGATCGCCGGATTGAAAGGGTGCTCTCCGATGGCGCAACGTGACGCGGCAGGTTCGGTGCCTGCCGTGGGCGCGAGCGCCGAAGCATGCACGCGCGTCACGCACGCGGACCTGGCCTGCGCAGTGGGTATCGCTGCCAGCGACGTATTTCCACCGGTCTACGCGACGTCCAGGCTTGTCGCGCTGATGGAGATCGCCGCCGCACGGGTACTGACGCAATATCTGAATGCGGGTGAAATGTCGGTGGGCATCAGTGTCGACATCGTGCACACCGCGGCGACGCCCGTCGGCGCGGAAGTGGTCGCCACGGCGACACTGCGCGAACGCGAGGGAGGACGCTTCGTGTTCGACGTCAGCGCGCGCGACCCCGCAGGCGAAATCGGCCGCGGCACGCATCGGCGCGCGGTCGTCGACGCCGGACGCCTCGCAATGGGCGCGAGCAAGCGCGTAACTGGTGCGTAGCGCGATCGCCGGCTTTCACCAGGATAACGACGGGTATTGGGTGGCCGAGCTCGCCTGCGGACACAACCAGCACGTGCGCCACGATCCACCCTGGCAGAGCCGGCCGTGGACACTCACCGCGGAAGGGCGCGCGCAGCACCTGGGCGCCGCGCTCGAGTGCCGCAAATGCGACAGCGGCGCCGCGCGCGACTGGCCGGCGGCACCGGGCGCGCGATGACGCGCCGCCGCAGCGCCGCCTTGTAAACGCGCGCTTGCGCGAGCGCTTGCGAGCGGCGCAGAATGCGCCGGTTCCCCCCTGCAAGGAGAAACCATGGGCCTCATCCACATCGTTTGGTCGATCATCGTCGGTTTTGTCGTGGGCCTGATTGCGCGCGCGGTGGTGCCGGGAATCGACGCGATGGGATTCATCGCCACCGCGGCCGTCGGCATCGTCGGCTCGCTGATCGGTGGCTTCATCGGCAACATGGTCTCGAAGCCGCCCGAGGGTTCCAAGTTCCACCCGGCCGGATTTTTCATGTCGCTGCTCGGCGCCATCGTACTGCTGGTGATCTGGCGCTACGTGCGCTGACGCGAGCCATCGCACCGCGACGCCGCTGCGGCGCAGGGGCACCTGCGGCTCCCGATCGACGACATGCATTTCCTTGCACGCCTGACCCGCTTGTTCGCGCTGCTGTGCGTCACCGCAGCGGTGAATGGCGCGGCGTTGCCGTATGACCCTGGCGCCGATGCCCACGCCGACGTGCGCGACGCGCTGCGGGCAGCCGCGCAGCAGCACCGCGCGGTGCTGCTGGTGTTCGGCGCGAACTGGTGCGAGGATTGCCGCGCGCTGGACAAGGCGCTCAAGTCCGGCCGCAACGCCGCGCTGATGGCACGCGAGTTCACCGTCGTGAAAGTCGATGTCGGCGACTTCGACCGCAACCTCGACATCGATGCCGCCTACGGCGACCCCATCGCCAAGGGCATTCCCGCGGCGGTGATCGTGTCGCCGGCGAACGCCGTGCTGTTTGCCACGCGTACCGGCGAGCTCGCGGACGCGCGGCGGATGAGCGAAACCGGCATCCACGACTTCTTCGTGCGCGCGGCGGCGGCCGCGAAAGCCGCGCACTGAAGCGCGCCGCAGCGCTCAATCCCGTGGACGCCGCCGCTGCACCTCCGTCGACGTCGTCCGCCGAAGGGGCATGCACCTGCGGTGAAGTGCGCTACCGGCTGACGGCAGCGCCGCTTTTCGTCCACTGCTGTCACTGCCGCTGGTGCCAGCGCGAAACAGGATCCGCATTCGCGATCAACGCGCTCATCGAAGCCGCGCAAGTCGTCGTTACGCAGGGCACGCCCGAGGTGATCGAAACACCGTCGGCGAGCGGCGCGGGCCAGAAAATCGCGCGATGTCCGCGCTGCCGCATCGCGCTGTGGAGCAATTATGGCGGCGGCGGCGACGCCGTGCGTTTCGTGCGCGTGGGCACGCTCGCGAACCCGGACGCATTCGCGCCGGATATCCACATCTTCACGTCGTCGAAGCAACCGTGGGTGGTGCTGCCGGCAGGCACGCCGGCGGTCACCGAATATTACGATTACAAGCAGTATTGGCCGGCGCCTAGCCAGGAACGTCGGCGGGCGGTGCGAACACGCGCACGCTGACGCGGTGCGTCGCGTGGTCGTCGGCCAGCGCCAGCCAGTCGCCGGACTGCGCGACATCATCGACGCGGACTTCGGTGATACCGCCGCCGGCGACCTGCTCGACCTCGATCTGGTAGAGCGTGTCCTTGTAGCGGTAGTCGACCGCATACCCGTGCCAGTCGGCCGGCAGGCACGGGGCGAAGCGCAGGCAAGCGCCGGCAGGCGCCATCTCGATGGCGATGCCCAGCAGCGACTCGACGACGAGCCGGTACATCCAGCCGGCCGAGCCCGTGTACCAGCTCCAGCCGCCGCGGCCGGTGTGCGGCGCCACGCTGTAGACGTCCGCGGTAACCACGTAGGGCTCGACCATGTAGCGCGCGACGGCGTCGCGCGTGTCGCCGTGGCGCACCGGGTTGATCATCTCGAACAGCGACCATGCGCGCGCGCGGTCGCCGAGTGCGGCGAAGGCCATCGTCGCCCAGATGGCGCCGTGCGTGTACTGGCCGCCGTTCTCGCGCACGCCCGGCACGTAGCCCGCGATGTAGCCGGGATTCTGCCCGTGCTGGTCGAACGGCGGATCGAGTAGCTGCACGAGCCGCGCATCGCGGCGCACCAGCCGCGTGTCGACGGCGTCCATCGCTGCCACTGCACGCTCGCGCGACGCCACGCCGGACAGCGCCGACCAGCTCTGCGCGATCGAGTCGATCCGGCATTCGGCGTTGGCGGCGGCACCCAGCGGCGTGCCATCGTCGAAGTACGCGCGCCGGTACCACGCACCATCCCAGCCGTGCGTCTCGAGCTGCGCGGCGAGTGTCGCGTGCTCGGCGATGCAGCGCGCGGCGGTTTCGACGTCGCCGTGCCGGTCCGCCAGCGCGCCGAAGCGCCGCAACACCTCGCACAGGAAGAAGCCGAGCCACACGCTTTCGCCCAGGCCGCGGTGGCCGACGAGGTTCATGCCGTCGTTCCAGTCGCCGGTTCCCATCAGCGGCAAGCCGTGCACGCCGAAACGCAGTCCGTGCAGCACCGCGCGCAGCGCGTGCTGGTAGAGCGGCGCCGATTCCGGCGACGGCGCCGGCAGGTCGTAGTACGAATCGTCCTGCGGGCTCACCGGGCGGCCCTCGAGGAACGGCACGCTCTGCTCGAGTACCGCGCTGTCGCCGGTGGATTCGACATAGCGCGCAAGTGCCAAGGGCAGCCACAGATAGTCGTCGGAGATGTGCGTGCGCACGCCCCTGCCCTGCGGCGGATGCCACCAGTGCTGGACGTCGCCTTCGACGAACTGGCGGCTCGCGCACAGCAGGATCTGCTCCTTCAGCATCGCCGGCGCGACATGCACGAGCGCCATTGCGTCCTGCAGCTGGTCGCGAAACCCGAATGCGCCGCCGGACTGGTAGTAGCCGCTGCGCGCCCACAGGCGGCACGCAATCGTCTGGTAGACGAGCCAGCCGTTGGCGAGCACGTCGAGCGCGGGATCGGGCGTGCGCACCTGCACGGCACCGAGCGTGCGATGCCAGTGGACCTGCACCGCCTCGAGCGCCGCGGCCGCCGCACTCGCACCGCGAAAGCGCTGCACGAGCTCACCCGCCTCGTCGGCGCTGCGGCCCATGCCGAGCCTCCACACGATCTCGCCGGTTTCGCCGGGCATGAGGTTGATCGGGACCTGGATGGCGGCGCAAGGATCGAGTGCCGCGCCGAAGCGTCCGGATAGCCGCGTGCGCGCGAGGCCCGCGGGCTGATGCAGCGACCCGTTGCGCCCGATGAATTCGGCGCGGTCGCAGGTGAAGCTGCTGGCGCCGCGCGGGATTTCGTCGACGTCGAGGAAGCCGATCCAGTTCGCGTAGTCGTTGCTGTACGGGTTGCGCGCATACAGCGCGCCGCTGTCGGCGGCGACGCGCGTGATGATGTTCGGCGCGGATTTCGCGCGCAGGTCGCCGAGCACCCATTCGACATAGCAGGTGGCCGTCAGCTTGCGCGTCCGTTCGGAATCATTGGTAAGCCGCAACGTGAAGAACTTCACCGCCGCGTCGAGCGCGACGAATTGCGTCAACTCGCTGCGCACGCCGTTCGCCGCGTGCTCGAACACGCTGTAGCCGAAGCCGTGGCGCGTGGTGAACAATCCGGACGCGGCTTCGTCGCCGGCGGACGGCAGCGATGTCGGCGACCACACGTCGCCGGTTTCCTCGTCGCGCAGGTAGATCGCCTCGCCGCTGTCGTCGCACACCGGATCGTTTTGCCACGGCGTCAGGCGGAATTCGTGCGCGTTCTCGCACCACGTGTACGCGCTGCCCGCTTCCGACACGACGGTGCCGAAGCGCGGATTGGCGATCACGTTGGCCCATGGCGCCGGCGGGCGCTCGCCCGCGCGCGGCGCGATCACGTACTCGCGTCTTTCCGCGGCAAACCCGCCGATACCGTTGTACAGTGCGAGCCCGTGTCCGCGCGAGCGGCGCCGGATAGACACGTGCCGAGTCGCCGGCGGACGGCGCGCGCCGCTCGAGCGGCCGCGTCGGCGCGAAGGCTGCGGTGCGCCGCTCGCGCAGCGGCCGTCGCGACAGCTGCTCCTCGAGGCTGCCGCGGCTGTCGCTGAACACCGCACGCGCGACCGACTGCAGCAGCACGCGGTCCTCATGCGCGATCTGCTCGACATGGCGGACGAAGATCCCGCCGGGCCGGTCGACGACGTGCGCCTCGACGCCCCCGGCGATCAGCCCCATGATCTGCTCCTGCAGTCGCTGCCGGTAGATGTCGCGCTCCTCGTTCCAGATGACCAGGTCGACGGCGAGGCCCTTCAGGCGCCACCACGCATGGGCCTGCACGAGCTGGCGCACCAACTCGATGTTCTGCGCGCTGCCGATCTGCAGCAGCACGATGGGCAGGTCGCCCGAGATCGCGTAACCCCACAAGCCCGACTGGCTGCGGCGATTGCGCACCAGCACGCTGGGGTCGGCGCGCAGCGTCGCCTGCGTGTAGATCATCGCGCCGGCCATCCGCGCATACAGTTGCGCATCGGCCTCGCTGGCATTGAGCTGGCGCAACACCACCTGCGCGTGCGTCCATGCGAGCTCGAACACGCGGTCGGCGAGGCGCCGGTCCTGGTATTTCTCGATCAGCGCCATGCAGGCGGCGCGGCTGTCGCCCATCCCGTACACGATATCGATCGTGATCGCCTGGTCGGGTGCGAGCGTGATCGCGCAGCGACTCGCGGCGATGGGGTCGAGCACCGACCCCGCGGTGTTCGACAGCGGACCGCTCGCGCGCATTGCCTGCGGCGAGCGCAGCGAGCGGCCGCGTCCGATGAAGCGCGCACGGTCGGTCTCGTGCGAGATCGCGCCGGGCTTCGCTTCGCCGGCGCCGGGCACGCGCACGCCGTGCACAGCCATCAGCTGGAACATCCACGGTGTCGCATCGTCGGGCGAGCGCCGCCTGCGCGTGCACAGTACCGCCGCAGGATGCTCGAGGATCTCGGTCTGCACGAACAACTTGGAAAACGCCGGGTGCAGCGCATCGGCCGCGGCCGCCGCGAGCACGACCTCGGCGTAGCTGGTCACCTCGATCGTGCGCCGCGCACGGCTGTTGTTGGTGATCCGCAGGCGGCGCAGCTCGATGTCGTCTTCGGGCGAGACGACGATCTCGGTATGCGTATCGATTCCGGTATCGCGGCGGCGGAATTCGGCGCGTCCTTCGGAAAAGATGGCCTCGTAGCTGTCGCCGCTGGTGCCGGTCGGCTGGTGCGCGGTCGACCAGAATTCGCCGGTGGCGACGTCGCGCAGGTAGCAGAAGCTGCCCCAATGGTCGGTCGTCGCATCCTCGCGCCAGCGCGTGACCGCGAGGTCCTTCCAGCGGCTGTAGCCGCCGCCCGCCTGCGTGACCATCACGTGGTAGCGGCCGTTGGACAACAGTTGCACGTCGGGGGAGGGCGTGTCGGCGCTGTTGACGACGCGGATCGGCGTCTTGCTCGCAGCCACCGCACTGCGCATCCCGGTGCGCTCGTCGAGGTCGCTCTGGAACACGGTGATGCGCGGCACGCGCTCCTGCAGCAGCAGCAACGTCGCACGCAGCCGCGCATCGGATTCGAAATGCCGCTGCATCGGGTGCTCGCGCAAAAGATGCGACAGCGCGAGCAGGCCCATGCCCTGGTGGTGCGTCATGAACGAGCGCACGACGGCGGATTTCTGCCCGCGCGGCAGCCGCGACGGCGTGTAGTCGATCGCCTCGTACAGCCCGTAGCGCCCCGCCGCGCCTTCGGCGGCCAGGCGCTCCAGGTTTTCGCAGGCCTCTTCGGGCGCGATCATCAGCGCCATCATCGACGCGTACGGCGCGATCACCAGGTCCTCGGCCAAGCCGCGCTTCAGCCCCAGCCCCGGCACACCGAAAGCGCGGTACTGGTAGTTGAGCGCGGCGTCGGTCGCGTAGTAGCCCGACTCGGAGATTCCCCATGGCACACCACGCTGGCGGCCATATTCGATCTGCCGCTGCACGGCGCCATGGCAGGTGCGATCGAGCAGCGTGTTCTCGTAGTTCGGCATCAACAGCATCGGCATCAGGTACTCGAACATCGAGCCGCTCCAAGACAGCAGCACCGGCTCGCCGCCTGCCGACGTCAAAAGGCGCCCCAGTGCGAACCAGCTCTCCTGGCCGATCTGGCCCTGCGCGATGGCGACGAAAATGCCGAGCCGCGCCTCGGAGGCCAGCAGGTCGTAGTAGCCCGCGTCGACGCGCCGTTCGTCGACGTTGTAGCCGATCGTCATCAGGTGGCGCGCATCGTCGTAGAGAAAATCCTGCTCCATCTCGGCGAGCGCACCGGCACGCGCGGCAAGGTCGTCGATCGTCTGCAGCCGCTGACGCGCGGCGTCGCGCGCCGGGGCGCTTTCATCGGCAACCTGCGTGGCAAGCGCGCGCAGGCTCGGTGCGCCGGCCATCTGCGCATCGTCGGCAGCCGACGCGAACTGCGCCATCTCGTCGGCGCCCGCGCGGCAATGCTCGGCGAGCTTGAGCGCCCAGTGCATCGACTCGTCTTCGCGCACGTCGTCGTCCGCATCGGGCAGCACAGTGGCGCCGCTGTCGACGACCAGCGTGACGATCGCCTTCGCGCTTTTTTCGAGCGCGTCGAGCGCGGCGATCCATGCCGCGAATGTCAGCGGCTCGGTGCGCAGGTGCTTGCGCAGGCACTCGTCGAAATCGGCGAGCGCGCCCGCCATCGCGCTGCCGCGGCGCGCAGGCGCCCCCGCCAGCGATTCCTTCAACAGGCCGAACGTGTCCTGCACACCCTCGAACCACGAAGGCGGCATCAGCGGCTGGTCGGCGAGCGTCAACAGTCCGGCGCGCAGCGTCAGCAGATGGCCGGCGAGATTGCCGCTGTCGACGGTCGAGATGTAGTGCGGCCGCAGCGGCTGCAGCGTCTGCGTGTCGTACCAGTTGTAGAAGTGCCCGCGGTAGCGCTCGAGACCCTGCATGGTCGTCAGTGCGGCGTCGACCCGCGACAGCAACTGGCCGGTGACCTGGTAGCCGAAGTCGCGCGCGGCGAGGCTCGCCAGCAGCGCAAAGCCCATGTTGGTCGGCGACGTGCGGTGCGCGGCGCGCGCAACCGGCTGTTCCTGCACGTTGTCCGGCGGCAGGTGATGATCGTCGGCGCCGACATGCGCCTCGAAGAATGCCCACGTGCGGCGCGCGAGCCTGCGCAGAAACACCATCTGCGCGGTCGTCAGTGCGAGCCGCCGACGCTGCAGCGGGCGGTCGATCCACCAGACCAGCGCAGGTGAAGCGAGCCACATCAGCAGCACCGGTGTCGCCGCCGCGAGCGCCGCTGGCCGCCACCACGAAAGGCCCGCCGCACACGCGATCGCCAGCGCCGGCCCGACGGCGAGCACGCGCAGGCTATTCAGCAAATCCTTCAGGGTTCCCGGCGGCGTCTCGATCGCGATGTC
>Ga0209483_1003231_pt1 | contig 10816 bp, 8 predicted proteins | sample NGEPerA_FD_184508 | JGI IMG/M metagenome (GOLD analysis project Ga0209483, IMG submission 184508) | Arctic peat soil microbial communities from the Barrow Environmental Observatory site, Barrow, Alaska, USA - NGEE PermafrostL2-A... | ecosystem: Environmental > Terrestrial > Soil > Wetlands > Peat...
GCTCCTCCACCCGCAGAAACACCTCGCCCCGATGAGCATCCATGGCGCAGGAAGGCACGCCGGACTTGCGCGAGAGAACGAGCAGCCGCGAAATTGCCACCACTGGAATCTGCGCGGGCTCGGCCAGCCCCTTCACCGCGCTCAGACCGACCCGCACCCCGGTAAAGCTGCCCGGCCCGTTCACGGCCACAATCCCGCCCAGGTCTTTCAACGTGACGTGATTGCGCTCGAGCAGTTCGGCCACGGCCGCCACCAGCGTGGCCGCATAGCTCCGCCCCTCCAACTCCGTCTGCCCCAGAATCTCGAGGTCTCGCCCGGCCAGGCGACCCAAGGCGACCGAGCCAGCAGGCCCACAGGTATCGATTGCCAGCAGAAGCTCGCCCGGCTGCATAGCCGTTCCCGGCGATAAAAAACCAGTTCCCATAACTACCTCAGCATGACACAGCAACGACGGCAGGTTCCAGCCTCGCCATTTCAAAGCCATGCCTGTTTCCAGTAATCTCTTAACAGCGTTTTATCTACTGGACGCCGCCCCAATGCCGGCCATTCCCCAACCGCACAGGTATGAACCTGGCGAAGACAGACTCGCAGTAACAGACTTGCATTCACAGTGAGGATCAGCCTTGGCGTCCGCGGCCAACACACTTTCATTCCACGAGACGTGGCGGCCGCGCGCCAATCCGTGGGTCATCGCCATCACTGTCACGCTGGCCACCTTCATGGAGGCGCTCGACACCTCCATCGCCAACGTCGCCATGCCGCACATTGGCGGTTCCCTCTCCGCCAGCCGCGACGAGGCAACGTGGGTGCTGACGAGCTACCTGGTGGCCAACGCCATGGTGCTGCCCATCAGCGGCTGGATCGCAAACCGCATGGGCCGCAAGCGTTTTTACATGAGCTGCGTTTTCCTGTTCACGGTTGCCTCCCTGCTCTGCGGCCTGGCGCCCACACTGGGCATGCTGGTTTTCTTTCGCGTGGTTCAGGGCGCGGCAGGCGGCGGCCTGCAGCCCAGCGAGCAGTCCATTCTCGCCGACACATTCCCGCCGGAAAAGCGCAGCATGGCCTTTGCGGTCTATGGCGTCGCAGTGGTCATGGCGCCGGTGCTCGGCCCCACCGTGGGCGGCTGGATAGTGGACAACTACAGTTGGCGCTGGATCTTCCTCCTGAACATTCCGGTGGGTATCCTGTCGCTCTACCTCACCAATCGCGTAGTCGAAGACCCGCCCTATCTCGCAGCCATCCGCAAGCGCCGCATCGGCATCGACTACTGGGGCCTCGGCCTACTCATCGTCTCCATCGGCGCGCTCCAGATCATGCTCGACAAGGGGCAGGAAGACGACTGGTTCGGTTCCCGCTTTATCGTCACCTGCTTCGTTGTTGCGATCATCGGGCTTGCCGTCTTCCTGGTGCGGGAGCTCTCCGTGGAGCATCCGGTTCTCGACCTGCGCCTGTTTGCGCAGCGCAACGTAGGCATGACCCAGTTCGTGATGTTCATGGTGGGCGTCTCGCTCTACTCCAGCACCGTGCTCATTCCGCAGTTTCTCCAGGAGATCATGGGCTACTCCGCGCGCCAGGCCGGCATGGCCGTCTCCAGCGGCGGACTGGTGCTCATGGCATTGTTTCCGGTGGCCGGCGCACTTGCGCCCAAATTCGATCCGCGTAAGCTGGTAGCGGTCGGTTTCGCGATCACCACCTACGGCCTCTGGCGCATGACCGAGATCGATCTTAATGTTAGCTTCGGCCTGGCAGTGAGCTGGCGAGCGGTCATCGCGCTGGGGCTGCCCTTCCTCTTCATTCCGATCAACACGCTCTGCTACTCGGGTATACCGCAGGAGAAATACAACGAGGTCAGCGGCCTCACTGCGCTGATGCGCAACCTGGGCGGAAGCGTCGGAATCAGTTTTGTCACCACATTGCTTTCGCGGCTCAGCCAGAAGCATCTGGCGATGCTGGCAGCGCACACCGTCACCGGCAATCCGCCGTTCGATGCCATGCGCTCTGGCCTCGCCGGAGCATGGAAGCTGCGTGGAAACGCCGCACCCGACGCCATGCAGCACGCCGGCGCGCAGATCTACGGAATAGCCCAGGTGCAGGCTCGCCTGCTGGCGTATGTGGATGTGATTTGGGTGATGGTTGCGGTAACCGCGATGCTGATTCCGCTGCCCTTCCTCATGCGCCGCCCGAAGAAGCTGGGTCCTCCGCCGGCGGCGCACTGAGAACACTCCTGGTGCCCCATCCTAACCACGTTTTTGTGGTTAGGGTGGGATGCGAAGAAGCTCGCACTCGCAGGGCAACACGCTATCTATGAAGTGCTCTAAACCGCCGCCAGTGCCTGCTCCAGATCAGCAATCAAATCTTCCTTGTCCTCAATGCCTATTGAGAGCCGAATGCGTCCCTCGTTGATTCCCATCGCATCGCGAATCTCCTGGCTCACCGAGCCATGCGTCGTCGTCGCCGAGTGCGAGGCAAGCGACTCCACTCCGCCCAGCGACTCCGCATTGAGGAAGATCTTGATGGCCGCAAGAAAGCGCGCCGCTTCTTCGCGCGATTTGAGCTCAAAGCTCATCATCGAGCCAAAACCTTTTTGCTGTTTCACCGCGAGATCGTACTGCGGATGGCTCTTCAGTCCCGGATACGCAAGCTTGCTCACCTTGGGATGCGTGGAAAGGTAGTTCGCCACCGCGCGCCCGTTTTCTTCGTGCTGCTGGATGCGCAAGGGCAGTGTCTTGATACCGCGGAGTACAAGGAAGCACTCGAACGGCGACATCACGCCGCCGGCGGCCTTCTGCACCAGAAGAAATTTTTCCTTGTGCTCGGGCTTCGATCCGATCAGCGCTCCACCCAGCCCGTCGGAGTGGCCGTTGAGATACTTTGTCGTCGAGTGCATCACGATGTCCGCGCCCAGCGCCAGCGGGCTCTGCAGGGCCGGCGACAGAAACGTGTTGTCCACGCTTACCTCAGCCCCGCCCGCATGGGCAATCGCGGCCACGCCGGCAATGTCGGTAAGCACCATGAGCGGATTGCTCGGCGACTCAATGTGCACCAGCTTGGTATTCGGCCGCATTGCAGCTTTCACGGCCTTCAGGTCGCTTGTGTCGACATACTCAAACTGGATGCCGTATCCGCTCACGATCTGGTCGAAGAGCCGCACCGTACCCGCATACACATCGCGAGAACAGATCACGTGGTCGCCAGACTTCAACCTCGCCACAAGCGCCGCGATCGCCGCCATTCCGGTGGTGAATGCGTGCCCGCTGGTGCCGCCTTCGAGGGCCGCCAGAGCGGTCTCCAGCCGGTCCCGCGTTGGGTTCCCGGCGCGCGAGTAATCCCAGCCGCGGTCGGTTCCGATTCCGGTGAGCTCGAAGGTTGAAGAAAGATAAAGGGGCACATTCACCGCGCCCGTCTGCGGATCCGGGTGCTGCCCGGCATGTACGGCAAGGGTCGAGTATTTGTATGGGGACATGTTGGCTTTTAGCTGCTAGCTCCTAGCTTCTAGCTTATCGTGCCGGGGGTGTCAGCGCAGCAAAACCAACACCGACCCTGCCCTGGAATTTGCGGAGGCCCGAAAACCGGGTTGGAGGACAAGTTGCCGGTCATTCGCCGGGAATAGCGCCAAAGCTTTCGCAAGTGCCTTGCCCCAAACCTGATTTTCGTTGACCGATAACTTGATTGGGCGCACTGTAACCGCCCCCGTGCGAAATTCGGAAAACCTCCTAAAGAATTCCAATTGATTCTTCCTCGAGCCGATCTAAACTCGATAGTCAGGGGTGAACATGACGCGCGTTCTGTGGGGGCGCTCACCGATTCTCTCAATTTGTACCGGACTTGCTCTTGGCCTCGCAGGCTGCGGAGGCTCAAGCACACCGCCTCAAATTTCTTCTTCGTTGGGCAGTGCAGTGGATGGGGTTGTGAACGCGGCGTTGCAGCAGCAGAGCATCCCCGGGATTGCGGTCGCGCTGGCGAAAAACGGGACGATACTTTATGCCCAAGCGTACGGCTTTTCAAATCTGGCCACGCATCAGCCGGCACAAACGAACACGATCTTCGAAATCGGCTCCATCACCAAGCAGTTCACAGCAGCTTTGATTATGAAACTGCAGGAGCAGGGCAAATTGCACGTGGATGACTCAATAAACCTTTATCTGCCGGAGTATGGCTTTCCGCCTTCAATTACACTTCGCATGTTGCTGACCCACACATCTGGGTTGTGGAATTACACCAGTCTCCCTCAGTACCAGAGCTGGGCAGTGAACGGAGTGTCGGAAGCAACGGTGCTGACAGCGGTGAGCCAGGCCCCTCTCGAATTCAAGCCAGGAACATCGTACTCGTATTCCAACAGCAATTTCTTCGCTCTGGGGGCAATCATCGAGAAGGTGACTGGTAAGTCTTACGAGGCAAACCTTCAGCAGTACATCTTTCAGCCGTTGGGATTGGTGAATACCGACTACTCTCTTCCCCCAGCAACTCAGTCCGGAGTCGGCTACATCAACAGCGGAGTACCCGCAATCGTTGTGGACCGTTCAGCGCCATTCGCAGCCGGGGCCTTGAGTTCGAACGTGTCCGATCTGGTCGCCTGGGACTACGCACTGATCAACGGAAAAGTGGTATCAGCAGATTCATTCAAAGCCATGACAACCTCAAATGGCTTTACGATTCCAGGTGGGGGATCCTACGGATTCGGGTTGGGCCTCGACACATTCAACAACAGGAACATTATTGTGCACGGCGGCGCAATTAATGGATTTACGGCAGACAATGTTGTGTTCCTCGACAACGGTTTTACCGTGGTGGTGCTGACCAATGACGATTACGGAAACCCAGGGGCCCTGGTCAACAACATTTTGAATGCTGTGTGCAATTCGACCCAACTCTCCGGAAATTGCTGAGTTATGAGCCGGCTTTTGTCGATAAGGGCAGAGCTTGGATCGCTCAAGATATATCTCCGTTCTAACGTGCTAGAGTTTTTGTGCAGATAGAAAGGTTGGCGGTCGAAATGGTCAGAGTCTCCCGGGTGCTTGCATGTTTGCTGGCTGTACATTCGTCGATGCTGCTCGCAGCGGACTGTGGTGGCCTGAAAGATCTGAAGCTTGCGGATACGAGCATCACACGGGCTGAAACGGTGACGTCGGGTGAGTTGAAGATTGAGGGTGCTGAAGCGCCGATGCGTGATTTGCCTGCATTCTGCCGCGTGGCAGGTTTGCTGCGGCCTACGACCGACTCGGAGATTCGATTTGAAGTGTGGTTGCCCGAGCAGGGTTGGAACGGGCGGTATCTCGGCGTCGGCAACGGAGGCTTCGCGGGCGCGATTGGGTATCAGCAATTTACGGGCTATTTGAAACGCGGATTCGCCGTGGCCGGATCGGACGCAGGACACCAGGCAGAATCAACGGATGCAAGTTGGGCGTACGGCCACCCTGAAAAGGTGAAGGACTTCGGCTGGCGTGCTGTACACCTGACCGCGGTGCGCGCCCGGCAGATCATCACTGCTTACTACGGGAAGCCGGAGCAAAAGGCGTATTTCGATGCCTGTTCTGACGGCGGGCGTGAAGCGCTGATGGAGGCGCAGCGTTTTCCAGAGGACTACGACGGCATCCTCGCGGGGGCACCGGCGAATGCGTGGTCCACCATGCTGGCCGCGGGAGCAGCCGGAATGCAGAATCTCATCGGAGATCCGAGGAGCTATATCTCCGACAAAAAGCTGCCCGCAATTCAGAAAGCAGCGCTCGATGCGTGCGATGCTTTGGATGGCGTGAAAGACGGAATCATCAGCAATCCGGCGCAATGCCACTTCGATCCCGCGGTGAGGCTGTGCAAGACAGGAGATGGATTGGATTGCCTCACGCAGCCGCAAATTGACGCCCTGAGAAAGCTGTATGAAGGAGCCAGGGACAGCAAGGGTAAGCTCGTTTTTCCCGGATTTACGATGGGCGACGAGACCGCCTGGAAACCTTGGGTTGTAGGTGAGGATCCCGGCGGGTCGTTGTTTTCGCAATTCGTTCAAAATAACTTCCGCTACGTCGTGACCGGCGATCCGAAGTGGAACGTACTGACTGCGAATTTTGATGAAACGCTGCGGCAATCAAATGAGAAGAGTGCAGCGGATCTCGATTCGACGAATCCCGATCTCAGCCAATTCGCGGGCAGAGGAGGGAAACTGATTCTCTATCACGGGTGGAACGATCCGGCGAACTCACCGTGGAATACGATCGCGTACTACAAGGAAGTGCAGAAGGCCATGGGCGCAGAGAAGGCAGACTCGTTCACGCGTCTCTACATGATTCCGGGAATGGAGCACTGCGCCGGCGGGCCGGGGCCCAGCGCGTTTGGTCAGTATGGCATGGGCACTGCAAAAGGACCGTCGAATGGGCTGTTCGATTCGCTGCAGGATTGGGTTGAGAAAGGCTCGCCAGCCGATGACGTGGTGGCTACCAAGTTTGCGCAGGGCGCGGGCGGCGCAATGAAGGCCGTGATGACCAGGCCGCTTTGTGCCTATCCAGCGGTTGCGAAGTACAAGGGCTCAGGCGATTCAAACGACGCCGCGAATTTCACTTGCGAAAAGCCCTAACATCGAAGATAAATATCAGCTGAACTGACTCCGAAAAACCGCCTTGATATGTGCAAGCCGCTTGCTCAGCGCTTCGGCCTCATCTATCAGTCCGAGCTTATTCGCCAGCCCGATGGCGTCGTAGAAGCACTCCTTGGCATCGCTGTAGCAAACGGTCGCGCCGCTTGGAGAGTGCGCCTCATACATGTCGTCGTAGGCCTTCTCACCTAACGCCTTCAAACGCTCAAGCTGAGCCAACTGCGCTTTTCTGTCCTCGGCCAAATGCTGCCCTCGCGCTATCCAAAATCGCAGCGTTCTGCGGACCCCGAACCCTACTTTTTGGTGGTCTTCTTATCGGAGCGCGCAACAGGGAAATACCCGGTTCGCGTGCGCACAGTCAGCTTGTTCATGCCCTTGGCTTCGGCGGTTACGCTTACGCGGCGGAAGCCCGGTTCCGTGGTCGGCTTGGTCGAGTGATAGCCGATGGTGTACTGGCTTCGGATATCGCGTGCCACCTGCGCCGCAATCTGATCCACGTCTTCCATCGACTTGGGAAAGAAGGCCAGGCCGCCGGTCTCGGTGGATAGCATCTCCATTGCCCGGCGCGCATGGCGCACCTCGGCGCGGCTCATCTCGTCGCCAAACAACAATCCAATGGAGTAGATCACCGGCCCTGACAGCTCCTGCACCCGGCGGATGGTCTGCTCAAGATTCAGCGTCGATGCGTTGTCCTCACCGTCCGTAATGAGAACGATCACCTGCTTGGGCCGCTTGGCATCCGACACCAGCTTGTCTGCCGACGCCACCACCGCATCGTAAAGTGCCGTGCCGCCCCTGGAGTCGATGTGCGAAAGCCCGTCGCGCAGCTTGTTCATGTCAGAAGTAAATTCCTGGTCGATAAACGCCTCGTCGGAAAAATTCACAACAAAGGCTTCATCTTGCGGATTTGACGCCGCAACCAGATCCAGCGCGCTCTTGTTCACCGACGGGCGCTTCTTGTACATCGAACCGGAGTTGTCGATGACCAGAGCGATGGACACGGGCAGATCAGTGTGCTGAAAGCTGATGACGTTCTGCTTTACGCCGTCCTCAAATACCTGAAAGTTCTCGCCCTTCAGGTCCTGGACCAGCTTGCTACCATCCAGCACGGTGCAGTTCAGTACAACTTCTTCCACATCGGCGCGCAGCACGTAGCCTTCGCCTTTTTTCTGGAGCGGTCCGTTTCCGGTTTCAGGCGCAGCCACGTCCGGAGAACGCACCGGATCGCGATCCTCTGTTAGTGAAGGAGCCTGCGCCGGCGCATTCTGCGGCTGGGAAGCGGCCGGCGCGGGTGATGCCCCACGCGGAGTTGAAGCCCCACGCGGAGCTGAGGCTCCTTGCGCAGGTAAAGGTTGTGTCGTTGGCTTTTGTTGTGCAGGCAGCGTCAGCGCCGCACCGGTCAGGAGAACCGCGAGAACCGCGTTATTGCAAAGGCGCATAGTAGCCCGTACGTGCATAAATTGTCAGCGGTGGCAGCCCCTGTGGAGGATTCACCTTTACCTTCACTTTACGCCACTTGCCGTCCCGGGTCAGGTCCACCGGCCGGTAGCCGATCACATACTGGTTCCGCAACTCGGTTGAGATCTTCTCCGCAATGTCGCTCATTTCATCGATATCGTCTACCCGGAACAGCCGCCCCCCCGTCACTTCGCTCAATTCCTCGAGCAGCTGCGGGCCGGTACGCTCCTCGGGCGTGGGCGCGTAGGGGTCGAAGATTCCGATTGAGTAAACCTCCACGTCAGCCTCGCGCACCTGCGATCTCACTTCGCCTTCCGTGTAGCGCGAACGGTTGTCGCCGCCGTCAGAAACCACCAGCAGCGCCTTGCGCTCGTGGCGCGCATCCCGCATCTTCGCCACACCGTAGTAAATTGCATCCAGCAGCGCGGTCCTGTGCCCACTGCGCACCGTCGCCAGCCGCGCCTGGATATCTTCCACCGAGTTTGTGAAGTCCTCAATCAGCTCCGGCCGGTCGTTGAAGCCGATGACGAAAAACTCGTCCTGCGGATTGGCCGTCTTGATGAACTGCAGAATCGACTCCCGGGCCCGAATGAGTTTTGACGTCATTGAACCGGAAAGGTCAAAGATGATCCCGATCGAAACCGGCGCATCCTCGCTCGCGAAGCTCCGAATCTTCTGATCCTTGCCGTTTTCATAAACCTGAAAGTCTTCCCGCTCCAGCCCGGTGACCAGCCGGTTCATGGGGTCGGTTACCGTCACAGGCACCAGCACCAGGTCAACATTCATTCGGATAAATGAGCCGGGGTGAATCTTCAGGGCGCCGGGACCGGTCTCGGCCGGCTTTTCTGCCCCTGCCGGAGCGCCGGCTGCCGGTGGCGTGGAACTGGCGGGCGGCTGCACGTGAACTTTATTGAGTTGGTCGTCCTGCGCCGCGGCTCGCGAAACAATCAAGGCTGCCGCCAGGCCGAGGGTGCAAAATCCGGATATCCACAGCCTGTCGCGACGGGGCCGCAGGCTGATTTTCCTGCCGCTGCAGACGCTCTTGATTTGGAGCTTCACCATCTTCCATCACCTAAAGATTGGAGGCGATATTAACACGATCGATCCACAGCTGGCGTCACCAACTGGTCATCTTTTTGTCTCATTACAATCACTGTACCGCTGATTTGCAGAGGAAAACCGCTGTAACCACTGGGATACAATCGAAACCAGGCGCGCACGAGTCTCGCAGTATGAAATTGAGGAGTCCGGCACGCAAATTCCACCGCTTTACTCGGGAGCAAGACCTTCCTCATGGCCCGCATTTACCCCTTTCGCGCCTGGCGGTACAACCCTTCCTCTGTCCGCCTGGAAGACGCCGTCACTCAGCCTTACGACAAGATCTCGCCGGCGATGCAGCAGGCCTACTACCAGCGAAGCCCCTACAACCTGGTCCGCATCATCCTTGGACTGCCTGAATTGTTCGATGCCGAACGCGGCGAAAGTGTCTATACCAGAGCCGCCCGCGACCTGCGCGCCTGGCAGCAGCAGGGCGTTCTCACCCAGGAAAAAGACCCCTGTGTCTTCGCTTACTCGCAGCGTTTCAAGGTTCCCGGCACTGAAATCGTAAAAGAACGGCGCGGTTTTATCGCCCTTGGAAAACTCCATGAGTACGCCGAGCGAGTCGTCTTCCGCCATGAGCAGACCCTCTCCAAGCCCAAGAGCGATCGCCTCAATCTGCTTAAGGCCACACGTGCGCATTTTGGCCAGATTTTCATGCTTTACTCGGACCCCGCCGGAAGCGTGGAAAAAATTCTCTACGAGGGCAACGGCCCCGCCGATGGCGAAGTTACAGACGAGTACGGTGTGCTGCACCGCATCTGGCGCATCAGCGACCCGGCCACCATCCGCCTGCTCTCCACGGCCATGGACGACAAGAAACTCATCATCGCCGACGGGCATCATCGCTACGAAACCGCGCTCAACTACTCGAAAGAGAACGCGCCCTCGTCGCCAGCCAAGCCCGAGTACGGCGCCACCCAGTTGCCGCAGCCGCCTTACCCTGAGGCCGCAGTCATGATGACTTTCGTCAACATGGATTCCGACGGGCTGGTCATTCTGCCCACGCATCGAGTGGTCCACAATCTGGAAGGCTTCGACCCGGCCGCCTTTGCGCGCGCTGCTGAGCACTTCTTCACCGTTGAAGCATTGCCTGCAACAGACGCTTCACACTACATGAAAACTCTGAGCGCCCAACATGACACGGCCTTTGTCGCCGTCACCCGCACGGGAGCCTTGCTGCTGCGCCCTAAACCTGAACCTGTCGCAGCCGCGCTCGCCGAGCTGCCCGAACGCCAGCGCCAGCTCGACCTCAGCCATCTACACTCCATCATCCTCGACCGCCTGCTCGGCCTGGACGCCGAGAAGGTTCGCGAGCAGACCAACATACGCTACCTGCGTGACGCCGGCGAAGCAGTAGAACAGGTTCGCCGCGGCGAAGCCGATGTTGTTTTTCTCACCAACCCCGTCACCATGGAGCAGCTCAGAGAAGTTGCCTTCGCCGGCGACGTGATGCCCCAGAAGTCCACCGACTTTTTCCCAAAACTGCTGAGCGGCCTGACCATCTATGCGCTCGACTGATCGGATGACTGATTGTGTGCCCCATCTCGATTGGGGGCCCCATTCTTGCCGCAGCTTCATCGCGGCAAGGGTGGGAGAGCTTTCTCCGTTGAAGGGTACGGGCTTTAGCCCGTACATGAATGCAATAAAATCGACGAGGGCTTTAGCCCCTGAGGG
>Ga0209483_1003232_pt1 | contig 10815 bp, 13 predicted proteins | sample NGEPerA_FD_184508 | JGI IMG/M metagenome (GOLD analysis project Ga0209483, IMG submission 184508) | Arctic peat soil microbial communities from the Barrow Environmental Observatory site, Barrow, Alaska, USA - NGEE PermafrostL2-A... | ecosystem: Environmental > Terrestrial > Soil > Wetlands >...
GGGCCGGAGGTTTCTGAAGTGTCAGCGGTTCCCGCGGCACCCTTGTCCGGCGGGCGGCTTTTGCCTTTGTTCGGCATATGGGAGTCCGTAGCGAACGACAGGTATCAGATAACTGAAGCTTTGTCTTTGGGTCTTCAGAGTGAAGTATATAGGGCCACGGATTGGCGGGCCGAAGGCACAGCTTCGGTAGCCCTGAAAGTTTTTCATGAACCGGACGCCGCGGCTGCCCGCCGGGTGGGCAGAGCGATCCAAGCGCATTTATCGCTGGACGGGCAGCCGGGTATAGTATCGGTGCATGATGTCGGAGTATTAGAGAAGCATGATCAGAGCTATAGATACCTGGCGTTTCCTTTTGCCGAAGGCGGAACCTTAGCTGACCGCCTTAAGCAGGATCCCCATAACGTGGATCTGGTCCTGGATATGGCATCACAAATCCTGCCCGCCTTGGGGTCGATGCACGACGAAGACATGGTTCATCGGGATATCAAACCCGATAATATACTGGCCGGCGATGAAGATATTTTTGAATTGACTGATTTCGGCATCGTGGACCTTGACAGGTTCAGGAGCATGGGCGGGCTAACGTTACAAGGCGAAAGGCCACCGGTAGATTCGGCAATAGAAGTACCCGCGGACCGCATATCCGGAACCCTGGGTTTTATAGCTCCGGAAGCTTTTAGCAGAGATGGACACATAGGCCCTGAAGTAGATGTTTTCGCTATGGGCGTAGTTCTATTCCAAGGCATGACGGGTGCAATGCCGTTCGCATCATCGGGTGAGCTCCAAGAGTACTACCTCTCGGTAACGCGGGAGTCCCCCGTGCTTCCCCACACGCTTAATAGTATGGTGCCGGCGGTTCTTGAAGAGTTAACCATGGAATCACTGCGAAAAGACCCTCACGACAGGCCGAGAGTCGACGAGTTGGCGGCTAGACTGCAGACCGTGTAGATTCCGCTCCTGATAGTATGCCGAGGAGTTGGTCAGCGGCTGCGGCATCCATGAGTTGCTCGCGGAGCTCTTTGGCGCCGTCGAAGTCATTGATGTAGAGTTTGCAGAATTTGTTGAGGGTCTGGATCGGACGCTCCCGGTCCTGCCAGGTCTCGGCGAAGAGCTGGACATGTTTGCGGTAGAGATCGATCTTTTGCTCCCGCGAGTAATCTTCCCATGGGCTGCGCTCCGCGAAAACGAAAGGATCTTGGAAGATACCGCGGCCGATCATGATGCCGTCGAGTTTGTGCTCGCGGGCTAGATCCAGGCCCTGCTGCCGGGTTAAAACATCACCGTTACCGATGATCATAGTGTCCGGTGCCAGGCGGTCGCGCAGTTCGCGGGCCTGGCCGATGAGGCCCCAGTCAGCTGGGACTTTACTCATTTGGGCTCTGGTACGGCCATGGACGGTCAAAGCTTGGAGGTTTTTGGCAAGCAGGAATTCGATCCAGGTCATGTCAACCTGATTGAAACCAAGGCGGGTTTTGACGCTTAGCGGTAAGCGGCCGGCCAGGCCGTCGCGGGTAGCCTCGATGATGGCTTCGGCCAGCGGGCGGTCGTTCATCAGGGCGCAGCAGGTGCCGTTTTTGACTTCGGTCTTCTGGGGGCAGCCCATGTTCAGGTCGACACCGGCGAAGTTTATGCCATCCGGCAAGCCCATTTCACGGGCGAACGTGCCGTCAGCTAGTTGCTCGGCGGTTTCACGGAAGTTGGCCGGTTCTTTGCCCCAGATTTGGGCTATTAATGGCTGATCGATAGGTGTAGATCTTAACTTTTTAATAAGTTTGGCGCGGCCGGGGCTTTGCAGGCCGTCAACGTTCACGAACTCCGTGAAATATATGTCCGGCGGCGCGCAACCGGCCACCATCTGACGAAACACGGTATCCGTCACGTCATCCATTGGCGCCAGCACGAAGAAAGGCTTGGGCAAAGATTTCATACTATTCCCATTTGAAGACGCGGAAAGCGACGGCGTAGATGACGATGAACCAGATACCGATCAGGCCTAATTGGGGACCGATCTGGGTCAGATGCTTGCCTTCCGTGGTCAGCAGTCTCAGGCCGTCTATAACAGGGGTTAGGGGCAGATAAGTCGTGACTGTTTGCAGCCAGTGCGGCATCAGGAAGCGCGGGAAGAAGGTGCCCGACAGGAACAGCATTGGGAAGACGATAATGTTGCTGAGCGGCGCGGCCTGGCGTTCATTCTTCGCCCAGCCGCCGATGGCTAGCCCCAGGCCGAGAATCATGAAAATGCTGAGGACGGTGAAGATCAGGATTTCCGGGTAGTCGCCATCAATCTTGAGGTGAAAGACCCCGATAGCGACAGCGAACTGGATGGCGATTGAGATGATACCGGTAATGGCCTGGCTGAACATCGTGGCCATAAAATACTGCCAGGTCTTCAGCGGCGTGGTGTGCAGACGGCGCAGGATACCCTGCTTCTTGAGTTCCGGGAAAACGTTGACCGGGCCGAAGATGCCCAGACCGATAATCGAGAAGCCTAGCAGGCCGGAGAAAGTATAATCGAAAGATGTCAGGCTCTTCTGGTTGAGCTCCTTGCCGGTAACCGAGAAAGGTGGCTGGGCGCGCACGAATTGGGCATTAACGTGATTGAAAGTGCCTTGCAGGACAGAGGTGAGGGTTTGGCCGGTACCGGAGCTGCTTTGGTTGTAAATAATCTGGGCCTGGCCCGAGGGATAGTTCTGGCCATGTTGGACCGTACCGAAGCCAGCGGGCAAGACGATGATGCCGTCAATCTGGTTTTTGCTCATTTTCTCTTCGGCGGAGGACAGGCTGCTGGCTGATTTGTCGACCTTGAAAGTCTTGCTATCCCTGATTTGGTTGGCAAATGTTTTAGCGAAGGAGCTGTTTGACTGGTTGATCAAGGCCACGCTAAACGAGACATTCCCGCTATTGCCGCTGCTCAAACTACCGAAAACAAACAGGAATATCAGGGGGAACAGGATGCCGAAGAACTGGGCCAGGCGGTCGCGGAAGAAGCGGCGGGTGCTGAGCTTGGTGAAAACCAGGACGGTGCGGAGTTGCTGCTTGATGCTCATGGCTTAGTCCCTTAGCCCTTTCCCTGTCAGGTCGATGAAAACGTCATCCAGGTTAGCTTGCTCGACCTGGACTTCCTTCTTGAATCCCCGCTTGAGTAGTTGTTTGATAAGGTTGCGCGGCGTGTCGAGAGCAATAATTTTGCCGTTGTCCATGATGGCGACGCGGTCGCAGAGCAGCTCGGCTTCGTCCAGATAATGCGTGGTCATGATGACGGTGACCCCCTTGTCACGGACCTCGCGGATCAAGTCCCAGAGGTTGCGGCGGGCCTGAGGGTCGAGGCCGGTCGTCGGCTCGTCCAAGAAGAAGACTTTGGGGCTATGGACCAGGGCGGCGGCGATGCTCAGGCGCTGGCGCTGGCCGCCGGATAGCTGTTCGGCGAAGCTGCCGGCCTTGTCACCAAGCTGTACGTCTTCTAAGAATTGGCGGGCGTTGACCCTCTCACCGTAGGCGGCGGCGAACATTTCGATAATTTCTGATAATTTCTGTTTATCCTGGAAAGCGGCGGTCTGCGGCTGAACGCCGATAATTTGTTTGACCTGGTTCGGCTGTTCGGCTACGTTCAAGCCGTTGACGATGATACTACCGCTGTCGATTTCGCGCAGGGTTTCGATCATTTCCAGGGTCGTGGTCTTGCCGGCGCCATTAGGGCCTAGGATGCCGAAGATTTCACCCTGTTTGACCTCGAATGAAACACCGTCAACGGCGGGCTTGCCGTCATAGGCTTTTTTGAGGTTTTTGACCTTGAGGATCGCATCAGGCATGAATTCTACTATATCAACTTTCGCTTCTGTCACGGTAAATATTTAAACAAATGCCCGGCTCCATTGCTGGAACCGGGCATTTTAAGAATAGTCTAAGACATTCTTAGCGAGTACGCTTGACGGTCAGGAAACCGTTGCGCGGGTTCTCGTTCACTTCCATGCCGCTAGGCAGGTCAGTAGCTTCGGGGCGCTGGTCCTTGCTGAAGTAGTAAATAGTCTGTTCTTTGCCGCCGCGCAGGACAACTGCCTTTGAGTTAAGGTAGTATGTTACGCCTTTAGAGTTAGTGTGCTTGTAAGCCATTGCTGGTCTCCCTCTCTTACCGTTAGTAATGTACCCCTAACATACTCTGGTGGCTTTTTGTTTGTCAACCCTTTGGCGCAAATAACTACGGCTTAATACAGATTGAATATGCCTTTTTTTGACATGATTACATCTGTTAGTAAAACACGAGCATTTTAGGTTGCATTGGTCTGGTCGCTGTACTACACTAGACCAGTAAACCATAAAAGTAATAACTGCTAGAGAGGTGGAGAGAACGAAGCTATGGATTTTTCTAATCGCAACATTCAACCGCAGCACGCTGCGGCTCCAAGCGCGCCAAATGCTGCGACCGGGGCGCCTGGTAATAACAAGAAGAGTAAATCTGACAGGGGCCAGTGGTACCGCATAGCCTCCACGATATTAATAGCTGCTATCGGTATCCTGCTGATAGGCTTGATAGCTGTCGTGTCCTTCGGCGGCCCTAAGAGCGAGGATAGCTTCGTTGATACTACCAAGCTCCAGGCGGTTTTCTTGAACACCGGCCAGGTCTACTTCGGTAACATTAAGTCACTGAACAACAAGTACTACGTCTTGACGAACATTTACTACCTACAGACTTCCAACAGCGGCAGCTCAAGCAGTACTTCCAGCACTAGCAACAGCGTGACATTGGTCAAGCTCGGTTGTGAACTTCACGAGCCATACGACCAGATGGTCATTAATAGCGACCAGGTCACCTTCTGGGAAAACCTGCAGTCCAACGGCCAGGTAGGCAAAGCCGTAGCTACCTTCCAGAAAGACAACCCCACCGGTCAGAAATGTACCGACCAGAGCAGCAGTTCCAGCTCGACTAGCAATAGCGTCCAGAGCGCTGGCAACAGCAGCTCCGGTACTACGCCTACTAAGCCTTAGCTTTACGGCTCTTCGGCAAATACCAAAAGGTAGAAACACCCCTCATCACGCAGGGGTGTTTTACTATTTAGGCTACGTTACGGCGAAACCATAGGTGCGCGACCAGCGTAAGCAGGAATAGCAGCCCGCTCAAGACGGCGACAACCAGGCTCCAACCAGCCAAATCGGGCGACCAGCTAGGTGTCACGAAAGAAAACTCATACAGGGCGACCGGAACAGGCGGCAGCTGGACGGCATCATGCGACCGGGCGCTGACATACTGTTCGATACAAGGCACCCGGTTATGGCCGGAAAAATCTACCGGGTCCTGCTGCTCGCAATAGTGCTGGGCATCAGTGTATAGCTGGGTGTTGGTCTGGGTCAGTTGGTCGGTCCGGGTTTGTACCAGGCGGTTGTAGGTATTCGTAAGCTGAATCGGCGGATAAACGGAGGTGCCGGTGCTCAAGTTGGTGTTCATATGCGAGGTGACGTAGGCCTGGAGAGTTCGTAGCGCCGCCGAGGTGTCCTTATTGTTTTTGTCAGCGGAGTAAACGGCATTCTTCAGTTTGATCATATGCTGATTATTGGCCCTGAGGGCAAAAACGCAGATGACGGCGCTAAGCACGGCCAGGCCCAGGAAATACCACGGCTTAACGCGGCGTAGCTTGGTCCAGGCGTGGTGGAGGCGGCGTTTGTTCATGCCGTCTCATTATATCTTAGCTGGACGCTAATCACGCCAGGTTGTACCCTATAAACATGCATATTTACTTCTCAGGCATCGGGGGGGCCGGCATCGGGCCGCTAGCCCAGGTAGCTCTCCAGGCCGGCTACACGGTTTCGGGATCGGATAAGCAGGATTCGCAGTATATCCAGTACCTGAAGAGCCACGGGGTCACCGATATCCATATCGGCCAGACCAAGGCGGGTATCGCGGCCGCGCACGAGAGCCAGCCGATTGACTGGTTCGTCTACACCTCCGCCCTGCCGATGGAAAACCCTGACGCGCCGGAACTGGCTTATTGCGCCGAACAGGGTATTAAAACCAGCAAACGTGACGAATTCCTGAACCTCATATTGCAGGAAAAGGGCCTCGCAATGATCGCCGTCGCCGGCACCCACGGCAAAACGACCACCACCGCCATGACGGTCTGGTTGTTCAAACAGATGAAAGAGCCGCTCAGTTACTTGTTACCGGCCAAAGTCGAGTTCGGCGAAATGGGTGAGTTTGACCCTAAGAGCAAGTACTTCGTCTACGAAGCCGACGAGTTTGACCGCAACTTCCTGGCTTACGAGCCGGCTGTCAGCCTGATCACCGGTGTCAGCTGGGACCACCATGAGATCTTCCCGACCCGCGAGGACTACCAGGCGGCTTTCCGGGAATTCATCGACCAGAGCCGGCAGACTTTTATCTGGGAGGAAGATGCCTCGTATTTGGAGTTAGAGGAAAAAGCCGGGCTTAATGTCCTGAAAAGCGGCGAACCGACAATTGACAAGCTGGAGCTGGCTGGCCGGTATAACCGGCTTGACGCGTGGTTGGCCGTCCAGGCCGTGCATTTCGCTACCAAACAGCCGGTTGAGAAGCTGGTTGAGGCGGTCGGCCGTTTCCCTGGCCTGTCGCGCCGCATGGAACCGATCGTACCCGGCTTGTACAGCGATTACGCTCATACGCCGGAGAAAATCCGCGGCGCTATGAGCGTGGCCCTGGAGATGGCTGCCGAAACCGGCCAGAAGCTGGTTGTCGTCTACGAACCGCTGACCGATCGACGCCAGCATTACATCAAGGACGATTATCGTGACTGCTTCGACGGCGCCGCGAAGGTGTATTGGTTGCCCAGCTACTTGGCCCGTGAAGATCCCGACCAGGCCGTCATTCCGCCGGCAGAATTGATCTCGCATCTTGATGACCCCTCGATTGCCGAACCAATGGAGCGCAACGCCTACCTGGCCAGGGTTATACAGGATCATCTAGCCGCGGGCGATTTGGTGGTCGCCATGGCCGGGGGTGGGGGTGGCAGTCTTGACGATTGGCTGCGCCAGGAATTCACGGCCGAATCCAGTTCCCAGCTATGGTACAACCGGCGGCGCAGGGAGGCGTTCGGCCAGTTATGAAAATAGTCCAGCTTAATATTTGGGGCGGTAAGCTTGGCCGACAAATCATAGATTTTCTAAACCAGGCGAAGCCCGACTTCGTCTGCATGCAGGAAGTCAACGACCTCAAGGGCCGGTCCGGTTATAAATTCTTCGCTACCCTGGATGAAATCAAGGAAGGGGCGGGTTTCGCTCAGGCATTCATGTCAGCCTCCTACGCCTCGCGCTACATGGAACGCGAGCTGGAATATGGCAACGCCGTCTTGAGCAAATTCCCCGCCACGTCCGTCAAAAAGATTTTCACCCGCGGCGAATACAAGCGTAACTTCGACGTCACCAAAGACGATGGCAATATCCGCAACTTGCAGTTGGTAACGGTAGAAATAGACGGCAGCCCGCTTAACATCCTCAACCACCACGGCCACCACGTTCGAGACTCCAAGGCTGGCAACGACGAGACCATGAGACAAATGAAGCTTATAGCCGACACCATCGAGAAGTTGGAAGGCCCGGTGATCATGTGCGGCGATTTCAACCTGGCACCGGATAGCGAATCGTTGGCTATAATCAACAGCAAGCTGACTAACCTATCAGTTAAAAACGGCCTCAAAACCACCTATAACCAGTTCGGCTCCGTCAGCAATGTCTGTGACTATATCTTCGTGAATGACCTGGTCAAAGTCCGGCGTTTCGAAATGTTAGAAGCCCTGGTCTCCGACCATAACCCTCTAATTCTTGAATTCGATTTATAAGCCTACTTGCCCGCTGAAATATATCCACCATCTACGATAAGAGTTTGTCCTGTTATAAAACGTGCCTTATCACTAGCTAAAAAGACTATGGCTTCAGCTATTTCTTCAGGCTGACCAATTCTGCCCAGTAATGAACTTTTAGCTTTTTCCCACGTAGCATCAACCCAGTTTTCCGTGATATCAGTTTCCGTAAAACCAGGTGATACGGCGTTAACGGCAATATTCGGTGCAAATTCTTTAGCGAGCGAGGAAGTCAGATTTATAACAGCTGCTTTGGAAGCTGAATATGCCGATACCCGACTGCTTGGCCCTGTTGCATGGCCCCTTATTGAAGCAACGTTTACGATCCTGCCGTACCCTTGTTCCTGCATATGGGGGATCACGGCCTGACAAAAATTAACTACTCCCAAAACGTTGGTACGATAAACCTCGAGCCAATGCTCGTCAGTAGCCTCCAGAAAAGGTTCGGCTGGCGCGATACCCGCGGATATTATAAGCACGTCTATCTTGCCGGTTTTGGCAATTACGTCTTTTACGTTTTGTTGGACCGCGTTCTTATCACCTACGTCATTAGCGATCCAGTCGGCATTTAATTCGGCGGCCAGGTCTTGGAGGGATTTTGAGGCCGTGCGCCCGTGCAAGATGACTTTAGCTCCTAACGAGCTGGCAAGCCGAGCAGTCGCCGCGCCAATGCCGCGGGCTGAACCGGTTATCAGTACGGTTTTGCCGGTAAACACTTTATCGGATTCTGACATACCGGTATTTTACTACTTCCAGCCGTACTCGGCATAGTGTTTGCCGGCGGCGATTTGGTCGAGACGGAAACGGCCGGGCGGCGCGACGTTGTCGGGCAGGTTGTCCAGATCGAGCCATTCGAGAGAACTATGTTTGGCCGGTTCTGCATTGTAGAGTTCGCCCTGCCATTGCCGAACTTCAAAAACTACGTCCACCCAGGTCATATCGTTGCTCTGGCGATGGGCTGTCAGGAGGTGCGTCAGGTCTTCGGGTCGGATATCAACCCCGGCTTCTTCCTTGGCTTCGCGGACGGCGGCTTGCCGATAGGTCTCGCCAGGTTCTACTTTGCCCGCAATGATGTCGTAATAGCCGTCCATCCAGCCGGTGTTTTGGCGCATCAGGAAAGCGGCTTTGTTGTCCTTGCGGAAAAGCACGAAAGCCGCGATATAAGGCGTCGCGGAATCATACTTGCTCATCTGTTGTCGCCGGTGCCGCCGAGGACGCCGCGGGCTTTGCGGCTCTTGAGTTTTTCGAGGTTTTGGTCGGCAATGTCGTCTAGCGAGAAGCCGAGGTCGTGGGCAAAAACAGCCAGGTACCAGAGTACGTCGCCGATTTCTTTGGCCAGTTCGATTTTGTCCTGCTCGCTGATTACGCCGTCTTTGTCGCGGATGATTTTCTTAACTTTTTCAGCGACTTCGCCGGCCTCGCCGTTGATGCCCAGCACCCAGTGAAGCGTGTCCTTGAAGCTGTCATTTTTTGAAATAACGGTCGTCAGCGCCCTTTTTTGGTACTCGTCAAAAGTCATGGCTACATTGTATCATCGTCGATTTTGACAGCGCCCGGGCGCAGGACTTCGATGGCATCGTCGACTATGCGGATGACTGTTGAAGGTTCGCGGCCTGATAGGTCGCCGCCGTCTTCGTAGAAGTCTACCTGGTCGGTGAACACCGCTTTGGCCTGTTCGATCGTGTCGCTGACTGGTTGGCCGGGGTGGTTGGCGCTGGTGGTTATTAACGGGCCGGTTTGCTTGAGCAGTTTTTGAAGTTTCGGGTCGGCGGGGAGGCGGACGGCCAGGCTCATTTTGCCCTGGTGCAAATATGCCAAGTCGGGATTTGAGCACGGTATTATGACGCTGACGGCGCCGGGCCAGAACTGCTCGACGGCTTTCAGGTAGCGATGTTTGAGGCCCAGGTCTTCGAGCTGCTGGATGTCGGCGGCAATCAGCGTGCCGGGTTTGTCAGTGCGGCCCTTTAATTTATAAAGGCGGGCGGTCGCGTCCTGGTCGGCGGCGCGAGCTACTAGGCCGTAAACCGTGTCGGTCGGGATGACGCCTACAGTGCCGGGATTGAGTAGTTGGTTGGCGGCGGCCATAATTTATTTTTGCTTAGTGTAAGCATAGACGGCCAGCACGGCTAGGCCCAGGACAATGACGACGGTGGCAAAGATGGCGGCGTTGACGCCGGCGGCGCGGGGCTTCTTTGCCTGCGGCGGGGCTTTTTGGTGGGCCGGCGGAGCGGCTGGAGCAGGCGTCGAGGGGTCTGTGACCGGCGGCGTACCGGGCGCGGATCCATCGGCGGGTTCAGCTGGCGGCGGAGCTACCACGTCCATGATCGGGCCGGCCTGAACAGGCTTTTCGGCTTCTGGCGTTAACGGGGGTTGAGACTCTTCCATACTGGCTAGTATTGTAGCATAAGTGGTTAGCTCCGGCGCGGCGGCAACGGTAGCAGCGGGCTAGTGCGGTGCTGGTAAGCTTGGTACTCCGCATCTTTCTCACGGCGTCTTTCAATTGGCGGAATGCCGGAGATGAAAATTATTAACCAGCTGAGTGTCAGCGGCCCCAATAGCCCGATCCAGCCATAGCCGGTTTGCGACGTGATCAGGCCGATCCCCCACCACTGCGTTAATTCACCGAAGTAGTTGGGATGGCGGCTGTAACGCCAGAGGCCGGTTCGCAAAACTTTTGGCCGGTTTTTGCGGCTTATGAATTCCGCCAATTGGCGGTCAGCTACAGCTTCGAAACCGAAACCTATGATCCAGATGACAGAACCAGCCGCGCTTAACCAACCCAATCCGTCAATTCGTGTCCCGGCAGCCATAACGACCGGCAGGCTGATGACCCAAATCAAAGCGCCTTGCAACAGGAACACCCTCACATACGCCATCAGCCAGAAATTACCCTGCCATCCCTTGCTCAGTTCATGGTAACGAGGATCCTCGCTGCCGCGCTTTAGCGAGCGACGCCCGATATGTGCCGCTAGGCGTACGCCCCAAATACTCA
>Ga0209483_1003234_pt1 | contig 10813 bp, 9 predicted proteins | sample NGEPerA_FD_184508 | JGI IMG/M metagenome (GOLD analysis project Ga0209483, IMG submission 184508) | Arctic peat soil microbial communities from the Barrow Environmental Observatory site, Barrow, Alaska, USA - NGEE PermafrostL2-A... | ecosystem: Environmental > Terrestrial > Soil > Wetlands > Peat...
ATTGCTTGTCGCCGGGCCTGATGGATGCGATCGCCACCCATGTGGCGAAATCCAAGGCAGCCTGAAGCGGCTGAACTCGTGTAAGCTTCCGCTGGCGGCGACCGCCGCCGGCGGAGTCGCCATGGGCGGAGCAAAAAATCCGGCGTCTCGGAGCAAGGGCGCCGGGGTTGCCACCTTGATCCTTGCCGAGCAAAATCGTCTCGAGCACCTGCCGCGCCGCGGATCACGCCGGGTTCGCCCGAAAATTGGCGCAAGCGGACGCCATGAAGTCTGCCGTCTCCTCCTGTCGCGTCTGGATGAACCAGAGTTTTCCGTTGGCCTGATTGAACGCACCGAACGCGCATTAACGGCGTCGCCGGGATAATCGAACATGTGCGGGAGCCCTCAGTTCCTCCGGTGTCGAATCTCGCGCCGAGTTTCCCTGTGTGTCGAGTGACTTCTCACCGCCGCGATGTGGCGTGCCGCACTCTGACGGGGTGACGATAGGCCAAACTATACAAATGTATGATGGTCCGGACGGAACCCGCTGGGACGCTGCGCATTCACTGATAGGTTGCGCGGGAAATCACCATGACCATGAGGCGGCGGGAGTTTTTGGCGGGAGCCGCGGTTACCGTGCTTTGCACGACGAGAGGCAAAGCCGCCGTGATTTCCGGGCAGATGCCGTGGTCGCCCAATGCCGGCAGCCCGCCCGTACCGGTAAGACCAGGACCCTGGCATTTCTTCACTTCGGATGAAGGCCGCGCGATGGAAGCGCTCGCCGAACGCGTCATTCCGCCGGATCCACAGACGCCGGGCGGAAAGGACAGCGGTTGCGCCGTCTTCGTCGATCGGCAGCTCGCCGGGCCTTACGGCGGCCGTGAGGGCCAGTACCTCCAGCCGCCCTTCAAGCAAGGCACCAAGCAGCAGGGTCCGCAATCGGCAAAAGGCCCGGCGCAAACCTATCGCGACGCGCTGGCGGCGCTCGATCGGTATTGCCAGTCCAATCATGCCGGAAAGCGCTTCCCGGATCTCACGGATGGCGAAAAGGACGAAGTCCTCAAAGGTCTCGAAGACGAAAAAGTGAAACTCGAAGGCGTCGATGGCAAGACGTTTTTCGCAACTGTCGTGAAGGACGTGCAGGAGGGCTTCTTCGCCGATCCGCTTTACGGCGGCAACCGCGACATGGTCGCCTGGAAGATGATCGGTTACCCGGGCGCGCGGTACAATTATCTCGACTGGATCGATCGCCACAACGAACGCTTTCCGCTGCCGCCCGTGGGCATCACGGGCCGTCCCGATTGGTCTCCCAAAATCTAAGCGAGGCGTAGATGTCGCGAAAGCTTCCCAGGAAAGACGTCGTCATCATCGGGTTGGGATGGACCGGGTCCATCATGGCCAATGAGCTGACCGACGAAGGCCTGGACGTGATCGCGATCGAGCGAGGCCCGTGGCGCGATGCCGCGACCGAATTTCCGCCGGGCTACGTCCAGGACGAACTGCGATATCGCATCCGGCATGAACTGTTCCTGCGGCCGGAGCAGACCACCTTCACCTTCCGCAACAAGATGGATCAAACGGCGCTGCCGATCCGCGACTGGGGTTCGTTCATGCCGCCCAATGGCGTCGGCGGCGGCGGCGTGCATTGGAACGCCGAAACCTGGCGCTTCCTGCCATCGGATTTCGTCCTGAAGACGCATTTGACCGAGCGCTACGGCGCAGCGTTCCTGCCCGAGGACATGACGATCCAGGACTGGGGCATCACCTACGATGATCTCGAGCCGCATTACGACGCGTTCGAATATCTGTGCGGCACGTCCGGCACGGCGGGCAACCTGCGCGGCCAGATTCAGGAGGGCGGCAATCCGTTCGAGGGCCCGCGTTCACGCCCCTATCCGAACCCGGCGCAGAAACAGCCGTTCAGCCATACCCTGTTTGCCAAGGCGGCGAGGGACCTCGGCTACAAGCCGTTTCCGCAGCCGTCCGGCAACATGTCACAGGCCTACACCAATCCACTCGGGCTGCATCTTGGCCCCTGCACCTATTGCGGATTCTGCGAATGGTTCGGGTGCGGCAATTATTCCAAGGCGAGCCCCCAGACCACCATCCTGCCGCGGCTGATCCGGAAGTCGAACTTCGCGCTGTGCGACAATTCCGAGGTGATCCACATCGATCTCGATCGCTCGGGCAAGCGCGCAACCGGCGTGACATTTGTCGATACCGGCGGGGTCGAATGGGAACAGCCGGCCGATCTCGTCATTCTGTCGGCCTACACGGTATTCAACGTGCATCTGTTGCTGCATTCCAGGATCGGCACGCCCTATGACCCGGTCGCCAACGCCGGGGTGATCGGCCGCAACTTCACCCACCAGACCATATCGACCGTGAACGGCTTCTTCGACAACAAGAAGTTCAATTTCAATCCCTTCATTGCCTCGGGCTCGATCGGCATGTGCATCGACGAGTTCAATGGCGACAATTTCGACCACGGTCCGCACGGTTTCGTCGGCGGCGGCTATATGGGCCAGGTGCAGACCGGAGGCCGGCCGATCCAGACCACGCCGGTGCCGCCGGGCACGCCGAAATGGGGCGCGGCGTGGAAGAGCGCGGTGCGCGACAACTACCTCAGCAGCGTCAAGCCCGGCACCGGCGTGCATGGCAGCTTTTACAGCTACCGCGACATCTATCTGGATCTCGACCCCGCCTACAAGGATCGCTTCGGCCGCCCGCTGGTGCGGATGACGATCGATTTTCACGACAACGAACTGAAGCAGAATGCCTTCCTGACCGACAAGTTCGCCGAGATCATCCGGGCGATGGGCGCCCATACGATCGACAAGCAATATCGCAAGGGTCCCTACGATTCGACGGACTACCAGACCACGCATCTCAATGGCGGCGCGATCATGGGCACCGATCCTGGCACCAGCGCGCTCAACCGCTACCTGCAAAGCTGGGACGTGCCGAACCTGTTCGTGATGGGCGCCAGCGCCTTCCCGCAAAACACCGGCTACAATCCCACCGGCACGGTGGCGGCGCTGGCTTTCTGGTCGGCGGCCGCGATCCGGCAACAGTATCTCAAAAATCCGGGACCGCTGATCCATGTCTAGGGCATTCAAGCGTTCCGCCTTGTGCGTGGTTGCGGCGATCGCGGCGTGTTTCTGCTCGGTCAGATCGGCCAGTGCAGCTCAGGACGGCCAAAAGTTCGATCAGATCGAGAAAGGCCGCTATCTTGCGACCGCCGCGGACTGCTTCGCATGTCATACCGTGCCCGGAGCCGGCAAGCCTTTCGCCGGCAATCGTCCAATCGAAACCCCGTTCGGCAACATCACCTCGTCGAATATCACGCCCGACGGCGATACCGGTATCAGCTCATGGAGTGACGATCAGTTCGACGCCGCGGTGCGCAAGGGCGTGCGGCCGGATGGCAGCCGGCTTTATCCGGCGATGCCGTATACCGCCTATACCAGGATGTCGCGCGAGGACGTGCTCGCTATTCGCGCCTATCTGGCAACCGTTGAACCGGTTCATCAGCCGGTCAAGGCCAACACGCTTCCGTTTCCCTTTAACATCCGCACGGCGATGAGGGTCTGGGACGCGCTGTATTTTACCGAAGGCGAATTCAAGCCCGACAACCGTCAGTCGGCGGCCTGGAATCGCGGCGCGTATCTGGTGCAAGGTCCCGGGCATTGCGCCGCCTGTCATACGCCGAAGTCGTTTCTCGGCGGCGACAAGCACAGCGAAGGCTTCCGCGGCTCCAGCCTTCAGGGCTGGTTTGCTCCCGATATCACGGCCGACCAGAGGCAGGGACTCGGCCAATGGAGCGAGGCCGATGTCGCCCTCTATCTCAAGACCGGTCACAACCGGCTCAGCGCCGCGACTGGGCCGATGGCCGAAGAGGTTGCCGACTCCACCTCGCAATTGACCGACGACGATCTGAAGGCGATTGCCGTCTATCTGAAGTCGCTGCCTGAACAGCAGGATGCCGCGGCGGCGCCGGCCGACCCCGCGGTGATGGCGGCCGGTCAGGCCGTGTACCGCGATCAGTGTTCGGCCTGCCATGGCCTCGATGGACGCGGCGTGGCGATGTTGTTTCCGTCATTGGTGCAATCCTCGCTCGCCCATGCCAGCGATCCCACCAGCGCCATACGCCTCGTGCTTCGTGGAGGAAGAAGTGTCGCGACCGACGCCGAGCCGACCGCGCCAGCCATGCCGTCATTCGGCTGGCAGTTGAAGGACGAACAGGTGGCGGCCGTGCTGAGTTACATCCGCACCACCTGGAAGCCGGCCGCATCGCCTGTCACGGCGGAAAAGGTCGAGCAAATCCGCCAGCAGCTTGCGACCCGACGGGATTAGCTGCTCGCAAGTTCCAGAAAGGGCGCGATCCGAAAGGACCGGCTTCTTGCTCAGGTTGCGTCCGAAATGCGCATTTCAACACACAGTGGCGAAGCGTCTTTTGCTCGTTGACCCGGCCTCTGTAACAAGGCCCGGTAACGCTGCGCGGCCAGATTCAGGTCCTTTGCCGGTTCGAAAACCAATCAAGTGCTCCGATCAAGCCTTTGAAAGGAAACCAAAATGATTTAGCTCTGCCGTTCCGGATCGTCCTCGCCGATTAAAATCGACTGGACCGACAAGCCACCATAAAGATTTAATGAAATCAGCATGTTAGACCGCCGCTTGAGCGTCGCCCCGATGATGGACTGGACCGATCGGCATTGCCGCGTGTTCCATCGCCTGATCACGCGGCGAGCGCTGTTGTACACGGAGATGCTGACCACGGGCGCGATCCTGCACGGCAACCGCGCGCGGCTGCTGGGTTTCGATGCCAGCGAGCATCCGGTGGCGCTGCAGCTTGGCGGCTCCGATCCGCGCGACCTCGCGGCGACCGCGAAAATCGGTGAGGATTTTGGCTACGACGAAATCAATCTCAATGTCGGTTGCCCGTCGGACCGGGTAAAGGACGGCCGTTTCGGCGCCTGCCTGATGGCGGAGCCGGCGCTTGTGGCCGAAGGCATCGCCGCCATGAAGCGTGCGGTGCGTATTCCGGTCACGGTCAAGTGCCGGATCGGCATCGACGACCAGGATTCGGAAATCGCACTCGACGCGCTGGCGCGCGGCGTGGTCGCCGCCGGCGCCGATGCCTTGATCGTCCACGCCCGCAAGGCCTGGCTCAACGGATTGTCGCCGAAGGAAAATCGCGACATCCCGCCGCTCGATTACGACAGGGTGTATCGGCTGAAAGCCGCGCTGCCGCACGTGCCCATCATCATCAATGGCGGCATCGCCAGTCTTGCGGAAGCCAAAGCGCATCTGGCGCATGTCGATGGCGTGATGCTGGGGCGGGCGGCCTATCAGGAGCCGTGGCGATTGCTGGCGGCCGATCTTGAACTGTTCGGCGAGGCGTCACCGCACGCCAGCATGAAGGATGTGTTCGAGGCGATGGTGCCCTACATTGAAGCCGAACTCGCGGCCGGCACGCGGCTGCACTCCATCGTCCGGCATTGCCTCGGCGCGTTTCACGGCGTGCCGGGGGCCCGCGCATTCCGCCGTCACCTCGCCGAGAACGGCGTCGGGCCCGCGGCCGGCGTCAATGTGTTGCGCGACGCGATCGCGCTGGTCGGAGACCGCGCGGTGGATCCGATCGCGGCGTAATTCCGCTGGCTCAGGGATAGCCGTGCAGCATCAGCCGGTCGGCGCGCACTTCCCAGCTTTCCATCCGGTCGAGAAAACTCATGCCGAGCAGGTTGGTCTTCATCTGCCCGCGCGGCACCACCAGCGCCGGAACCGAGCGCTCGACCAGTTTGCCGACGGCGAGACGGTCCAGCGTCAGCCGCGCCGCCTTGGTGTGGCCACCGGCGGTCTCGACGTCGACGTCGTATTCGAGCAGTTCCAGCGGCAGGCCCGCCGCCTTGGCTGTCTCATAGGTCAGCACCACCGAGGTCGCGCCGGTGTCGATCACCATCGGGGCGTTGACGCCGTTGATTTTGGCCTGCAGCGCGAATTCGCCGCCCTGGCCACGCGAAATCTGCACCGCGCGCGCCGGCGGCGCGGCCCGCCGATGCAGCATTTCCGACACGGTATCGCCGGCCCGCGCAATGCGGTCCGGATCGCCATAGGCCACCACTGCACCGGCGGTCGCCGCCAACACCAGAAGCACGAGCAGGATCCGGCTCATAGCGGGCCTCGCGTCGCAATGGCAGGGTTGGTCAGGAGGCCCCGGGAGCGCCTGCCGGCGTGGGCTGCAGCAGTCCAGCGTCGGCCATGCGTGCCGGCAACAGCGCCATCACCGCCTGCCGTTCCGCGCTTTCCATGCGGTGCCAGCGCGCGATCTCCGGAAGCGTGCGGCCGCAGCCGAGACAGAGGCTGGTTTTGGGATCGATCATACAAACTGCGATGCACGGCGTTTCTTTGCTCATGGAGGGAGTGTGAAATGGTTTCGGGCGCTGGCGCAAGCGCCCCTGTTACAGTCCGGTTCCGGCGCTCATGATCGGTTTGTTGCGGGCGCGTCGTTTGTCCTCGGCGGTTTCCGGTTGCAGCGGCGGAGCTTCCTCGGCCATCGGCGCCAGCGCCGACATCACGCGCTCCGGCGGGAAGGTGACGATGACCTCGGTGCCGATGCGAAGCTTCGATTTCAGCGTGAAGGTGCCGCCATGCATGTCGATCAGGCTCTTGGCGATGGGCAAACCCAAGCCCGCGCCTTGCTCGGCGGACTTGATGGAATTGGAACCCTGGCCGAACGAGGCCAGCACGATCGGGATTTCATCCTCGGCAATGCCGGAGCCGGTGTCCTTGACGCTGAGATATTGTCCACCCGAGGCAGTCCATCCGACCTTCAGCCAGATCTCGCCGCCCTGGGGTGTGAACTTGATCGAATTCGACAGCAGATTGAGCACGATCTGGCGGGTGGCCCGCTCGTCGCCCCAAATGCGCGGCATGCCCTGCTCGAACACTTCGTGGATGGTGATGCCGCGGCTGGAGGCGCGCAGCTTCAGCAGATGGTGGCAGTCGGCGACCACATGCACCAGCGATACCGCTTCCTCGTTGAGTTCGTAGCGGCCCGCCTCGATCCGCGACAGATCGAGAATCTCGTTGATCAGATTGAGCAGGTGCACGCCGGAATTATGAATATCCGCGGAATACTCCTTGTACACGGGAACCGCGTGGCCCCCAAAAATCTCGCTCTTCATCACCTCGGAAAATCCGAGGATGGCATTGAGCGGGGTTCTCAGCTCGTGGCTCATTTGAGCGAGAAACCGCGATTTTGCCACATTGGCGGATTCGGCGCGATGGCGCGCCTCGTCGGAGATCGATTTGGCCTGCTCCAGCTCGCCGATCAGTGCATCCTTTTCAGCGCGCGCTTCCAGCGTCGCCAGCGTGGTCGAATGCAGGCGATGGGCGAGCAGCGCGAAATAGCCTTCGGCGGCGAGCGCCAGCAGGGCCAGCACGTAATTGTCGAAGCCGCCGACGAGGACAAAGTTCACCGCAATCGCCGTCGTCACCGGGGCGGTGGTCGCCAGCGCTGCGATCGGCAGGCTTGCCGCCAGCATGCTCGACACTGCGATCACCAGCAGCATCAGGAACATCATCAGCGTGTTCGAGACCACGTCGAGGCCGGCGGGGTGGATCAGGATCGCGGTCCAGCACAGCCCGTAAAGCAGGTCGAGCAGCACGAACCGGGTTTGCCATTTGCGGGTGGCGGTCAGCGAGGCCGGCTCGGCAAGGAACCTGACGCAATTGCGGATGATGGCGGCATGAATGCACAGCATGCCGCAGGTCCAGGCCGCCGCCGAGAACGGCTGCATCCAGAAACCGAACAGCAGGCCGGTTGCCACTACCAGCAGCATCACCACATAGGATGCCGAGATTCGGGTTTGGGCATATTGGCGAAGCAGTTCGCGGTCGAAAGCCGGGCGGGTTCCGCTGGTCGACGTTAACCGGTCACGGGCCTCGCGGACCCGCTGCGCCGCCGCACGGCGGTTGGTGGCCGGCGCTGCGACTGGCGTCTCGGCCGGAAGCTGAACGACTTCGGGCTTATCGGCGGGTTTACTCATTAAACAACACAAATCCTGCCCGCTGATAGCACGAGCTTTTGCACTATCTATCTGTCGCGCTAAATCATTAAGAGCTGCCTTAAAGAGCTAAAGAATCACGTTAATGATCGGTTAAATTAACGACTTTCGCGCGGCCCGAAAGCGCCGCAGGTGAGCCGGATCCGCGGCAAACGGCAAGCAGGGAGCACGGTCCAAATGCCAAGAAAGGGAATTACCGGCCACGACGAGTGGGTGATCACGGAAGCATTGGCGACGGCGCTGGTTGCGCTGCAGCAGCTTCCGCCAAATCACCAGCCCGAGAAGCATATGAGCGAGGTCAGGAAGCTTCTGGACGCCCGTTCGCTTCCCGGAAGCGTCAACCTGCACCTCGCCCAGGCCAAGTGCAGGTTGTTTCCCGACCGTGATTCACTGGCGATCTATCAGGAATACGGCCTCGAGGACGGGCAAGGCTAGCGGATCGCCGCTACACGTGCGGCCAAGCAGATGGCGCCGACGCCGGCGCAATAGCCATTTCGAAGCCGCCCGGCGTATGATACAATTTCTGCGGGTATGTTTCGATCGCCGGTTTCCGCTTGTTCATCGGCTTCGGTGGTTGCCGGCGTCGCCACGCGAAATGGCTGGTTGTCGTTCGAAGCAGAGGGGGCGTTCATGGTTGCCAGGAAGAAGTCCGCGAAAGCTAAAGCCGCGGCAAAGACCAGAAGAAAGACAAAGACCGCAAGCAAGGCAAAGGCGAAAACAAAGGCAAAGACCAGAACAAAGGCAAAGACCAAATCCAGCGCCCGAAAGGTCAGGCGCGCCAAATCCCGGTCACGCAAGGCCGGCGCCAAGCCGGCAAAGAGAACCAACTCCGCCAGGAGAACCAAGCCAGCAGCGAACACCAAGCCGGCAGCGAAGACCGAACGGAAGACCGCAATCCTCCCCAAAGCCAAGCGCAAGCCCGGCGCGCCTGTCACGACACCGTCCACACCGGCCGTCCCTGTGGCGCGACCCGCGACGCCGGCTGCGTCAAATCCACTGGCGGGCGGCGCATCAGGCTTCCAGGTAGAAGGCACTAACGCCAAGGCGCTGTTCACGTTGAAGCTGCACCGCGGCGAAGGCATGACGCTGGTCGCCATGAACTGGAAGAACGGCCAGCCGTCGCAGGATTTCGTCGGCTTCGCGATCGAATATCAGGAACCCGGCGGCAGCCAGTATTACGCGCTGAACAACCTGCTCGGCTTCCTCGATGCGGCCGGCAACGTCAATCCTGCCGCACTCTCGACGCTGCAATCGCCGATCCAGAAATTCCGCTGGGTGCATTTCCCACGCAATGCCGGTCTGGCCGGCGACTTCAACTATCGCGTCACGCCGATGTTCATGGATGCGCAGGACAAGCTAAGTCCCGGCGAGCCTCAGCAGGTTGCGATCCAGCTCGCCCGCGAAACCTATCCCGGTATCGCCGACGTTACCTTCACGCGCGGCTTCGTCTCCTCGCAGGCCTTCGTCAATCGCTATGTCAAGGATGGCCCGATCAACACGCTGGTGGCGCCGCTGGCCGCCAAGGGTCTCGACTTCACCTCGACCCACCCCGACAGCACAGCCGCACTGGCCTGGATGGGCTTCGAGGCGCGCGCTGCCATCCTCGATACGCTCGACCAGGCGATCGCCGACAAGGCCGAGGTCCGCGTCGTTGCCTACGATTTCAACCTGCCCGAAATCGTCGATCGGCTGGAGAAGCTCGGCAGTTCGCTGAAGATCATCATCGACGACAGCAAGGGACATGGCGGCAAGGGCACGGCCGAAACCGAAGCCGAGGGCCGCCTGGTGGCCTCGGCGGGACGGGATAACGTGCGGCGCCAGCACATGGGCAGCCTGCAGCACAACAAGACCATCACCGTGAAGGGACCGACCGTGAAGAAGGTCGTGTGCGGTTCGACCAACCTTTCCTGGCGCGGCTTCTTCGTGCAGGCCAACAACGCCTTCGTGCTGACCGGCGAGACCGCCGTCGATCTGTTCTTCGCCGCCTTCGACAGTTACTTCGCCATCGCCGACAACGGCATTGCCGAATTCGATACCAGGCCGTCCGCCGACTGGAACGACCTCGGGCTTGCCGGCATCGACGCCAAGGTGGCGTTTTCGCCGCACAGCGCAACCAACGCCAAGCTCGACGAGATTGCGGCCGAGCTTAAGAGCACGACGTCGTCGCTGCTCTACTCGTTGGCATTTCTCTACGAAGCGCCCGGCGCCGTACTCGACGCCATCAAGGCCGTCACGGCCAACAAAAACATCTTCGTCTATGGCATTTCCGACAAGAAGGTCGGCGGCCTGGATGTGCAGGACCCGAGTGGCAATGTTGCGCCAGTCTATGCCGCGGAGCTCAGCGCAAACGTGCCGGAACCCTTCAAGTCCGAGCCGAGCGGCGGCACCGGCACGCGCATGCACCACAAGTTTACCGTGATCGACTTCGACAAGCCGACCGCGCGGGTCTATCTCGGCTCCTACAATTTCTCGACGCCCGCCGATCGCAAGAATGGCGAGAACCTCGTGATCGTCAAGGACCGGCGCATCGCGGTGTCCTACATGATCGAGGCGCTGAGCCTATGCGACCACTACTCGTTCCGGGTCGCCGAGAAGGCCTCGAAGGAGAAGGGCCAGAAGCTGCATCTCGCGAGGCCTCCGCGCGCGGCTGGCGACAAGCCGTGGTGGAGCGACGACTATACGGTCGGACACAAGATCAAGGAACGTGAGCTGTTTTCCTGACGGCGTTCCCGCCCGCGGTTACGCGCGGGCGGGCGGATGTGTCC
>Ga0209483_1003235_pt1 | contig 10811 bp, 10 predicted proteins | sample NGEPerA_FD_184508 | JGI IMG/M metagenome (GOLD analysis project Ga0209483, IMG submission 184508) | Arctic peat soil microbial communities from the Barrow Environmental Observatory site, Barrow, Alaska, USA - NGEE PermafrostL2-A... | ecosystem: Environmental > Terrestrial > Soil > Wetlands >...
TCGCAGGTGGACGCCAGCGACTCGAGCACCGGGATCACGTGTACGTCCGACTCGTGTTCGTCCGACGGCGGGGCCGTCGACGCGCAGATCGTCGGCGCCACGCCGGACGGCTCTACATCGCCCAACCTGTACGTCGCGATTACGCTCGGCACTACTGGCAAGCTGGCGAAGATTCCGTTCAAGCAGCCGACAATCGACTACTCGCACCGGCTCTCCTGGAGAATTCTCTCGGAATAGCACAAGAACGGTGTTTCGATCACGGCCGCGCCGCGCATTGCCAAGGGACGCGTACTGATCGGAAATGCGGGCGCTGAGTATCCGGTGCGCGGTTACGTTTCGGCATATGACGCGGAAACCGGAAACCTTGCCTGGCGTACGTACACGGTGCCGGGCGATCCTTCGAAACCGTTCGAGTCCGAGGCGATGAAAGTTGCGGCCACCACGTGGTCCGGCGAGTGGTGGAAAGCTGGAGGCGGCGGCACGGCGTGGGATGCGATGGTTTACGATCCGGAGCTGGACCTCGTTTTCTTCGGCACGGGGAACGCTTCGCCTTGGTATGACCAGCTGCGCGGCAAGGGCGACAGTTTGTATACGGCATCTATTGTTGCCGTGCGCGCGGATACCGGCGAACAGGTTTGGCACTACCAGACAACGCCCGCGGACAACTGGGATTACGACGCGACGCAGCCGCTGATGCTGGCAACGCTGACCATCGACGGGGCACAGCGCCGCGTTATCATGCAGCCCAACAAAAACGGCTTCTTCTACGTGATCGATCGCGAGAACGGAAAATTTATTTCGGCGAAGCCCTATGCTCCGGTGAATTGGGCGACGGGCTTTGACGCGAACGGTCGACCGATTGAAAACCCTGCGGCGCGGCAACTGAAGGACGCGGCGCTGGTAAAACCGTCCGCCGAAGGCGCGCATAACTGGAATCCCATTTCGTTTAATCCCACGACCGGGCTTGTCTATCTCGCGGTGCTCGAAGACACTTCCCTTCACGCGATTATTCCCAACTGGAAAATTAATTTGCATGACCAGACGACGGGATCCGATCGCGCGTATCGAGGTCCCGCGCGCGATGAATATTTGAAAATGAAGGACAGTGGAAAACTGGTTGCGTGGGATCCCGTTGCGCAAAAGGAAGCGTGGCATGTGGATCTGCCCGATCCGAAAAGTGGAGGAACGCTTTCGACCGCGGGAAACCTGGTGTTTCACGGACGCGCCGACGGAAAATTTTCTGCATACCGCGCAACAGACGGCAAGCCACTGTGGGAGTTCGATGCGGGAGTCGGAATTGTGGCGCCGGCCATGACGTTCTCCGTGGACGGCACGCAATATATTGCGCTGGAAAGTGGATGGGGTGGGCCCCAAGTGTTGAGCAATCGGCCGCCGGGCAAGGGGCATGTGGGACGCGGAAGATTAATGGTATTTAAGCTTGGTGGAACAGCGACGCTGCCTCCCTATGAGCATGTTGTACGTCCGGTCTCGATGCCTACTTTTAAACTGGCTGCGTCGAAGGCGGAAATTGAAGAAGGGCGTAAATTATTTGCGAATACTTGCGCGCGTTGCCACGGCGGAGAAGCGATCAGCGGCGGCGAGGTACCCGACTTGCGATACGCCGCGCGGGACACGCACGAAATGTTTCAGGAAATTGTTCTGGGCGGCGCGCGAAGGGAATACGGAATGCCGTCATTTACCGGCGACGTCACCCCTGCACAGGTGCGGCTGATTCATGCATACATTCTGGATCGCGCTCGGGAATCGGCGGTGGCCGATGCCGTGCCAAAAAAGTAGCGACGGGCTTTAGCCTGTCGGGTTTTGGTTAGCGGCAGAGTAAATCAAAAGAAGACAGGCTGAAGCCTGTCCTACTGAGCGCATAGACACGTGGAAAAAATTGTGTGACGATTACAACGATTTACACGGAGGTTTCCATGGAACGGCGAAAATTTCTGGCGTCCACGCTCGCGGCATCCGCGCTGGCCGTAACCGCACCCGGGAGCGCACTCGAAGCGGCTCAGGGTGGAATGATGGAAAAAAAGGGCCGCGAGTTTTATCAATTGCGGCGCTACCACATGAACGCCGGACCTCAAAAGAAACTGTGCGACGATTTTTTCAAGGACGCGCTGATCCCCGCGCTTAATCGTCTGTCCATTCGTCCCGTTGGCGTATTCGATCTTTCCATCGGGCCTGAAACGCCCACCATGTATGTGCTGATGCCGGGAATGTCCGCGGAAGCGCTCGCCACGATTGAGAATCGCCTGATCGAGGACGCCGATTATGTAAAAGCCGGCGCGAGTTTTCTGAACGCACCCGCGAAAGAGCCCGCATTCGATCGCATGGAGAGTTCCTTCCTACAGGCGTTTGAAAAATGGCCAAATTTAATTCTGCCGAAGGCGACCGCATCGCACGGACCACGTGTTTTTGAATTGCGCATCTATGAGGGAGCGACGGATCAGGATCATCGCCGCAAAGTGGATATGATGCAGTCCGGCGAAGCGGACATTTTTGCCAAAAACGGGTTCGAACAGATTTTTTACAGCGAAACGCTCATCGGTCCGCGCCTTCCGAGCCTGACCTACCTGCTGTGCTTTGACAGCCTGGCCACGCGCGACAAGCAGTGGGCCGCATTCCGCGCGTCCGACGACTGGAAGGCATACTCGACGCAGCCGAAATATGCGTTCGAGCCGATCGTCTCCAACATTACCAATCTGATCCTGACGCCAACGGCGTATTCGCAGATTTAAGCTACTCGCCTTTTGTTGGTGGTTGGATTTTGGTAGGACAGGCTTCAGCCTGTCTGGTTTTGATTTTTTGATCCCATAAGCAAAAGTCAAAAGAAGACAGGCTGAAGCCTGTCCTACGGGGTTGTCTGCGGAAAAAATACGTGGAAACGGGCGCCGTGCGGGGTGTTGTCTTCGAGGCGGATTGTGCCGCGATGGTCGTCTACAATTTTTGCGACGATAGAAAGCCCCAGCCCTACTCCCTCTTTTTTAGATGTAAAAAATGGATTGAAAATTTGCTCGCGCAATTCTGGCGGAACACCCGGACCGGTGTCCTCCACGATTACGCCGACGCCGGCCTGTCGATTGGAAACTTCCGCCTGGATCGACAAGCTCAGAGTCTTCTCCAACGCCGCATCCTGCGCCTGCATGGATTGAATGGCGTTGGTGATCAGGTTGATAAAAACCTGTTCGCAGAGTTGCGCATCCAGAGCCACAAGCGGGACATTTTCAGCGTAGTGGCGCTCGATTTTTACGCCTGACTCCGGAATCGATGCGATAGCTGCGGCGGCCGCGCGGTCAACAATTTCCGAAATTCTTTCGGGACGCATTTCAAGCTTTGAGGGCCGCGCAAAATCCAGAAAGCGAACGACGAGAGCATTCAGGCGATTCACTTCTGACGAGATGTAACCGGCGAGCTCGCCAATGAGCGGCTCAGACTGCGCCACCTTTCGACTCAGCATGTCCGCCGAGCCTTTGATCACACCAAGCGGGTTGCGGATCTCATGCGCGAGGCCGGCGGAGAGTTGTCCGAGAGCAGCGAGGCGCTCGGCACGGCGCGCATCCGCCTCCGCGCGCAGCAACTGGCGATTGGTTTCTTCCAGTTTCCCGGAAAGATCTTCCAATCTTTTTACATGCTTTCGATTTTCCACGGCGAATCGGTTCACCAGAATGGCCGCGACATAAAAGAACAGCACGCGAATTGCGAGGATGCCCTCGCCCTCCGGCGTGACGTTCACCTCCTGCAGGGCCGGAATTAACAAGGATAGGTACGCGAGCGATGCGAGCGTGGTCCAGGCCAGCGCGGCCACCGTGCCGAAATAAATGGCGGCGCTCACGACCGGCAGAAAATAAATCGGGTAGTAGCTGCTGTTAATACCAAAATCGCCGGTATGGTCAAGTAGTAGCGTCGCCAGCAAGATCTTAAGGATGATTGCGTAGGCGGGACCGCGCTTTGGCAATCGACTGACCAGCCATCCTTCGCTCACCTGAACGGCGAAGATTGCGAGCAGGATCAGTTGCTTGTGAATTTCATTGACGGGAGGAAGCAGCGCCAGCGCGCCTAAGAAAATCAGCCAGATGAGATCGATCCAACTCAGATGGAGGTTGCGGATGATTGTTCGTAGGCGGTCCAGCATTCTGGGAAGCTCAGGCAAAGTCTAACATGGCTGGCTACTTACGAGCTTCGCGGGATGGACTTTCGTTCGGCGGAGTCTAAACACGCACCGGCTGAACCGTGTATGCCACACGGCATCTCAAAACACTGTTTGAGTGGAGAGAAATTCGCTACTGAACGCGCTGCGGGCGCGACTCGGTATCGACCAAGACATCGAAAATTGCCAGGACGTGGCGGCGGTAATCGAGCATGCGTGTGAAAATATCGCGCAGCGAAGGATCACGCTCGGACTCGCGATGCCACTTGACCAAAACCGCGGGCGGAACTTCAATATCGCGGCGAAGCTCTTCGGCCGAATGCCCGCGCAGGAAGAGGCCGTAGAAAAATGCTGCCTCGCGCTGCGGAAAGTCAAAATCGTGCCGTGTTTCGTTATCCGCAGCAGCGGCAGGCACAATCGGCGTATTGGATATCGTCTGCATAAGACTTAAAGATGGTTCAAAGACGAAAGGGAATTTTACCGGAAGTTTTGACGGCGTCAAGAGGCTGGGCCGAGAATTAACTTGGTTTTATGAGGTTTGAACCTGTATCTCACCTCAAACCGGTTTAATTCCTGAGATAAAAATTTACAATGAGCATGATACAACTGAGGCTTCAGCGTGCGGAGTTTGGCGTCGACGACCGGCGCAAAATCCACAGGCTGAAGCCTGTGCTACTCAAAGCAAAGCGCTTCGCGCTTTTTCTTACCCCAACTTATTCGGGCTGCGCGTGGAGCGCACATATTCCTTGAGCGCTGAAACATTGGGACCGTATGCGCCCACTCGCGCGGCGTCTACCGGCAATCCCAGGCGCTCGGCCGCTTCCATGTTAATCCCAGCGCCATCAAGCTCGGAGAGACTAAAACCTACGGCCGGAAGCACGCGCTGTGTGCCACTCGGATAGACCGGGCGCGGTGGACGACGCCGGTTACCGGGTTTGCTTGCGATTGCGAAGAACTGATTCCAATCGTTCTTATTCCACATCGCTCGCTCCCTCGTCTTGCGGACCAGGATGCTCCAGCTCTCACACATGAGATGCGTGTACTAGCCTTGCGGTCGCTTTCTGTCGCAGCAGCGTAATTAATGGAGCGTGAAGGCCCCTACCTTGATATACGACACAGCCGTGCAGGCGTCCAGAATAGTCTGAGAATAGTTACGGGAGCGTTACGAAAGAGAGATTATCGGGTTGGAATGTGGCGCCGTGCCGAAAGGGAACGCGCGGTCTTGCGATTCGAACCGTTGTCAAAATCTTGAATTTCGTTTCACGTGAAACAAACCGGCAACCGGTTGTGGACATTGCTGTTGCGGCGTTCTGGGCGGGTTACAGGACGGTCAGGACTTCCATTGTTGGCCAATCGTCGTGCGTGACTGTTATACTGCAAATAATTCAGCGCATCTGAGGATTTGGTGTTCATGTCGAAACTCGTCATTGTCGTTCACTATCATGAGCTGTGGCTCAAAGGAGGCAATCGCCGCTTCTTTCTGAGCAAGCTGCACATTGCGTTGAAGCGGGCGCTTGAGGGACTTCCCGTGGAGCGCATTTTGCGCCCCGGTGATCGACTGCTCATCGAATTTGGTGAAGGGGCTTCAGCCGAGGAAGCAATTGCGCGCATCCAGCGCGTGTTTGGCATCGCGTTTTATGCGGTGGCGAGAGTCGTGCCGCGCGGAAGCGAAGACGATATGGCTGCGCTGGGGCGCGCCGCGTGGGAAGAAATTCGCGACGAGAAGTTTGCGACGTTTGCGGTGCGATCGAAACGCAGCGACAAATCGTTTCCGGGCCGCACCATCGATGTCGAAGTTTCCGTCGGGCAATTTTTGGTCGATCGACTGCGTGCATCTGGCAGGCAAGCGCGCGTGAAACTCAACGATCCGGATTTAACATGCCGAGTGGAAATTCCGCCAGGGCCGTCTCTGCTCGTCTATGCGCGTAAAATTCCCGGCGCGGGAGGTCTTCCGCCGAATACAGCGGGTCGCATGACGTGCCTGCTTTCGGGAGGATTCGACTCGGCGGTCGCTGCGCATAAAATGATGAAGCGCGGAGCCCACCTGAATTTCGTGCACTTCTGGGGCGGCGGAGCGGATCCGGGAGAGTCGTCCGTGTACGTGGCGCGCGACCTCGTAAAGCGTCTCGTGCCGTGGCAATTTTCCGCGAAGCTGTATCTCGTGCCGTTCGAGCCTATTCAGCGTGAAATCGTGGCGCGGGCCCCGGAGGAATTTCGCATTCTGCTGTACCGCCGCATGATGCTGCGTATTGCCGAGCGCGTGGCGCGGTCAAATCGCGCGCTGGGACTTGTTACCGGAGACAGTCTGGCGCAGGTCGCTTCGCAGACGCTGCACAACATGGCGGCCGTTGGCGCTGCGACGCGGATGCCTCTCTACCGGCCGCTCGTAGGCGATGACAAAATAGAAATCATGGACGCCGCGCGGAAAATCGGCACGCATGATATTTCCGCGGAACCATTTCACGATTGCTGCCCCATTTTTCTGCCACGCAACCCAGCGCTGCATGCTACCGTCGAGGAACTCGATCGCGCGGAAAGTTCGCTGGACATCGAAGCGCTCGTTCGTCAGGGCATCGACACACTTGCCATCGAGCGCTACCGCTACGGCAATGGCCAAGTGGAAAAAGTCGAATCGTTTAAATCCGCCACAGCGTAAATCTCCGCAAATTAAATTTGGCTTTCCCTAAATAGCTCCGAGCCATTTGACAGGAAAATGCGCGGCGAGTGCATTGGCCAAGCGCTCGTCCCCGGTGATGAGTTGTGATTTGGTTTCCATAGCGAGGGCAACGTAGAGGCTGTCATAAACACTACGTTCGTATGTATTGGCAATATCGAATGCTTTGTCCAGTAGCGCGAATGTTGGATATACGGGCAAGTCGCAAGCCGCTAAGTATCTGAACGCCCCTTTGGAAGAAGCTTCGTCGAAACGTCCTAAACGAATCGCTTTCCAAAACGCACTTCCAATTTCCGCCCAGAATAAGTCGGGGACTATAAAACCCACGTCCGCCTGAACGAACTTCTTGAGCAAGGCCAGAGCTTCCGCCGTAAGTCGCTCATGCTCCGGCGGCAAAAACCACTTTACCGCCACACTCGCGTCAAGGACGAACATGGTCATCGTTCCCGGTCCTCGCGGATCATCTCCTCGGCAGAGGGGAACGGCCCGTTGCCGCTTGGCAGCTCTTTGCGCATGCGGATAACCTGGCGAAATAATTCCTGTCTCGCTTCTAGCTCCTGCGCGGTGGGGACATTTTCCTTGAGCAGTGCCAACACCTCGGCCGCGATCGAGCGGCGGCGGGATTTGGCTTGGCTACGGAGCGCTTCGTACAGATCGTCAGGGACGTTTTCAACGTAGAGTGTTGCCATAGGATACTCCTATGACAAGCATAGACTAGCCCTAGACTCAGCGCAAAGACAAAAAGTGGGAGCCTATTATCGCAGGCTCCCCGATTTCGGACTAAACTAACTTATTTGTAATGCGTTCGCCGCGAGGCACTTTGCTCGCAGCGGAGCGCCTAAAACCGGAATGAATAACCAATGGAGAGGGATTGCAGCCCCACGCCAGTTTTGCTGTTGTTGTATTCGCCGGCAAGCAGGCTGCTTAGCTGCACTTGCTGATGTGCGATGGGGTCGAAGGTGTAGGCCAGATCGAAATTGGAGCGACCCAGGCGATAGTTGAACCCGGTGGACAGCTGGTTCGTCATGATCGCGGCGGTTAACGGCGTCAAAGTCCCGTTTGGCACCGGACTATTTCCGTACGCGTAACCGAAGCGCAGTGAAGTGTTTTCAAAGAGAAGTCGCTCGACTCCGGCGTGGAAAGAATACTGATCCTTCCAATTCAGGGGCACACCGTCCACGAGAGTTGTGGAACCCGCAACGCTGTTGATCGTCGCGTTTGTGCCGTTCGTGAGCGTGACAGGCAAGTTCGCGAACGCGTTGTGCCAGTTGACCCAATCCGTCTGGAAAGCAAACACCCATTGCGGGTTGGCGTGCCACACGATATTGCCGTTCACCGATTGCGGCAGGATATTCTTTACTGACGCATTGTAGTTGAATGTCGAGGGAGTTCCGCCAGCACCGAGAGCGGTGAACAGCGCGTAAGCATCGCCCGATGCCATCCCGTTTGTCACGATTACGGTGTGCGATTTCCATGCCACGCCAACGTCCAGCTTTTTAGTCGGCTGAAACATCGCGCCAACGCTCATGTTCCAACCCGTGCCGTAGGTATGCAGATTAAGCAAGGTTTTTGTGCCGGCCAGCGCGGGCTGGCTCTGAAAAATGTAGGGAGCTTCGAGCGTATTGGAATTGTAATCGGCGCCCGCCGTCATACCGATCGAAAGCTTCTGGCTGAAGGCATAGCTGAGCCCGACCATAGCGCGGCCCGCGAGAATGGCTGATTTTTCATGCTGCAAGCCGTAGGTTACGCCCAGGGTTCCCGGAGCGTCGACAAAATGCCAGTCGGAGACAGACACGAGGTCAGGCGCGAATCCCGCGCCGACACTGAAATGCGATTTCCCGAGGGGCATCCCGAATGCGCCGTATGGAATGACGCCCGGCGATGTGGTCATTTGCGAATTATTGTTTACGGAATTGCTGAACGATCCGCGCGCAAAAATCGCGGAAATGTTTATGTTGAGCGTGGGGCTGTTGAGAAAAGACAAGCCTGCAGGGTTCGTGCTCAGAGCGCCGATGGCATCCGAATTGGATGGAACATAAACACCGCCGATGGCGAGGGAGCGAGTACTGGCAGAATTCCAGTAAAAATCCTGGGCGGAAGCGGTGAGTGCAAAAAATGCGCACACTACGAACAGCAAGGGAAGGTTTCTGCGGAACCTCATCCTGGTGTTACTCCTTTTTTTTAGTTTACGTTGCCACGGCTGTTTCGGGCTTACCGAACGCGATTGGTTCAGAATTGGATTTGGACGCGACGAGTGCTTCGACGCAGGGTAAATCGAGGGCATGCGGCGCATCTTGGCGCAGCATTTGAAAAACGATCTCGAGCGGAATTCCGTCACGGTAAGGCCGCTTGGCGTGCAGCGCATCAAAAATATCCGCGACAGCCAAAATCCGCGCAAAGGTGGAAAGTTGTTCGCCCTTCAAACCTTGCCAGTAGCCCGAACCGTCGAGCTTTTCGTGATGCGCAGCGGCGTCCTTGCTGAGTCGCGCAAATCCGGGAATTTTTTTAAGAATTTCGAGAGTGTAATACGGATGGGCTTTCACGATCTGCCACTCCGCGCCTGTCAATTTTGCCGGCTTTTCAAGAATGGAGTTGGGAACGCTTAATTTTCCAATGTCATGCAGCAATGCGGCGCGGCGAAGAAACTTGACGCTTTCAGGACTCATGCCGAACCATTCGCCGATCTCCACGGCGGCTGCCGCAACTCCGTGAGAGTGGCGGTAGGTGAAGGGCGATTTCGCGTCGATAACTTCCGCGAAAGCTTCACAAATTTTGTCGATCGACTCATCGTTGGCGGTGACCTGATGACGTTTCGGTTCGAGGGCGGCGACTTTTTGAACCAGATTCGCGTTCTCGAGTTCATGCCACAAAATTCCTGAATTCGCGAGCGAGGTTGCAGCCTTCACTAAATCCGGGTCGAACCAGCGGCCGCTGCGCTTCTGCGCGGCATGAATTGCCTCAACCGGACCGTAGGCATTGTAAAAAACATCCAGCGTCTGCGCGAGGTTGGCGATCCTCGAGAACGTCGGAATTTCGTGCTTTCGCAATCCATCGGGATATCCGCGGCCGTTCCAATGCTCGTCCAGATTGTAAATTCCGTTCGCAACCGCCTCCGAAAATCCAAGCTGCTTGGCAATCGAGGAGCCGCGCTCGCATCGAATTTTCACCAGCGTGCAGGAATCCTGCTGCTGCGTCGCCGCCACCTGGAAGAGTCTCTGCATACGTTGAAGAAAGGGCATGCCGGTCGCGACGTGGGTGAGTGCATAGTGCAGGCTCTCCCAACCGATGCGTGTCCAATCTTTCGTTTTGAGATCGCCTTTGGCCTTAATTTCGTCCGCGTTCAAAATATGGAAAAGGCGCGAAGCATTGCTGCTGCAGCCGGCATCTTTCAACAGGAGTGCGTAGTAAAGTTCAGCCTGCTCGTCGACACTCATGCCCACTTGCTGCGCCAGTCGCATCCCGATCATGCAGGCGCGGACAGAATGGCCCATCGGCTGCCCTTCGGTAAGATCCAAGGCATAGGAGAGCGCGGAAATAATTTCGGAAAGGCGGATCGAGCCTGGGATTTCACTCAGGGCCTGGTCAAACCGTCGGTGCGGATTGGGGTGACCTACGTCGAAGGTAATCATGAATCTCCTGTTTGCTGATTCAACTTGGGAAATTGCTCACCGGTTGTTCCGTCGGGCCATACTTTTGTGATACTTGCCAGACAGTTTGACAATACGAATTGGGACGGGAGTGGAATATAGGACCGAGGATTCAATCGAAAAAGGACGGAAGTACTACGCGACACACGTACAACTCTTTTAGAATCAGGCAATTAGAAATTGCGCTTTGGCGGGTTCGGACGACGTAGACGGTACTACTTAATAACGTCTCTTGTCCGGATAAAAAAGGGGGAGCCTATTGGACTCCCCGTTTGTTGCGTTTTTTAAGAAATCCGCGCTGCTGCCGCGTAAATTACCAGCGACCACCACCACC
>Ga0209483_1003237_pt1 | contig 10802 bp, 8 predicted proteins | sample NGEPerA_FD_184508 | JGI IMG/M metagenome (GOLD analysis project Ga0209483, IMG submission 184508) | Arctic peat soil microbial communities from the Barrow Environmental Observatory site, Barrow, Alaska, USA - NGEE PermafrostL2-A... | ecosystem: Environmental > Terrestrial > Soil > Wetlands > Peat...
GGGAGCAGACTAACCCAATTCGTACAGTCAATAGACGGCTTGAGCCCTTGCCAATGAGGCTGCACAGCCGTGACGCGATCAGGGTCACTTCGGCGGCTGGGGTTTGGTGCCGGGGGTGTCGGCCGGTTTGGTGGGCAGGTCTTCGCCGTTGTACTGGATGGTGACCGAGGAGCGGAAACGCTTGTAGTCGGTGTAGCGGACGACGTTGCGCATGTGGACGTCCTGGGAGAGGCTGCCGTCGGCCGCCGCGAAATGCAGCGTCCCCTCCGCCTTGGTGTAGGTGGGAAACCAGTATTTGCCGTCGATCTGCTGATAGTAGGTGGTGAAGGGGGGCTGAAGGTCTTCGTGGCCGCGGCGAGTGTCCTGCGGGACCGTCATGCCGTTGACGACGACGATCTGGAGGTCCTGCTGGTCGACCCAGATTTTGCCCTGAAAGTAGTGCCGGCCCTTGACCAGCACCTTGGGCTTGACGTCCAGGACGTAGGTATTGAGCTCGTCGACCTTTTCGCGGCCGAGGTAGGTGAGGTCGTATTCGGGAAGCTGCTCGGTGGTGAGGATGAAGGGCAGGCGGTGGACGATCTCGTCGAAATCGGTGGGCGACATCATGATGCGTTCGAGGGTGTTCTGGGGGGCGAAGGTGACGTGCTCCTCGCGCTGGCCTTTGCCGTCGAAGGTGATGTCGGTGACCTGAAAATATTCGCCGTCGGCTTTGCCGGTGTCGTCGTCGATGGTGTCGACTTTGACGGTCTGCTTGAAGATGTAGTTCTCGCGCGCGGCGGCGAAGGAGGCCTCGCGCTTGCCCATGCGCTCGATGATTTCGGGAACGGTGATGCCGGTGGGCGGCGTGGGGTCGGTCGCGCCGAAGCCCTCCTGCGCGGCGAGGCCGGACGGAAATGCGACAGCGGTAAAGGCTGCCAGCGCCACGGTCGATAGCGGAAGGGCAAAGGCAACGACCGCGGCGAGCGGCGAGCGCCTGACGTTCGTAAATGGTGAACAAAAAATTTTCATCATGGGAATAAAGCTGTCGCGTTTTACCGCTTATGTAAGTAGACGCGGGTTTGCGAAGAAAGGTTTGGGCGATGGCGCGAGGGCAGGAATCGATTACTGTGGCATTGATTTTGTTGAACATCGTGGCGTGGCCGCTGGTGCTCTGGGCGATGAAGCGGCTGCGGCGGGAGCAGGCCGCCCGGCTGGAAGAGCAGAACTTGCGCGACGAACTGGACGCGTATGCGCGGCTCGACCCGGCGGCGGGACGCCGTGAAACTCCGCGGGAAATGGCCAGGCGGGTGTGCGCGACGGTGGTGAAGTTCAGCGCGTTCCGGCAGATCGCCATGCTGATGCGCGACACGGAGAACCGCCTGCATGTGGTGGGCAGCGCCGGGGTCGACGACCTGATGGCGCTGGAGATCAATGCCTGGGTAGCAAGGTTTGCGCGCGAACGGCGGACGGGAAAGGCACAGTCCGAGCAGTTGAGCAGCTTTCCGGCAATGCTGGATTGGGATGAAGCCTTCGACGTGGCGCGCCCGCTGGGCGCGCGCGGGTTGAAGCAGGTGATGATTCTGCCGCTGTGGTCGCAGGACGGAGAGATGCTGGGGGCGCTGGCGATCTGGCCTGCTCGCGATGGGCGAGGATCTCTGACGGAGACATTGAAAGGTGGGGCGCGGCGGCTGGCCGTGTCGGAACGCGTGCTGCAGCCGCTGGAGCTGCTGGCGCAAAAGCTGGGGCGGGCGGCGGATGTGGCGCAGATGAGCGAGCGGCTGGCGCGCGCGGAGAAGATGGCCGGTCTGGGGCAGTTGGCGCGGGGCGTGGCGCATGAATTGAACAATCCGCTGACCGCGGTGCTGGGGTTCGCCGAGCTGATCGTCGCGACGACCGGCGAGCAGAGGGTGCGCGAGGATGCGGTCGCCATCGCCGGCCAGGCGATGCGGATGCGCGACACCGTGGGAAGTCTGCTGCGCTTCTGGCATCCGGCGGCGCCGAAAGATTTGACTGTGGACCTGGGCGAGATGCTGCGCGGGCTGGTCGAGGCGGTCGAGCCGAGGATGCGGCGTCGCTGTGTGCGCCTGGAGTTGCAGGTGCAAGGCGATGCCTGCTGCGTCCGCGGCGATGAAGAGCGGCTGCGCGAGTTGTTCGAACATCTGCTGGACAATGCGGTGCAGGCGGTTGCGGGACGCGGCGAGCGCGACCGGTCGATCCGCGTGTCCGTGACGGGCATGGAGCCGCTGCTGCGGGTGGTGGTGACGGATTCGGGCGCGGGATTTGTGGAGGCGGCGAGGGTTTTCGAGCCGTTCTACACGGTCAAGCGGCCGGGCGGAGGGTCGGGGACGGGGCTGGCGGTGAGCTACAACATCGTGCGCGAGCATGGCGGCGAGATTTCGGCGGTCAATGTGCAGCCGCATGGAGCGGCCGTGGTGGTGGAGTTGCCGGTGGCGAAGACGGTAGTGGATATGGGGGAGTTGCAAGCGGTGGGGAGGGGCTAGGGATCAGGGATTAGAAAGCCCCGCTTGAGGCCGCTTCCGGACTGTAGTGACCAGCAAGAGGAGAAGGACGCCGGCGCTCGGGACGATGTAGGACGGCTCCGGGATCATGGCGATGGTGCCGGTCAAGGGAGTGGCGTTGGTCGTGACTGTGAAGGAGTCCGCGAAGTTGCTGCTGGCCCTGCCGGCGGGGTCCCCGATGGTGATAGGGCCGACCATGCTGTAACCGTTGACCGTCGCCTCTGTGAGGATTTCTCCTATCACCGTGTAGGTGCCGTCGGGCAGAATGATGGCATGGGTCTTCGCCTGGCTGATGGGAACAATATTATTCGGAGCGTTGACGGTGGCGGTCACATTGTCGTTGTAAGGTTCAAATGTCGAGCCTTCACCGGAAATGACCGCGAACGCAATCAAATGGGCGGCCGGCGAGTCGTCGGGGCCTCCGGCAATCATCAAGCCGTCCAAAGAGGAATCGAGCGTCACGAACCATCCATCGGGCGAGCCCGAAAGCGTGAACGTGCGTGAAAAATTTACGCCGGTGTTGGCGATGGAATCGGCGCCCAGGGCCGCGAAAACGTTGGACAGCGAATTGGCCACCGCCGAAGTGCCGGGCAAAGGCTCGTTGGCGGACCCCACCGCGCCAAACCCTCGCGACAGCACCGCGTCTCCGGACGCGATCAGAGCGCCCAGAGTGACCTGCCAGGGTTGGGTCCAAACCGCAATCGGGGTGGCGTGCAAAGCCGGTGGTGCGGGGACCACCAGCATGAATGTCGCCAAGGCGGCGATCGAAAGCAAAATGCGTCTCATAGTACCCTCCTGCGCCGAATGAATCGCGGCGGACGGTGTCCCAGAGCCCATTGAAATGTGTCGAAAATTTGACCCGAACCGTCAGCCGATGCCGCATCTCTTTGGATCTTGTAGCGGCTGCCAGTTTTCGCGGAGCGATACCGCGACCGATGCTCGGCCAATCCTGAAGGGGAGTCAAGAAATCTTTGGTAATGGTTACTTTTTATTTCGAGAAGTGAGGCCACCGCCGCCGCCTGGCGGTCGGGCATCGGTTGCCCTGAGGGCGGGATGACTACGACCATCCACCGGCGTAGACTGGCGCGATGAACAAACTCGCTCTCGTCGCCGCGATTTCCTGTCTATTTTCACCATTGGCCTCCGCACAGGCAAAGCGTGCGATGACGTTTCAGGACCTGCAGGCGATGAAGCGGGTGAGCGACCCGCAGATTTCGCCGAGCGGGAAGTGGGTGATGTTCTCGGTGACGGATGTGTCGCTGGAGAAAAATTCGAAGGTGAACCATCTGTGGGTGGTGCCGCTGGCGGGTGGGGCGGAGAAGCAGCTGACGTTCGGCGATGGGGAGTCGATTGGGCGGTTCTCGCCCGATGGGCGAATGATTTCGCTGACCATGAAGGACCAGATTTTCGAGATGCCGTGGAATGAGGCCAAGGGCACGGTCGGCAAGGCGATCCAGGTAACGAATGTGGATGGCGGCGCGGATGGGGCGATCTGGTCGCCGGATTCGAAGCGGCTGATGTTTGTGGCGAGCGTGTATCCGGAGTGTTCCGACCTTGGGGATTGGGCGAAAGAAGACGCGTGCGATAAGGCGAAGGATGAGGCTGCGGATAAGTCGCCGGTGAAGGCGATGATCTTCGATCACCTGCTGTATCGGCACTGGAATGCGTTTACGGGGGAGAAGCGGAGTCATGTGCTGGTGGTGGACTCGGCTGACGGGCGTGGCTTGCGGGATTTGACTCCGCGGAGTGCCGTGGGCGATGCGGAGACGCCGACGTTTTCGTTGGGTGGGCCGCTGGGGTACGCGTGGGCTCCCGACTCGAAGGAGATTGCGTATGTGACAAACCTGGAGGTGGGGTTCGCGAAGCCGGGCGTATGGCCGCAGCCGGGCGAGAGCACCAACAATGATGTGTTTACGCTGCGGTTGGATAAGCCTTTTGCGAAGGCGGTGAAAGTTTCGACGTCGCCGGGGAGTGATGATGGGCCGGCTTATTCGCCGGATGGGAAGTGGCTGGCCTGGCGGTCGCAGAAGAGGAATGGGTTTGAGTCGGATTTGTTTGCGCTGGCGGTATATGACCGCTCCGCAAAAACGGTACGCAATTTAAAACTCATGGTGCCTGAAATTACTTCTCCGCCTAAGAAGCATCCTTTGGATCAATGGGTGGATGAATTTACCTGGGCGCCGTCATCAGATGCTATTTACTTCGCGAGTGGTTCGAGAGGTGGAGAGGACATATATAACGTTGACCTTCTAAAGGACGTGGTTACTGATTACTCCCATTGGGAAAAGAAGGATCCTATTGATGGTGGAGATGCACCTGGCGAATATGGAGAAATAAGACTTTCTTCGGATGGGCGTTGGTTAGTTGCCTCGCGAATGAGCGTCCATGAACCATCGAAATTGATTTTGTGGGACGTTCTAAACGCTCAGTATGAAAATGACGCGGCCGCATCGAAAGGGCTTGAGGAACGACAACTTACCACGTTGAATGTCGAACTATTGAATCAGCTTGATCTTCACCCATTGGAGCCTTTCGAGTTTGAAGGTGCAGCGGGAAAAAAGGTCGAAGGCTTCATCGTAAAGCCGCCTAACTTCGATCCCGCGAAGAAGTATCCGGTGAAGTTCCTGATGCACGGTGGACCGCAGACGGCCTGGGGAGATTCCTGGAGCTATCGGTGGAATTGGGAACTGCTGGCGGCCGATGGGTATGTGGTGATCGGAGTGAATCGGCGTGGGTCGACCGGGTATGGGCAGAAGTTTGTGGACGAGGTTTCGGGGGACTGGGGTGGCAAGGCGTTCGTCGATTTGATGAAGGGGCTGGATTATGCGGAGGCCACTTTTCCATTTATAGACAAGAACCGCGAGTGTGCGCTCGGCGCGAGCTATGGCGGGTTCATGGCGAACTGGGTGCTGACGCATACCGACCGCTTCAAGTGCATCGTCACGCATGATGGGCTGTATAACGCGGAGTCGGCGTTTGGGACGACCGAGGAGTTGTGGTTCAACGAGTGGGAGTTCCGGCCGCTGGCGGCGAATGGCGAAGTCGAGCAGACCAGGCCGGCGTATCCGTGGGACTACTTCGATAAGCCGACGGCGGAGAATCCGTTCCGCAAGAACTCGCCGATGCTGTACATCAGGAACGCGCGGACGCCGACGCTGGTGGTGCATTCGCAAAAGGATTATCGGCTGGATGTGAGCGAGGGCTTCCAGCTATTTACGGCGTTGCAACTGCGCGGCGTGCCGTCGAAGATGCTCTACTTCCCCGACGAAGGGCATTGGATACTGAAGCCGCAAAACTCGCAGCTTTGGTATGAGACGGTGGATGACTGGTGCGATCGGTGGCTGGGCGTAAACAAGTATGCGAGCGTCGGGCCGGAGAAGAATCCGATGGCTCACTCCGTAGCCCCCCAAGTCGGCGGATCAACAAAATAGCAAGTCCCCACGGCTCTATATTTTGCGTCGTAAAGTACCCGGGGGGAGGGGGGTGCCATGGCCTTCAATCGAGAAAAAAAGTCGAAGCCGCCCCTGGAGTACCCAGGTTTGCTGGAGTACGCCGTCCGCTCCCTCGGCTCGCGCATGAAGAGCGAGCGCGATTTGCGACGCCTCATGCAGCAGCGCGCCATCCCTGGCGAGGGGGGCGCCGGGGCCATCGACAACGTCATCGCAAAACTCAAAGAGCTCGGCTATCTGAGCGACGAAAGATTTGCGGCGGACTTTACGCGGCTGCGTCGCGATAACGAGAAGTTCGGGCAGCGCCGCGTGCAGCAGGGACTGATCCAGAAAGGCATTGCCGCTCCGCTCGTGAAAGAGGCTCTCGGAAGCGCGTATGAGGATGTGGACGAAGTCGCGCTGGCGAAGGCTTACGTCGAACGCAAGCGGATGAAGAAGCCCGAAGGCGAGAAGGAAGTTGCGAAGGCGATGCGGAGGCTGATGGCTGCGGGCTTCAGCTCGAAGGCAATCTGGAAGGTGCTGCGCGGTTGGGGAGCCGAGGTTGAGGAAGTCGATGTCGTCGAGGACTGATGTAGAGCGCATCGTCGCGCTCGACTGGTCGGGACGCATCGATGCCGCAGGACAGCGACGCCACATCTGGGCCGGAGTTTGGACTGCGGGCGACGTAACGGTGGAGTCTGGACGAACTCGCGACGAGGTTGCGGAATGGCTGATCGAGATGGCCGCCGAGACGCCGCGGATGGTCGTCAGCATCGACTGCTGCTTCAGCTTCCCAGCCTGGTTCCTGCGGGAACACGGTTGCGCGACCGTGTTCGACTTCTGGCAGAAGGTTGCGGCCGGACAAGGCGAGCGCTGGCTGGCCCGCGAGTGCGAAGACGTCGCCCGTGACGAGCGCTTCTGGGGCAAGCCGCACAAGCGGCCGGAGCAGTTCTGCGGCGAAGGGTACCGGCGCATGATGCGCGGGACGGACTGGGAGAACAAGGTCGCCCAATCGCTCGAGGGCGGAGACGCGGCGCGCGCGGCGAAGATGAAGGGGATTACGCCGAAGTCTCCGTTTCAGATTGGAGGGAGTGGAAGCGTGGGGACGGGGTCGCTGCGGGCGATGCCGTTCCTGCTGCGGCTGCGAGAGGCGGGGTTTCGGGTATGGCCGTTTGAGGATGCGGCGCTGGGCGCGAGGCCGAGGCCGCTGGTCGTCGAGATGTACACGCGGCTGATGACGGGAGCGGTAGCGAAGAGCAATCCCGCCGCGCGGAAGAAGTATCTGGCGGGGAAGCGGAAGAGTGATGGGGTGTATGCGGGGATTTCGCGGGGCGTGATCAAGCAGGCCGAGGGGTCCGAGGATGGGTTCGATGCGCTGGTGAGCACGATGGAGATGGTGCGTCAGCGGGCGGATTTTGCCGGGCTGCGGGCGACCAGAGATGCGCAGTTGCGGCTGGAGGGGATTACATGGCGGCCTGGAGTGATTTAGAGCATCCAGTTGCAGGAGAAATAAGGTAGTCTTCGTTACAACTATGAATTGAATTTAGGCGGGCCCAGATGAAACTGAACATGATCACGCTGGCCGCGGTCATTATCGCGGTGGTTTTGCTGCTGCTGCATGCACGGGAGGTGGAGTGGAACGCGGCCATGGTCCTGGGAGGGGCGATTGCGGCGGCGGCCTTTCCTGCGTTTGTGGTGGCGAGGATCCAGCTGGGTGGGGCGTTTTCGTATAAGCCGAAAGCGCAGAAACTGGTGACGACCGGACTGTACGCGCGGATTCGCAACCCGGTTTATTTTTTTGGCGGGCTGGTGGTTCTGGGGCTGTCGCTTTTTCTGTCGGAGTGGGGGCCGCTGGTGGTGCTGCTGGTGCTGGTGCCGCTACAGAAGTTCCGCTCGCGGAAGGAGGCCGAGGTGCTGACGGAGACTTTCGGCGAAGAGTACCTGCGGTACAGGAGCAAGACCTGGTTCTGAGGCCCAGCTTTGGCATCACGCGTCGCTGATAAACTTTAGCGATGCGCAACCTGTCGGGAAGTCAGATTCGGGAAGAGTTTTTGCGGTTTTTTGAGGGCAAGGAGCACCGGCGGGTACACTCGTCGTCGCTGGTGCCGGCCAACGATCCTACGCTGTTGTTTACCAATGCGGGGATGAACCAGTTCAAGGATGTTTTCCTGGGGCAGGAGCAGCGGAATTACTCGCGGGCCGCATCGTCGCAGAAGTGCGTGCGCGCGGGTGGGAAGCACAACGACCTGGAGAACGTCGGCTTTACGCGGCGGCACCATACGTTTTTCGAGATGCTGGGGAACTTCTCGTTTGGCGACTACTTCAAGCGCGAGGCGATTGCGTATGCGTGGGAGCTGCTGACGTCGGAGGAGTGGTTCGGGATCGAACCGTCGCGGCTGTACGTGACAATCTTCAAGGGCGAAAACGGTGTCGAGCGCGACGACGAAGCCGAGCGGCTGTGGATCGAAGCGGGAGTGCCGAAGGAACGCATCTTCGAGATGGGCATGAAGGACAACTTCTGGCAGATGGGCGATACCGGGCCGTGTGGGCCTTGCTCGGAGATATTTTTTGATCTTGGTTTAGAAGCCGCTGAAGTGCCGGGGGTAGACAAACCGTTTCCGCAGGACGACCAGCGGTATATGGAGATCTGGAATTTGGTGTTTATGCAGTTCGATCGGAGCTCGGATGGTGTGTTGACGCCGCTGCCGAAGCCGAGCATCGATACGGGGATGGGTTTGGAGAGGATTGCCTGCGTGTTGCAGGAACGGTTGAGCAATTATCAGTCCGACCTTTTTACCCCTCTGATCGGAAAAGCCATCGAAATCACCGGCTGCTATTCGATGTCTGTAGAAAGCGGCTCATTCAGCGACGCAAAGAATGCGGCCAGCCTTCGAATCATCGCTGATCATTCTCGCGCAGCTACGTTCCTCATCTCCGATGGTGTTCAACCTGCGAACGAAGGGCGGGGGTATGTTCTCCGCAAGATTCTTCGTCGAGGCATTCGACATGGCCGCCTGCTTGGAAAGGAGCAGCCCTTCATGCACCGCATGGTGGAGGCCGTCGTCGATTTGATGAAGGTAGCTTATCCCGAACTGCTCGATGCGGAAGACCGAATCGCAAAGACGGTCCTCCAGGAAGAGCAGCAGTTTGCGCGTGTCCTTGAAATCGGTTCGCGGCAACTCGATGCTGTGATCGTAAAGTGGAAGGAACACCACCTGTCGAATATGATGGCGGGACTTAACGCTGGGCTCGGATATTCTGTTCAATCGATGAAGACGGGCATTCCCGGGAGTCAAATCTTCCATCTTTATGAGACTTACGGATTGCCCGTCGATTATATGGCGGACGCTCTGCGCGACTCCGGCCTTTTCATTGACATGGCGGGCTTCGAAGCTGCGAAGGAAGAAGAACAACAGCGCGCTCGTGCCTCATGGAAGGGTGGCTCCCAGAAGTCGGCGGCGCCGGTTTATCGGGAGTTGGCGAAGACGGAGTTTGAGGGGTACTCGTCGCTGCGGGTGGATGGCGCGCGAGTGTTGGCGCTGGTGAAGGATGGGGTTGGTGTCACGGAGTTGCAGGCAGGCGAGACGGGTGAAGTTGTGCTGGATGCGACGAGTTTTTATGCTGACTCGGGTGGGCAGGTTGGGGATGTGGGTTGGCTGTACTCCGGCGATCACAATACTGTGGTTGCCGAGGTGGCCGGGTGCAAAAAGCCCGTACAGGGAGTGTTTGCGCATAGCGTGCATGTGAAGCAGACGATTGCGGTTGGCGATAGCGTCGACACGGTCGTCAACGGTGAGGTGCGCAATGCCGTGATGCGGAACCATACGGGGACGCACCTGCTCCACTCTGCGTTGCGCGAGGTGCTGGGGACGCATGTGAAGCAGGCGGGGTCGCTGAATGACCGGGCGCGGCTGCGGTTCGACTTCTCGCACTTCGCTGGAGTCGCGGACGAAGAATTGCAGGATGTTGAGGACATCGTGAACCGCCAGGTGCTGGCGAATACGGCGGTGCAGACGTTGGTGGATGTGCCGATCGATGTGGCGATACACGACTACGGTGCTATGGCCTTGTTCGGCGAGAAGTATGGCGAGCGCGTGCGGGTGGTGAAGATCGGCGAGTTTTCGACCGAGCTTTGCGGCGGCACGCATACGGCGGCGACGGGGGAGATCGGGCTGGTGAAGCTGGTCGGCGAGAGTGCCGTGGCGAGTGGCGTGCGGCGCGTTGAGGCCGTGACGGGGACTGGGTCGCTGGGGCTTTTCCGCAGAGACGCCGACGTTGCGCGTGTTGCCTCGCAGTTTGTTGGGGGTGGGGATCTTTCGGCTGAAGGGCTGAGGGCGAAGGTGTCGGCGCAGGATGAGGAGATGAAAAAGCTGCGGCGGGAGTTGGAGGCTCTGCGGATGAAGAGCGCGAGTGCGGCGACTGCGGATGCGGCTTCTTCTGCTGTCGAGGTCAAGGGTGTTAAGGTGTTGGCGCAGAGGGTGGATGCTCTGGATAAATCGCAGATGAGGAATCTGGTGGATGAGCTGCGTGGGAAGCTTGGGTCGGGGGTGGTGGTGCTGGGAGCGGCTGCCGAGGGGAAGGTTTCGTTGATCGTTGGCGTGACGAAGGACCTGGTTGGCAAGGTGCAGGCGGGGAAGATTGTTGGGCTGCTGGCTGCGAAGGTTGGCGGCAAGGGTGGAGGACGGCCGGATTTGGCGGAGGCTGGGGCGTCCGATGTCGGGGCGTTGGATGGGACGTTGGCGGCGGCTGCGGGAGTTGTGGGGGAGTTGCTGGGGTAGCGTGCGGTTCGTGGTTGAACGGGTCGAGCGGTTTGGGTGATGTTGGCGGCGTGGCAGGTCCTTCGGCTGCGCTGCGCTTCGCTCAGGATGACAAATTT
>Ga0209483_1003238_pt1 | contig 10801 bp, 8 predicted proteins | sample NGEPerA_FD_184508 | JGI IMG/M metagenome (GOLD analysis project Ga0209483, IMG submission 184508) | Arctic peat soil microbial communities from the Barrow Environmental Observatory site, Barrow, Alaska, USA - NGEE PermafrostL2-A... | ecosystem: Environmental > Terrestrial > Soil > Wetlands > Peat...
ACGTCCGAGACGGTCATACATCGGCACCAGGCTTGAGCGCAAATAGACCGGCACCGAGACAATTCCCCCTTCGCTGCCGGAATCAACGCGCAGAAAAAGGGTCAGCTCATTCTTGCCCGGGTTGAAGGCAAAGCGCTCCTCCTCGCCGCCGGAGTGCAGATTTTTTGGAAAAGGAGGCGGGACAAAAGAGTGGCTTTCCGGATACTGCGCGAGAATTCCCGCGCCACTATAAATCGTGGCCGCGACAATCTCGGGACGACCCTGCAGGAATCCCGCCAGGCTTTTCTGGGCGGCTGCCGGGTCGGCAAAAAGCAAAGCGCTGGAATTGTCGCGCCCAATATCGAAGGCCAGACGGCGCAGGTCGCCTTTCATGCTGGCCTCGAAGGTGAGCAATTCGTAAATGACGAACCCCGCCGACGCGAGCAGCAGCGCGACCGAACTAGTCAGCATCAGCATCAGCATCTGCTTTTGCTTGATCGATAAACGGGTGAAAGGGTTCGGGCGCATTTAATGCGGAGGTTTGGGGTCATGCACGATTTTAGCCAGGTTCAACAAGGGCGACTCGATTTTCAGCCCCGCCCGCTTGGCCGCATCCACATTGATCTCAAACCGGATTTTGTCTTCGGGCGTTTTAACCAGATTGATGATTGTCCCGACACGGGCAAAATCTTTTGCCCCCTCGCAAATCGTCAAAATGGCGCGGGTTCGGACCGCTTGGACGATGGCCGGCAATTCCATCCGTTGCGAGGGCAGGATGAAAAGGATATGACACTCGGCAATATCCGGCAAATAACGGAAGCGCCGCACCTTGATAGGATGGGTGCCCACGACCTTGCCGTCAATCACCGCGAGATCCTGTCCCACCGACTCATCCCCCAGGACACCGAGGATAATGGGCTTATCCGGCGTGGCAAAGGTTTCGGGCGGCCACTCCACAAATTTGGCGAAATTATAAATGAAGGCCGCTTTGATCTGGTATTCCGTCGGAGCAGGAGAATCAGCCGCTCGAAGGTGGAACGCCCAGCTAAAAACGAACAGCAAGGCCAGTCTCCGCAGAAACAAACCGCCCTTGCCCGAGTTTGACCGATAAAATGACATGCCCTTGATAAATTCCCTTAAAATCGCAGCGTGATCTTGCCGTACACATTACGCGTCACCGCAGTCTGCTGGGTCGGAATGAAGGTGGGGGCAAATTCGAGATGCTGCGATTGCGCCAGATTTTGACCGACAATGGCTACTTCAAAGTTTCGGCACGGCGTCCAGGCCAGTCTCAAATCAAACGTGGCGTAGCTCGGAATATCCGTAATCGTGCTGGCAATGGGCGAGGCCGGAAAGGAAATGCCGTCCACGTAGCGAAAGGTCGCATCCAAGGTAATATGCTGGGGCAAGTCCAGCGAGGAGCGCAGGAAAAATTGATAGCGAGGCGTGGAGTCTTCCAGCAATTCCGCCGTGCGCGCAATATCGTCGCCGTCAATATTGACTTGGCAATAACTGAATCCGCCTCGCAAACGCCACATAGTAAGCGGCTGCACCGTGGCGGCGGCTTCTCCCCCGTAACCTTGACCGGCCAGCCCGTTGCCCACTTGGGCGGACGGTCCCCTCGCCGTCAACACCAGTTCCTCGCTCCGTAACCGGTCGTAGTGATTATAAAATCCTGACAAATCGAGGGTCAAACGATCCAGCGGCTGAAGGCGGTAACCCATTTCATAAGCGGTCAGTTCTTCGGCCAGCATGTCTGGATTGCCCAGGATGGCGACGCGTGTCGTTTTGAGGACTACGTCGCTCTCGGCCTGCGAGGGCGTGCGCACGGCGCGCGACACCGCTCCCCACCAGGCCTGCCTTCCGCCTGGCGTCCAAACCACACGCGCACTGGGCTGGACTTCGAAGCCAGTGAAATCGTTATGCTCGAATTTGGAGCCAAGCGTCAAATGGAGGTTCGTATCGACCAGCGCAATATCATCCTGCGCAAAGGCGCTGTATAGATCCAGGCTGCGTTGTGGATCGACAAACGAAATGTAAGGGCTGTCGATAATATGCCCCTGGGTATGGCGATAATCCGCGCCCCACGTCACTTCCTGGCGTTCCCCAAGATGAAAGTTATGCTGGGCGCTAAGATCGAAGGTGTCGCGGTCTTCGCTAAAAATCCCCACATTGCGGTAGGTGTGATCGTAGTAGGCCTGGACGTTCAGTTGCGAATCCTCCGAAAGCGTGTGCGTCCAGCGGCCCAGCAAATTTCCACCGGACAGATTGCCGATGGTTGACATCGGCATCGGCAGCATGTAAGTCTCGTGCTCGTGCCCGGCATAGGCATCCCCCTGCACGGTGAATTGGTTCTGGTTCGTCCGATCCACGTCCAGGCGAAATCCTCCGCGCGCCATCGACCAGGCATCGCCGGCCTCGCTGCCGCGAGGCAGGTTCGAGCCATCGCGATTGAAATATTTCCCGTAAACTTTCAGAAACACGCCGTCGTCCAGTTTCGCCCCGTAACGAAAATTGGCGAAGTCCCCTTCGGGAGAGCCGCCGCCCCCGGAGACGAGGACGCCCTGGGAATTGGCGGCGGAGCGGGTGATAATATTAATGACACCGTTGACGGCGTTGGCTCCCCACACCGTCGCCCCCGGCCCGCGCACCACTTCAATCCGGTCGATGTCTTCCATCAAAGTGTCCTGCACATCCCAAAAAACGCCCGAAAACAAAGGCGTATAAACCGTCCGGCCATCGATCATGACCAGCAGCTTGTCGGCAAAGACGTCGTTAAACCCGCGAGAACTGACCGCCCAGGTATGCGCATCCAAACGGGCCACATCGAGTCCGGGCACAAGGCGCAAAGCGTCGGGAATGTTCATAGCGCCCGAGCGTTGAATGTCCTCCTGGGTAATGACTGAAACGGCTGCGGCCGCAGTCGAGAGATTTTCCGGCGAGCCGCTGACGATGCTGACCGGCGTATCCATCAATTCTTGCAGCGATTCAGTGAACAGCACCGACGCGGAATTGGTGTCCTGGGCCGGAAGGCTGAGGGCAAAGATCAGGCTGAAAACGGTTACACTGACGAACAGGGGAAGTAATTTGGGTCGCATGGGCAAGAAAGTTAATGCTCGTCAAGAGACTGCGCGAGCGGGCCGCCGTAGAATTTTTTCATGTCGCATTGGATTGCCGAAGCTAAATTAGGAGGCATTTAGGGCCAGGGAACAAGCCCATTCTCGTCCCGTCGTCTGGGGCCCTATTCCATGCGGGTGATCAGCAGCAGGCCCGCCCCGCCAAAAATAATGTTGGGCAGCCACGCCGCCAAAATCGGCGCCAGATCACCCGCCGTTCCAAGACCCAGGGAAATGCGCTGTAAAATGAAGTAGGCAAAACAGATAAAAATACTTCCAGCCACGCCCACAAAAACGTTGTGCCGTCCACTGCGAGCCCCGAAGGGCAGCGCGATTAAGATCACCGCCAGACATGTAAACGGCTCGGCAATCCGCCCATGCAATTGGGTCGCGAGCGCGGATCGCTTCTGCTCGCTGAGATGCGGATGCAGGTGCAAATAAACGAGAATTTCGTAGATGGACAGTTGCGGACCTTTCGACATCGCCTCCGGGGCCAAACCAGTCACTTTGATTTCGCTTTTGATCCAGGCGGGGGTTTCCGGCACCGTGAGGTTCAGGACTTCATTGGTGGTTTGTTGGGCAATGGAATCGCCCGGCGCCCAGTCCCATTTTTCAACGTTGAAAAAAAGCCAATTGCCATTGGTATAAATACCCCGTTGCGCAAAGATTTCGTGGCGCGATCCGTCCGGCAATGTCCATATCACGGTGGGTTGGATCATTTCCGCAGTGGACCGGTTGACTCGCCCGATAATCCAATGGCGCCGGCCGATCTCATTCTCGAAGTCCAACTTCGAAGCCCACTGGCGGTCCAACCCCGAATTTTTATGGCTTTCCAAAAGGTCTTTGGCTTCATCGACCGATTGCGGCACCCACAACTCGTTGATCGCAAAAGCGACGACACCGCAAAATAACCCCACTCCCAAATAGGGGAGGGCTATCCGCCAGAGGCTGACTCCGGCCGCCCGCATGGCGGTGATTTCATGGTAACGGCTGTGGTTGGTCAACGCATATAGTCCCGCCAAAAGCAGCGAAACCGGAATAATCTGCGACACCAACAACTCCGGCAAAGTGATGATGTAATACTTGAGGACTTCAAAAAAACCGAGGTGCCCTTCCTGGAAGCGGTTGATTTCAAAAATTAAATCGAAGGCGACGTAAAACACCAGGAACCCGCCCAGGCAATAGGCCAGCGGCACGAGCAATTCGCGCAGCATATAGCGATCGAGCAGACGCACTATTTCAATTTATGGCAGACGTGACGGGGTTTACGAGGTTAATCCCAAATTCCGCTCTCTCACTGCGGCGGGATGGCGGAATGGATGAAGGTGGCCAAGTCATGCTTCAACGCGGCCAGCGAAGGCTGGTTGACGTACATCATGTGGCCGGCTTCGTAATAGCCCATGCTGAAATTGGTTTGGAGATTGGGCGGCAACCTCATGTGATCAAAGGTATAGCGCGTCGCCAAATAAGGCGTGGCCAGATCGTAATGGCCATTGGCCACAAACACTTTTAAATAGGGATTGTGCGTCATGGCGTCGCGCAACGTCACGGCTACATCGAGATAGCGGTTGCGCGCGTCATTGAAGTCCCACGGATGCACTTTGCCAGTCAAAATTTCGTAAGGAAGGTCGCTCTCGAATTTTAAGTCGCGGCGCACATAATCATTGAAGGTCGCCGTGAACACTCCGAGGACCGAGGTGTAGCTGGGGTCGTAACTGGCGGAGTCTCCGTTGGCGTCGTCATCCGGTCCCGTCACGCGGCCGTCGTAACGCCCGATAACCAAACGCTCCTTGCGGAGCAATTCCTTGAAGTATTGATAGGCGGGCACCCGCAGATTGGCCCGGTCCACAAAGTCGGGCGACAACCCGGTCAAGCGAGCCACTTCCTGGACGACGCGCTGCCGTTCCGGCGCAGGAAGAGCGGCCCCCTGCATGAGGGCGTGGGTGTAATCGCCCAAGGCATATTGCTCGGATTCGTTCAGCGCTTTTTTTTGGTCCGCCTGCAAATCGGGCGGCAGCTTTTTGTGAAACCAGGCCACCGCCGTTTCTGTCGGCAGATACAAAATGTAAGGCAGATCGTTGCCGGGATTGAAGCTGATCGTCGAAAAATCCAGCACGGACGAAACGAGCGCAATGCCGTTCAAATACATGCCAAACCGATTTTCCAAATAGCCCGACAAGCCCGCCGCCCGGGTCGTGCCATAACTTTCGCCAATGAGAAACTTGGGCGAGGCCCAGCGCTTATAGCGTGTGGTGTAAAGACGAATAAAATCGCCGACCGATTGCAGGTCCTGGTCCACGCCGTGATATTTGCCGGCGTCTTCATTTGGCACCGCGCGGGTAAAGCCGGTGCTCACCGGATCAATGAAAACCAGATCGGATTCATCCAGCAGCGAATACTCATTATTCACCAAATGAAAGGGCGGCGGCGGCATGGCGCCGTCTTCCTTCAGAAAAACCCGGCGCGGCCCGAGCAGCCCCAAATGCAGCCAGACCGATGAAGACCCGGGACCGCCATTGAACGAAAAGGTGACCGGGCGCTCGGCGGCATTGGTGGCATCCGTGCGGGTATAGGCAATAAAGAAAAACGAAACGTGCGGCTTGCCTTCCTCATCTTTGATGACAAGAGTGCCGGCTGTCGCCTTATAAGTGACTGTGACTCCGTTAATCGTCACGGTGTTCGTTGTCACCGAAAGCTCGTCCTTCAATTCCTTCTTGTCGCCCGCCGGCTTGGGTTCTTCTTTCTTGGAGGCCTCGGGTTTATCGGCGCTTTTCTTATCGTCAGCGCGGACGGAGAACGACCAAAGCAGGCAGCCGGCAGCCAGACCCAAAGAAACGAGCGGAGCAAAAAGCGTTTTATGTTTCATGAAGCTGCGATGCTACTGGAAGCCCGGGCGAAAGGCGAGCACGGTAGAGGGCGTTGAGTTTTTGGCCAATGGTCTTCCACGAAAAGCGGCGCCGGGCGGTTTCCATTCCCGCGATCGCTAGCCGGGCCCGCAACGGCTCATCGCGCAAAGGGCGGACGATTTCGGCAATGAAGGACGCCGCATCGTCCGCCAGAAGAATTTCCCGGTCGTGCTCAAGGTCCAATCCTTGCGCGCCAATGCGGGTCGAGACCACCGGCGTGCCGATGGCCAGAGACTCGACAATTTTTAGCCGCGTGCCGCCGCCGATGCGCAAAGGCACCATCTGCATCCAGGCGCGACGATAATAAGGGCGGACATCCGGCACACCGCCAGTGACGGTGACGCCTGGTTTTGCCGCATAGGCCAGAACTTCTGGAACAGGAGCTTTGCCGACGATGAGAACCTGCACGCCAGGGATGGCCTGCTGCACGGCGTCATGCATTTGCGCGAAATACCAGCGCAACGCGTCAATGTTGGGATTGTAATCCATTGTGCCGCAAAAAATGAGGGTCGGCTGCGGGTCGCGCTCAGACGACCCCTGGGTTGCCGAAAAGTAATCGACATCCACGCCATTGACGAGCACCTCGACAGGCGCCGCGCGGCGCACCCATCGGCGCAGGAAAGCTTCGTCATCAGGACCGCAGACGATTTCCAGGCGCGCGCGGTCGGCCACTTTGCGTTCGTAGAACAAAAGCTTGGCGTAACCCTCGCAACGCAGCAAACGAGTGCGCAACGGAAAATTCATGCGCGAATGTTCCGCCAGTTGAAATTGCAAATCGACCCGGCTCCTATCCACGATTAAGGGCGCGCTGTCATTGAGAAAAAATTGGGCCATGACCAGATCGCAAACATGGATGGCGTCGTACTCGCCGGCTTGGCGAATTTCCCGCAGGCGGATCCGAACGTGCGGCACGTTCCAGTGGGCCACGTTGGAAGGGAGTGGATCGAGCAATCGATTCGGAAAAAGCCGCGCCCAAGGGGGATGGACGAAAGGAATTATTTCCACACTTCGGCAAAAAGGACGAAAAACATCCGCATGTTCAGTCCCTTCTCCTTTCTCGGCCAGGGCCACAAACGCAACCTCGTGGACAGCGGCCAGTTCTTTGAGCAAGTGAAACGTTCGATGGCAGGTGCCGCGATCCAAGGGGTACGGGACGTAGGGATAAACGACGAGAATTCTCATCTCAGTTGAATCGCCTCCAAAGCGCGGCATAGGCTTCGACCATTTGCGGGAACTCGGACGCGTGCGTGCGAAGACGAAACTGAATCAAGGCAATCTGCTCAGGATGCCAGAGCAGGAGGGCCAGCGCCTCAAGCAGCCGTTCACGAGGATAGCGAAGCCGCTTGCGGCTAATCAACGAAGCGGGGCCGAAAGCGCGGGCGTTGATCAACGCATTGCGCAGGCCGATGGTTTCAGGGCATTTGTTGACAGGGTTGCGGGCGTAATCAATAGCCGAAGGAAAGGCCTGGGCCAGACGCCGCCGTTCCAGCCACAACCATAGTTCCAGCGCAAAGGCGGCCAGCCGCGTTTGGTGTGGAACCAGTTCTTTGCACGCGCCGGTTGAGCGGCGGGGATGCAGTTTGAATTCCACGCCATCGCGATGATGGATGCGGGCTTCCGGCAGCCATGGACAATCCTCGCCCGTGGAAAGTTGTTCCAGGCGCCGCAACCGTTCGCGGCAACTCCAATGATATTGGCCGTAGGCCGCCAGGATCACATCGCCAAAGGCCAGTTGCGCCTTGGCTTGATTGCGTCCGACAAAGTCCGCCTCCTCCGCGCCGAAGTCGGGGCGGGTCAACTGGACCGTTGAAAAGAGGAGGCCAGAGCAGCGATTCATCATCAGGCGCGCGGCCTCGGAAAGGGGAATGTTCTGCGCTTGCAAATGGTGGCTGCATTCGTCCCACAAGGTCTCGCTCCCGGCCAGCAACCGGTGTCCCGCCGCCAAATCGTAATAGAACATGTTGACCGGGCTGCGTTCCAGCTTGTCGCGGGAAAGGATTTTGAATTCGACTTCCACCCTGGCTTCCGGTTCAAGCCGGCGGGCCAGTTGATGAAGCTCTATCAAATATCTTTTTTCGTTGGCGCGGCAATTGCCGCGCACCAGAAGGTAGAATTCCAAGTCATTGTACGGCTCCTCGCCTTCGGCGGTTTGCAGCACGCCGCCGTCGCCGCGTCCGTAACCGCCGCCCAGAATTACGGCCTCGAGTTCGCCGGGAGGAATAATCTTGCGGACACCCTCCAAGACTTTGTCGCAACTCCGCCCCAGGTGTTCTTCCAGGAAGCGGTTGCCATCGACGGTAAAACGCGCTTGCTCACCCATTGTAATCGGGCAGCGGTATCGCCTGCCAGTTTTCCAGGCTGTCCCGCAAGTAGGCTTCGACCTGATCGAAGATAACCGGCTCGGCGCAACGGGCTCGAACTTCGGCCTGTCCTGCCACCGCCAAATCCAGCCGCAACCCGCGGTCGCGATCCAGCTCGACCACTCGTTGGGCCAGCTCGGCATCCTGGCCCGCCTGGTACGTCAACGCATTCTGCCGATGGCGAAACAACTCGATGCTGCCGCCGGTCGTCGTGCCAATGACCGGCAAACCGCAAGCCATGGCTTCGAGCGGCGTGAGCGCGAAAGGCTCGGCCCACTCGGAAGTAAATAATAAGGCGTCGTGCGCCGCATAAATCGCCGGCATTTCCTCGACTTTCGCTCCGCCGGCAAAAGTGACCGGCAGCTTTTCTTTTTCTACGAACGCCTTCAATTGCGCCTCATATTCCGGTTCGCCCCGGCCATAGATGCTCAGGCGGCCATCGAATTTATCGCGCAATCGCGCCATGGCTCGCAACGCTGTCATGACGCCCTTGTCCTCGGTCAGGCGTCCCACATAAAGAAGGCGCTGCATCGGCGCGGTGACAGATTTGGGTTCGCCCTTGAAACGTTCGGTATTGATCGGGCAATAAACAACGGCCCCATGCCCCACTTTGAAGCCGGCCGCCGCCGTAAAATCGCGCAAGGCGCCGCTGCAAAAATAAATTCGCTGAAAATCTAATTGACGCACCGGGTTGGTGGGCGTCTCCGCCTGGTAATGGCGGCGGAATCCCATAATCTCCAGCGCGCGCCGGGCGAGCCGGTGCGGACGTTGGAGATTTTCGCGGTTCCACCAACTCAGCCAGACGTCGCTCTCCGCGCAACGCGCCACCCAATGATCGCAGACACAAAATACCGTGGGCAAGCCGCTCGCCCGCAGGGTAAAGAGCATGGATTTGGAAAGTCCGCTGAAATTCCAGCAATAGACGACGCTGGGTTTTACCTGGCGCAGAATTTCGCGAAGCATCCGGTTATTGTAGCGCTCCTGATTTTTGAGCCGTTGGATGGGCAGCCACGGGTGCCCAAACATGCCGTGAATTTTCAAACAGCGATGCACCTGCGGTTCACGGCTCGAGGGAACATTCTCCACCTGATGATCCGAAGTCAGGACCTGCACTTCGTGGCCACGGGCGCGCAGGCCCTCGACCAAGGTCTGGCAATGCAACTCATACCCCCCCACATAATGAGGAGGATAGAGATTGCTGATGACCAGAATATTCATGGAGCGGTCGAAGCTTTGAGCGGCGGAGTTTGCGTAAAAGCCGAGGACGGCTGGCGGTAATCTTTCCAACCCTGCCGAAATCCGTCCAGCAATCCGCGATGTTGCGCCCATCGAATGCGCGCGGCGCGCGGCCATTCGGACAGCCGCCGCTGGCGGGCGCAAAAAAGGAAATCGCGCCGAACATCGCCGGCCCATCCCAACAGCACCGTTCGCATCCAGCTAAAGTGAGTGGGGCTTTTGTTCCAGGAAAGGGCGAGCGCCCGGTTATCACCGAAACTGCGGCGATAAATTTGCGGCGGCGTGTAGTTGTGCGAGTGCATCACCTTCGATTCGGGACAATAGACAATATTGTACCCCTGCTCTTTGCACCAGCGGGTGTATTCGTAATCCTCGGCGTATTGCAAGTTTTCCAAAAAGCCGCGCCGCGCCCAGATGTCTTTGCGCAGGCCGCTGCTGACCATGCTGAAAAAATGCTCCCAATGAACCGAGGCGCGGTTGGGGCCAAAACACCGGTCGTAGTCGGAGGCATACACCGCCCAGCAATCCGGGCGCGGAATTTGCCGTCCAAACACCGCTGCGGTCTTAGGCTCAAAAAGCGGCGCAACCAGCAAGCGCAGCCAGTCGGCGCCTTGAGGCGTGGCATCGGCATTGAGAAAAATTCCATAGGCGGATTGGGCCAGCCTCATGCCTTGGTTCATGACCCTGCCGGGCACATACTCGGAAGACTTGATTTGCACGAAATGCGCCGGTTGCATCTGGCGGATCATTTCGACCGAGCCGTCCGTCGAACCGGAATCGATGACGATTAACTCCCAGTTGGCATAATCCTGCGCCGTGAGCGCCGACAAAGTCTCCCGCAAAGCCCAACCTTCGTTGAACGAGCGCAAAATAATACTGACGCGCGGAGGGTTCATGCCGGGACGCGCCCCAATATTTTGTCAAACTTGGCCACGAGATGTTCGCGCTCGCCATCCTTGAGCGCGCCGCGCCACAGGCAAAGTCCGCCGACGGCAAAAGCAAGCATCGACTCCGCTATAAAGATCGGGGTGCTGCCCCGGAAATCGAACCATGGGCAAAAGCGGGCAAAAAGCAAAAAGCCGAGCAACGGCAGGCAGGCGTCGAGCGCCAGCGCGCACGCCGGGATGCGTTCGTCCACGCCTATCTCGCGGACCCCACACGCAATGCCACCGCTGCCGCACTGGCCGCTGGCTACTCCAAGCGC
>Ga0209483_1003239_pt1 | contig 10796 bp, 10 predicted proteins | sample NGEPerA_FD_184508 | JGI IMG/M metagenome (GOLD analysis project Ga0209483, IMG submission 184508) | Arctic peat soil microbial communities from the Barrow Environmental Observatory site, Barrow, Alaska, USA - NGEE PermafrostL2-A... | ecosystem: Environmental > Terrestrial > Soil > Wetlands >...
CTGGCAAAGGAATTCGAGCGAACGATTGCGTCGAGTGAAAGTGACATCAAGCTTTGTATGACTCGCCTTATGCTCCGGCGCCTCGCTCCGTGTTGATTTCACGCGATCCTCCTGTAGGACACCCTCTAAGTCCGCCGGTCTCATTCTTGATCCGTTGGACAAGGAAGCACTCCTTCGCGAAGGGTTCCCTGCGAATCTTGTCAAGAGCTTCCTCGGGTCAACCGAGTTCATTAACGGCGAGCCCCGCTATTGTTTGTGGCTCAGCGACGACGATGTCGCATTGGCGCGCAGCTTTCCAGACGTTGCCTCCAGAATTGATGCGGTTCGCACGGATCGACTAGCAACCGAGGACAGGGCGGTGAACAAGCTCGCTACTCGACCTCACCAGTTCAGAGAGCGCAAGGGTAACGAGGCGACGAAGATTTTCGTGCCCATCGTCTCGTCCGAAAACCGAGAGTACTTTCCAGTCGGCTTGGCGGACGGGAGTGTGATCCCTACCAACAAAGCCTTTTATATGGGCAACTGCCCCTTGTGGTGCCTGTCTATCATCGCCTCTCGACTGCATCTTGCTTGGATCGCGGCAATTTGCGGACGATTGCGATCAGACTTTTCCTACTCGAACACCCTCGGCTGGAACACCTTTCCCCTTCCAACACTCACAGAAAAGAACAAATCTGATCTCACACGCTGCGCCGAGGATATCCTGCTCGCGCGCGAGCATCACTTCCCGGCGACCATCGCCGATCTCTACGATCCCGACGCGATGCCCGCCGACCTGCGAGCTGCGCACGATCGAAATGATGAAGTGCTGGAGCGCATCTACATCGGTCGCCGCTTCAAGAATGACACCGAGCGGCTGGAGAAGCTGTTTGACCTATACACGAAGATGACCGCCGCAGCGCCACCACCCAAGGGCAAGACCCGCAAAGCGAGAGCCAGCGCATGAGCGACAAGATCAAGTCGGTTCCGTCCGTCTCTGTCACGTACGCCCGCAACGGCGCATCGACCAAGGCCAACAGTTTCGGGATGCGGCCCATGCAGGAACGAACCTACGAGAAGCGCGGTGAACAGTACCTCCTTATCAAGTCGCCCCCCGCATCGGGCAAGAGTCGCGCCCTCATGTTCGTCGCACTCGACAAGCTTACGAATCAAGGTTTGAAGCAGGCCATCATCGTTGTGCCTGAGAGGTCCATCGGGGCCAGCTTCAACAACGAGCCGCTGTCCAAGGGTGGCTTCTGGGCCGACTGGCACGTGGAACCCAAGTGGAACCTCTGCAACGCCCCCGGCAACGACAACGGGGGCAAGGTCAAGTCGCTCGGTGCATTTCTCGACGGCGACGACAAGGTGCTGGTCTGCACGCACGCGACGTTCCGTTTCGCCGTCGATGCATTCGGCGTGGAGGCCTTCGACGACCGTCTCATCGCGGTCGATGAGTTCCACCACGTTTCGGCTAGCCCCGACAACAGGCTTGGCACGCACCTCGGGCAATTCATCGCACGGGGGCGCACGCACATCGTCGCCATGACGGGCTCCTACTTCCGGGGCGACGCCGAGGCAGTGCTTGCACCGTCGGACGAAGCCAAGTTCGATACGGTCACCTATACGTACTACGAACAGCTCAACGGCTACGAGTACCTGAAGGAGCTCGACATCGGCTACTTCTTCTACAGCGGGTCTTACGTCGACGACATCCTTAATGTCCTCGACCCCTCCGAGAAGACGATCATTCACATTCCCAACGTCAATTCGCGCGAGAGCACGAAGGACAAAATGAGGGAGGTGGAGCACATCATCGAGGCGCTGGGCGAATGGCAGGGTATCGACGGCGCGACGGGCTTCCAGCTTGTCACACGGCCCGATGGGCGGCTGCTACGCATCGCCGATCTTGTCGATGACGACGGCGCAAAGCGCGACCGCGTATCCGCTGCGCTTAAAGACCCGACGCAGAAACACAACCGGGACTATGTGGACATCATCATCGCGCTCGGGATGGCGAAGGAAGGCTTCGACTGGATCTGGTGCGAGCATGCTCTCACCGTCGGTTATCGCGCCAGCCTGACCGAGATCGTGCAGATCATCGGTCGCGCGACCCGCGACGCGCCCGGCAAGACTCGGGCGAGGTTCACTAACCTGATCGCCGAGCCGGATGCCTCCGAGGAAGCCGTGACCGAGGCCGTCAACGACACCTTGAAGGCCATCGCCGCGAGCCTCTTGATGGAGCAGGTTCTCGCTCCGCGCTTCGAGTTCAGGCCCAAGAACGCGGACAGCGGCCCGACGCCTGGCTTCGACTACGGCGAGGGTGGCTACGACCCCGAAAAGTCCAACGTGGGTATCAACCACGAGACCGGACAGGTGCAGATCGAAATCAAGGGTCTCGCCGAACCCAAGAGCAAGGAGGCCGTGCGCATCTGTCAGCAGGACTTGAACGAGGTGATCGCCACCTTCATTCAGGACAAGACCGCCATTGAGCGCGGCTTGTTCGACGAAGAACTTGTGCCGGAGGAGCTGACGCAGATCCGCTTGGGCAAGATCATCAAGGACAAGTATCCTGAGCTTGACGCGGAAGATCGGGAATGTGTGCGCCAGCATGCCATTGCTGCCCTCACCCTAACGCAGCAGGCGAAGCAGCACGCGACGGGCGGCGAAAGCGACGAGACTGCTCAAAACACGGCCCTGATTGACGGGGTGCGCCGCTTTGCGATGAACGTGCGCGAATTGGACATCGACCTGATCGACCGCATCAACCCCTTCGGTAAAGCCTACGCCATCCTCGCCAAGACCATGAGCGAGGACAGCCTGAAGCAGGTCGCGGCGGCAATCTCCGCCAAACGCGCGAGCCTGACGCCAGACGAAGCGAAGGAGCTTGCGGTTCGCGCCGTCCAATTCAAGAAGGACCGCGGGCGGGTGCCCGCGCTTGATTCGCAGGATGCGTGGGAGCGCCGCATGGCCGAAGGTGCGGCCGCGTTCATGCGCTACAGAAAAGAGGGTCGCTATGAGTGACCCCGATCTCGAGGAACTGGCGGCGGCACTTTCCGAGTTCGCCGCGCCGGAAGCCAAGGGGGGACGCCCGCCACGCGAGGAGCGCATTATCGCCGGGTTCGAGGAAATCCAGCGCTTTTACGAGAAACACGGTCGTGCCCCGCAGCACAGAGAAGACCGAGACATCTTCGAGCGGCTCTACGCCGTGCGGCTTGACCGCCTGCGCACGCTACCGAACTGCCGCATCCTGCTAGCGTCGCTGGATGATCAGGGGTTGCTTGCTGGTGCAACGAGAAGCGCCGAGGCCGCGTCCGACTACAATGTGGACCAGCTGGCTGCCGAACTCGGAGGCACGAGCAGCGTCGATGACATCACCGTCCTGCGCCACGTCCGCACGAGCGCCGACAAACGCGCCGCCGAAGAGATCGCCGACCGCAAGCCGTGCGAGGACTTCGAGAAGTTCAAGCCGCTGTTTGAGCGCGTGGAGGCCGACCTCAAGACGGGCCTGCGCCAGGCCCAGCCCATCGAGGCGGGCCGGCGAGCGATTGAGGCCGGAGACTTCTTCGTCCTCGACGGCGTCATCCTCTACATCGCCGAGGTGGGCGAGCCGTTGAAGACGACTGCGGGGGAAGTGGATCGTCGTTTGCGGGCTGTCTTCGCCAACGGCACCGAGAGCAATCTATTGCTGCGCTCGCTTCAGCGTGCGTTCTACAACGACCCCGCCGGTCGGCGGCTGGTCTCGCCGGAGAGCGGGCAGTTGTCCTTCGGCGGCGCGTTGGAGGCGGACGACGTTGAGAGCGGCACGATCTATGTTCTGCGCTCGCTGTCAGATCATCCCTATGTCGCGCAGCACCGCGACCTGATCCACAAGATCGGCGTGACTGGCAGTAAGGTCGAGACCCGCATCGCGGATGCCGAGCATGACGCCACGTATCTTCTGGCGAAGGTCGAGGTGGTTGCCGCCTACAAGCTGGCAGGCATAAACCGCACGCGGATGGAAAACCTGTTTCACAGGCTGTTTGCGTCGGCGCGGCTGGACATCACCATCAGCGACCGCTTCGGTCACCCCGTGCAGCCGCAGGAATGGTTCCTCGTTCCCTTGTTCGTTGTTGACGAAGCCGTCGAGCGCATCAAGGACGGCACGATAACCAACTACGTCTATGATCCTAAGGCGGCGCGGCTGGTGAAGGCGGTGTCCGAATCGCGCGCGAAGGTGTGACCTGCCCCTCGCTCTACCGAGGTGCAATAGGCCCTCGCCGCCCCGCCACTGGCTCAAACGGGCTCGCCGTGGCCGGAGGCATGTACCTCCTCGTCGGGCGACGAGCTCGTCAGCTCGTCGTCTTCGACGGGCTTCAGGAGCCCTTCGAGCGTTAGCTGCTCGACCGGTTCCAGAGGGGTGACGGCCTTCGCGTAGGCCCTCGCCATCAGGGCTGGAGCATCGGGGTGATCGGTCGCGTGAATCATGTAGTACATCACCGAGCCGCCGTTCGCGCGCTCCATGATTGGCCACGGCTTCGCGGACGCGTAGCCCAGATCCTTCTTGAATCTCTCCACAAAGAGGCCGGCTCGGTCCTGGCCAGGAATGCCCTGCAAGGTTGCCCAATTGTCGCGGCCCCACCACTCGGCCCCGATGTGCACATTCTTCGTCAGCGCGGCGAGTGAGCGATCGAGCCAATGATTGGGCAAGAAGTAGAACAGCTCGATCTTGTGCTGCCCCGGAGGCTTGTATTCGGCTAGCAGCTGTGCAGTACGCCACTTGCACTCAAAGGTCCTCTGATCCAAGAGGCAGAAGGTTGCCTCACGATCTTTGATCGGGCGATCGGCGAGTAGCTGCTTGATACCTTCGTTGAAGTCGCCCGGCGTGACGAGGACATTACGCTTTTGCCCCTTGGGCATAGGCGCCTGCGAAGAAACGAGCGTGTTCAGACTCTCGACTTGCTTCGGGTCAGCATCAAACAGATAGAAGTTCCGAAGCCACCTGGGCTCGTTCTCGAGTACGAGCTTCGCGCTCCACATCTCGTCCTTGCCGTCCTCCTGCGGCCCGGCGAAGCCGTCGATGTAGGTACCGTGCTTCGTGACCATCACGAAGTAGTGTAAGTACCTCTGGATCAGTCTGGCTTTGTTCTCAGTCCAGATCGGATGCCGGGGACGCTTTACCTCTGGTTCGACCCGCGCTGGGGCACCCATCTCGAAGAGGAAGCCAGACCGCTCGTCCTTCCTGCTGCCACTCCCCACGACCGGCAGTCTATCGTGTAGACAAGAGCCCGTAACGTTGTTTCGCCTGTTGGCGGCTAGCCCAACTTCCCGCCATGTCTCTGCGTTCTGCTCGTTCAGGGACTGGACGATTCAACGTTTGTGGCATGTCATCGTAGGTGCGACCGTCGAGCTCTCGTCCGGTGCGCTTCTTGAGAACACCGCCCCACTGTTTGAAGAAGAAAGGCACTCCTGCAGCGGCGCACTGATCCCTAATCGAACGGACCCAGGAAGGATCCATTGGCCGGGCACGCGGTCCGCTCTCGCCACCGACAATCACCCAATGGATGCCATCCAAGGGCAGCTCGCCGAGGTCCTCCAAGAGCGGCTCGACCGACAGGAACCGAACCTGGACGGGCGCCCTCTGTAGGTCTCGAACGCGGGGTAGACCGTGCTTCCTGTCTTCAACGCTTACCCCCCACCAGATGTGTTCGGCCCGGGCCCCATTGCGCAGCGGTCCGCTCAGTAGCTCCAACATACGGTCGGCCCGCTTCGTGAGGACCTGGTACGTGTGCCAGTTCGCTTCAAGCATGATGCGAACGACCTGAGCTACGTAGGCCTCGGGAACTGCTTCCTGGAAGAGGTCGGACATCGAGTTCACGAAGACGAGGCGTGGCCCGTTCCAGGAGAAGACCTCAGTCAGCTTCTCTGGAATCAAACGCGGATCGAAACCCCGCTCGTACGGATGCCCGGGAACCCCGCGAAACCTTTCGGCGAAGGTCTCCGCGTAGCAGTGCTTGCACCCGGGACTGACCTTCACGCAACCCCGCACGGGATTCCAGGTCGCGTCGGTCCACTCGATTGTTGAACCGTCACTCATCAAAACACCGCTGCAATCCCCGAGGCATCGACCGCAGGCTATCCTCGTTCGCTCGCCGCGCTCAACTTCCTCTCGACCACCGACTGGCTCCGATGCGCGAGAACACAGGTGACGGCTTGACTGGCATGTACGAGCAGCAGAACTATACATGCGTTCAGGTTGGCCGCTTGTCCAATTTTCTGCGGAACGTCGGCCGCAGTGGACCGGTCGGCGCGTCGCGACTCTCGGCGCGGCCTCCGTCTACGTCAGTACGGCAGCGACCGGTCAGTTGACAGAATCAGGATTATCGGAAAAATAACTAATAATTACAAATACTTATGCGATGACCGCGAGGAGCGGCGTTCAGCGACTAACGGGTGGCGATCGAGTTCTGTAGCCCGGCCCGCCGCGGCGAGCCCCGGCAGCCCTAAGTCTCGCCACGCTTGGGCGGGGTGAGATCGAAGGGGAAGGCCCGGAACGGCATCTCTCCGCGCTCGACCTGCGCCCGGACCCTCGCGCGCGCCTTTTCCGAGGAGAAGGGCTGGAACAAGATCATGTTGCCGATGGAGAAGGACGCCGGCGCCTTCGTCGGCACCGTCAGCCCGGCGAGCGGATCGGTCCCAGGCCGCCTGACTAGGGACCGCGTGGCGTTGAAGGCCACGTGGCGGTTCACGACGTCCGCCGAACGTCGGTCGGCCATGATCCGGCCCGACTCGGCGGGCATGTCCGGTCGGATCATCAGGAGGGCCCGGCACGGGTCGATCGGGAAGACGAGCTGCGGAGACCCCGCGACGCCCTGCGCGTCGCCCGGCTCGTCGATGTCCTGCCCGACGTAGCCGACCGGCTCGTCGGACGTCAGGAGCAGGGGCGCGCCGAACTCGAGGACGACCCACGTGCGCCGCGCGATGAAGGGCACCATCTCTAGGGCGTGCTTCACTAGGATGTCGAGGTGCAGCTCGGCGGCGCGCTCGGCCATCAGCTCGTACTGCCCCAGGTGCGCGTACTTGGCGACGTCCGCCATCTGCTCGTCGGTGATCGTCTCCCCCCGTTTCTCGAGGTGGCTCCGGAGGGACTCGGGCGTAGCGAACTCGGCGATCGCCTTCGCGGCGGTCTCGTGCTGCTGGACGAGGTCGCGCCGCGTGCCGGGCCCGCGCACGCACTGGAACGCGAGGAACAGGCTGATGGCCGCGCGCCTGCCGGGAGCGTCCAGCGAGTACCCATCGTCGAAGACGCGCTTGAAGGCCGCGGCCGCCGGGCCCTCGACCTGGGTCGCGAACATCTTCTCGAGGGAGGCGTCGCGCCCGTCGTCCGTCTCGACGCTGTAGAAGTGCTTCTCGCGGAGGACGTTGCGCGGCTTCGCGTTGAAGAACTTCGCGGGGTCGTCGCGGTCGACGACGTCGACGCGCCCGTCGACTGCGAACCTCTCCATGTAGAACTGCGGGAGCGTGTGGTGGCGCTTCGGCTCGCTCATCGCTCCTGCGCGATTCTGCCCGTATCGGCCCCCGGATGCGATGCCCGCGAGGGTGATCATGGCGCGACCTCGTTCCTGCCTGTGCAACGCTCGCTCCGACGCTTCGCTGGTGGATACGACGCGTCCGCCCAGCCGTTGACGCGAGTTGTCGCGGACCGGACGGCAAATTTATCTACAAGAACGGCGGCGGACGCACCACTGCGGCCCGCGCCACCGGTTCACGCCGGCCGGCGCCGTGCCTGGTGGCAATCATGAGCGGCGGCGGCGGCCGCCACCCCATCGAGTGCCCGCCGTGGGTGGCGCCGTCACCCACGCGACAGGAGCGCTGACCAGGACGAAGGTGGGTCGCCGCTGCGCACGCGACCACGCTTTTCCCAACCTTCACTGAGGCCCGGTCGGCGCCACGTCTGGGCTACATTTGGTCGGACCCGCGGCAGCTGACGTCTAAGGGGTCGGCATGAACGTCGCGACGTTCCGCTTGCACGACTCAACATGCGCGTCATCAGCTTGAGACATATCGACGATCTTATACTCGTCGCTCTTCGTAAGAACCGTGCAGAAATCCCACAGGAGCTTGACGGGCGAGCCTGCCTGATTCGTCGACGTGACCCGATAGCGCACGAACCGGCCGGCCACCTTCCCGTCCGTCTTTCGTTCCCATCCCTGCGCGTTCACGAACTCGGTCTCGCTGACGTTAAGTAATTTGTTCGAGAGTGACGGGACCAGCCAATAGCGCTGGCCGTCATGGCCGGCCCTCAGGTCCTCGAGAAACCCGTAGACCGTCGCGTCCGCTCTGTTGCTGTCGCTGCAAGAACCGATTGCGAGAGCGACGACGATCCCAAGGACAATCAGACCCGCGACTGCCTTCATAAGCGCAACCGTATCACCGATCGGAAGGCGCGCGGGCCGACGCGGCCTTTTTACCGGCGGACAACGGCATTCGATCTCGGCCGCGGGGAAACGCAAGGAGGATCTCCCGCTCTTTGGGTGCCGGCGTCTGCGGGCGGCCGGCCCCTTAGGCTACCGCCTCAGACGATCGTAGGCTCGTCGTCGAATGGCTGCGGACCCCAAGCGTGGCCGCCCAACGACTCCCAACACTTCGCGGTGCACGCCACCGTCGCGTTGAAAGCCACCCTCTGCCCATCGAATTGCGGCATGCGAATACCGCACGCCTGACAACGGGCTTCGTCGAGCACCCGACTCTCTGGCGTCTCTTCGAGATCGTCGACCTCACACAGCTCCTGCTCGAACTTCGTTTTCGCCGTCCCCATCTGGATCCTCCTTCGTCGGAAATCGTTGCACCGGGGTTCTCGGCCAACCACCGATTTTGTTATCTGGGGGGGGCAGGCCCCACGGCCGCCGCGGCGGCGGGCCCACGGAGACGGCTAGGCGGCGGCTGGCGGCCGGCGTCGACGTAAAGAAAGAAACCGAGCCAGGCGATAACCGCTGGATAGATGTGTGCGCGCTACACGCTGAGGAAAAGCCGACTCGCGGATGTCGCGGCAGCCGTCGGAGCCGAGTTCGCGGCTGAGGACGAAGAGCTCTACAAGCCCAGGTACAACGTCGCGCCGCGCGATCTCGCATGGGTTCTCGTGTCCATCGCCGACAGGCGTGTTCTCCGACGAGCTAGGTGGAAGTACCTGACTGCTGCGAAGCGCCTGCTCACGAACATTCGTAGCGAGACCCTCACGTTCGGACGATTTCGCGATGTCTTCGATTCGGGCCGCTGCGCAGTCGTCACCGACGGTTTTTACGCGTGGCCGGGTAATGATGGTGAGCCAGTCTGGTTCCACGCCAGAGAACACAGCCTCGTTCTGCTGGGTGGCCTTCTACAGCCGGCCAGGGTTCCAGGAGCGCCCCCAAGGTTCTCCGTGTTCACCACGCGACCGAATGCCGTCGTCGCGAAGATCCACGACCGGATGCCTGTCATCGTCCATCCGAGTCAGCTCGACGACTGGCTCTCGGGCGACCCAAATACCGCGTTGACCATGTTCTCGCCGCCTCCGGCCGAAGCGCTCGTCGCGACGGCTGTCTCAAGGTACGTCGACAACGTGAAGCACGACGATCCTACCTGTGTAACCCCCCGCTTCGAGGATCCCTAGGCGACCCCTTCTAGTGGCGGAGGAGCTTTTCGGCGGCCGCCTCGGCGGTCAACCCCTTTTGGGCCTGCAGCGCCCACAAGAGCTGGTCGACAGCCGATGCGAAACGCTCGTCGCGGAGATGCGCAGTCGCGTGGACGACGAGGAGCGCACATTTCACGGCATCTCGTTCGAGGCAGTGGAGGTCGCAGGCTTCGCAGATGCTGCAGGTCATCCGCCTACCGCAGCGCGTGCACATGACATCAGTTGTCTCGTTCTCATCGACCAGCGCACTCGGCACGTTCATCTGCGGAGTAGTCTATAGCCGTTCGATGCCATGCTGCACGGGTGGCCGGCCGCTAGATTCAGTCTGTTGCGTCCGATCTCGATGTCCGCGCGCCGCCGCGAGGCCTTCACCTGCGCGTCGATAGAACGGCGACGGCGCCACAGACTCGATGAATTTTCGAACGGGCGTGATCTCGCCAGGCACCAGGGTGACCAGGTTGAAAAGGTTGCGTCGCGCCCCCTCGGTCTGCTGGAGGACGATCGGCGTTCCCTCCACGACCTCCGACAACCCCTCCGCAACGTCCATTTCGATCACGACCAAGGCTTGGTCATCCGATCCCGCGGCACGCGCCCGCGCGACGAGTACGTAGGCCGCCCGAATTCCCGCGTGCTTCGCATAGAACGATCTCAGAGCGGCCAGCACTGTCTCGGGTACAGCGTCACGCGAGGGCGGGAGCAGCTCCGACTCCATCGGATCAAGGACCACCGCGTTGACCACTGGCCTCTCCAGGAGCGCCGCCACGTCCGACGGGCAAAACGTCCACTGTTGTGCGTGGCCAGCGTTCAGGACGCTCTTTGCTTTGCTCACGATGCGAAAGAAGTCCCGCGCGTTCAGCCTGACCCACCCAGGGTGCTGTTTCAGCACCGCCTCGAGCTTCTCCGCAGATGTGTAGAACGGCACGATCATCTCGCCGCTGCTCTCATAGAGCACCAGCTTCAGCGCCACCGACCCGAGGCTTCCCTTCCGCAGCTCCTCCTGAGAGTTCGCCGTCACCACGTAGACGTCTGAGTCGAGCAGCAGTCGATGGAACTCCGGGCGCGCCCCTGGGTCGCGGATCGCCTCCGCCAGCGCATTTTCAATGGAATGCAGGCCCGCGCCCATCGGTGGGAGGGTAACCCGACAGCGCCAGGCAGGGCAGTGTCCCCAACC
>Ga0209483_1003240_pt1 | contig 10793 bp, 7 predicted proteins | sample NGEPerA_FD_184508 | JGI IMG/M metagenome (GOLD analysis project Ga0209483, IMG submission 184508) | Arctic peat soil microbial communities from the Barrow Environmental Observatory site, Barrow, Alaska, USA - NGEE PermafrostL2-A... | ecosystem: Environmental > Terrestrial > Soil > Wetlands > Peat...
AATCTTCAATCTGGAAAATTTATTCTTCGTTTCCTTCGTTTCCTTCTGTAAGACTTTTCTTTAATGAATTTCATTCCGCCAGAACTGGAAAAAATCCTTCTGCACACTGCGGAATTGGAGCGCGCTTTTTTGGTCGGCGGATGCGTGCGCGATGCATTGCTGGGGCGCAGCGGCGGCAAGGATTTCGATGTGGAAGTTTTCGGGGTCAATTACGAGCAACTGGTCCGGGCCTTGACGCCGTGGGGCCGAACGGATTTAGTGGGGCGGTCCTTCGGTGTGGTCAAGCTGAACACAGGCAGCGAGTTTACGTACGATTTCACGGTGCCGCGCCAGGATTCCAAGATCGCGCCGGGGCATAAGGGATTCGAGATAAAATTCGATCCCGGGATTACTCCGCGCCAGGCCGCCGCGCGACGGGATTTTACCATCAACGCCATCATGTATGATCCGCGACAGCGCGAGACGCTCGATTTTTTTGGCGGCGAGACGGATTTGCGGTACGGAGTTTTGCGCCACACCAGCGAGGCGTTTGTGGAAGACCCGTTGCGGGTTTTGCGCGGGATGCAGTTTGCGGGCCGATTTAATTTGCGGGCCAGCCTGGAGACAATTGAAATTTGCCGGCAAATCAAAAACACCTTCGCCGAACTGGCGGTGGAACGCGTGCGCGAGGAATGGTTCAAGTGGGCCGTGGGCAGCGCCGTGCCTTCGGCCGGCCTGAACTTCCTGCGGGCGACGGAATGGATGGACCATTTTCCTGAAATCAAAGCTATGATTGACACTCCCCAGGAACCGGAATGGCATCCGGAGGGCGATGTCTATGTTCATACCTGCCACTGTTGCGATGCGATGGCCGGCCTCGAGGCATGGCAGGCGGCGGACAGCCAATCGCGAATCGTCTATATGCTGGCGACCCTGGCGCACGACTTTGGCAAACCAGCCACCACTCATCAGGCGGTAAAAGACGAGCGGTTGCGCATCGTTTCGCCCGGCCATGAAGAAGCAGGCGCGGAATTGGCGGCCATATTTTTAGAACGGATGCGCGCGCCGCAGGGTGTGCAAGCGCGAATTCTGCCGCTGGTGCGCAACCATTTGTTTCATTGGCAGAGCATGACCGACCGCGCGGTGCGCCGGCTGGCTAAGCGACTCGAACCGGAGAACATCCAGGGGCTTTGCGTGATCATGACCGCCGACAGCATGGGCCGCCCGCCGCTGCCTAAGGTTGTTCCGCAGCATGTCACGCGGCTGCTGGAGCGGGCGCGCGAATTGCAGGTCCGGCATCGTCCGCCCGAGGCAATTCTGATGGGACGGCATTTGCTCGAACTTGGACTCACGCCCGGAAAAATGTTCGGCGCGATCTTGCACAAAGCGTACCAAGCCCAATTGGAAGGAGCATTCTTTGACCTTCCGCAAGCATGGGGCTGGCTGGCGCAGGAGGAAAATTTGGTTTGGCCCGAGGAGGCACGGGCGGCGTTGCGAAAAAAAATTTCGGAAACGACAGAAATCAGGTAGTCTCCGCTTATGATTACTGAAATCGCATTTACGGGGACACCCGTGACGGACATCAAACGCGCCCGCGAATTTTATGAGGGCGTGCTGGGACTCAAGCCGGCCATGGACTCCAATGGCGGCATGTGGGTTGAATACGAAGTGGGCAATGGAACCTTTGGCATCGGCTGTTACGGCGATGTCTGGAAGCCTTCGGAAGACGGGACGTGCATCGCGTTTGAATTGGACAATCTCGATGCTGAGGTTGCGCGGTTGAAATCGCGCGGCGTGAAATTTTCCATGGAACCGACGGATTCACCCGTCTGCCGTTTCGCCATCCTCTGTGATCCCGATGGCAATCGAATCATGATTCACAAGCGTAAAGCGCCCTGAGTTGTTGCCGCCAGCGCTGAAGGGCACAAAGTTAAAACCTCATGCCCTTCGTCGTTAACCCAAAAGCGGCTTCCATGTCTCAATATAGTTTGACCCGGTAGAACTTCGCACTGCCCGTGACCGGAACAGTGTAAGGAGGCGCCGCGCCGGAAACAGGAGTCCACGGACCGGTGGCGAGATTGGTGGTGGACTGCAATGTAGAGGTGACCCACGCGGAGGACCACGTCAGCACCGTGTGGCCATTGGTCGTTTGCAGATAAAGAGACACCGGCAGGTCCATGGCTACGGCATAATGGTTGGAAACTTGCAGGGGCGTAAGGGCGTAATTATAGAGCGCCACTTCGTCCACCCCACCCTGGAAGTCGAGCGTCTCGCCGGCGGTGGTTGCCCCCTTATTGCGGGAACCAATGGAGATACCATTAGCGTACCAATAGGCAGGGCCCACATCAGCCGGTTCGTGAACGCCAGTGAGGGTATAAATCACTCCGTTGGTGCCCGTGGAACCGTTGTGATTGAGATCCAGCGCGTAAGCCAGGGGTGGGACGGCGCCATTGGTGATGATGTTGGGACCGATCAGGCTGCCATCGACGTAGAGAAGAATGTTGCTGTTGGCTTGATCACACACCCCCACAAGGTAATGCCACTGGCCATCCATCTGCCAGCCCGTGGCGCTTCCGCCGACGGTCGGCGCCGCCTGGGCTCCGGCAACGGAAGTGGCGCTGGCGGCGTTGCGCACGTAGAAGCGGAATCCCGTATGGGCGTCGAGGGCGAATTGTTCATCGGCATTGCCGACGCCCTTGCCGATAATGGTGCCGCCGCTAAGCTGGTTTATCCCCGGCAGACCCTTGGCCCACGCTTCGATGGAAAAGGCCCCGTTCTGGCCATTGGGAACAGCGAAATCGACATTGGTGATTGTGCCCAAAAAGGTGTCAAGAACTCCATTCGTGCCGAAATAGGCTGCCGTGTCACTGTCATAAGAACTGCCGAAACATCCCGGAATGTGTGTTATCTGGGCTGTGTTGCTGTAGATGCCGTTGTTGCCGCCCACATAATCGTAGCCGATCGTGCTGCCGTTGGTTTCGTCCATCCGATAGTAAGCCACCGGATGATCGGCGATAACGGTCAGCGAGTAGGGATTGGCTGGAGGCGGCACCACAGCCAGGAGCGCCGTGCTGCTGGCGATTGAGTTAATCGAATTGCTGATAACGCAATAATAACTGCCCGCATTCGTCGTCGTCACACTGGCCACCGTGTAGGTGGAATTGGTCGCATTCGGCAGGGCATTTCCATTGAACCACCACTGATAACTCAACGGCGTGGCCCCCGACGCGGTCACCGCGTAAGTGATGGACTGGCCCGTGTAAAGCGAGGCGGCCAGCGGGCTCACATCCGTAACGATGGAAGGCGGCCCAGTCCCGATCGGAACCTGCAACACCGTGGCGATGGAGTTAGTCGAGCCGTAAGCGTTGGATACCTTGAGGACGTAGGTGTTGGTGCCGCCGGCAATGTTGGTCAAAACCAAAAAGAGATTGGTTTGGCCGGGGATGCTGCTGGAATTGACAAACCACTGGTTCGTCATCGGCGCCGAACCCAGAACGGCTGCGGAAAGGGTTACATTCTCTCCCGGGTAGCCGACAATGGTCGCAGGAGGTTCAGCCGTGAAGTAAGGCGGTTCGGGCGCCGCGTTATAGTGCGCCAGGACTTGCGACGCCGTCAGGGCATAGTTATAAACGGAAACCTCGTCAATGATGCCGTTGAACTGGTAATTAAAATCGGACCCCGACGATTGCGCTCCCACCGAAAGGGGGACAGAGGTTTCGAAAAGCCCCGTTCCTCCAATGCCGGTGATCGTTCCGGTATTCTGGCCGTCCACATATAAAAACATCGCGCCATCGGTTTCGTCGCACACGGCAACCAGATGGTGCCAGTTGCCATCGGGTCCAACCGGGCTGTAAATGGCAGCAGTCCCCCCGCCGCCCGCCTTGCGAATGTTGAAGCGAAACTTGCTGTTCGGCGCGCTCGCATCCAGCACGAACGGATCGCTGCCGCTGACTCCTTTGGCCACAATGGCCGAACCGGACGCCGGTTGACCCGCCGGACCTTTCACCCACGCTTCCAAGGAGAAATTCACGTTGGATCCCTGCTGGGCAAAATCAATGACCGGGAGGCCCTGGCCTGAATTGTCGATCTCCTGCATGTAGCTATCGGTTGGGAAACCGGCATTCGGGCCGAATTCGGCGGCGGTATCGGGATCGACGGCGCTATAGCCCGGCGCGCCAAGTTGAACCTGGTTGTAATTGCCATCGTGGCCTCCGGCGTAATCGTTGGCTGTGGCCGCCCCGCTGGCCTCGTCCAAACGCCAGTAGGCGGCGGGCTGGCTCGCTACAATGGCGGCCGGATAGACGCCCGTGGGCGCCGGAACGCCGACCAGAGCGGCAATGCTGCTTTGACTGCGGCTTCCGCCATTGTAGCTGTTGCTGATTGCGACGTTATACGTATTGGTGCCACGAAGCGCATTTACGCTAAAGCTGGAATTGGTGGCCCCTGCAATATTTGTCCCATTCGCCTGCCACTGATAATAAAAAGGCAGGCTGCCTGCCACCGAAACGGAGTATGTGACCGGCAGGCCTTGATAGAGAGTGAGCTGAGCCGGCCCGACATCCGAAGTAATTTGCGGACCGCCGGCAATAACGTTGAGAGAGGCGCCGTTGGCTTGGGCGGAGCCGTAAGCATTGGTCACGTTAAGAACAATGTAGTCTCCATTCATGTTGGCCGGCACATTGCTGACGACGAAAGTGGCATTTGTTTGGCCGGCCATCGCGACTCCATTGGTCGTCCATTGATAGGAAAGCGGCTTTGAGCCTGTGGCAGCGGCAGTGAGGGTGACTGTTCCGCCCGCGTTCACCGACACAAAGTTGGTCGGTTGCAGGGTGATGGTCGGAGGGATGCCAGCCGCCAGGTAATGGGTTGCCACCTGCCCTGCGGTCAAGGCATAGGGATATATCGCCACGTCGCTGATATCGCCGTTGAATTGAAGGTTGTAATCCGTCGTCGCGCTGCTCTGGCGCGCGCCAATCGTCATGTATAAGTTTGTCGTGGTCTGAATGCCGCCGGAGGCCGTCGCGCTCGCAATCACCTGGCCGTCGAGGTAGAGATAAATGTGGCCGTTGACCTCATCGCAAACGCCGGCGATATGATGCCAATTGCCATCGGGGAAGACGGCGCTGGTGGCATTGTAAGCCGTCCCGCTGGCGTTGCGAATGAAGAAGCGGTACTGGCCGTTGGCTCCGCCGCAATCCACGAAAAACTCCTCGCCGCCGCCGCCCCAGCCTTTGCCCACAATGGCGCCCCCGGGAGATCCCCCGGTGTTGATCCACGCTTCGGCTGAGAAGGCTGTGTTGGTAGTGGAGGCAAAGTCCGCCGTCATCTGGCCGACATAGCTGTCCGCGCTAAAGCCAGCCGGGCCGCCAAATCCAACGGACAGTTCTCCGGCGTTGGAGTTGGTAAAGCCCTGTTGCTGCAGCAGCACATTGGTGTAAGAACCATTATCGCTGTCGGCGGAATCGTGCGCCACTGTTCCGGAGGTTTCCTGCAACCGCCAGTAGGAGGTGGGATGGTCGGCCAGCACCGCCGTCGGATACGGCTGCGCCTGCGCCGTCACCATGCCCGCCGCCAGAAGCAGCCCCGTTGTCATTGCTTGAAACACCAGATGAGTCTTCGTCTTAATCATAGAGATGAGGAGTCGTTATGCGTTGTGGTCCGTCTTAAAACCCGTGAAGGGAACTTTAGGTGAAATCGAGAATTATGCAAAGTTTTTTTGAGAGCCTTAAAGGTGCGAAGGAAGGCGAACCCTCGGGACTGTTGCTTTGTTCGAGTCAGTTCTTCTCAGGCTCGAAAATATCTTCAATGGGCCTTTTAAACAATTGAGACAGTTTGAAAGCCAGCGGCAGACTTGGATCATATCTTTCAGTTTCGATGGCGTTCACGGTCTGCCGCGAGACGCTGAGCTTGCCGGCCAGGTCGGATTGCGACCACTCCCGGGCCGCCCGCAACTCACGCAGTTTGTTTTTCATTGATAGCGCCGGTTGAAGATGTGCGTATAGCCGATGCCGAAAAGAATGTAGGTCATGGCAATGGTAAACGTGCAATAAGAGAATGGGGTGCGTTCCAAAGTTTGGAGGCGAGTCAAATGAAACACAGACTCGAAAAGCCCGGCTCTGTCGGCCACCAAAGACCATGCGGCCCCAAGAAAAAGGTAGGACACCGCCGCGAACGCGAAAGCTGAGAGAGTGATCTGGCGATGCAATTCGTCCATGCCGTGAATCCAGCGCACCACTCCCCGCACATAAAGCAAACTCGCGGCCAGCGGCAGCGCTGCGATAATTATCCGCCCCGCGAGAGGCCAGTCTTTGTGGTGGGCAATCAGATACGCGCCGGGCACGTCTGTCAGGTATGCAACCATCATCCACCATGCGCCTGCTTTGAAGGAATCTCGCCACGAATATCGAAATTTGAAAATGTCTTCCGGGACGTTCAGTTTGTCATTCATAATGCCCACACTGTAAAGTATCCTTGTCACATGTCAAGCTTCCTTTACATCACTGCAAAAATGACCGCGTCCCGATTTGCACTGTTTCGGATGGCGCGTCGATGGAAGGCGAAGCCAAGGAGGCGTTCGCCGCTCTTTTCCGTCAGGTCAGGCCGGTGTCCTGCAGGATACGAAGTTACAACAGCTATTGTTTCAGGCGGAAGAACAGATTGACCGTCGGCGAGAGGCTAATAGTGACGCTCTTGGCGGTGCCATTATCCGAAACAGTGGAGTTGTTGGTAATCCAATCGCCCGCCGCCAGACTCGTGCATTGCTCCAAAACGAGCCTGATCTCGAATGACGGCCAGGAGATGACCGCAGTGGCGCCGCTGGCTTGGATGTCTAACGGCGGCGCAGCCATGGCGAGGCTTAGTTCGAATACCGATCCTTCGCCGGCGCTGCCTCCGCCGTAGGTGGTCGCATAAAGGGTGTCGCCCGCCAGCGCCAAGGTCGAGTAAGGATTGGCTCCATCCAAATTTGTGAACGCGGATATCTCAGGATTGTCGGTCACAGCGCTGAAGCTATAGAGGGTGGTGAAGTTCGCGCCATTATTTGTGTCCACCTGGAATATGGCGCCCGATCCATTCGGGCCGCCGCTCTCTGCCGTCCCATACAACATGCTGCCGCTTAGGAGCAGCCCGGCCTGCGGATTCGCGCCATCGCTATTCCCAAACGCGAGAGTCGCCGGGTTGTATTCGCCCGCGCTAAAATTGTAAATCGTGGCAAAGCCGGAACCGTTGGTGTTGACCTTGAAGACGGTGCCGTTGTTGCCGCTGCCGCCGTTGCGGGTGGTCCCAAAGAGTGTGTTGCCGGACAAGACCAACGCGCCCTGCGGCGACTGTCCATCGACGTTGGTGAAACTGTGAAGGACCGTAAAGCTTAATCCGTTGGTGGTGAGGGCGAAGACGGTCCCGCCGCCGCCGATACCCCCTTGGCTGGCGGTTCCATACAGCGTCACCGGATTGCTCCCCGCCACAATCAGCGTCCCGGCAGGATAAGCCCCGTCGCCATTGGTTTCAGCATAGGTGGAAAGGTTGATTTGCGTGGCGGAAAACTCGTGAATTGGTGCGAACCCGCCGGGGCCGATTTCAAAGATCGTGCCGCTGCTGTTGCTGCCGCCGTACTCCGCCGTCCCGTAGAGCGTGCTGCCGTACATGACGACCCCGTTGGGTAAGTAGCCGCCGCCGCCGACAGAAGAGAGATTGCACAGATTGCTAAAGCCTGAGCCATCGGTGTTGAGGCTGAAGACCGTTCCGCCGTTCATTGCGCCTCCGGACGACGCCGAGCCATAAAGCATGTCGCCGTACAAGGCCAGTTGCGCCTTGGGCGCGGCCCCGTCGCCATTGGTGCTCGATCCCACGGCCTGGGCGCTGAATTCGTAAAGATTGGTGAAACCGGAGCCATTCGTAGTGAGGGAGAAAATGGCGCCCGATCCGTTATTGCCGCCGCCTGACATGACGCCGTAGAAATTGCTGCCCGACAACGTCAGACCGGCGTAGGGATGAACCCCGTCGTTGTTGGTGAGCGCATAATTGACGGAAGAATATCCGGTGCCTTCGGTGGCGAAGGTGTAAACCTCCGCGCAGCCGGTGGAAATTTTCGGACCGATGCCCGCCACCTGCGTCCCGTTGCTGTTTGACACGGACAGCGTGACGCCAAAAATGCCGGCGTTGGTGTAAATGTGCGAGGGATTTTGGTTCGTGCTCTTTGCGCCATCGCCAAATGTCCAGGCCCAGTTTGTGATAGGGACGAGCAAGGTGTCCGCGCTGGGGGTAGTAAATTGAACGGTCATCGGCACCAGGCCGCTGGCCGGGTTGGCGGTAAATGCCACCAGAGGATAGAGCGCGCTGATTTGCGGCGGCCCGGTGGCGACAATGGCCGCTCCCAAGCTATTGGTCACCGTGAGCTTGGGCGAAAATGTTTTGGACTTGGTGGAAACGTAAGTCGTCTCAGGCTGTTGGAAAGTGCTCGTCGAATTATTGCCAAAATCCCAGTTCCAACTGGTGATGACGTTGCCCGCGCTGTCCTGGCTCGGGCCGGAGAATTGCACCAGCAAGGGCATGATCCCATTGGTGGTCGAGGCGGTGAATTGCGCCGAGTTCCCCGTCACGACAATGGTGCTGTTGCCGACGCCGTTGGCCGGAGCGCCTTGGGAATCGAAGGCCATGAGCGTGACGGTAAAGGCGCCGTTGGTCGTGTAGGTGTGCGAAGGATTCTGGCTCGTGCTGGTCGCGTTGGTCGAGCCGTCGCCGAAATTCCAGAGCCAATTGGTGAGGGTGTTGTTGGCGCTATCCGTGCTGGCCGGGCTGAATTGCACCGTCAAGGGCTGCGCGCCGTTGGTCGGCGTGGCGGTGAAGGCGACGGTGGGCGGCGTGGCGACAAAACTGCGATATATGCCTGGGCCGGCGTCATAGTACCATCCCAGCACAACGCCGCTCGACGTAACGCCGGAGCAATAAGTTCCATAATAGTCGTCTGGCTCGGCAAGGGGCGCGGCAGGATCGATCATGGAGAGAAAGTAGTGGCCGCTGATGTTATAGAGGAAGCCTGGATAACTTCCGGAACCACTCGGATTGTAGGACTGACCCACCACAAAATTGCCGCCGGCGCCATAGGGGACACTGTATGACATGCCGCTGGCAGGAGGGACGACTGTGACGGTCGAATTGGAGATGTTGTAGAGAAGAAATTGGGAGCCGTTGTCGTAGGTACCGGCGTAGGTCGCGACGTAATTTTCGGAAATGCCGACCGGAGCTAAATAACCAATGTCATCGGAAAGGGAGCCCAGGTTATTGAGAGCCGTCAGGGGTGTGTAAACGCCGTTTTGATAAAGAAATACAAACCCATCGCCTTGATAGGGTCCACTGGGGACCGTATAACCCCCCACAATGGTCCCATTAGAAGAAATACCGAGAGCGCTAGTTCCAGCCAACCCGTTGTAACTTCCGTAATCCAGCGTTGTATATTGGGTGCCATCGAACAGGTAGCCATGTACCCCTCCGGATGAGTCGCCATAAATCCCGACGATGTTCGAGCCGGAAATACCGCGGGCGACGCTATAGGTTGCGAATGGTGGACCGAACGTCGTGTAAAAACTGCCATTGTAGATAAAGCTAGTGTAGTGTGTCATAATTAGCTAGACATATTCTTGATTTTGGGCAAAATTGTCAGCGATGCCAAAAGTTGCCGGCGCTGTTGTTCTGTGCGAAACGGATCGAAATCAATTGCAGAGATGGGTGCGGGCCCAATTTACTCCGCAACAAGTGGCGCTTCGCTCCCGCATTTTGTTGCTGGCCGCCGAAGGCAAACAAGATCTGGAAATTGCATCCGCCTTGAAACTCAACCGCCATACTCCGGCATTGTGGCGCAAACGGTTTCGGTCGCAGGGACTAGAGGGCTTATGGGAGATTCAGCCGGGTCGTGGCCGCAAGCCAACCTATGGCGAACCAAAAGTGGGCGCCATCGTCGAGGCCACTTTGCAGACCAAGCCCAAAGGTTCGACGCACTGGAGTTGCCGGACGATGGCGCGAGCGCAAAAGGTCAGTCCGAGCACCATCAGCCGTCTGTGGCAGCAATACAATCTCAAGCCGCATCGATCGCGCGCTTTCAAGCTCTCGCGCGATGCCAAATTTCTGGAAAAGCTAACCGATGTGGTGGGCCTTTACCTCAATCCTCCAGAAAAGAGCCTGGTTCTCTGTATCGATGAGAAGAGCCAGATTCAGGCCTTGGATCGCACGCAGCCGGGCTTGCCGCTCAAGAAAGGCCGTTGCGGCACCTTCACTCATGATTATGTCCGTCATGGAACCACGACCTTGTTTGCCGCGCTGGAGATTTTGGAAGGCAAAGTCATCGGCCAATGCTTTCCTCGCCATCGCCATCAGGAGTTCCTGAGATTCTTGCGCCAACTGGACAACGAGTTTCCCGAAAAGTTGAAACTCCATTTGGTGTTGGACAATTACGGCACCCACAAACATCCCAAAGTCCAGGCCTGGCTCAAGCGCCATCCCCGCTTTAAGCTGCACTTTGTGCCGACCAGTTCCAGTTGGCTCAATCAGGTGGAACGCTGGTTTGGCGAGTTGACGCAGAAGGCTGTGCGACGCGGCGCCTTTATCAGCGTTGCGGAGTTGCAAGAGGCGATCGAGAAATTCCTGCAAGCGTGGAACGAGGCGCCCAGACCTTTCGTGTGGACCGCGACGGTGGAGAAAATCATGGCCAAAGTGGAGCGGGCGCGACAAAAGCTGGAGGAAATAAAGCCGGGCTGGTCGCTGCGCAAAAAGCGGAAAAAGCGCAGGCGATATGTCTAGCTAATTATGATACACTACACTAG
>Ga0209483_1003242_pt1 | contig 10791 bp, 14 predicted proteins | sample NGEPerA_FD_184508 | JGI IMG/M metagenome (GOLD analysis project Ga0209483, IMG submission 184508) | Arctic peat soil microbial communities from the Barrow Environmental Observatory site, Barrow, Alaska, USA - NGEE PermafrostL2-A... | ecosystem: Environmental > Terrestrial > Soil > Wetlands >...
GTTCCGCACACGACCATCGCGCGCGTTTTGCAGTCGCTCGGCGTCCGGCGCGCGATGGTCGTGTGCGGAACCGTAGGACAGGCGTCGCGCCTGTCTCCATCTGAAAAAGAAAACAAAAAAATAAATGAGACAGGCGCGACGCCTGTCCTACACATTGACGAGCTTTCCACGCTCGGCGAAAACCAGATCGCGGAATTTTACCAGGAGCGCGGCTTCAGCGCCTCGATTTTGACGCTGGAAAATTTTCCGCTGCAACCGGCGCAGCTGGAGGATTTGCTCGGCGGCGACAAATTTCAAAACGCGGAAATCACGCGCCGCATTTTGCGCGGCGACGACGGCGGCCCCAGGCGCGACGCGGTTTTGCTCAATGCCGGCGCGGCCTTGTTTGTCGCGGGAAAATCGAAATCGCTGGCCGAGGGCTGGGATTTGGCGGCGGAAACGATTGCTTCCGGCAAGGCCGGCGCAAAACTCGCGGAGTTGGCGGGCTGAATTTGCGATTTGCGATTTACGATTCAAGCCTCGCACCACGAGCCGCGCGTAAATCGTAAATCGAGACGTCTGCAAAAGCCGCCTTTGGTTGTAGCGGCGGTCTATGACCGCCGTGATTTGCTCGAAACCATCATGCTTCGGCGCTCACAGAGCGCCGCTACAGGGCTTTTGCAGAGGTCTCAAATCGTAAATCATAAATTTTCACAATCAACGCGGCGTGTCTTTGTAGGCTTCGCTGGCGGCGGCTTCCACGGCTTCAGCGGTTGCGTAATGCAGGCCGAGATTGTGCTGCGCGGTTTTGTTGCCCTGCCGCGCGGCCTTGATGAACCACTTGACGGCGGCGGCGGAATCCTGTCTCACGCCGCGGCCAGTCTGGCAGCACAGTCCGAGGTTGCATTGCGCCTCCGCCAGTTCCTGGTCGGCGGCGGCATGATACCATTTCACCGCCTCGGCAAAATCCTGCGGCACGACCTGGCCGGTTTCGTAAAAAACGCCAAGATTAAACTGCGCCGCCGGATAACCGCGCTGCGCCGATTCGCGATACCATTTCACCGCCTCGGCGTAATTTTGCGGCACGCCCTGGCCGGTTTCGTAAAGCATGCCGAGGTTGAATTGCGCCGCCGGATCGGCCTGTTCCGCCGCCTCGCGCAGCCACTTGGCCGCCTCGCCAAATTCCTGCGGCACGCCCTGGCCCGTCCAGTAGCAGACGCCCAGATAACATTGCGCGACGGGATCATTCTGATCCGCCGCCCGGCGGAACCACTTGACCGCCTCCTGATGATTTTGCTCCACGCCCTGGCCGTTTTGATAGCAGACGCCGAGATAGCATTGCGCCTGCGCGTCGCCCTCCTGCGCGGCGGCGCGCATCAGCTCAAACGTGTCCCAGGTTTTCCGGTTGGCGGACATATTTTTTTCCAGCCGCAAAAGCATAACGCCCACGCCGCCGTTTTCAAGCCGGGAAAATCAATGCCGAATTCCCAAATCCGAATGACGAAATAAATCCCAATGACCCGCTCCCAATTCAGCGCCGTGGTTTGCCGGATGAGGGTTTCGACATTCATTAGCCGAGGATTTAGTCATTGTCATTTCTTTTTTCAGCAATGCCTGCTACAAAATCCGCATGGCAGCACCCTTAAAAATCGGTTTTCTCGGCGCGGGCAAGATGGCCACCGCGCTCGCCCGAGGTTTTGTCCGCGCGGAAATTGTATTCCCCAGGGAAATCACCGCCGCCGATCCCGTGACAGCCGCGCGCAAACATTTCGCCGCCGAAACCGGCGCAAAAACCGTTGCGGCCTGTCTTGAAGTTGCCAAGACGGCGACGGTTTTGATCCTCGCCACCAAGCCGGATCAAGTCGCCGCCGCGCTCGCGGAAATTTCCGGCGCGTTCACCAAAAATCATCTGCTCATCTCCATCGCCGCCGGCGTAACCCTTGCCAGATTGGAGAACGCGCTGCCCGCCGGCGCACGCGTCATCCGCGTCATGCCCAACACGCCTGCGCTCGTGGGCGAAGGTGCTTCTGCCTTTACGCTTGGAAAATCCGCGACGGCAATGGACGGCGAACTGGCGAGGAAACTTTTGTCCGCCGTCGGCGTCGCGTTTCCAGTGAAGGAAAATTTGCTCGACGCCGTGACCGGCTTGAGCGGCAGCGGCCCGGCTTACGTCTATCAATTCATCGAAGCGTTGAGCGACGGCGGCGTCGCCGCCGGCCTGCCGCGCGACATTGCGACGAAGCTCGCCGCGCAAACCGTTTTGGGCGGCGCGAAAATGGTTTTGGAAACCGGCCAGCATCCCGGCGCGCTGAAAGACCAAGTCACGAGTCCCGGCGGCACGACGATTGAAGGCTTGCACGAACTGGAAAAAGGCAAACTGCGCGCCACTGTGATGAGCGCCGTCCGCGCCGCGACGGAGAAATCCAAGAAGCTGGGGCAGGCCAGTTAACCCGATTCTCCGTCCGTCAATTCGAAGCAACTCCGCACTGCGATCCCCGCGTTCCCCGGCGGGCGCGAGGCACAAAAATCACTCTCAATTTCAAACTTCGGGGTGAAAACAAAAAAGCCCGCTCAAGCGAGCGGGCCTGGTGTTTCCGTCAAAATTACTTTTTGTCCTCCGGCTTGGTTTCCGCCGCCGGAACGGTTTCGGCGGGAGCCGCAACGGGAGCGATGGTGTCCACCCATTCCAAAATCGCGCGCGGTGCGGCATCGCCCAGGCGCTGTTCCAGCTTGATGATGCGGGTGTAGCCGCTGCGGCGGTCCTTGAACGCCGGGGCGATTTCCGTGAACAAAGTTTTCGCGGCGTCTTCCTGATGCAGCCGCGCCGCCGCCAGGCGGCGATGATGAATGGTGCCTTTCTTGCCAAGCGTGACCATTTTTTCAGCGACGGAACGCGCGGCCTTGGCCTTGGCCAGAGTCGTCGTCACGCGCTTGTGTTCGATCAGGCTGCAAACGAGGTTGGCGAGCATTGCGTTGCGATGTTCCGGGGTGCGGCCCAGCTTGGCCGTGCGCTTCAAATGTCTCATGTCAGTTCCTTATTCCGCTTGGGCTTCTTCCTTCGGCGCATCCACCAGGCCCGGCTCAAAATTCATGCCGAGCGAAAGGTTGAGGGAAGTCAGCTTTTCTTTGATTTCGTTGAGCGACTTTTTGCCGAAGTTGCGATACTTGAGCATCTCCTGCTCGGTCTTCAGCGCGAGCTGGCCGACGGTGGTGATGTTGGCGTTGTTCAGGCAGTTCGCCGCGCGGACGCTCAACTCGATTTCGTTGACGCTCATGTTCAACAGTTTCTTGAGCTTGGCCTTCTCGTCGTCCTGCTTGTCGGCGGCTTCTTCAAATTCCACCGCGTTCTTGTCGTAGCCGACGAACACGTCGAGGTGATGCGCCAGAATCGCGGACGCCTGCGTCAGCGCATCATCGGGCGTGATGCGCCCGTCGGTCCAGATTTCGAGAACCAGACGGTCGTAGTCCGTGCGGTTGCCGACGCGCGCGGCCTCGACCGCGTAACGCACGCGGGTCACCGGCGAGAACAGCGAGTCAATCGCCACGATGCCGATGGCCTGGCCGGGCTTTTTATTTTCGTCGCTCGGGCAGAAGCCGCGGCCGATTTTCACGGTCAGCTCCATCTCAAATTTTTTCTTCTTGTCCAGCGTGCAGATGTGCTGCGCGGGATTGACCAGTTCCACGTTCTGGTTGAGCTGGATGTCGGCGGCCGTCACGACCCCCTCCTTGTTGACCGAGATCAACAGCGCCTGCTCGTCGCGCGTGTGCGCCTTGAGCTTGATTTTCTTCAGGTTCAGGACGATGTCGGTCACGTCTTCGGCGACGCCGTCAATCGTGGCGAACTCGTGCATCGCGCCGTCCACCTTCAGCGATGTGATGGCCGCGCCTTCCAGCGAGGAGAGCAGCACGCGGCGAAGGGAGTTGCCGACGGTGTGACCGTAACCGGTTTCAAACGGGTCGGCGATGAACTTGGCGTAGGTTTCGGTGGCAGAGGCTTCATCCTTCTGCAACCGCTTGGGCATTTCGAAACGTCCTAAACGAACTGGCATGGTATCCTTTCAACAATTTTAATCTGGCATTCCCGGCTGATTTTATTCCCGGCCGGAACCGCCCGTGTAATTGTTTTTTTTGTTTTCTGGTTAGCGGGAATAAAATTCGACGACGGCCTGCTCATTGGCGATCGGCTGGATTTCGTCACGCGTCGGGATGCGCATGACCGTGCCCTTGAACTCTTCCTTGTTCAACGACAACCAGTCCGGCACCGCGCGGCTCGCGGAGACTTCCAAATTCTTCGTCGCAAGCTGGCGCGACACGTTGTGCTTCTTGATGACGATCATGTCATTCACCTTTAAGGCGAACGAAGCGATGGCAGCCTTGCGGCCATTCACCGTCACATGGCCGTGGTTGACCAACTGGCGGGCCGCAGCGCGCGTGTTCCCAAAGCCAAGGTGAAACACCACGTTGTCCAAACGGGTTTCCAAAATCTGCAACATCGTCTCGCCGGTGACGCCGCGGCGGCGCAGCGCCTTTTCATAAACACCGCGAAATTGCTTCTCCATCAGACCGTAGTAATAACGCAGCTTCTGCTTCTCGTTCAGGCCTTCGCCGTATTCGGTGGTCTTGCGACGCGACTTCGGCCCGTGGACGCCGGGACCGTAGTTGCGGCGTTCGAGATATTTCGTCGGACCGAAAATCGGAATTCCGAAACGGCGGCTGATGCGGACGCGGGGACCTGTGTAACGAGCCATGATAGTTGAGAGTTAAAAGTTGAGAGTTGATGGTTACACGCGGCGTTTTTTGCGCGGGCGGCAGCCGTTGTGCGGCACGGGCGTCACGTCTTTGATGGAACTGATTTCCAGGCCGATGGCCTGAAGTGCGCGGATCGCGGATTCACGACCGGAGCCGGGACCCTTGACGCGGATTTCAATTTCCTTCATGCCGTGGGACATGGCCTGGCGGGCGGCATCCTGCGCGACCATCTGCGCGGCGTAAGCCGTGCTCTTGCGCGAACCTTTGAAACCCACGCGTCCGGCGCTGGACCAGCCGATGAGGTTGCCCTGCGCGTCGGTGATGGTGACCTGCGTGTTGTTGAAAGTGGCCAGGATGTTGGCAATGCCGGCGGCGATGTTTTTCGCGTGCTTGGCCTTGACGATCTTCTTGGCGTTCGGATCTTCACCGAGCAATTCAGCTGCGGTCGGCGCGACGGTGACCACCGGTTCAGCGGCCTTGGTCGGATCGGCCACGGCGGCAGGCGCAGTTCCCGGAGCCGCCGGCTTTTCTTGCTTTTCCTTTTTGGCAGGCTTGGCTTCCGCGGCTGGCGCAGCGGCGGCGGATTCGGACTTTACCTTCTTTTCCTTTTCAGGCGCGGCTGGTTTCTTTTTTTCGTCGGACATAACGGTGTTTCAAATCGTAAATCGTAAATCGCAAATCAAAAATAATCAGTGGATGCCGGTCTTGGCGTTCGGGTTGCGCTGCACGCCGACTGTTTTGCGCGGGCCTTTGCGCGTGCGGGCGTTGGTCTGCGTGCGCTGGCCGCGCACCGGCAAACCGCGCAGGTGGCGGATGCCGCGATAGCACTTGATGCCCTGCAGCCGCTTGAGATCCATGCCGATTTCGCGGCGCAGATCGCCCTCGATGACATATTTGCCCTCTTGGATCGCGTGGACGATTTGCGCGAGCTGCGCCTCGGTCAGGTCCTTCGCGCGGATGCTCGCGTCAATGTTGGCGCGTTCGAGAATCTCCTTCGCATTGACCGGGCCGATGCCGTAAATGTAGCGCAGCGCAATGTCAATGCGCTTGCCGGGCGGAACTTCCACACCAATGATGCGTGCCATAAATTTTTATTTAACCTTGCCGTTGCTTGTGGCGTTTGTTCGAGCAAATGACACGGATCACCCCGCGCCGCTTCACGATTTTGCAGTGCTCACACAATTTTTTAACTGACGCTCTGACTTTCATGCTTAAATCTTTTTCGTTTCAACCAAAATGCGCCCCACGCTCAAGTCGTAAGGCGTCAATTGCAATTTCACCGTGTCACCGGCCTTCACGCCGGCAAAAATCTTTTTGTCCCGCCCGGTCACAAACGCCGTCAGGCGGTGGCCGTTGCCCAGCTCCGCGCGAAACGTGCCGTTCGGCAGCGCCTCAATCACGCGGGCTGCAACGCGGAAGGCATCTTCGCCCATGTCAAAATCTCCGGCTCGTCGTCCGTGACCAGGACGGTATGCTCAAAATGGGCGGATAGTGAACCATCTTGCGTCACCACTGTCCAGCCGTCTTTCAGGATTTTTACGTCGGGCCGGCCCGCGTTCACCATCGGCTCGATGGCAATCGTCATGCCCGGCTTCAATCTCGGCGAGTTCTTCTTGCCCTCGTCAAAATTCGGCACCTGCGGTTCTTCGTGCATCGTGCGCCCGACGCCGTGGCCGACAAATTCGCGCACCACGCTAAAACCGTTTTCCTCGACGTAGCGCTGGATCGCCAGCGAAATGTCCAGCACGCGGTTGCCCGGCTTCGCCTGCGCGATGCCCAGATAAAGCGACTGCTCCGTCACGTCCAGCAGCCGTTGCGCCGCGACGCCGCAGCCGCCCACCACCACCGTCCGCGCCGTGTCACCGATAAAACCTTTGCAGCTCACGCCGACATCCACGCTGACAATGTCGCCAAACTTCAATTCGCGTTCCGACGCGAGGCCGTGAACCACCGCGTCGTTCACCGACAAACAAGTATGGCACGGAAACTTGCGGTAGCCGAGAAACGCGCTTTTCGCATCGTAACTCCGAATCCGCTCCGCCGCAAAATTGTCCACCTGCCGCGTCGTGACGCCCGGCTTGATGAACGCGGCGATTTCGTCCAAAACTTTCCCCGCCACGATTCCCGCCGGACGCATCAGCCTTAAATCGTCCTCGGACTTGAGCTTGATCCCGGCCACAAAATTTTAGAAGCGGCCACGGATGCGGCCCTTTTTTAAAAAGCCGTCGTAGTGGCGCATCATCAGGTGCGATTCGACCTGCCGCATCGTGTCCAGCAAAACGCCGACGGCGATCAAAATGCTCGTGCCGCCGAAAAACTGCGCCACGTTCTGATCCACGTTCATCTGCCGGGACAAAATGATCGGAATCGTCGCAATGACCGTCAGGAAAATCGCGCCCGCCAGCGTGATGCGGCTCATGGCGTGGTGCAGATAATCGCTCGTGCCCAGTCCCGGACGCACGCCGGGAATATAGCCGCCATTTTTCTTCAGGTCGTCGGCAATCTGGATTTCATTGAACTGCGTCGCCACCCAGAAATAGGAGAAGAACAAGATCATCAGCGCATAGACCGCCAGATAAATAAAGGAGCCGTAGCTCAACTGGATCGCGGCGGCGATGAACATATCATGCAGGAACGCCACCTTGCTGAACCAGAGCGCCAGATTGGTGAACAGCGGCTGCGGAAACATCAAAATGGACTGCGCGAAGATGATCGGCATGACGCCGGAGTAGTTCACGCGCAACGGCATGAAGGACGTTCCGCCCTGATACATCTTGCGGCCGACCGCGCGCTGGGCGTATTGCACCGGAATTTTCCGCTGCGCCTGCGTGATCGCAATGACGCCGCCGATGACAAACACCAGCAGAATGATGAGCATCACCCCCGTGCCCGCAAAATGATGGGTGGCCTCGGTCGTGCCGCCGTGCGTCGAAAACATGTCAATCGCCCCCTGCACCGCGTTGGGCAGCCGCGCCAGAATGCCGATGGTGATGACCAGCGAAACGCCGTTGCCGATGCCGCGGTCGGTGATCTGTTCGCCAATCCACATCAACAGCATCGTGCCCGCCGTCATCACCGTCACTGTCACAAAGTAATAAAGAAAATGGTTTTCCGTCATCACCAACTGGCCTTGAAAACCGCGGAACGCCGTCTCCGGATTCAGCCAGTTGTGGGCAAAATACCAGCCCTGGCCGAGGCACAGCACCACCGTAAGATAGCGGCCATATTGGATGATCTTCGTGCGGCCGCCTTCTTCGCGCATCAGCTTGCTCAAGCGCGGCACCACCGCCCCCAGCAACTGCATGATGATGGTGGCGCTGATGTAAGGCATGATGCCCAGCGCGCCGATGGCGCAATTGCCGGTCGCCCCGCCGGCGAAGGTGTTATACATCACCAGCAGTCCGCCCTGCGAATTTTCAGCAAAAAATTTGGCCAGCGCCTGGCCGTCAATCCCTGGAATGACGATGTAAGCCGTCAACCGGCAGACGGCCAGCAGCATGACCGTGAACAAAATCCGGGATTTCAGCTCCGGGATTTTGAAGCAGTTGCCGAGGGTGTTGGCGATGGAGCGGAACATTCTTCAGCCGGACTGTTTTTTGGCCGGAGCCGCAGATTTTTTGGCGACGATTTCCACCGAGCCGCCCTTGGCCTCAATTTTTGTTTTCGCCGAGGCGCTGATGGCGCTGACGATCACGGCCAGTTTCCTGGTCAGTTCGCCGGCACCGAGAATTTTGACGCCGTCGGAACGGCCGTTCGCCAGGCCGGCGGATCGCAACGCGGTTTCGTCCACGCGCGCGCCGTCTTCAAACTGATTTAAATCCCTCAAATTCACCGCGACATATTTCGTGGCGAAACGGGCGTTGTTAAAACCGCGCTTGGGGATGCGGCGGATGAGCGGCATCTGGCCGCCTTCAAAGCCGATGCGGATGGAACTGCCGGAACGCGCGGTCTGGCCTTTGCCACCGCGACCGGATGTTTTGCCGTGGCCGCTGGATTCGCCCTGGCCAAGCCGCTTGGTGCGGTGCTTCGCGCCGGGACGGGGTTTGAGATTGTGCAGTCGCATAAAATGATAATCAGGCAGCCACGGCCTCGGGAGCTTTCGGTGCGGCAACTTTTTTGAATGGCAGGCCGCGCGCGGTGTAAATCTGTTCGCGGGTGCGGAGGCTCAACAGCGCGTTCAACGTCGCCTTTACGACGTTCGCCGCGTTTTTGGAACCGAGCGATTTCGTCAAAATGTCCTTGATGCCAGCGGATTCCAAAACGGAACGGACCGTTTTGCCGGCGATGATGCCGGTGCCGGGCGAGGCCGGCCGCAGCAGAATTTTCGCGCCGCCGTAGGTCGAATAAATTTCATGCGGAATCGTCGCGTCTTTCAACGAAACCGAAACCATCTTGGTGCGGGCGAGTTCGCCGCCGCGACGGATCGCGTCCGCGACCTCCGCCGCCTTGCCGAGCGCAATGCCCACGCGGCCCTTTTTGTCGCCGACGACCACGAGCGCGCTGAACTTGAAGCGCCGTCCGCCCTTGACGACTTTTGAGGAGCGGTTGATGAAAACCACTTTTTCGACGGTTTCATCGCCGCCTTTTTCAAAGGCGTTTTCGCCGACGTCTGCCGGACGACGCCCACGGCCACGGCCGCCTCCACCACCTCCGCGACCACCTTGTCCGCCACGGCCGCCCTGCCCGCCGCGCGGACTACGAGCTTCCGGTTGCGTTGTCGGCGCTTCGGGAGCGGCAGGAGCTTGGGGAACTGCTGGAATGTTTTCGTTTTCAGCCACAATAAATTCTCCGGTTCAGGTTAAAATTTCAGTCCCGCTTCGCGCGCGGAATCGGCCAGCGTCTTGATCTTGCCGTGGTAGCGCGTGCCGCCGCGGTCAAAAACCACTGCCGTGATGCCCTTGTCAATCGCGGCCTTCGCCGCCAGCACGCCGACTTTCTTCGCGCCGGTGACGTTGGCGCAGCAATCCTTTGCCTCGCCTTTGCCCACGGTCGAAACCGCGGCCAGCGTCTTGCCGGCAACGTCGTCAATGAACTGGACGTGGATGTTTTCGTTCGTGAAGCGGACGCTCATGCGCGGACGTTCGGGCGTGCCCGTGACGCGCTTGCGAATGCGCCAGTGGCGCAACTGCTTCAACTTTAATTTTTTTTCCGTTCTCATTTCAGTGCGTTCACGGATTGGGCCGTGAACTAAAAGTGTTATTGGACGGTCTTGCCTTCCTTGCGCGGGACATGCTCGCCAACGTAACGGACGCCCTTGCCTTTGTAAGGTTCTGGCGGATAGAACGCACGGATTTCGGAGGCGACTTTGCCCACGACCATTTTGTCCGGCCCTTCAATCGTGAGCTTGGTGTTTTCCTCGACGGTGACCTTGATCTGGTCGGGAATGTCGTAATTGACCGGATGCGAATAGCCGAGCGCAAGGTTGACGACCTTGCCATTGACGGCGGCCTTGAAACCAACGCCCTGGATTTCCAGCTTCTTCACAAAACCTTCGGTGACGCCTTTGACCATGTTGTTGACGAGCGCGCGGCTCAAGCCATGCAACGCCTTCGCCTGCGCGTCTTCACCGGCGCGGCTGACGACGATCTTGTCGCCTTCCACCTTGAGGCTGGTGCGCTGGGGCAATTCCCAGGCGAGCTTGCCTTTCGGGCCTTCGACAGAAATTTTCTGCCCCTTCACATCCACCTTCACTTTGGCGGGAATGGCAATCGGTTGTTTTCCAATACGCGACATAAAAATTTTACCAGATGTAGCAGAGCAGTTCTCCGCCGAGGTTTTTCTTGCGCGCCTGCTGGTCGGTCAACAGGCCTTCCGAGGTCGAGACAATCGCCACGCCGAGGCCGCCGCGCACGCGGGGAATTTCCGTCGCGCCCACATAGCGGCGCAAACCGGGCTTGCTGACGCGCTTGAGACCTTCGATCACGCTTTTCTTGCCGTTGAACTTCAGGCGCATCTTGAGTTTCTTCTTCGTGTCGCCTTCCACGGCCACGTCGGTGATGTAACCTTCGGACTGCAGCAGCTTCGCCACGCTTTCCTTGATGCGGGAATGCGGCAGCTCCACGG
>Ga0209483_1003243_pt1 | contig 10789 bp, 10 predicted proteins | sample NGEPerA_FD_184508 | JGI IMG/M metagenome (GOLD analysis project Ga0209483, IMG submission 184508) | Arctic peat soil microbial communities from the Barrow Environmental Observatory site, Barrow, Alaska, USA - NGEE PermafrostL2-A... | ecosystem: Environmental > Terrestrial > Soil > Wetlands >...
CCGGCCCTTCACCATGTCCTGGCCCATCGAGGGACGCTGCGCCGACGAGGTTCGCTTGCCGTCCTTGAAGCGCTGCTCGTCGCAAGAACGCATCGCCGTCTCGTCGCCTTCGCCGGCCTTGGCGATCGTCTCGGGTTCGAGGTGCAGGATCTCCTCCAATTGATAGCCATGCGCCTGGCCGACGCGGATCGCCTCGCTGCCGAGCCGGGTGGAGAAGCGGCGGATCGGCTCGTTCTGCAACATTTCGCCGCCGGGCAGGCCGGTGCAGGCGGAAAGCCCGTTGCCCATGACGTTGGCGACCAGTTTCGACCAGCGCTCGCCCCACAGATTGCCGGTGACCTTGGCGCTGTCGGCATAGCCGACCAGGCGGCGGATTTCTTCCGAGCGTTGCGTGATGCGGCCGTGTACCTCTCCGGCACGAAACACGGTGTGCGCCGCCCCGCCCTTGCCGGCGCCGCGGTGGATATGACCCGGTTCGGGCAGGTTGACCGTGATGCTGCTCGCGATGCAGCCGAGCGTCTTGCCCCAGCCGACGATGCCGGCGATGGTTTCCTCATTCATGCAGTTCTGCAGCGACACCACATAGCCGTCCGGCGCCAGATACTGCTTGATCAGCATCGTGGCCCAGGCGGTGTCGTAGGACTTCATGCAGACAAAGGCGATGTCGACCGGCGCCTCCCTGGCGAGTTGCTGGGCGTCGGTCAAGTGCAGCGCGCGCACTGCAACCGTGAACTCCGGAACATCCATGGCGTGGGTGACGCGCAGGCCGTGCTTTCGCATATGCTCGACATGCTCGGGCCATGGATCGATGAACGTGACGTCCTCGCCCGCCTGCACCATATGCGCGCCGGCATACCCGCCGACCGCGCCCGCTCCGACAATCACTATTTTCCGACCCATGCGTTCCTCCTGTTTCCGGCAGGCTAGCGCGATGGCCGGCCATATCACAACGGCTAAACCGCATCGCGCCAATCCGCGCCGTCGGAGCTCCCTTGCACCGCACCGGAGCGTCGCGCGTTCCGCCCTTAACCAGACCTGAATTTTCCAGATGCGCCAGCTCATGACGGTGTTATGATCGCTGCCGGGGTGGTGGCGTATGGCGGGGCAAGGCTACACGATGTTCGATACGGCTGTCGGCCGATGTGGCATCGTATGGAGCTATGCCGGCATTGTCGCCGTGCAGCTCCCCGAGGCGCGCGAGATCGAAACCCGCAGGCGGCTGTTCCAGCTTTATCCCGACGCCCGCGAAATGCGTCCGCCGCAGGAGGTCGAATTCGCCATCGAGGGCATTGCCACGCTGTTGCGGGGTGAATCCACCGAGCTCTCCGACATCATGCTCGACATGAACGGTATCCACGCGTTCAATGCGCGGGTTTACGCCTTGACCCGCGCGATTCCGCGCGGCGAAACCCGTACCTACGGCGAAATCGCCGCCAGCATGCGGGCGTCCGGCGCGGCGCACTCGGTGGCGCAGGCGATTTACAGAAACCCGTTCATGATCATCGTGCCCTGCCACCGCGTTCTCGAGGCCGGCGGCTATGCCGACAGGATTTCGCCGAACGGCGGAACGATCTCCAAGCGCCGGTTGCTGTCGATCGAGGGCGCCCGCGGCGTCACCAGCAGCAAGACCCTGTTCGACGTGCTGCTGCCGGTTGCCCCGCCGCGCCCGCAGAGCTAAATTCCACGGCATGACCCGAACGACCCTGCTGCAACGCGGCTCCATCACCGTGTCCGACTTCCGGTGCACTGCCGCACCTGGCGACAAGCCGTTCGCCGAGCGATACGCCAGTCATTCGATCTCCTATGTGCGCAAGGGCAGTTTCGGCTGCCACTGCCGCGGCCGCCACTACGAGCTGGTGGCAGGCTCGATCCTGGTCGGCTACCCCGGCGACAAATTCACCTGCACCCACGACCATATCTGCGGCGATGAATGCCTGTCCTTCTTTCTGAGCCCGGAGGTCGTCGACGCCATCGGCGACCGCACTGATGCGTGGCGGATCGGCGCTGCGCCGCCGCTGCCGGAATTGATGGTGCTCGGCGAGCTGGCGCAGGCCGCAGCCAGCGACCGCAGCGATATCGGGCTTGACGAGGTCGGCGCAGTGTTCGCCAGCCGCTTCGTCGAGGTGGCCTCCGGACGCGCGCAGGCAACGGTGCCGGCCAGGGCGCGGGATCGCCGCCGCGCGGTAGAAGCGGCGCTGTGGATCGACGCCCATTCCGACCAGGAGATCGATCTGGAGCAGGCCGCGGCGAGAGCGGAAATCAGCCCGTTCCATTTCCTGCGGCTGTTCTCGGGCGTATTGGGGGTCACCCCGCACCAATATCTGGTACGCTCGCGGCTGCGGCATGCGGCGCGGCTTTTAGCCGACGAGGACAGGCCGATCACGGATGTCGCCTATGACGTCGGCTTCGGCGACCTTTCCAATTTCGTCCGCACCTTCCATCGCGCCGCCGGCGTCTCGCCGCGAAAGTTCCGCGCGGCCTCGCGGGGACAGCGCAAGATTTTCCAAGAACGCCTCGGCCTGCACTGACTAGGGTCCTCTCCGAACCGCGCGACCCATGCGCCCCGAAATCGGAGACCTCCATGTACGACCACATCGGATTGAAAGTCAGGAATCTCGACGCCAGCGTCCGCTTCTACACGGCGGCATTGGCGCCGCTCGGCTATGTCCTGTGCTCCCGTGACGACAGCGGCGCCGGCTTCGGCCCCAAGGGCGAGCCGGCGCTGTGGCTCTATCGGCACGAGGGACCTTCCCCGGCCGGCGCCCACATCGCCTTCCGCGCCGGGGATCACGCCGCGATCGGGAAATTTCACAGCGAAGGCGTCAAGGCGGGAGGCCGCGACAACGGCGCCGCGGGCCCGCGGGCCGATTACAGCGCGACCTATTTCGCCGCCTTCCTGATCGACCCCGACGGCAACAACGTCGAAGCGGTTTGCACGTAGCTATTTGCCGCGCACTCCACCGTCATCGTAAGGGGCCGCGCGCTTGCTCGGCGTCTCGAAGGATGGGCGTTTACACTTCACCAAGCATCCTTCGAGGCTCGCCCGGCGATAACGGGGAAGCCGTTACGCGGGATGACGATTGCACCTGAAGGAGAAACCATGGCTTCCCTAAACAAGGATATTTCGATCGATGCTGCGCCGGATGATGTCTGGGCCGCGGTGCGTGATTTCGGCGCACTGCATACGCGGCTGGTACCGGGCTTCGTGCTCGACGCAAAGCTCGACGGTGACGCGCGGATCGTAACGTTCGCCAACGGCGCGGTGGCGCGCGAACTGCTCGTCGATTGCGACGACACGCGGCGACGGCTGGTCTATGCCGTCGTCAGCGAGCGGGTGCGCCACTACAACGCCTCGGTGCAGGTCGAGGCCGACGGCGACGGGCGCACGCGCCTGATCTGGATCGTCGATGTACTGCCCCACGACATCGCGCCTTACATCGCAGTCCAGATGGATCAGGCGGCGCTGGCGATGCAGAGGGCTTTGCAGCGCGAATCCGCATAACTCGGCAGCGGCTCCCGTATGTGATATTTGTCACAGAAGCCCTATTGGCCCCACGTTAGCGTTGCGCGGTGCGTCCGGTTTGCCCCGCCTTCCGTGGAGCTTGCGCACGTGGAGCAGAGCCATGACTGGAGCTGACAAGGTGGTGTGCCAGGCCGCCACGCTGCTGTTGCTGTTCACGCTGACGACCATGCCGGCCAAGGCGCAATTTGCCGGCCTCGGAGGCGGTAGCGCGGGCGGCGGCGACATGATGACCCAGATGGCGCCGATGCTCGAAATGATGAAGGCCAAGATGGGCAAGCGCCGCTTCGCCATGATGATGCAGACCATGGGGCCGATGATGAGCGGCATGATGGAAGGCGGCGGCGGAGGCGGCCTCGGCGGAATGGCGGGAGGCGGTGGCCTCGGCGGCATGATTCCGGGCGGCATGGGCGGCGGCGACATCATGGGCATGCTTGGCGGCGGCGGAGGCGGAGGCGGCGACATCATGGGCATGATCGGCCCCATGATGCGGATGGCCAATTTCGGCGGCGGCGGTCACCGGCGTCACCACCGGCGCTGATCGCCTGACGCGCTTTTGCGCTACTCGCCGATGCCCGACAGGACGGGGCGAATGTCGGCGACTGCCTCGCGCCTCGGTCCCCATCGGGTCAGGATCACGCTCGAGCACGACAAGGTGCCGAGCACCACCATCGAGGCCGCGGCGAGCGTGAAGAAATTCGCAGCCGTCGCGTCATGGGTCGACAACCACCAGCCGCCAAGCCCGATGAACACCAGCCGCGCGGTCTGCGCCAGCACCGGCCCCAGCACCTTTGCCGCGCCTTGCGACGAGAAATACATCGAACTTGCCAACCCGATGAAGGCGTACATCGGCGCCGCCGTCGACAGATAGGTCTGGCTCGCCGCGCGTACGCCCGGGTCACGGGTGAAAATGTTGACCCAGAGATCGGGGAAGGTCGCGACGAACGTGCCGATCAAGCCAACTCCAACGAATGAGAGCAAGCCCGCGGTCCAGGCGATCCGCCGCGCCCGCGCAATGCGTTCGGCGCCGATCGCCATGCCGATCATCGGCACCGACGCGATCCCGATGGCGAACGAGACCGACGTCAACATGAATTCGAGCCGCGCCCCGATGCCGTAGCCGGCCAGCACGGCGGTGCCGAAACTCGCCAACATATGCGTAAAGATGCTGATGGTCAGCACCGACTGCAGCGGCGAGAAGCAGGACACCAGCCCCACTTTGAGGATGTCGACGAACATCGCGCGGCGAATGTGAAGCCCCCGGATCCTGGGAACGACACGGGCCCGCCCCGAGAACAGGTACCAACTCATCACGGACAGGCTGATCGAGTAGGCGATCAGGGAGCCCGAAGCGACGCCGCGCATGCCGAAACTCGGGATCGGGCCGACGCCGAGCCCGAGCGTGCCGCCAAGGATGATCTGGCAGACCGCGGAGGAGAGGATCATCAGCGACGGCAATTTCATGTTGCCGGTGCCGCGCAACACGCCCGCCATCGAATTCATCAGCCAGGGCAGCACCGCGCCGCCGAAGAAAATCTGCGCATAGCCTACGGCATTGGCCAGCACATTGCCGCGTCCGCCGAGCAATTTCAGGAGCGAGGGACCGAAGATCAGCATGCCGAGCATGAAGGTCAGGCCGAAGCAGATCGCAATCAGGAACGCATGGGCGGCGAGCGCCGATGCGCGCTCGACATCGCCGGCGCCGAGCGCGCGGGCCACCGCCGACGCGACGCCGCCGCCCATGGCGCCGCCGGACATGGTCATGGTCAGGATCACGAACGGAAACACCAGCGCCATCGCCGCCAGCGACTCGACGCCGAGCCGGCCGATATAGGAGGTCTCGGCGATCACCACGCAGGTGCCAGCCGAGAGCGCAATCACGTTCGGCCAGGCGAGCCACAGCAGCGTGCGCAGGATCGGGCCGTCGAGCAGCGCATTTCGCGCGCGCGGGGCCAGTGGCGGAAGCGGCCGTTCCTCTTCGTCGATGGGAATCTCGGCAACCGCGATATCGGGCAAACTTTTGCTCCCTGGCCCGATCTGGTCGTCGTGCCGGGCCGCTTCGTAGCACGGTCGAGCGCGATTCCCTGTGCGTTCGGCGCATGGGCCGCCTGCGCAAATCAGGTCGCGATCGGAATGCCGTGGAGCGGAAAGTTCGCCTAGCCGATCGACCAGACGAAGGGCGGGCGACCGTCCGCCGCCGGTCTCATGGTGACAGGGATATGGCGGCCGCAACCGGCGGCCAGGCCCTCGAACAATCCCTGCAAGACCCTGGCGCAGGCCGGATGATAATCGCCGACATCAGCCATCAGCTTCCAGGTCTGCTGGCGAAGTTCGTATATGCCGTCGTCTTCGCCGATATCGACAACGTCGTCCTGCGCTTCAAATAGCGCCCGCAGGAAGTCATCGAACTCTTTTGCGCCCCCGTTACCCATGCCGAAGGCACGCGCGATCTCGTCATAATATTGCATGCCGATCAGCTTGCCGGTGAGGTGCAGCAGATAGCCGGCGTCTTCCGGGCCGAACAGCTGCACCATGATGGGTGCGGCGGTGCGCACATATTCCATGGCGTAGTTGCGATAGGCTTTTTCCAGCCGCGGCTTTGGCCAACTCTTAACCGGCAGCGCCGGTGCGGTGGCTGCATCGAACATCGGCGCCTGAAGATGGCGCGCGAACACCAGGCGCTGGTCGAGCTCGAGCGGATGATCGTATTCGTAGTAATAGCCCTCAAGCCCGTCCTGGCCGTCGACGCTCTGTTTGGTGCAGACGAAGCCGAGATTGAGATTGCCGAGGGCTACCCCATTGTTGGAGTGCCAGCCCCGCAACATCGCGCGCGAGACTTCGCCGGGCACGCCGCAGATCGCGGTGCCCCGCCAGATCCAGCGCGGCGGCGGATAGCGGATCCAGGCCTTGCGGTCGGTCTCGTACATGTATTCGACGTGAACGCCACCGATCCAGTTCGAGAGATAGTGATATTGCGCGGCCGCCACCGCCGGCGGCAGATGCTTGAGGCCGAGCTTCTCCAGCCCCGGCAGGAAACGCTCCTGCTGCTGGCGGCGAAACACGCGGAACACGAATTCGGCGGCATCTGCCGTGCCGCGCCGGGTCACCACCGTCAGGATCAGGCCGGTGAAATAGGCGTGATAGAGATCGGCCACGCCGCGCCATCGCTGCCATTGCGCTTCGTGCGCGCTGTCGGATGCTCCGCTCATGTTTTGCCTTCCATGACCGCTGGTCCCTAAAGTCGCTTGGCGACCTCTTCGAGCATCACCTCGCTGGCGCCGCCGCCGATCGATTGCACGCGTGCGTCGCGCGCCATCCGTTCGATGGTGCTTTCGCGCATGAAGCCCATGCCGCCGTGAAACTGCACGCAGTCATACATCACGGCGTTGACCAACTCGCCGCAATAGGCCTTCACCATCGAGACCTCGCGGGTGACGTCGTGGCCCTGGGCATCGCGCCAGGCGGTCGCATAGACCAGTTGGCGGCCGGCCTCGACTTCGGCCGCGCGCATCGCCAGACGCTGCCGGATCCCCTGCTTGTTCCACAGCGGCGCGCCGAAGGCTTTGCGTGTCTTAAGATAAGCGACAGTCAGTTCGAGCGCGGCCTGCGCCTCGCCCATGGCCATGGCGCCGATCACGGCGCGTTCGTTCTGGAAATTGCGCATGATCGCATAGAATCCGCCGCCCTCTTCACCCAGCACCGCGTCAGGAGGAACGAGACAGTTGTCGAACACCAGTTCGGCCGTGTCGGAGGAGCGCCAGCCGTGCTTGTCGAGCGCGCGCGCCACGCGAAATCCCGGCGTGCCCTTCTCGACCAGGAACATCGTCACCGCCTTGCTGCCGCTATCGATCTTGCCGGTCTTGGCGGCGACGCAATAGAGATCGGCATGGACGCCGTTGGTGATGAACATTTTCGCGCCGTTGAGGACATAGCCGCCGCTGGCCGGCCGCGCCGTGGTGCGGATTCCCTTGACGTCGGAGCCCGCGTCCGGCTCGGTCACCGCCACCGCGCAGATCGCCTCGCCGGCGATGATCTTGCCCATCCACCTCGACTTCTGCGCGTCGGAGCCGGAATTGAAGATGTGCACGGATGCCATGTCGGTGTGGACGAGCGCGGTGATCGCGACCCCGGAGAAGGTCGAGCGTCCGAGTTCCTCGGCGAGCACGACGCTGCCGAGCGTATCCATTGCCGATCCGCCATAGCTTTCCGGATAGCGGATGCCGAAGAAGCCCAATGAGCCCATCCGCCGCAACACCTCGCGCGGAACGAAGCCTTGCACTTCCCAGGCCTCGCCATGCGGCTTGATCTCCTCCTCGACGAAACGGCGGACCTGGTCGCGCAGCATCTCGTGTTCTTCCGTGAAGAACGGGGAACGATGGTCTTGGCCTGGGAAATGGTGCGTCGATCGCGTCGTCAGCTCTGCCATCGGGTATCCTTGTCGCGCGTCCGCATTTGCCGCCGCATCCGGGTCTTCGTCCATTTGACCTGGCCACGTTAGGTCCACCGCAAGGGAAGTCAATTTCGGGATTCTCGGGCCTGATGCCGCTGTCCTGCATGGCGTTGCCGGCGCTGCAACGGCGGATAAATCAGGCGCGGAAATGCTTGGAGAGCTTCAGCCCCTGCGCCTGATAGTTCGAGCCGATGCGCTGGCCGTACATGGCGTCGGGCCGCGCCAGCATTTTTTCGTAGACCAGGCGGCCGACGATCTGGCCGTGCTCGAGGATGAACGGCACCTCGCGCGAGCGCACTTCCAGCACCGCGCGCGAGCCCTGCCCGCCGGCGCCGGCATAGCCGAAGCCGGGATCGAAGAAGCCGGCATAATGCACGCGGAATTCGCCGACCAGCGGATCGAATGGCACCATTTCGGCGGCATAATCCGGCGGCACCTGCACGGCCTCCTTCGAGGCCAGGATATAGAACTCGCCGGGATCGAGAATGAGACTGCCGTCGGGCCGTGCCGCGATCGCTTCCCAGAATTCACCGGCGGCGTAGCCGCCGCGGCGATCGATATCGACCACGCCGGTGTGGCGCTTGGCGCGATAGCCGACGAAGCCGTTGGCGTTGTCGCCGGACAGATCGACGCTCAGCGCCACGCCGTTGGCGAGATCGGCGTCGTCGGCATCCACCAACCGCTCCGCCTCATGCAGCGCATCGAGTTCGTCGGCGTTGAGGATGGCGTCTCCAGTGCGGAAGCGCACCTGGGACAGCCGCGATCCCTCGCGCAGCAGCACCGGGAATGTCTTCGGGCTGATCTCGGCATAGAGCGGGCCATGATAGCCCGCGCCGATCATGTCGAAGCGCCGCGTGCCGTCCGCGATCACGCGGGTGAAGACGTCGAGCCGCCCGGTCGAACTTTTGGGGTTGGCGGCGGCGACGATCTCCGGCGGCAGCGCCAGCGACTCCAAGAGCGGCACGATGTAGACGCAGTTGGTCTCCAGCACCGCGCCGTCCGTCAGGTCGATTTCATGCAGTTTCAATTCGTCGATGCGCTCGGCGACCGTCGCGCCGGGGCCGGGCAGGAAGCTCGCACGCACCCGGTAGGCAATGTCGCCGAGACGCAAATCGAGGCTCGCCGGCTGGATCTGGCTTTCGACAAAGGGATAGACGGGACGGATCAGGCCGGCGTCGGCCATCGCCGCGATCATGCGGTCGGGCAGGATGCCATTGGCGTCGGGTGAGAGCGTGAACGACACGAGAGCGGGTCCCCCGGGATGACCTGATTGTGACCATCCAGACGCTGAAAATATGGACTTTTACCGGTTATCCGATGGTCGCCTTGACGGATAGGGCGCAAGCGAATAACAGCATGACTTATCCCGTGGTGATTTGAGCCGGCCGGCTTGCAGCCACGTTAAATAAGTCGCTAAACAGGCCGGGGACAGTGTGATCCCGGCCTGTGGAATTTTTCCAGGCCGGTTTTTTTGTGACCATTTTGGCATGGTCACGACGGAGGTCACATGTCTGAGACACCAACACAAGCGTCACCCACAGCCCGCTACCGTCCCGAAACCCGGCTGGTCCATTCCGGAACCATCCGCTCGGAATTCGGCGAAACATCCGAGGCTTTGTTTCTCACCCAGGGCTATGTCTACACCAGCGCCGAGCAATGCGAGGCGCGGTTCAAGGGCGAGGACCCCGGCTACATCTATTCGCGCTATTCCAATCCGACGATTGCGATGTTCGAGCGCCGGATGATCGAGCTCGAAGGCGCCGAGGCCGGCCGCTCGACGGCCACCGGCATGGCCGCGGTGACGACGGCGGTGCTGGCGCCGCTGAAGGCCGGCGATCACGTGGTGGCGGCGAAAGCGATGTTCGGCTCGTGCCGGTACGTGATCGAGGATCTGCTGCCGCGTTACGGCATTTCGTCGACGCTGGTCGATGGGCTCGATCTCGAGCAATGGAGCCGCGCGATGCGGCCCAACACCAAGAGCTGTTTCCTGGAGAGCCCGACCAACCCGACGCTCGACGTGCTCGATATTGCTGGCGTAGCCGAAATCGCCCATGCCGGCGGCGCGCGGCTGATCGTCGACAATGTGTTTGCGACGCCGATCTGGCAGAGCCCGCTCGAATTCGGCGCCGACGTCGTGGTGTATTCCGCCACCAAGCACATCGACGGCCAGGGCCGCTGCCTCGGCGGCATGATCCTGTCCTCGGAAGCCTTCATTGCCGAGCACATCCACACCTTCATGCGCCAGACCGGACCGTCGCTGTCGCCGTTCAACGCCTGGGTACTGCTGAAGGGACTGGAGACGCTGGCGGTCCGTGTCCGCGCCCAGACCGAAACCGCAGCCGCGGTCGCCGAAGCGCTGGCGCAGCATCCGAAAATCTCGCGGCTGATCTATCCCGGCCGCGCCGATCATCCGCAGGCGGCAACGGTGAAGAAGCAGATGCGCGCCGGCTCGACGCTGGTCGGCTTCGAGGTCAAGGGCGGCAAGGCGGCGGCGTTCCGCACCCTCAACGGGCTGAAGCTGGCGCGGATCTCGAACAATCTGGGCGACGCCAAGAGCCTCGTCACCCATCCGGCGACCACCACCCACCAGCGGCTGAAGCCGGAGATGCGCGCCGAACTCGGCATCAGCGAGGGCTTTATCCGGTTCTCCACCGGCCTCGAACACAAGGACGATTTGATCGAGGATCTGTACGCGGCGCTGGAGAAGGCGTGAAGTGGAGGGGCGAATGGCGAATAGTGAGTAGCGAATAGAATCTTCCCTATTCGCCATTCGCTACTCGCTACTCGCCCATCTCACATCGGTCGATAGGTCTGCACGC
>Ga0209483_1003244_pt1 | contig 10789 bp, 9 predicted proteins | sample NGEPerA_FD_184508 | JGI IMG/M metagenome (GOLD analysis project Ga0209483, IMG submission 184508) | Arctic peat soil microbial communities from the Barrow Environmental Observatory site, Barrow, Alaska, USA - NGEE PermafrostL2-A... | ecosystem: Environmental > Terrestrial > Soil > Wetlands > Peat...
CGAATCTCGGCATGCTGGGATACTTCAAGTACGGACAGTTTCTGCTGGATAACTTCACCGCGCTTATGTCGACACTCGGTATTGACTATCACCCCGCGCACTTTGACATCGTCCTGCCGGTCGGCATCTCCTTCTATACGTTCGCCACCATGTCGTACACGCTCGACGTCTACTTACGCCGCGCAGCACCGGCACGAAATCTGCTCGACTACGCCCTGTTCGTAACGTTCTTCCCTCACTTGGTGGCGGGTCCGATCATGCGTCCGACGGAGCTCGTGCCGCAGTTCGCGCGGCCGCGCCGCGCCACCGGCGAGCAGCTGCGCTTCGGGCTCGCACTCATGACGCTCGGCCTGTTCAACAAGATCGTGTTGGCTGACACCTTCTTGTCGAGCGTCGCGGAGCGCGTCTACGACAGCGACAAGGCCCCCGGGGCCCTCGACGCCTGGGCGGCAACCCTTGCCTTCAGCGGACAGATTTTCTGCGATTTCGCGGGCTACTCAACCACGGCGATCGGGGCGGCACTGTGCCTCGGCTTTGCCATGCCCGATAACTTTCGCTTTCCATACGCAGCGGTGGGATTCTCGGACTTCTGGCGGCGCTGGCACATCACGCTGTCTTCCTGGCTGCGCGACTATCTCTACATTCCGCTCGGCGGTAACCGACACGGCGCCGTGCGCACCTATATCGCACTGATGAGCACGATGTTGCTCGGTGGTTTGTGGCACGGCGCGAACTGGACCTTCGTCGCTTGGGGCGGCTTGCACGGCCTGTATCTTGCGGTCGAGCGCGTGCTGCGCGCGCGGTTCGCCAACTACCGCCCCAGTGCGCTGGTGTTTGTCCTGCTCGGCCTGCTTACTTACACCCTGGTGAACGTGACCTGGGTGTTCTTCCGCGCCAAGACCTTCGGCAAAGCGTGGAGCGTGCTGTCCGGCATGGCCGGCCAGAACGCGTCTGCGCGGCCGATTCTCGCGACGTTCAGCCTGCTATCCGCAGCGTCGATCGTGGGGGCACTCGTGCTTACTCACTGGCTGATGCGGGCGCGCACGCTTGAGTCGGTCATAGCGCGAGTGCCGGCGGCGGCGGTGTGCCTGATATGGGCGCTCATGGCATTTGCAATAGTGATTGCGCAGGGGTCCGGAAGTGCGTTCATCTATTTCCAGTTCTGAGGTCAGCGGCGATGCGCGCGAGACGGCGGCCGACCGGCCGGGTGTCGCGCAGCCGGTGCCAGTGCGCCCCGTGCCGGAGCAACCGTGGGGGAAAATTCTGCTCGGCGTCATCGCGCTACTCGCGCTCCTCGTCGCAGGTTGGGAGTCGTATTGGCGTGCCTATGATGCGAAGCCGGGCATCAGAAACACCTACGGCCTGTGGGCAATGCAGCGACAACGGATCGACAAGGACAAAGGAAACGCGACTGTGCTGGTCGGCGCGTCACGCGTGTACTACGACGTCCAGCTGCCCGTTTGGGAGCGCCTGGACGGAGCGCGCCCGATCCAACTCTCCTTCGAAGGTACATCGCCGCTGACTTACCTCGAGGATCTTGCGGCGGATCCGAAATTCGTGGGCCGCGTGTTCGTTGGAGTGGAACCTGACCTCTTCTTTTCGGGATTCGAATATCGGGGCGGCGCCGTCCGCTACACACGTAAGGAATCGCCCTCGCAGTATCTCGGCCAGCAGCTGTCCATGCACTTTATCGAGCCGTACCTCGCTTTCAATGATCCCGATTTCGCACTGCACACGGTGCTGGCACGGCAACCCTGGCCGGAACGTCCGGGTAAGCACGTGTACCTCGAGCCCCGCAAGCTTGGCTATCATGAAGCCGATCGAAATTCGTACGTTTGGGACAAGGTATCCGACGATCCGGAATACCGTGAATTGTGGCGCCGAACCTGGCGCGAGGCATTTGAGCCGGGACCGGATGATCCGACGCCTGCGGAGGCGCTGAAGATACGGAAGGAGCAAATTGAACGCGCCGCACGGGTGGTGAATAAGCTACGGGCACACGGTGTGCAGGTGCTGTTCGTGCGCATGCCGAGCAGCGGCGAGTATCTCGCCTACGAGAATCGCGCGTTCCCACGCGCAACGACCTGGACTGCACTTCTCCGCGCGACCGGTGCGCCGGGAATTCATTTCGAGGACTATCCGGAACTGCGGGGCTACCAATTGCCCGACTGGTCGCACATGACGCATTCGGAGGCTGAGCGATTTACTGCAGCGCTGTACGGGGTGATCACGCGCGATTTTTGGCACAAGAAGTGATGAGTCATTCGGCTACAGCGGTTCCAATCTGCTGGACGAGGAGGCGATCGGTTCATGCTGCCTCTTTCATCGTTCGCGCATAGACCTTGAGAAGCATGTTGGCGCTGTCGCGCTCTTCGGCAATGTAGCGGCCAAGAAGCGCACCCGTTTCGCGATCCAGCCTGGTGTCCTTGAACAGATCCGCGAAATCATCGTCGGGAATTCAACTCGAAGAACATTGCATCCTAACTATCTTGGCCGTCTTTTTTGGGAAGCTCGTCATTGAACTCGAGCCACGGCACGTGATTTTCGAAGTGCACGTGCACCGTCGATTCCTTGTCCAGCGCACCACTGATAAGTGCGCGTGAAACGTGGGTTTCTCCGGGCCAGTGCGTGGACTCAAATAACATAGGACTTCCGCACGTCGCGCAAAACCCCCTTCTTGCACCTGGACTTGATTCATACCAAGTCGGCGCTACTGAGTTAGAAAGTAGTCGAAAACCTTTGGAATGGAAACCAGCCCAAGTGACGACAGGCGAACCATGTGCCCGCCTGCAAAGGGTACAGTGGCAATGTGCAACCCACTTTGTAGGGAGGTCGGCCTCAAATCGAACCGCACCACACAGGCACGATCCTCGGACTATTGACGTGCTCATTTGATATCTATTTTGGCCCAAAAAAGTGCTCTATGACGAGCATAACCGCCGTTCGTAGAGTAACTCACTGCGAGTCACCGGGGTGGCACTCGCCCGCCCGGAAATACCGGCGCTTGCCAATGGCGATCCAGACCTCGCCAAAGCATCCCCGCAGGACCTGCGCACGTACATTTCTCTACTGGCCGCCACTTCCGTGGCTATCTCTAGATACATTGTTTGGCTTCGCGTCCTGAGCGGCGCCGAACTAGCCGTCATCGACGGCAAGACTATTCTCGAGGATATCTACACCTCAGAAAAGAAAGTCGCAGGCACAGACGTCGGCAACCCTATGTGAACGTCGCGAGGTACGAGGTCACGCTTACGAACTTCCGAACTGCAAGCAGTTCCAGGAAGCGGGCGCGGCAGCGGCAAAGCTAGGATGGATTTTAGAATACCCAGAAGCGGTCGTTCACCTCCGCAGCTGCTTAACCAGGACTCCTTTTAGCGAGGCATGCGGGGGAGCTTCTTTCCGGCGGGCTCAATCTGGTACTGCGCGACGTTGAGCTGCATTGCAAGAAACGTGTAGTACCCAATGATTCCCGTCATGTCGACGACTCCCTTCGTTCCAAACCTCGACTTGGCACGCGCAAATGTCGCATCGGAAACCTGCTTGTTCCTTAGCAGTTCGCTCGTGAAATCAAACACGGTCTGTTCATCTGGGCTCATCGCATTCGGGCGCCGGCCTGCGGCAACGTCGTCAGCGACTGCTTTTTGAATACCGGCCTTCAGCGCAATCGGGTAGTGCACGGCCCACTCGTAGTCCTGCGTCCACTCGTGGGCCGTGATCAGGATTACGAGTTCGCTCAGCGTATTGCCGATCGCCGACTTGTACCGAAGGTAGTCACCCATTGCGCGCGCCTGCGACATCACTTGTGGACTGTGCATCATGGGCTCGAATGGACCGAATACCGGAACCTTCCGCGCCGTCTCGAAGTCGGCTGCGGCCTGCTTCTGTTCCTCCGAGTACTGTGTGGGAGGAATTGTCGGCAACCGTTCCTCCGCTTGGGCAGCGACGGCAGCGATGGTAAACAGGAGGGCTATCGCCATTCGAGAACATTTCATCTGCAAATCTCCAACCGAAAGACGCGCATCCGCCGCCCATGATAGTCCTCGGCTGAGAAGCCGCAAACCGGAGCGCAACCGCGGGCTGCTGGGAAGTAATCCTAGATAAAGGTCACGCGGGGGCTGCCGGAGGCATCCCCCGTGACCGCCGCGCGCCGACAGCGATCGACGCCCACGGCCGCCACGACCTACGCTCGAGGAGCAGCCAATAGTTGCACCCAGAACAGACCGCGCCTTCCAGCCTGACCTGCAGCATACGCAACACCCATTTCGGCGAATCTTGCGTCCATTATGTTTTCGCAGTGACCGGGACTATCGAGCCAACCCTTGACGACTTCCTCGACCGATTGCGGCCCGTAGGCAATGTTCTCGCCGACCAGTTTCTCCGGGTAGCCTACCGCGCGAACTCGATCCGCGGGTGTGCGGCCGGCTGGGTCAACATGTTCAAAATAGTTGTGTACGGCCATGTCGCTCGCATGCCCGAGCGCGACTTCATCAAGTGTCGCTGACAATCTAATTGGAGGTGCCGGTCCGAACGAGCGCTCACCGCAGCGAGCGCCCCGGGCGCGTGCTTCATTTACGAGCCGCAGCGCTTGCGTCGGTAATCCCGGTGCGGCCGAGCGGGCCGGGACAACGGAGGCGGTGGCCAATACGAGCCAAGTATCCACACCGCGCTGATAGACACCCACGTCGTGGAAGGCTTGACGGGTCACCGTGCGGCACGCTGAGCGCCTGAGGAGTTCAATTGTGGACGACTCGCTTCCTCTGATGTGTACGCCCGCAGCGCTTTGTACTTCGTAGCCGCTACGTCTGGCCGCCGCTTCAATTGAGAGTCCCAGGGCCCATTGTTCGGCCGCGCGGTCCAGCCGCGGATTGTGATGGACGGGCTCGGCTGCCCGAAGCAGACCGCCGCAGCCCCCCACGCGTAGTACGTCCACTGCAGATAACGTATCAGCCTGCGCTGACGCAATCCCCGTGAGCGCAACGCAAAGGAAAAGAAAACTCGTCAGCATCTCATGAGGCACACGATTCACCGCAACTGCTCCTGTACTTCCAAACTCGGACGGCTGATCAGCATATCGATGACGCAAGTTGGCCTGGGTATGGAACGCCTGATCGCAAGATCCGCTGACCGTGAAGCGGCACGCAAACTTCTCCGTCCTCAGAAATGTGATCCAGGCGAGTCTTTGCGCGGGATACGGCCGTTTGGTCGTCGATGCATTAACGAGACGGCCTGCTATATGTCATGTGGAACTCACGCCCACTTCCATAGCGTTTGCTTGACGGTGCGGCGCGCTTCCGCCTGGCCTTTTAAATTGGGATTTCGGGCGCCGCCAAGCGCAACGAGAATCCGTGGCTCGATGTAGACAGCGGGACTTGTAGCGTGCGCGACGAATTACCCATTAGGCACGGTTTGGACTCAGCTCGCGTCCTCACGCTCACCGAATGCGGGTACCGGCAACCCCGATTGGCGCAGAAAAGCGACCATTGCGCTGATCACTGGCCTAACGGCCGGACGCTGGGCCATTCGACTGCGCCATGCCAAGAGGTTCGGGTACGACATCGCAATCGGCACGGTATGTCGCGCGGCGAAAAACTGCGCCATATAGAACGCGATATCCGCGTAGCTGTAGAGACGTGCGAGATAGGGACGACCCGTCAGTACGATTTCCATCGCGCCGTAGTAATCCTCTATGCCGGCAAGCGCCTTGATCCATTCTGGACTCTCAACAGGATCAGGCGTGCCGCGCAGGCCCATTAATCGCACTACGTGTGGAAAGAAAATCTCATCAGAGGAGAGTTCAAATCGCCTTGCCTCGGCGCGCTCCGTTGGCGAGTGCGGCCACAACGGCGGCCTCGGGTACTTATCCTCGAGGTATTCGAAGATCTGCGTTGAGTCAAAGATTTCAACATCCGCATCGATCAAGACGGGCACCTGCTGCTTGGGATTGACGCGCACAACCTCCGGATGTTTGGGCTGGTAGCGGTGCTCGCGATCAAAGGCGACCATCGTCAGGTCGAAAGCAATTCCCTTCTCCCGGAGAGCAATTTCTGCCTTTGCGCCAAACATGCTAAGTGGGCCTGAATAAAGCTTCATGCAGTTCTCCGCTACCACGATTCAAGCGAGAGCGGCGCACAACGCACGGCTGTCTCACCGCCCGATGCTAGCAAGCACTCACCGGGAAAGGGACTGAGCATCCCGATCCGCACCCCTCATCGGCACGGCAATTTTGAAGTCATGACTATATATGATCTCATTGGGTCATGAAGCAGGTACGTATTGCCGAACTCAAAGCCAAACTGAGCGAGTTTCTCCGGGCAGTGGAAGGCGGGGAATCGATTACGGTATTGGATCGAAATCGATCGATTGCTCAAATCGTGCCGATCCGGGCGAGATCCGGCTTGCGAATCAGAAAGCCCAGCTCCAACTCACCGCCTCCAAACAAAGTCTCATTGCCTAAATCTGCGAAGCTCAGTGTAGACGTATTGGAAATGTTGCTTGAGGAACGGCAAAGCCATCGATGATTGCCTACATCGATGCTTCCGTACTGCTTCGCGTTGCACTCGGACAGCCCAACCCATTGCCGGAGTGGCGGCAAATCGAACGCGGAATATCAAGCACATTAGTCAGCACCGAGAGTCTGCGCACTTTGGATCGCGTACGCTTAGTTGCGCAATTATCCGACATCGAAGTCGCGCGACAATACTTGCCCTTCTTGACTCCCTTGAACTTGTCGAGATTGATTCGGTAGTCCTCGAGCCCGCTTCGCAACCGATGCCGACCGAACTCGGCACGCTGGACGCAATTCACCTGGCCTCCGCCTTGTTTTGGCGGGATGCAATGGGACTCAATCTCTCCATGGCAACGCACGACGCAGTTTCGGGGTTAGCGGCTCGGGCCCACGGCTTCACGGTACTGGGAGGCTGCTTACTCGTTAGTCGGAGCGATCAGGGCAGCGGGTCGCCAACGGCCAATGACGAAAGTTCCTCCTCGGAGAACTCCCCCGCAAGGAGAAACCGACGTGCCCTTTGCAACTGTGTAGCGTCGACGAAGATTCTGCATGGGCGCCCTTCACCGAGCAGGACAGTATCGGAGACGACTTTGCTTGCAATACCGTCCGCGGAAAGCGACCCGACGAGAGCGAAGCTGGACGGCGTATCGGGGCACTCCGTCAAGAAGCGCCATGTGGATGTGGTCAACTTGTCCTTCCTCCAGATGCGGTGCCCCGATTTCTTAGCAGCTCGCCACACAGTCTATCTCTAATGCCCGAAAGGACTGCGCCATGTGGGAACGCGGACAAGATAGATGCCGGCGATCGGCTTCAAATCGGATCTTCGAGCGACTTTGCAAGACCCGTGAAGAGTTTCGGACCGGTGGACGTCATCGACCAGCAGTCCTCGAGGCGTACGCCGAATTCCCCCGGCACATAGAGTCCCGGCTCGTCCGAAAAACACATTCCGGCCTCCAGCGGCGTTGCATCCCCATGGACGAGATAAGCCGGCTCATGCCCGTCCAACCCGATGCCATGGCCGGTGCGGTGCGGCAGTCCCGGCAGTCGATATGCCGGCCCCCACCCTTCGCTCTCGTAGAACTTGCGAACGGCATCGTCCAATTGGCCAACGGGAGTCCCGATTTTCGCGGTTGCAAGGGCGATTTCCTGTCCACGCCGGACCGTATCCCAGACCTTACGCTGGCGCGCGGTCGGCTCACCAAAAACCCAGGTGCGCGAAATATCCGACTGATAGCCCTCGACCGAGCAACCGCAGTCCATGAGAATTACGGATCCGTCATGTACGGTCTGCGGTGTCCGCGAGCCGTGTGGATACGCGGAAGCTTCGTTCAGAAGCGCCATCGAAAACTCGGGCGGCCCGCCCAAGGCCGTCGTGACACTGTCCATCAATTTACTGATGTCAGATGCTGTCATGCCGCGCTTGATGTGTGCGTGCACGTGGCGCAGCGCAGCGAGGGTGACGTCATTGGCAATCTGCATTAGTGCCAGCTCCGCCTGCGATTTGATAAGCCGGCAGGCACGGACGAGGGCATCGGCGGAGACCATTTTGTAGGCATCGCGTGAGGCGGCTCGCACTCCCTCGACAATGAAGAAGCGAGTCGTCGACTCGACCGCCACGACGCCGGATGCGACGCTTCGCTCGCGTAGACCCAAAGCAATTTTTTCAAACGGGCTCTCCGGCTCGTTCCATATGAGGACATCGCCGCTCACCTGTAGTGTTTCGCGAACCGAAGGCTCCTCGAACGCGGGAGTCACGATGAGGACTTCACCACGCGCAGGGATGATGGCAACTGTCGTGCGCTCAGAGCGCCACCAGCGGATCCCAGTGAAATAATCAAGCGTTGATCCGGGTTCAATGATCAGAGCGGCGATCTTCTGCTGCGCCATAAGAGCCTGAACCTTGGCGATCCGAGCTCGCCGCTCATCGGCCGAGATAGCTTTGGCGTTGCCCGTCATGGAATGCAGCGGCAGGCCCTTCGGCGGCGATTCTGCCGCCGCAGCGGCCGCGGTGGCGATCACTAACGGCACGGCGGTGGCGTGACTCAGAAACGCGCGTCGCGAAAGCATAGCGGCTGGCCTTGGGCACTCGGAGACAACGGAAGGTACCATTGAGTGCGTCGGCAGCACGAGTGCCCGGCCCTCTAACGCAGAAGGTGCACTTGGGGGATGGTTTTGCCCGACAGGACAGCCGCAAATTGATTGCCGCTGCACGGCAGTTGATTGAGCTTCTGCAAGGCAACGCGATCGGGCGGCCCGAGTAAGGAATCGCGATTGGTCGCTCACTTCGCTATCGAGCCGGGGGGTGAGCCTCAGGCTGCGATGTTCTGAGCCTCAAGGGCTTCCAAGACTTGTTTGTGCTGCTCGAATAGTCTTTCTGCAAGCGCACGGGCGCCGGCAATCTTCCCCTCTGCGCCCGCCACTTCCATCTCCTTACACAAGTCGGCGAACGCCATGGCGCCGACATTGGCGCTGCTCGACTTCAGAGCATGTGCCGCCTGCCTGATTCCGGTTGCATCCTCGGAAGCCAACGCCGTGCGCAGCGCATCGGTAAGCGTAAGGGAGCTTGAGATGTACAGCCCCACGACCTTCGCGAGGAGGTTGCGGGCACCGGGTCTGTGCAAGGCTCTGATGCGCCCCAGCGCCTGCTCATCCAGAACGGAGCTTTGGTTCTTCACAACGGCCGCGGGCTGGATGCTCGCCGAGCCGAACGACTCCAGTACCTGGTACAACTGGTCACTCGTGAAGGGCTTACTCAGATAGCGGTCCATTCCCGCAGCAAAGCATTTCTCATCGTCGCCGCTCAGGGCGTTCGCCGTCAGTGCGACGATCGGCGTGCGCTCACGTTGATTGTCCTTTTCCCACTCACGATAGCGAGTTGCCGTGGCATAGCCGTCGAGCTTGGGCATCTGGCAATCCAATAGCACGACTTCGTAACGATCAGCCTCAAGCTTCTGCAGCGCCTCCTCGCCATTCCATGCGCTCACGGCCTGGATGCCAAGTTCCTCGAGCATCGCGCGCGCGACCTCTTGGTTGACGGGGTTGTCCTCGACCAGAAGGACTCGGCGTACTCGCGAGAGCTTGCGCGCTGCCTTATTGGTATCCGGTTTGGGCCGCGGCTTCTCACCGTGAGCGAGCGGGAATTCTCTTGCCAGGAGCGAGGACAGGCTCGCATGTAGCTGCGAGCGGCGCACGGGCTTACTGAGCCACATCGTGGGCACACCGTGTGTATCACCCGCCGACGGGGTGACCGCGGAAACCGGATTCATAATGAGAACCGGCACGCCGGCAAACTCGGGAAGGCTGCGAATGGCCGCGGCGAACGCAGGCCCGCTCATTTCGGGCATTTGTCCATCCAGTATCACGACCTCAAACTGACCGCCAAACGCTTTCTCGAGGAGCTGCATCGCTTGCCCGCAGGAGCTCGCCTCGCTAATCGTGACACCCCAGCTTGCCAGATGGTGTTTAAGGATCTCGCGATTGGAAGTCTTGTTGTCGACGATGAGGATCTTGGTCCGTTGCAGGATGGGCGGATAATTCTCGCGAACCGCGGCCGGGTCGATCCCGAGGGGCACGGAGAAGAAGAATGTCGATCCCACGCCCGGCTCACTTAAGACACCGATCTTGCCGCCCATCAACTCAACCAACTGCTTGCAGATTGCAAGACCCAGGCCGGTTCCACCGTACTCGCGAGTCGTCGAACTGTCCTCCTGTGCGAACGATTCAAAGATCGTGGTGCAGTTTTCCGGCTTGATGCCTATGCCGGTATCCTGCACTTCAAACCTGAAGGACGGGTCGAAGAGGCCAGTGCCTTCGTGCCGCACCGTAATCTTGATTTCACCACGCTCGGTAAATTTAACGGCGTTGCTGATGAGGTTAATGATGATCTGCCGCAGCCGCTGCGCATCTCCGCAGACTCCCGTTTGGGTCTTGGCGGAAATGTCACAGACCAATTCCAGACCCTTGCTGTGGGCGCGCTCGGCGAGGATGTCGACCGCATCCTCAACGATGTCGCGAAGATTAAACGGCGCAACGTTGAGCTCGAGTTTCCCCGCCTCGATTTTCGAGAAATCGAGGATGTCATTGATAATGTCGAGCAATGCGCTGCCGGACTGGTGAATGGTGACGGCGTAGCGGCGCTGGCGCTCGTCCAATGTCGTTGAGTGGCGCAGCAGTTCAGCCATGCCGAGCACGCCGTTCATGGGCGTGCGGATCTCATGACTCATGCGCGCCAGGAATTCGCTCTTGGCACGACTGGCCCGCTCGGCTCGTTCGAGCGCCTCACGC
>Ga0209483_1003249_pt1 | contig 10771 bp, 6 predicted proteins | sample NGEPerA_FD_184508 | JGI IMG/M metagenome (GOLD analysis project Ga0209483, IMG submission 184508) | Arctic peat soil microbial communities from the Barrow Environmental Observatory site, Barrow, Alaska, USA - NGEE PermafrostL2-A... | ecosystem: Environmental > Terrestrial > Soil > Wetlands > Peat...
GCTGTGGATATAACTCAATTACGATATTTTGTGGCGGTCGTGGACCAGGAAAGCTTTAGCAAGGCTGCCAGGCGCTGTAACATCTCCCAATCCAATCTGAGCGAACAGGTTCAAAAACTGGAAAGCCGGGTGGGACAACCTCTCTTGAACCGAAGTCATCGGCGGATTGTGCCGACGGACGCGGGGCTGATTCTCGTCGGGCGGGCAAAGGAAATTTTGGCACAGGTTGAAAACGCCAAGTGCGAAATCCAAAATTCCGGCGGCATTCAGGCCGGAAAAGTTTCCTTCGGGGTATTACCGACGATTGCGCCCTATTTTCTGGCTCACGTTTTAGATTCCTTCACTACGCAATATCCCAAGGCACAGGTGTTCGTTCACGAAAGCATCACGGATCAATTATTGCAACGTATTGAGTCGGGGAAGCTGGATTTTGGGATTGTCAGCCGGCCAATCCGGGAATACGGATTTGAAACCGAGGAATTATTTTCCGAAGAATTGTTGCTGGCACTTCATCCCCGGCATCCGCTTTCCCAAAAGCAGGTGGTTTTTGCGGATGATTTGCACTCTGAAAAATTCATCTTGTTGCAAGAAGACGCTTGCCTCGGAGATCAGGGAATGGGTTTCTGTCACAAGCATGATTTTCGTCCCCGCATCGTCATTCATTCCGGCCAGCTTGCGACCGTGCAATCCTTGGTGGCGGCGGGCATGGGGATTTCCCTGATTCCGCAAATGGCAATCGGAGAAAACCCAGCGCATATCACCTACCGCCAATTGGAAGACCCGCGCCCAAAACGCTCCATTGCCGTCGTGACCCGGAGCAAGCGGCATCAGAAAGCGGCTGCCCAAGAATTTCTGAAACATCTTCGTCTGGTTGGGAAAGATTTCTCCGCCAGCCGCTTAAAAAGACAGAATGGCGAAAATTATATTTAGCATAATAGCGTTGTAATTAAGTGGATTTTTGAGTCGCTAAAAATTGTTCCTTGCGTTTGACATTGCAGGGGTGTTAGCTACTGCACAGTTCTTTGAACGGGCGGCTGTTGCCGCCCAAATAAGTAAATAACACATTTAAGTGTCAGGGAACCCGGTGTGAATCCGGGACGGTTGCGCCACTGTAACGGCTACAAATTCCCAATGCTACTGCTCGCAAGAGCGGGAAGGCGGGAGTGAGGTTTGAGGCCGAAGTCAGGATACCGGCTTGATTGTGCTCGTCGCGGTCGAAGAAAACTTCGACCAACTTCTCCGCAAAGAGAAGGATGGGGCCAGCCTGATGAACTGTTTTTCATCGGGATTCGTAGGATGCCTTCATTCCCCGTTTTGCCGGAGTCTGGAGGTTTTTTTATTTCTAAAAATCTTCGGGCTTCGCGCTGGTCTCTCAACAAAAAACTGTTCCGTGAATTTTATCCACGGAACAAAATTGAAAGATCAGCATAATGAAAAAAGTTCGTTTCGCGCTGGCGTTAGCCAGCTTGTTTCTCGTCTCCAAATCATCCGCCATTTCGCTGGATGACATTCAAATCTGGACTGGTTCCGGCACCAATCGCGCCGCGCTGGTCATCGAATGGAGTTCACCGGAATCATTGACCAACAGTTCCGTTCCGGTTCCGATCACGGACAAAACGCTGGTGTGGGGCTACCGTTTCAACGGCTCGACCACAGGAGCGCAAATGCTCAATGCAATTCTTGCAACCGACCCAAAACTTTATGTCGTCGGACAATCCAGCAATTTCATTGCGGGCATCGGCTACAATCTCAAAGGCGACGGCGTCATCGGAATCACGGATGGTAGCACCACAAATTTTTTTACCAACGGCACTCTGTCGAATCCAACGGTGAACGTGGATGCGGCTCAAGCCATCAATGGCGGCGATTTGTATTGGGGCGGCACGAACGGCCCGAATTGGGAGCATTGGACTGAATTGGGCGACAACGGCGGTTTTCTGACTTCGCCCAATCGCGGCACCAATCAGTATTGGACAGCTACCGACACAATAAATTATTCCGCCGGTGTCCACGGCCAATGGCAATACAAGCAGACCGGCTTGAGTTTGTTGCCGCTCACGAACGGTTCGTGGATTGGTTTTTCCGTGGCGGCTGGAGAATATGAATCCGCTACAAACGCGGCCTACAATTTGCACAAACACGCGCCGCCGTCGCCCGACGGCACATACGCCGCCTACGTTTGCAATACGAATGATTTCGCGGTTCAAATCGTCAGCACGAATAATGTTTATATCACCGTTCCGTATAACGTGCCCGCAGCCGTGCTTGGCCGGCCAACCTTAAAATTCATAGATCATTTTGGATTGGGCAAGGATGCCGGCTCAATTCACCGCAGCAAAATTATTGAACCGCCCTACTGGACTGACCCAAGCAGCAACGACATCATCACCGAAATCAATCCTGGCGGCCAGATTACCGTGAACATGGGGCGCAAAATTTATGACGATCCCAATAATCCTTATGGCGTTGACCTGATTATTTACGGCAATTCATTTTTCTCGGCATCGGGATATAGCGGTTCAGAAGTAGATGATTTTACAGATTTAGGCGTCGCCAAAATACCCAGCGGAAGCACGACCGGAATTTTTGGCCACACAACGGTTGTTTCCGTAAGTCAGGATGGCATCAACTGGTATTCCTATCCCCAAGTGTCGGTTATTTTCCCGGATGATGCCTATCGTTGGGACGACACCAATCATTGCTGGACGGATGAGCAAATGAATGAAACCAAGCCGCTCAATCCCACAATGAACTTTCCAGCCAACAGCACGGTTGCGAATGCCTTGGATCAATTCATCGGCGCTTGTGGTGGCACGGGCTACGATTTGAAGGCGTCCGGTTTGCCATGGATTCAATACGTGCGCGTGGCAGCGGTGACAAATGCGGGCGTTTATACCGTCATTGATTCAATTGCTGCGGTTGATCCGGTCGTTGTCGGCGACGCACTTTCCATCACGCCAAGCAACATTGCTTCGGGCATGACAAATTTGGTTTTCCAAAAACCTGCCGATTCAAGTCAAAATCTCATTTCAATCAACTTTGGTTCTGTCAGCACGAACGCCAGAGTCAGCACGGTCAGCTTGAGCGAATTTTCTGCGTTCGCGCCAGCCATCGGCAAAGTGTCCAGCGCATACCAAGTGACTTTGAAGCCGGTGAACGGAACCAACGCCGTAATTTATGTCGCGGCCATCGGCTTGCGCGCGGGCAATAATTACAATGGCAGCGGCGGTGACTTGCGCGTGTATCAATGGTGTGGAACCAATTGGACTTCGCAGCCGTTCAATTTCAATTCACCAAACAATGAAGTTGTCGTTGTTGGCGTGACGAATTTTTCCGCGTTCATCGTGTCGCAAATCGTCCCGCCGCAATTGAACATCCAAACCGTCACGAACGGTTTTGCGTTTCAATTCACGCCAATTGCGAACTGCGCGAACATTTTGGAACGCTCCACCGATCTTGTGACGTGGACGCCAATGTCCACAAACACGCCGACTAGGGCGCAGCCGGTCACGGCGCAAGACACCAATGCACCGAACGACAAGGCGTTTTATCGAGTGCGTTTGAACATTCCGTGAAATACAGGAATAAAAAATCGCGCTGGAAATTCGGTAGCGCGTTTGCATCGGGCAAACGCGCTTTCCGAAATTACGGCTTCACTTTGATTGAACTTTTGGTGGTGATTGCAATTATTGCGATTCTCGCGGCGATGCTTTTGCCCGCACTGGCTAGAGCCAAGGCGAAGGCCAAAAGCATACAATGTTTGAGCAACTTGCGCCAAATGGGAATCGCCGCGCACGTTTATGTGGATGACAATTCCGATTTTTATCCCATTGCCCAATACTATGACGACGATAGCGGGACATTTTATTCGTGGGACTTGACCGTCCTATACGACGCGAATTTTAATCCGCGAGTAGTTCCTGGCATCCTTTGGGAAGCGCAGGGCAATCCACAAATTCAGCAATGTCCGTCCTTTGAGGGCAGCGCTGATTGGGCGGACAATCCTTACACCGGCTACAATTACAACACTAGCTACATCGGTCACGGGGATGGTGAAGCCGTTAAACAGCCAGCCAATACTTCTGCCGTGCTTCATCCCACAAAAACCGCTTTGTTCGGCGATGGCGAGTATTCGGCGGGCGCAAATAAATTCATGCGCGCACCGTGGCCGAATCCTGGCGATTCAAGTTTCAGTGGCCGTTGGTCTGGCACGCAAGGGTATCGTCACTTGAAACGCACCAATGTCGCCTTTTGCGACGGCCATGCTGAATCGCTTTCGGCCTGTTACACGAACAATGCCGACGGTGCGTCCAATGTTGCTCCGGGCACCGGATTTCTTTCATTCGACAACTCCATGTATGACTTGAACTAAAATTATGAACGAACCTCGTTTCCTTTTTTTTGCCGGAATGATTATGGCGTATGCGCTTGGTTTTGATGGCAGTAACGATAGTGCAAGCCAAACCTTCTAATCCGCGAAAAAGTCTGCAATTTCCTGGGAAATGTCGCTCACGCAAGGATGTGGATACAAATCAATTACGATATTTTGTGGCGGTTGTGTATCACGAAAGTTTTAGCAAAGCTGCCGGGTGCTGTAACATCTCCCAATCCAATTTGAGCGAGCAGATTCAAAAATTGGAAAGCCGGGTGGGAAAATCCCTCTTGAACCGAAGTCACCGGCGGATTGTGCCGACGGATGCGGGGCTGATTCTCGTCGGGCGGGCAAAGGAAATTTTGGCACAGGTTGAAAACGCCAAGTGCGAAATCCAAAATTCCGGCGGCATTCAGGCCGGAAAAGTTTCCTTCGGGGTTTTACCGACGATTGCGCCCTATTTTCTGACTCACGTTTTGGATTCATTTATTGCACGGTGTCCAAAAGTTCAGGTGTCCGTCCACGAAAACACCACGGATCAAACATTGCAGCTCATTGAATCGGGCAAGCTGGATTTGGGGATTGTCAGTCGGCCAGTCCGGGAAAACGGATTTGAAACCGAGGAATTATTTTCCGAAGAATTGTTGCTGGCGCTTCCTCCCCGGCATCCGCTTTCCCAAAAACGGCAAATCTTCACGGACGATTTGCATTCTGAAAAATTCATCCTGTTGCAGGAAGACCATTGCCTCGGAGATCAGGGAATGGCGTTCTGCCACAAGCAGGATTTTCGTCCCCGCATTGTCATCCGCTCCGGCCGGCTTGCGACCGTGCAATCCTTGGTGGCGGCGGGCATGGGGATTTCCCTGATTCCGCAAATGGCAATCGGCGAAAGGCCAGCGCATATCACCTACCGCCAATTGGAAGACCCGCGCCCAAAACGCTCCATTGCCGTCGTGACCCGGAGCAAGCGTCATCAGAAAGTGGCCGCCCAAGAATTTCTGAAACATCTTCGTCTGGTTGGTAAAACTTTCAATCTGCTTGCGCCCAATAATCATTTGATTCAACCACCTGAAAAGCCGAAGGCTTGATGCTCTGCTTCGTGAATTCCTAGAGGCCGCAGACTTGCGAAGCGAGCATTGGCACAGGAGGAACGGAAGCGGCTGCTTTTGAGCCGACCCGTAGCATCCTTGCCAAGCGCAGCGAAGCATATAATGCCAGCGGCAATTCCACGAAGCCTTAAACGGATTTTATTTGATGAATTATTTTATTTAGCAAGCATCACATTTTTTTTGGCGGATTGACAAACCAAAGAATTCTGCGTCATCCGTTTCTTGGAAATTATTGAAAGAGACCAATTACGTCCGCAAATATATCGTTCAACAAGGGACGCTCAAACGCGCACCGAAGCCAAGTCAAAATATTTATGGAATGGGGCGCGGAAGTTTATGCGTTTGCATGACACAAAGGGCATTGCATTTGGCGTTGATAACAACGATACTGTATTTTGTTCTCGATGAATGCAGTGCTTGTCAAACGATTGTTTTCAGCAATTCACACCGGGAAATCGGGTGATGTTGAAGCACTGTGCCGGCGAATAATTTCGGAAGAGCGCAAGCTCGGTCACTCGCATATCGCGGAAGATCTCGAACGTGTTCTCGCCTCAAAGAGAAACGGAGCAACGGAAGTTTCCCGTCACGACCCATCCGCTCTTTCCCCGCTGCCGGTTAGTAAAAGGGAGTCTGCACTTTTGGTGCATGTCATTCCACATGACCAACTGCGTCACCACATGGTTTTGCCTGAAAGCATTGATGCCCGCCTCTCCTGCATCGAGCAGGAGTTTGCAGCGAAGCACAGACTAGCGGCTCACGGACTTAAACCAAGCCGACGGGTTTTATTTTATGGGCCGCCCGGATGTGGAAAGAGTCTTGGCGCTGAACGCCTCGCGTGGGCGACGGGTCTTCCGTTACACAAAGTGCAATTTGACACTCTGTTGTCATCGTTTTTCGGGGAAACTCTTACGAATCTCCGCCGCATATTTGACGAGGCGGCAAAATCTCCATGTGCATTGTTCCTTGATGAGTGTGACACGTTGGCAAGATCGCGGACGGAGAGAAATGATGTCGGTGAGGTCAACCGGATTACGAATGCGCTTCTCGGATTTTTAGAGGGGTATCGAGGTGAAGGTTTAATCATTGCCGCAACAAATTTGGATTCTGCTCTTGATACGGCTTTGTTCCGGCGATTCGACGAAGTTGTAAAAATACCATTGCCATCCACGGTGGAGATTGCGCGACTGTTGAGGACAACGCTTTCAGCAATTCGTGTTGAGAGAGGAATAGATTGGGCGCAACTCGCAAGCCAACTGGATGGAATGTCATGTTCAGAAATTGTCCAGATTGCACAGACTGCCGCAAAACGATGTATAATGGAAGGCGTAAAGACAGTTCGGAAGCGACATCTTGCACAAACCGCGCAAGAATACGTTGCGCGAGTTCACCATTAAAATCTACTGGCTAATGGTATGGCACAGGGAGACAAATTTCCACATCTCAAGCTGTCGCTGCGCGGAACATTTCGCGCAAAATTCCCTCCTGGCGTCGGCAAGAATCCCGAAGTTGAACAGAACAAGCTAAAGGAAAATCGCGCCTCACACGTTAGCAAGCTTCGAGGGTCGCTTCAAAGAATTGGCGCATTGTTTCAAGTCGAAATCGAGCGTAGAAAGCGCGAAGGACTGCCAGCCGTTGACGCTGGCGCTGGATTCGTGATGAGAATTCCAGATGGCGCAGACCCCGACCAATTTGCTCACGCGCTCGGTGTTGAATTAGTCGCTGAATCACAGGAAGGATTCATCCTTGTCGCATCAGAAGATGTTTCATTTCAGCGGCTGGACGAAGTCTTGGCAAAGTTTGACAGGGGTTCTGCCGGCGGTGGTGCGGCTGCCGCGCTTTTGGAAATTTTTGAATCCCCCAATGACCCTCATCGAATTGAACGGGTGCTTGCCCCAAATGTTTTTGAAATGTGGCCGTTCAAAGATGAACAAGTGTATATCTTCGATGTTTCTATTCAGACCGCAGAGGGAACGAGGAGTTTCAAGACTACAACTGTCAGGCGAGAAAAGAATGAGAGCGATGAGGTTTTGCGACAACGCAAAGAAGCTGCTCGACAGAAAGATTTTTCAAAAGCCGACGACCAATGGGCTAATGAAGCGGAAAACAGGTTCGTCAAGTTGTCAGAGCTTGTTCAATTTTACAAAGGGGAATTGCTGACCGGAGTGATTGCTTCCGGACCGACAGAATTTGCTTCAATAATTCAGTTTCCAGATTCGTTTCAAGTTCGCGCGGTTGTATCAGGGAAAGGATGGAAAGACATCATTTGGAATCTTCCAAACCTCTTTGAGGTTTGCCTGCCTGACGACATTGAGCAACCACTGGCGCCGAATGGTGTTGGTGCTTCCGGGGAAGCACCAGAAGTTGCATCACCGGACTCGCAAGCGCCTGCTGTTTGCGTAATTGATAGCGGAATTCAAGAAGGCCATATCTGGCTCGAATCGGCAATTGACAGTGAAACATCTCGATGTTTTTTGCCGGGACGGAATGAAGATGAAGTCCAAGACGAAGTTCAGCCAAGTGGACATGGCACACGAGTTGCCGGAGCAGTTTTGTATCCTCGCGATGTTCCGACGAATGGGACTGTGCAACCAGTAGCGTGGTTGCAAAATGCTCGAGTCCTTGACGCGAACAATCAAGTTCCTAGAAATTTACCTCCTGCCAAATATATTGAAGCTGTGGTTGCTCATTTTCAAGGGTCTGAGAAAGCAACACGCCTCTACAACCATTCGATTGCCGCCAATGTTCCATGCACGCTCCTTCGTATGAGCACATGGGCAACCAAAATTGATGAGCTTTCGCATAGGCACGACGTTTTATTCATGCAGGCAGCGGGCAACGTGCAGAATTTCACAGGCCAGCCAAATAATCCGGGGGTCTTTGAACACCTTCAAAATAATCACGCGTATCCTAACTATTTAGAGGAAGCCTCCGCCCGAATTGCAAACCCTGCTCAAAGCCTTCAGGCTCTTACCGTCGGTTCGGTTTCTGCCGATGCGTGGGTAGGCAGTGACAAACGGAGTTTTGCCACTGAAACGAATGCACCCTCGGCTTTTTCGCGCGCTGGCTTGGGCATTTGGAAATCAATCAAGCCTGATGTCGTTGAAATTGGTGGCGACTATGCAATTGCCAACGGAACGCCTTCCCCACCAACTATCGAGACAGAAACTGCCGTTGAATTGGTGCGTGCTGCTGGCGACGGCGGCCCGGCCGTCTCCAAAGATGCAGTTGGAACTTCGTATGCCGCGCCAAAAGTTGCTCACTTGGCCGCGAGGTTGCAACGGCTGTTTCCAAGTGCCCCGACTCTCTTGTATCGCGGGTTAATTGTTCATAGCGCTCGGTGGCCAGAGTGGATGAACGGCGGAGGATGGAGTGCAGACAGGTCGTTGAGGCTTGTGGGTTTTGGACTTCCGTCAGTTGAGCGAGCGACAGAAAACGCAGAGCATCGAATCACACTTATCACCCCTGCTTCGACAACGATCCTCAATAAAGAACTCCACCTGTATCGAGTTACGATCCCCGAAGAATTGAGAAACCGTGCGGAGGATCTCTCGCTTCGCATCAGTGTGACGCTTAGTTATAGTTCAGAGCCGCGTCGGACGCGCTCAAGTCGCCGAGGTTATTTGGCAACTTGGTTAGATTGGCGTTCCAGCGGTCTTGGCGAACCCTTTGAAGTCTTCAAGCAACGAATGGTTGCGGATGAAGAAAAGTCAGCGCGAGATTACCCGCAACCTAAATGGTGTTTGCATTTTCAAGGCCAGCACGGCGAGGCTACAGAAACTCAACGAGGCAACGGAACTGTTCAGAAAGATTGGGCTACCGTTCAAGCGCATGAGTTGCCCGAAGAATTTTTCATCGCAGTTCGTGCTCACAAAGGTTGGGATCATAGAGAATACGGAGGCGGTGCAAAGTATTGCCTGATTGTTTCCATCGAGGCCGAAGATATTTCAATTCCGGTTTATACCACGGTCGCAGCCGTGAATGTCGAAATTGAGACACAGGTCGAGCAGGAAATTGGTGTGCCGGGCATAACGACATGAGCTTACATATCGGCTGGAAGGTTATTCGACATTCGAGATCATCGCAAAGATGGGTTAAGTCCGTTTCTCTCCGATTGGTTGTTCTCATGCATGAACGTTTACTGTCTCGCCCGGCTTTTTTCCTTCGCAATCAGTGACCTCCCAACCGCGCAACTTTCAAAGTTTTGCTTCTCAAGCCGGTCGCAGGGTTGAAACATCTTCTGCGCGGCTGGCGAAAATTTAATGCGCCACGGCCACGCGCATTTTGGCGGCTTTTTTTGAAGGCGTAGTTTTGCCTCGCATTTGCCGCACATCTGTATGGATGGATTCGGTTTCGGCCTCCGGCTCGACCTCGACAGCCTGTTCGGTAGCTTCCGCCTCCAGTGAATTTGCCGCCTGATTTTTGTTGATGTCCAAAGCCTCCTCCAATTCTTTTTGCCGCACGGCGAGCGATTCCAATTTTACTTCATGCTCGAAAGGCTGGCCGATTTTGGTTTCTAGCTCACCGCACTTCTTCTCCGCGTCCGTCAGTTCGCTTTGTTTGTGCGCCAGCCGGTCTTCCATGTTCTGCACGAAGTATTCGAGCGAGCGAACCGTCCCAAGCGAAGTTTCGGTGGCGTCCAAGGCGTAGTGATTTTTGCCTTTCAGCACGAATTCAACCCTGCCCCAAAGCGATGAGCGGACGGAAAGCTCAAAGCCAGCAAAGGAGCCGATGTCGAACTGCTTGTGACTGTCGGAAATTCGGCGCGCGATGCGAGTGAGCAATTCGCCGGCAATGGCGCGGTCTTTAACCACTGATTTTTCCAAAAGGATTTGAAAGGCGTCGCCGTGCGTGTCGGTGCGTTGCGCCATGTCCAGTTTAAGATTTTCGATGTGCTGCCTTGAATCAGGAATCTTCTCGATCAAACGGCGCAGATCGGAACGGATGCGATACTGCGTTTCGGCGTGTTGGGAGCGCAGCCGGTTGAACCGCATGACTTCGGCGTCCACCGATGCCTTTTCAATCACCAGCGGGTTGCCCGACGCGATGGCCTTTATTTCAGCATACGTCAATGCGCGTGAATCAATGTCCTCAATATGCCGGATGTGCGTGTCGCCAGTCATCACTTGATGGATGAACTTGGCCTTGGTCTCCAGCGTCTGCCACATATAGGCGTCAAAGCTGCCTTCGGTGACGTAGCGATAAATCTGAACTGTTTTATTCTGATTGCCCTGCCGCAAAATCCGGCCTTCGCGCTGCTCCACGTCGGCGGGTCGCCACGGCGCATCGAGAT
>Ga0209483_1003250_pt1 | contig 10771 bp, 5 predicted proteins | sample NGEPerA_FD_184508 | JGI IMG/M metagenome (GOLD analysis project Ga0209483, IMG submission 184508) | Arctic peat soil microbial communities from the Barrow Environmental Observatory site, Barrow, Alaska, USA - NGEE PermafrostL2-A... | ecosystem: Environmental > Terrestrial > Soil > Wetlands > Peat...
TGCTCGGGAACGGCTTGCTCTGCTTGATCTCCTCCTTCAGATTGATCGACATGAGTGAGGATACATGTTATAACACGCATTGTCAAGAGGGCGGCAAATACCGGGAGTACCCTTCCCTCCGCGCGGTGCGAGACCCGTCGCTCGGTCTGAAAACGTACGCCCGGCTGCGTATTCCATGGTCTCCCCAACAAACGGACTGCCTCGGCCATAATATTGGAGGACAGACGTCCCGGTTTTTCTCCTCACCCGCATGACAATGCACACCAGAAGCGCACATATCCGACTCGCCATTCTCGGAGCCTTCATTGGCGCCGCACCGGCACTGCAGGCGCAACGCGTCCTCACCACTGCGGATTACGACCAGGCGGTGAAGATGCTCGCTCCCAACACCAATGCGCTGGTAAGTGGCGGAAGCATCAGGGCCACGTGGCTCCCCGATGACAGGTTCTACTACCGAAACACCACTGCCGACGGCGCCGAATGGGTGCTGGTTAACCCGGCAAAAAAGACGAGCGTCGCACTTTTCAAAGCGCCCGAGGTAGCCGCTGCGCTCACCAAGGCAGGCGCCGGTACGATCGATCCGCGTAATATCCCGGCGCAACGCGCAGAACTGTCCGAGGACGGGAAACACGTTGTACTCGACATCGGCAGTCACCACTGGAGATGCGACGTCGGCGGCGGAAGCTGCAACTCGATCGAGGTACCGGCAATGCCCGCAGCTGGTCGTTTCGGACCGCCTCCCGGTCTCTCGCCAGACGGCAAGAGCATCGCTTTCATCCGCGACTGGAATCTCTGGGTTCGTGACGTTGCAACGGGTAAGGAACGGCAGCTGACGACCGACGGCGTTGAGAATTACGGATACGCGACCGACAACGCAGGCTGGGTACACAGCGACAATCCGATCGTGCTCTGGTCGCCTGACTCCAGGAAGATCGCCACTCAGCAGCAGGATGATCGCCACGTGGGCGACATGTACCTTCTCGATACCCGCGTCGGCCACTCGCACCTGCAGCACTGGAAGGGTGCATATCCAGGCGACAGCGTTATCTCGATGATCTCACGCGTCATCATCGATGTGCCGACCGCAAAGGTGATTCGCATTCAGTCGCCACCGGATTACCACCGCGCAATGCTTGGCGACAACATCAGCATGTCGGATCTCATCTGGAATCCCGACGGATCACAGCTGGCATACGTCAGCACTCCGCGCAATCACAAGGGTGCAACCGTCAAGCTCGCCGACGCCAACACCGGCGCCGTGCGTACTCTGTTCGAGGACAGCGAACCCGCGACGCAGTTCGAATCGATCGCCGGCTGGCGTATCATGTGGCCGGAACACACGATCATCTGGTCGTCCGAGCGCGATAACTGGGGTCAGCTGTATGCGTACGATCTCAACACTGGAAAGCTGATCAACAAGATCACTACCGGCGAAGGTCCCGTGACAGGAATCGAGCGCGTGGACGACAAGTCCAAATCACTCGTCGTTCAGGCACTCGGCCGCAACCCCGGCGAGGATCCATACTTCCGCCACTACTACAGCGTGAACGTCAACGGAACGGGATGGAAGTCACTGACACCCGATAGTGCCGACCATTCGATCCAGCTTTCACCAGACGGTCGTTACATCATCGACACATACTCGACTCCCGACATTCCGCCCAAGGTCGTGCTGCGCAATTCATCGGGGAACGTCCTGATGCAGCTCGGGCAGATGGATATCTCGCGACTGGTCGCGTCAGGCTGGAAGCCGCCGATTCCATTTACTGTTACGGCGCACGATGGCAAGACGAAGCTTTACGGCTTGATGTTCCGTCCGACCAACTTCGACCCGAGCAAGAAATATCCGATCATCAACAATCCGTATCCGGGGCCGCAGTCCGGAAGCGTCGGATCGCGCAGCTTCGCTACCGCGCGCAGTGATCGTCAGGCGCTCGCTGAACTCGGATTCGTCGTCGTCACCGTCGACGGATTGGGAACTCCGAACCGGTCGAAGAGTTTCCACGACGCATACTATGGCGCGATGGGACGCGACAACACGCTTCCCGATCAGGTCGCGACGATGAAGGAGCTCGCACAGCGTTATTCCTGGATCGACATCGACAAGGCCGGAATCTACGGTCACTCCGGTGGTGGATTCGCGACAGCCGACGCGATGTTCCGCTATCCCGATTTCTTCAAGGTCGGAATCGCCGAGTCGGGCAATCACGATCAACGCAACTACGAGGATGACTGGGGAGAGCGCTACCAGGGGCTTCTCGTGAAGAACGCCGACGGCACCGACAACTACACGCAGGAATCCAACGAGAGCGTAGCACACAATCTCAAGGGCCATCTGCTGCTCGCGCACGGCTCGACTGACGACAACGTCCCCCCGTCGAACACGTTCCTCGTCGCGGATGCACTCATCAAGGCGAACAAGGACTTCGACGAGCTGATCATTCCGAACGCGAGACACGGCTACGCCTCTGCGTCAAACTACATGATGCGCCGCCGCTGGGATTATTTCGTCCGCTATCTCCTGGGTGCAACACCACCGAAGGAATACGAGATCCAGGACTCGCCGCCCGCCGGAGCGAGAGGCAGAAGAGGCTGATTAGCCAGAGTACCGCACCGAAATTCAACAACGGGAGTCGAGACCATTCGTGGTCTCGACTCCCGTTGTTGTTTAATCTCCGATTGGGGTTTATCGGCGGAGCAACGACGCCTCGAACGATCGTACTTGTGCGTCCGGAACGTGTTCCGCTGGACGGAATCCGGGAGGTCGCCCAACGGTTGCCCACCAGCGCCCCAAACGCTTGTTTGCGTTTTGACGGCGCGCTGGTTTTACGACAGTAAATCGCTGCGCTTGAGCGCTCAGGCCCGGGTTGTGCTACATGGAGGAAAGGCTCCTGCACCTTGAACAGATGCCCCGTGACCAACGAGTGCTCAGATGGAATTTGCAGCGATAATCGTACCTTTGTTTCTTCTTGCGATCGGCGGCGCAGTTGTGTGGATCAGTCGGAGCAGGCGCCTGATCCGACGGCAAGTCAAGCGCCGGAACGCGCCCCTTCCACCGCTCGTAGTCCCGACATCGGCGGGCGCCGCGGATATTGTGCCAGCGGGTGTGATCAGAGAAACTGCGCCCGCAGTTGAACACGAAGTTGAGCAAGTGACGGCCGAGCCTGCTCAGGCCGAAGCTGAGCAACGGCTCGAGACGTGGGGTGAGCGATTGCGCAGCCGCAGCACGCCGAGCGCGCAGGAAAGAGGCGCTGCACGAAAGCTGAGAGCGAGTTGATTCCATGCGCACTGCAGCGCGGTTCCACGAGATCATCCTCGGTTTGAGGGCGAAGTTCGCTACATCGGGCTATCGCGCGGTCGCGTTCGCCATCGGAGCAGTCGCGTGCGGGGGATCGGTATCCGACTCGGTCGCCCCAACCTCCAGCGTGACGGCAGCGGCGGAAGTTCGCTACATCGGGCTATCGCGCGGTCGCGTTCGCCATCGGAGCAGTCGCGTGCGGGGGATCGGCATCCGACTCGGTCGCCCCAACCTCCAGCGTGACGGCAGCGGCGATCGTGATAACGCCCGCCGCGCCTCCTGCGGTCGCAGTCGGATCGCAGTTTGCGCTGCAGGCCGAAGTTCACGGTACGGACGGGCAGATCGTGCCGGGCGCGACGGTCTTCTGGTCCAGTCTCGATACGAACGTAGCGATAGTGACTACCACTGGTATAGTTACCGGAAAGGCCCTCGGCTCGACTCAGGTCGCAGCGAGTTCCGGTGGTCAATCCGCAGTCGTTCCAGTCGCAGTAGTGCCGGTCGCTGTGGCGTCAATTGCCATTCTCCCAGCCCAGGCGAGTCTCACCGTAGGCGCCACCGCCGCGTTGCAGGCAGTTACGTACGATGCCGCGGGCCAGGTACTTACCGGGCGTTCCGTAGTCTGGGCAACCAGCGCGCCGCAAATAGCGACAGTCGATAACAGCGGCACGGTTACCGGTGTTAGCGCCGGAACCGCCACTATTACAGGGACAAGTGAAGGAAAGACGGCATCTGCGTCCGTCAGCGTGAGTCTTACGCCGGTGTCGTCGGTAGCCGTCACGCCAAGCTCCGCGATGGTGGTAGCTGGTCACACCGTCGCGCTCACAGCCGTTGCTACGGATGCAAATGGCAACGTACTGAGTGGACGGGCGGTAGTCTGGTCATCCGCAAGTCCATCCGTCGCGACTGTAAGCACCCTCGGACTCGTAAGCGCCGTTGCTGCTGGAACCGCGACGATCAAGGCTACCAGTGACGGCAAGACCGGAGCCGCCCAGATCGTCGTGAGTCTGCCGCCTCCAGCCGCTGTGGCGGCTGTGAGTCTCGCACCATCGACCTTGAGCCTGCAGGTCGGAAACGCGTCGAACCTGGTTGCCACGTTACGCGACTCATCCGGCACGGCTCTGTCGGGTCGCACGGTTGCCTGGATGAGCAGCGCTCCGGCTGTTGCCACCGTGTCGAACGCGGGTGCCGTTACCGCGGTCGGCGCTGGCACGGCGGTGATTACCGCGACAAGCGAGGGAAAGAGCGCGGCAGCGACCATCACGGTGTCGATACCCGCACCAACAGCGGCGGTTGCCAGCGTGCGGATAACCCCTTCCACGGTTTCGCTCCGAAACAATCAGACAGCCGTGCTGACCGCCAAGGTGTACGACTCGCGTGGTAGTCAATTGGCAGGCCGGATCATCGCGTGGAGTTCGAACGATAGCTCGGCCGTATCCGTCACGCGGACCGGCTCGTCGACAGCAACGATCGCGGTGGTTGGCGGGGATAATGGGACGACGATAATTACTGCCACCTGCGAATCGGCAACTGGTACGTCCGTAGTAACTGTTCACGACTAACCCGGGGGCCACTGCTATGCGCTCCGGGCCGTCCAGCGTGGCTGGAACAGCGTGCCAAGTCCTGTTGTTCCGCCCGGAAAGACAGAAGGCGCTCAATGCCGCGTACAGCCCTGGCATGACGGGGGTCATAGCAGCGAAAAAACGGAACCCCGACCGGGCGAGAGCATACAACCCTTGGGCTGACCTTCGTCACTTTCTCGACGTGCCATTCGGCGGACTGACCCGGCGCCGCAAGATCGATCCAGAAGGCTAGATTCGAAGACCCCAGGTTTACGATGGAAATTGCAGCAATAATAGGAATCCTCGTTCTGCTTATTGGCGTACCGGTGGTCGTGGTCAACCGCGACTTGTTGTTTCACCGGGCTGCCGCGAAGCGTACGCGTGTCGAAGCTCCACTTCCATTCCTGATCATTCCATCCTATCTCGGTGCGTCTGAAACTGTACCATCCGGGGTAAACCGGCGAAACCCGCCGTCATTCGCCGAGCGGGAGGCCGAGGACACACCCGCTTCATTCGCGCCGCCAGAACCGGCCGCCCGCACACAGCGGACGAAATCATTCGACAGTTACGTCGGCCCGGTCAAGTCCGACGATACGTCGGAACTTGACGAAGCGGACGAGATGGAACGCGCCGAGGAAGTGTCGCCGGACGCCACAGTCGTGTTCAATCGGCCTGTGGACGAGCCGATGCAGATACTTCCAGGACGCCTGCAGGTCATCTCCGGTGAGCCGTCCACAGACGATCTTCTGTTTTTCAGCAGGCTTGGTGAGCCGCCTCGTATTTTCGTCGGGCGGGACGCGGGGCCACCGCATCGGCACATCACGTTGCGGTCACCCACAGTCAGTCGGAGACATGCACGCATTGACTTCGACAGCGGTACCTGGACGATTACGAACCTGTCGCAGACGAATCCGGTGATTGTGAACGATCGCGTTCTTTCCAACGGCAGCTCCGCACGGAAGCTCGCTGACGGAGACCGGATAGAGCTTGGTGAGGTAGCGCTCCGCTTCCGTTCGAGCTGAGCGAGATGTCTTTACCCAACAGTTTCGCGTCCACTGCTCGGCCGCATGCGTATGCAGGCGACGTTCCGTTTGGCGACTCGTACGACATGGTTCGCGAATTGGGACGCGGCGGTATGGCAATTGTGTACCTCGTCCGCGAGCGCGCAACCGGGATAGAGCGCGCCGTCAAGGTCATCCATACCAAGTACCTCGGTGATGAAGAGGCAGTCGCGCGATTCGACCGGGAAGCGCGACTTGTTGGACGTCTGAAGCATCCCAACATCGTCGCGACGCATTCCGTTCGGTGGATCGACGGACTGGGCCTCGGCCTTGTTATGGACCACGTGCAGGGGCGCACGCTCAAACAAATCCTCAAGGATGGACCACCACTTTCGTTCGAGCAGGCGAAGAGCACCCTCAACGACATCGCCTCGGCGCTGGGCTACGCGCACGAGCGTGGAATAGTTCACCGAGACGTCAAACCCGAAAATATTTTCATCGATGAAATTTCCGGTCGTGCTGTGCTGGCCGACTTTGGCATCGCGCGGTCGGTACAAGGCGAGACGCAACTGACCATGGCCGGTGTGGCTATCGGCACACCGACGTACATGGCGCCGGAACAGATTGACGGAACAGCGGTGGACGCACGCAGCGATCTGTACAGCTTGGGTCTCGTTGGCTGGGAGATGTTGACCGGCCGCAGGCCCTGGGACGGTGAGACGTTGTACAACGTCATCTATCACCAGAAGCACGATCAACTGGCGGCGATCGATGCACTGCGTGCCGAAACGCCACCGCGGCTGGTGTACGCAATCGAAGGACTGCTGGAGAAATCACCAACAACGCGTTGGCAAACTGCTGAGCAGTTCCGGACAGAACTCAATTCGACGGAACCGCCGTTGCCACGCAAACGCGAAGTTGCGCCGGCACCAGACGAAACTATTGCAATCGCGATCACGCCACCGGTTCGCCAATCCGGTGTCGCGCGCAGGCTCGCGCTCCCCGGGCTGCTCATTGTCGCATTGCTCGCCGTCGTGCTTCTTTTTGTGTGGCCGTCCCCGATTCTCGGACCGCTGGTGCAGCCGCGTTCCGCAATACCCGCGGGTGCACCGCAGATTGCTCGCCCGCAGGCACCCGTCCTTCCAAATTCGGTTGTGACGGCGGGCGGAACATCTGCGGTTGATTCTCTCTCAGCAACCGCCGCAACACAGACCGACAGCACCGGTTCGCTGCTCACGCTGCCACCGGCGACAACCACGGCACTGTCCAGAGTTGCACCCGTCGTGGGAGGCGACACTGCGCTCGGAGCTGGCGCGAGGAGAGTTCGTGACAACACGAAGAAACCAACTCCATCGCCTGCGCGAAAAGCTTCCGTCGCCGCTCCTGCCACTTCTCCACCAGTTGCCGCCTCGGTTGCCCCCGCACCCGCGATTTTCACCGTAGCAGCAGGTGGTGCCCACACGTGCCTGATCGCATCTACCGGAACCACCTACTGTTGGGGGGCGAATGGCTCAGGTCAGCTGGGTGACGGTTCGACGCAGGCTGTCGCCAAGCCAACCGCAGTCGTGGCAAATGTGCGATTTGCGAGCATAGCCGCCGGCCTCTCACATACTTGCGCACGGACGAGTAGTGGGTCTGTGTATTGTTGGGGAGACAACGACCACGGTCAGCTCGGCGACGGCGGCCGGGATGCCAGCGACACACCGACCAGAATCAGCCTGTCGCAGAGCCTCGCTTCGGTGACGAGCGGATCGGGTTTCAGCTGCGGTCTGACGGGGGACGGAACCGCTTACTGCTGGGGTGCTGGTGCTCGTGGTCAGCTGGGAAATGGTGCGGCGTCCGACCGCATGACGCCTTCCCGCGTATCCACCAGCGTATCGTTTGCAGCGCTTGATGCCGGGTGGAACCACATCTGCGGCCTCAGCGATTCCGGCGAGGCGTACTGCTGGGGCGCCAACAACAATGGCCAGTTGGGGGACGGAACGACCGCTGATCATGCGGTCCCGACTGCTGTGCGTACCGATCAGCGCTTCACCGCACTGAGTGCCGGCAGTGGCCATACTTGCGGAACCACATCTGCGGGAGCAATCTACTGCTGGGGCGACAACAGTTACGGGCAACTTGGCGACGGGACACGCTCGGCGCACCCCACTCCAGTGGCCGTCAGCAGCAACGAGAAATTCATCGCTATATCGGCAGGCAGCGTGCACACGTGTGCGCTTTCGCAAAGTCACTATGCGTGGTGCTGGGGTCGCAACACGTATGGCCAGCTCGGTGACGGCAGCGCCGTCAGCCGCCTGTCGCCCGTGCAGGTTTCCGGGGGCCATACTTTTACTACGTTGAAGGCATTCGGGTCACACACCTGCGGCACAACGGGCTCGAGTGATCTCTTCTGTTGGGGTTACAACCTCGATGGACAGCTAGGTGACGGAACACGGGAGCACCGGTTGCGCCCGACATACATCGAGAAGCCCACCCTTTAAAAAATCAATGTCGCGCACGCACGGATCGTTCGGATCATACGCGCGCACATTTCGCGCGATCATCGTCACTGCACTGCTGCTCGCGTGCGGAGATTCATCATCGACTGGGCCCGGTGGCGGTGGTGGTGGCGGTGGCGTGGCGCAGCTCTCAATTACGCCGAGCGCGCCGACGATCACAGTTGGGGCACAACTCGCGCTTCAGGCGCAGGTGCGCGACGCGAGCGGCAATATCATTAGCGGTGCGTCTGTGTTCTGGTCCAGCGCCGACACGACAATCGTAACGATATCATCGGCGGGGATCGTCACCGGCAAGGCGGCCGGCAGTGCGCAGATTGCCGCGAGCTCTGGCGGTCAATCCGCAAGAGTCGTGGTGACCGTTTCCGCAGCGCCGGTGGCGACGGTTTCCGTGCTTCCGGCTGCTGCGACGCTCGTTGTCGGCGGCACGACACTACTCAAGGCAGTGACGTACGACGCAAATCAAACAGAGTTGACCGGACGGTCCATTGTCTGGGCCAGCAGCGCAACGCAGGTAGCAAGTGTCGACGCGACGGGCAACGTCATCGGCGTCGCAGCTGGAACAGCAAAGATTACTGCAACTAGTGAAGGACAAACCGGAACGTCGACTATCACGGTTACGGTAATCCCTATTGCGGCGATCTCGATTGCGCCAAGCTCCGCTACGCTCACCGTTGGTCAGTCAGCTTCACTCACTGCGATCGCTACTGACGCCAATAGCAACGTACTCGGCGGTCGGCCGATAACGTGGAAGTCAGCAGATTCCACTATCGCGACCGTCAGCACGCACGGCCTGGCCACAGCTATCGCTCCCGGGAGTACGACTATCAGCGCAACTGCAGAAGACAAGAGCGGAACCGCAACCATAACAGTTTCGAACGTGCCGGTCGCGTCCATCACGGTGACACCGACCAGCGCAAGCTTGCTGGTTGGCGGAACAGCGACGCTCACGGCTGTGACGAAGGACGCCGGCGGAAATGTGCTGGCCGGTCGAACCGTGACCTGGACATCCAGCGTGCCATCGATCGCAAGCGTTTCTGCAACGGGCGCGAGCGCGATAGTTACGGGTGTCGCTGCGGGCAATGCTACGATTACCGCGACAAGCGAAGGACAGAGCGTGGGCACGCCAGTAACTGTCGCGCTTGCCCCTGTCGCAACTGTCACGCTTACACCGAACAGCGCAAGTCTGGTAGTCGGCCACACTGTAACAATCGTGGCGGTTCTCAAGGATGCGAACGGCACTGCGCTCAGCGGCCGTCCGATCGCATGGTCATCGAACACGCCCGGTGTAGCAACAGTGGACGCCAACGGCGTCGTTACGGCTGTTACTGCGGGAACCGCAACGATTTCCGCAACGAGCGAAGGAAAGACCGCAACCGCGGCGATTACCGTTTCGTTGATTCCGGTCGCGTTTGTGATTTCGACTCCGACGAGTGCGAATCTCTACGTTGGTGCGACATTGGCGATGTCGGCCGTTACAACAGATGCAAACAACAACGTTCTCGGCGGCCGAGTAGTCACGTGGTCCACGAGCGCGCCCTCGGTCGCGATGGTCGATCCGACATCTGGGCTCGTCACCGCCGTTGGAGCAGGCAACGCGACAATAACTGCGACGAGTGAAGGAAAGACTGGAGCTGCGTCGCTTGTCGTGGCGTTCGGGCCAGTCGCGACAGTGACAGTCACACCACTGAGCGCGGGCCTGTTCATTGGTGGGCCAACGACGAGGCTCACCGCTGTTCTCAAGGATGCCTACGGCAATGTGCTCACCGGCCGCGTAATAACATGGGCGTCGAGTAATACCGCCGCAGGAACGGTTGATGCGAGCGGAGTCGTTACAGCGGCAGCAGCTGGAACCACTTCGATCACCGCAACCAGCGAGGGCAAGACCAGCAACACGTCGATCATTACGGTGAGCACAGCACCGGTCGCCACTGTCACACTGTCGCCCACCAGCGCGAGTTTGATCGTTGGCGGACCGACTACTACTCTCACCGCCGTCCTCAAAGATGCTTACGGTAACGTGCTCACCGGTCGCGCGATTACTTGGACGTCGGGAACCCAGAGTGTCGCGACAGTTAGCAGCGGAGTCGTGACAGCGGTGGCAGCTGGAACTACCGCGATCACCGCAACCAGCGAAGGCAAGACCAGCAACACGTCGACCATTACGGTGACCACAGCACCGGTCGCCACTGTCACACTGTCGCCCACCACTGCGAGTTTGATCGTTGGCGGACCGAATACTAATCTGACTGCAGTTCTCAAGGATGCCTACGGCAATGTGCTCACCGGTCGCGCGATAGTGTGGGCATCTAGTAATACCGCAGCAGCAACGGTTGATGCGAGCGGAGTCGTTGCAGCGGTAGCAGCTGGCACCACTTCGATCACCGCAACCAGCGAAGGCAAGACCAGCAACAC
>Ga0209483_1003251_pt1 | contig 10769 bp, 7 predicted proteins | sample NGEPerA_FD_184508 | JGI IMG/M metagenome (GOLD analysis project Ga0209483, IMG submission 184508) | Arctic peat soil microbial communities from the Barrow Environmental Observatory site, Barrow, Alaska, USA - NGEE PermafrostL2-A... | ecosystem: Environmental > Terrestrial > Soil > Wetlands > Peat...
CCCGGACGTCCTTGTCCTGTAGTTCCTGTTCCATCGTCCCGGATCGTGCCACGAACCCGCCGCCAGCGCAATACGGCTTTTGTTAGGATCGCCGCCCCGCCATCAATCGCCGTGCCGAACGGCATTAACGTACTGCAACGATTTACGGGCGCGACCGCGCATGGCGACGATGTGGGCGCGCACCTGACGCGATGGCGAGGGCCGCCAGATCTGCGGAGAATCACCTGAACAGGGTATTTGCGAGATGGTCGGCATATTGGGAGGATGGGCAGGGCGTTGGGGCTAAACCAGACTAAAGGTCGTATATTTATTCCATGAATTTCAAAGAATTCTTCAAAAATGCCACCGACCATGAGCCGTATCCTTTTCAGGAGCGGTTTGCCGACGCGACTAATACCCCGCATCTGGTTCGGGCTCCGACGGGGGCTGGCAAGACAGCGACTGCCGTCTTGGGTTGGCTGTATCGGTGGACAACTCGACCGACGGGGACGCCGCGTCGCCTCGTCTATTGTCTACCGATGCGGGTGCTGGTCGAACAGTCTGAGCGCGAGGCAAAGAAGTGGATTGCAAATCTTAAGATCGACGTCGACGTTCATGTCCTGATGGGTGGCGTCGATACCAACGAATGGTATTTGCACCCGGAGAGGCCGGCGATATTGATCGGGACGCAAGACATGCTGCTGTCGCGGGCGCTCAACCGCGGGTATGCCGAAAACCGATTCCACTGGCCGATCGATTTCGGCTTGCTGAACAATGATTGCTTGTGGGTCTTTGACGAACCCCAATTGATGGCGAATGGCGTCAGCACGTCAGCTCAATTAGCTGGCTTTCGCAAACAATTTGGGACCCTCGGCTCATGTGCCTCAATTTGGATGTCGGCCACGCTCGAACCAGAGTGGCTCGACACGATCGACTTCCGTGGAAAGTTTCCAGGAAAGGCTCTGGAACTTGGCAAAGACAGGTACGGTGATGATTACGATGAGACCAAGCCGCTTTTTAAGCGGCTGAGCGCCGCGAAGACCCTCAAGAAGCTGCAAGCGAGCGCTTCCAAAGAAATGAAAGAGGTTGTCGCGGAGATTCTCGGTGTAGGCGACGAGCCGGGATTGCATCAGCCTGGAACGCAGACGCTCGTTGTGCTGAACACGGTGGACCGCGCGAAGGCCGTATACGACGCACTGAAAAAGTCAAAGAAAGTCGCCCCGAATCTTCTGCTTGTACACTCGAGGTTTCGTCCAGCAGAACGCGAGAAGTTGAACGATGCACTTCAAGAAAAAGGCGACAGTGCAAAGGATCGAATTATCATCGCGACGCAAGTGGTTGAAGCCGGGGTAGACATTTCGAGCCATACGCTTATCACGGAACTGGCGCCATGGGCTAGCACCGTTCAGCGCGCTGGCCGTTGCAACCGGACCGGCGACGACGGGCCCGGGAGGGTTTATTGGATCGATTCGGATGAAAAACTCCCGTCGCCTTACGAGAAGACCGATCTCGATTTCGCGCGGGAACAGCTCAAGAAGTTGGAAGGCAAGAGCGCTTCACCTAGAGATTTGGATATTTTCAAGAGGAACGAAAACATCGTTCTCCCGTTTGATCACAAACACGTCCTTCGCCGCCGTGACCTGCTGGATCTTTTCGACACCGCACCGGACCTTTCCGGGAATGACATTGATATCGCTCGGTTCGTTCGTAGCGATGACCCGGACACGGACGTCCAGGTCTTCTGGCGTGACCTGCCTGACAACCATCCGTTAGACGATGAGCCAGCACCCAACCGCCTCGAATTATGCAACGTGCCCATCGGTCAGGTGCGTATATTTTTGGAAACCCTCGTCAAGAAAAAAATATCTGGTTACCTATGGGATTACCTCGACGACGAATGGCAGAAAGTCGATCCAAAGCAGCTACGCCCGGGCTTGCAGATTCTCCTTCCGTCGCGCGCTGGCGGGTATTCGAACTTAGGTTGGGACGCGAGAAGCGAGGATGCGGTAGCGCCGCTACCTCGAATCCGCGGCGTGAACGAGGAGTCTGCCGGATCTGACCCAAATTCTGAAATTCCGGCAAGGTTGACCATTGCGGAGCACACACAAAATGTCTACGGCGAGATGACGGCCGCATTGAAACAGCTGGGTGAAATAGCCGGCGAACACAGCGACGACCTGCTAAGGGCGGCGCGCTGGCATGATGTCGGCAAAGCCCACGAAGCGTTTCAGACGGGGATGCGAAGGGCGAACCCCTTACTCGATCAGGGGCAATTGTGGGCTAAATCGGGCTCCAAAGCCCGCCTGCGGTATGGCCGGAAATACTTTCGGCACGAACTGGCGTCCGCTCTTATCGTGCTACAGCAGCGGACGCAATGGCCATTCGCGATCGCCTACCTAATTGCAACTCACCATGGAAAGGTTCGCCTGAGTATTCGTGCGCTACCGGGAGAAGACCCGCCTGACGATCCGGAAATCCCGTTCGCGCTTGGCGTCCGCCATGGCGATTCCTTGCCTGAGGTGGATCTTGGCGGCGACAAATGTGAGCAAGCATCGCTAAGCCTTTTGCCCATGCTGCTCGGGGCGGACCCGTCCTGGACGGCTAATGCGCTACAGCTGCTGGGTGAAGCTGGTCCTTTCAAGCTGGCATACCTTGAAGCGCTGCTGCGAGCAGCCGACGTTCGAGCAAGCCAAAAGGAGGCGAACCATGCTTGAAGTCCCACTTGCCGGTTGTACGCCCGAGCCGCTCATGAGTTATCTGAAAGCGCTTGGTACTTTTCGTTTGGTCGCCGAACAACTCGATCCCGCCGCGCGATTATCGTGGCGTGGAGGTAGTGCGGTCCTGCACACCACCGCGAAGCGCGAGGAGCTGGTCACGTTCTTTCTGGAAAAGTATCGGCCAACGCCGATTATCAGTCCTTGGAACGGCGGGAGTGGCTTCTTTCGTATATGGGATGCGAAAGCAAAGCGATTTCGTGGCCGCGAGGCAGTGGACCGGGTGAGCTTCGTCCAAAACTCAACCAGCGAGCGGCTAGCGCCCTACAGGCAAGTCATAGGGGAGGTTCAAGACGCGCTCCGACGTTATGCAAAGACAATCGATGTTGGAAGCATGCCCGAGAAGGACCGAAAGGCTACCCTACTTTTGGATGAGACGAGCGGGATTCTTGACGCTGATCAACCCGGATTGCTGCCGTACCTTCGTGCGACGTTGCCCGATGATGCGGTGCGGTGGCTTGATACTGTCATGCTGCTACAAGCCGACGCAACGCGTGCGGCGCCGCTATTTATCTCCGGCGGCAACGATGGCAACTTTGATTTTTCCGTAACGTTCATCGGAGCACTTCAAACCCTATTCTTGGCAGCGGCGAATTCGTCCGGCTGGTTGCTGTCCTCGGTATTTGGCGAAGGAATGGAGCCACTGGACAGCGGGACCGCCGGGCACTTCGATCCTGGGGGGCTGGGCGGCCCTAACGGTGGGCAAGGGCTGTTCGGCGCATTCCAGGTCAACCCGTGGGACTTCGTGTTAATGATGGAAGGTGCCGTCTTATTGGCCGGCGCCATCACTCGCCGATTTGGGGTGCAATCGGGAGACAAGGCGGCATTTCCGTTCTGTGTTACGCCGGTCGCAACTGGATTTGGATCGGCAGGCAAGAACGACGAAACAAGCGATAACTGCCGAACCGAGCTTTGGCTTCCGCTGTGGTCGAACCCTTCGACTCTAGCCGAGTTGCGATATTTATTCGCAGAGGGTCGTGCCCAGTTTGGGCGCAGGCAGGCACGGAACGCAACCGAGTTTGCACTTGCAACGTGCCTGCTCGGAGTGAGCCGTGGTATCACTTCATTTGTACGTTATAGCTTTCTGCGGCGCTTTGGGAAGATGTTCTTGGCTGCCCCGCTTGGACGTCTTGAGGTTACTCCGCGCCCTTCGGCTCGTCTGCTCGATGACCCGCCGTTCGTCGAATGGCTGGGGAGGCTGCGGTCCGCTTGCCGCGACAAAGACAAGACGCCCGTTCGTTACCAGTCCGCGCTGAGCGAAATCGACCGAAACATCTTTGGCTTCGCCAGCCGGAGCGAACACGGGAATGACGCAAAATATCTGCTCGACGTATTGACGGCCTTAGGCCGAACCGAGCAGGCGCTTGCGAACGGATTGGCGTTCTGCAGGGACAAATATCTGAAACCCCTCCAAGGTCTTTCGGGGCAATGGCTTTCTCAAGCCGACGATGGAAGCGTCGAATTCCGTTTGGGCGCCAGCTTGGCCGGAATCGCGCAGACGCGGCAAGGAGAAATTGGTCCATTACGGACGTTTCTCGAACAGGTAGAGGTGACAAGGTTTGTTAATTGGTCGCCCGGGAGTACGTCGGCGGTGTGGTCGAAGCAAAAGCTTGCGGCGAATCTAGCCGCGGTATTCCGCCGGCGACAGATGGAGGCATTCCGTACGAGCGAGGCCGGCGTGCCGTTGCGGTCTCGGCGGTATGCGCGCCTGGATGACGTGATCGCATTCCTGAACCGCGATATCGATGACAACAAGCTACACGATCTGATCTGGGGGTTGGTGACCGTCGAATATCCAGTGAATCTGCCGTCGTTAGCGAACAGCGAAGGCGAGGTCCCCTTTGAATTCGGCGTACCGCGACTGCTCGTCGAGGAACGCTGCTTCGTCGCTAACGGTCCGCACTGGAACCTCTCATCCGGTGGAGAAAACGTCAAGCCCGACCCGGACGTTTTTCACGCCCTTGGATTCCACCGTGGCGATGCAATTGACCAATGCCTGACGCGGGCGGCTCGGCGACTTAAGTCCGGTGGTTTGCTTGTTACAGGGTATCGCAATCGCCGACAGGCAGGCAAGAAAATCGCCGTCGTTTCATCAATTGAGCCCGAGCGTTTGCTCGCAGGCATGCTGTTTCCATTGTCGGATCGCGATCTCGAACGGGTCGCGAACTCCGTTCTCTATCCCCCTGAAAGTGAGGATTAAGCTAATGTCCATTGACTTCGAGAAACTGAGATCTGAGCCCCGCATCTTGATTGAGGTGGCTCTCAAGCCTGTCGCGGGAACGCGCATTCAGCCAACCGGATTCCCGGACCTAGGACCGGCCACTTATGATGCTCCCGACGGCACGCCGACATTGTTGGTCGAATCTGCTCAATCAATGGCGAATCGGCTTGAAGCGGTTTGTTGGGATGAAGCGGGCGCCGACATCGCTCCGGAGCTCAACGGCTTGCCCTTTGTAAGGGTGAAGCTCTCCGGCTTGGGCGATGGCAGCGATACCACAAATAGCCTCCTGGAGTTTCACCGCCTCAACTCCCCCTACATCATGTCTGGAACAACAACCGACGGTAAATCGTTCGCCGATTTCCTAAAGCCGCAACTCGGGCTCGCGTCGATACCCGGCAAGAAAGCCGCTGGCAAGCCAAGGGATGAAAAGAATGACGCTGCGCCAGACGCGACCACCATCGTTAAGGAACCGGACGATGTGGCTGGCGTCGTCAGCCTTCGCAAACTGGCGCGGGTCTGCTTCAAATACGATCCGAATTCGTTGATCCACGGAATCTTCCTGGAAAAAATCGCGGGTCGATTGCGTCACCCCCGGGCGCTATCCGCGTTCATTGAGGCCAGTGGTGTGGGCCGCGCGGACAGTGGCGGGGTGAAGTTTGATCGCGTTTTGCCCAAGCCATCCATTGCGAAAGTCGATGCCAAAGGTGGGTACGGCAACGTCCCCTTCCACCGCACTGAATTTACCGCCAAAAGCATTACCGCCTTCTTTTCGATCGATCTGGCTCAAATCCGTGGTTATGGCCTTAGTGACGACGCTGGGCATCTGCTTGTTGTTTTCTCGCTCTGGAAGGTGAGGCAGTTTCTCGACTCCACGATGCGGCTACGCTCGGCGTGCGAACTCGAGGTCGACGCTGCTAACGGCGGCATTATTGCGAAGCGGCCGTCCCACTTCAATTTCCCATCGGCACTGGATTTGAAGAAGGCGCTTGGTGAGTTAATTAAGACCTGCCGCCCCGAGTTTGCCGATCCGCTGATCACTGAACTCACATGGAATAGTCTCAAGGCCTAGGAGCATCTCGATGCCGATCAATATCAAATTCACCTTTCCAGCCGGGCGGTACCACGCCACCCCGTGGGGCCGACATGTGAACGAAGGCGTGGTGGAGTGGCCACCGTCGCCATGGCGTTTGCTCCGCGCACTTGTCGCCGTGTGGAAGAGGACATGCCCGCAGTTAGCGGATGCGCAGATCAAACGAGTGCTGGAACCGCTCGCTCAACCGCCTCGGTTTAGCTTGCCGCCACACACGGTTGCCCACACTCGGCATTACATGCCATTGGGAAAGAAGTCGCCAATTGAGATCAGTGGCGGCGGCACGACTTTGGTGTTCGACACCTTCGCGAGCATAAGCCGGGACGCGCCGCTCTATATCGGCTGGCCGGCGGCGGAGCTTTCCCGTGACGACCAAGAGATTTTGGGAATGCTGCTCGGCAACCTTTCTTCGCTCGGCCGTGCCGAGAGCTGGATTGACGCTGAACTCTCCGACCGCTCGGTCGAGCTCCCGATTGGACCGACCGCGCCAGATGATCCTAATCCGATCGCTGTGTTCTGTCCCGACCCCGGCACCGTTTTCAGCGATACTTACTATCCGATTCTTGATCCTGGGAAACTGGCGAGCGGGAAGGTGAACCCGACCCAGTTCTTATTTGACTGCCCCCGCTGGCACTTGTGTTTGGATACGGAAACCATTCATGCACAGCGGTGGCCGGAAGTGCCGGGAGCGAAGTGGGTCAGCTATACTCGCGCTAATGAAACGGTCGCGTCGGCCCCGACGCGTCCAGCAAGGTCGCATCCCGCCCCCATCATCGCCCGCTTTATGCTGGACGGACCTGTACTGCCGCTTGCGACGGATACTTTAGGCATCGGTGAGTTGTTTCGCCGCGCGATGATGCATCGATTCGAGCTCTGGTGCGAAAGAAACCCAGGTGAATCGGCATCTTTCCGGCGGTTAGAGGGAAATGGTTATGCGTCTCCGATTCTCTCCGGCAAAGACGGGCTCGGAAACGCGCTTCATGGTCACGGCCACGCACATTTCCTTCCCACTGCCGAAGGCGACGACCCACGTCGCATCACGCATGTGACGGTTTACGCTCCCAATTGCCTTGGAAAAGCAGAGCTAGTGCATTGTCACTCTTCAAAATTAGGGTAAAGCCCTAGCGATTTACCCTAAAATCATTGAGTGACAATGCACTAGGCGCGATTCGAGGACTCAATCGGCTCAAGTACCATGAGAATTCATTACGCGTTCAACTGGTGGGCCTCGGGCAGCCAAGTGATTTTACATCCCCAATGTTCAAAAAATCGCGGGTGTGGGAGTCAGTTACACCATTTGTCGCCCACCGTCATCTCAAACGGAGCGGCACAAAGCGGGACACGCCTTATCTCACGGGACCCAATCCGATGGTGTCCTTCGTCGAGCTGGCGTTGAAAGAGTTGCTTGCGCATGCCGGGAAGCCTACGCCAAGAATTACCTCGGTAACGCCTAAACCTTCATTGCCCCGTCCCAGGGATTTTCGCCGCGCCCGAACCCGAAAGAATGACGACGCGATGCGCCGACCGTTCGGCTGGCTCCGGCTCGTATTCTCCGAACCTATCGCGGGACCGTTTGCTTTAGGGTACGGGAGTCATTTTGGCCTTGGACAGTTTAGCGGCATGGATGGTGGAGAATGACGGACCCACCCCGACATTCCGCAACCTTTGCAACTGACAACCCACAACTGACAACGGACGTGGAGAATGACGGACCCATCCCGACTTTCCGCAACGGCCTCCCGCATGCAACCTCAACGAGCATGTTCGCAGGCGTTCGGGGTATGCGGATCTTGTCAGAATGGACACAATCGGCGTACGCTGGGACTTCGGGCGGATGTTCCCGCACCGCAAAAAGGAAGGATAGGATCACGATGAACTCACCGAAACTCATCCACTGGATCGGGATCATTCTACTCGCGGCGGGCCCTTTCACGCGCGCTGCGGACAACAGTCTGCCGCGCGGTACGCCTGAATCGCAGGGCGTTTCTTCAGCGGGGATCGAGGCGTTTGTTCAGGCGGCGGATCAGAACATTCATACGCTGCACAGCTTCATGCTGGTGCGGCATGGGCATGTGGTCGCCGAGGGATGGTGGAAGCCTAATGCGCCCGAGAAGCCGCATGTGATGTGGTCGCTGAGCAAGAGCTTCACGTCGACGGCGGTCGGGCTGGCGATCGCACAGGGGAAACTCTCGCTGGATGACAAGGTTTTGAAATTCTTCCCGGACGATGCGCCGGCGAATCCTTCGGACAATCTCAAGGCGATGCGCATTCGAGATTTGCTGAGCATGACCACGGGGCATCAGATCGAGCCGCCGCTTCGCAATGATCGCAATGAGGCGTGGACGAAGATGTTCCTCGCGCATCCGGTGCCGCACGAGCCGGGGACGCATTTTCTGTACGACACGCCGGGCGTGTACATGCTGTCGGCGATTGTGCAGAAGGTGACGGGGCAGACGGTGCGGGATTATCTGATGCCCCGGCTCTTTGAGCCGTTGGGGATCGAAAAGCCCAAGTGGGAGTCGAGCCCGCAGGGGATCAACGATGGCGGGTGGGGGCTGTACCTTCGCACCGAGGACGTGGCGAAGTTCGGGCAACTGTATTTGCAAAAGGGCAAGTGGAACGGCAAGCAGGTGATCCCCGAGGCGTGGGCCCAGGCCGCGACGCGCAAGGAAGTTCCCAACGGCACCGGCGCCAACAGCGACTGGCACCAAGGCTACGGCTTCCTGTTCTGGCGCTGCCGGCATGGGGCGTTTCGCGGCGACGGGGCCGCCGGGCAGTTTTGCGTGGTGATGCCCGAGCAGGATGCCGTCGTCGCGATCACCGCGAAGACCGGGGACATGCAGGCGGAGCTGAACGTGGTCTGGGACAAACTGCTCCCGGCGATGCAGGATAAGCCGCTGGCGGAGAACGCCGCGGAGCAGGAAAAGCTCAAGACGATACTGGCGGGGCTTGAGGTTCGCCCCGCGCCGGCGGCGGGGAAGGGGAAGTGAATACATGACGGGCCCGGCACTGGTTCGGCCCTCGCGCCTCCGATATCCTGTGGGCGATGAACCCCAAGCAGCGCGCGGCCCAGGCCGCGATGGAATTTGTCGATAGCGGGATGATCGTGGGCCTGGGCACCGGCTCAACCGCCGACTTCTTCCTGCAGGTCTTGGCGGCGGCGCTGCGGGAGGGGCGGCTGATGAACATTCGCGGGGTTCCCACGTCGCTGCAATCGCAACGCCGGGCGTCGCAGTTGGGCATTCCGCTGGCCACGCTGGCCCAGTGCCCCAACCCCGATGTCACCATCGACGGCGCCGACGAGGTGGGCCCACGCCTCGACCTGATCAAGGGCTTGGGCGGCGCGCTGCTGCGCGAGAAGATCGTCGCGCAAAATTCGCGGAAGCTGGTCATCATCGCCGACGCCGGCAAGGCGGTCGCCAGGCTTGGGAGCAAGTCGATGCTGCCCGTCGAGGTGGCCCAGTTCGGCCACGAAATCCACGAGCGATTCTTCCAATCCCTGTCGGCGCTCCCCGTCCTCCGCAAAGCCGCCGACGGCATCCCCTTTGTCACCGACAATGGCAATTACATCTACGACTGCCGGTTCGAGGGTGGCATCGAAGACCCCGCCCAGCTTGAGCAGCAATTTCGTGCCCGGGCCGGGGTGATCGAAACCGGCTTGTTTCTGGGCATGGCCAAAGTCGCGTTGATCGCCGGGGAGGATGGTGTTGAACGGCGGCTTGGCTGATGGGACGGTTTTCCAATGAGCAAACTGCACGTCCCGAAGCAGATTCGGGAACCACAACGTCAGCGATCCTGCCGGCAGCCCCGCCGACTCAAGCCGCCGGGAGATCGGCGACAAGTCGAACATCGTTTCGATCACATCGAACGCCACGGCACGCGGGCGGTGTCTGAAGATTATGGATCATCTTTGACGTGCCATACCGCACTTTCTACGATCCGATCCGCATGACAGATCGTTTTCGCGCATGGGCGGTTGGAGTATTGCTCTGCGGGGGGCTGGCGTTATGCCTGCTGCTTTATCCGGGTTCGCGCACATGGAACCCGCGCCTGTGGGACCGGGGGCAATACATCATTGAAAATGACCGGTCGGCGGAGCTGATTCTTGTCGCCGTTGTTTTGAACCTGGCGCTGATTCCTGTAACCCGCAACCTGCTTGCCGCGAAGCTCGATCGCCTGCGCGCGCCCTCGCTGCGGACCCGGCGTTGGACGGCGGCGGGGGTGCTGGTCTTGTCCGGGCCGCTGCTTTACGGGCTGGGGGCGGTGCGCGGGCGGCTCATGCTGCCGATGTGGCACGATGAAAACATGTACCGCATGCAGACGACGTTTCTCGCGCATGGCAAACTCTGCATGCCCGGCCTGCCACTGCCGGATTTCTTTGAAAGCCCTTACATTTTTGTGCGGGGGGTGTATACGCCGGTTTATTTCCCCGGCACCGCGCTGATGCATGTGCCGGCAGTATGGCTGCATCTACCGTACTGGCTGACGCCGCTGCTGATCGCTGCCGTCAGCCTCATGCTGTTGTATCTGATTGTTGCTGAACTGGTGGATGGACTGTGGGCGCTGATCGCGGTTGCCCTCATGATCTCGCTGGCGACGTTTCGCTGGCAGGCGTTGATCGAAATGTCGCATATTGCCGGGATGATGTGGGGGCTGACGGCAATGTGGGCCTGGCTGGCGTGGCGACGACGGGCGGGCATCGGCG
>Ga0209483_1003252_pt1 | contig 10766 bp, 8 predicted proteins | sample NGEPerA_FD_184508 | JGI IMG/M metagenome (GOLD analysis project Ga0209483, IMG submission 184508) | Arctic peat soil microbial communities from the Barrow Environmental Observatory site, Barrow, Alaska, USA - NGEE PermafrostL2-A... | ecosystem: Environmental > Terrestrial > Soil > Wetlands > Peat...
TGATTGAATAGCCCCTCGCCCGCCCCGCCCCGCCTGTACCTGGTGACCGATCGCCACGCGACCGGCGGGCGGCCGCTGGCGGCGGTGATCGAGGCGGCCCTGCGCGGGATCGCGGGCAGCGGCCTCGCACCCGAGGAAGTCGCCGTTCAGCTCCGCGACAAGGATCTCTCGGGCCGGGCGCTCACCGAGCTGGCGCGCGCGCTGCGCGACAAGACGGCCGCGGCCGGCGTCCGCCTGTTCGTCAACGATCGGATCGACGTGGCGCTCTCGGTCGGGGCCGACGGCGTCCACTTGGGGGGCGCCTCCCTGTCGCCCGCCGATGCGCAGGCCATCGCCCCGGCGCTGGCGATCGCGATCTCGGCACACCAGATCGACGATCTGCGCGCGGCGGTCGGGCAGGCCGCCTTCGCCGTCTTCGGCCCGATCTACGACACGCCTTCCAAGCGCCGCTACGGACCGCCCGTCGGCCTGGCGGCCCTCGAAGCGGCCGCGGGTGTCGGGCTGCCGCTCATCGCGATCGGCGGGATCGATCCCGGACACACCGGCGACGTGCGTCGGTCCGGTGCCTACGGGTTGGCCTGCATCCGCGCCGTGATGGCGGCCGGCGATCCGGCCTCCGCTCTACGGGCCTTTGGCCGCGCGATCACGACCGCCGATCGATCTTGACACTATTTGTAACCCCCGTACTCTCGTCCCCCAATTTCCACGGAACGCCGTGAAAATTGGAAGACAGCATCGATCAACGTTCGTAGGAGGGCAGCAGATGGCAACCGGCAAGGTGAAGTGGTTCAACGACGCGAAGGGGTTCGGATTCATCGCACGCGAGGATGGACCGGATGTATTCGTCCATCACACGGCGATCGTGTCGGAGGGCTTCCGCTCGTTGAGCGAGGGGCAGGAGGTCGAGTTCGACATCACGGAGGGTCCGAAGGGGCTGCAGGCTGCGAACGTTCGCAAGTCAGCGTAAGCGCAACTCGTTTCATCCGTAAAACGGTCGGCCTACGGGCTGGCCGTTTTTTTTTGTTCCACGATGAGCGTGACTTCTTCGGTGGCGGGACGGCCGCGGTTGGTGGGGCGGACGCGCCAGCCTGGGCGGGCCGCCAGGATTGCGGCGGCGGAACGGACGATCTCGGCGGTGAGGGGCCCGACCTCGGACCACCAGCCATGGCCGTCGTCGTCCCCGTCGTAATCGGCGGGAAAGGCGCAACGGAACTCGAGCCGAAGAGTAAATTCACGCTCTTCGACGAATGTATCGTCGGACATGGACGGTAATTAGCATGCCCCGGCGGCGGTAACCGGCCTTGACCACCCACACCGGAGACGGGCAAGCTTTTCATCCACTTGGCGATGGCAGAGCCCCCCACCGAAGCGCGGCGCAAGTTTCTGGCCACGCTCACTGCGGCGCTCGGCGGAGTCGTCGGCGCCCTGGCGATCGTCCCCGGCCTCGGCTTCCTGGCCGGACCGCTCAAGCGGGCGACCACGCGGGGCGCCGACCAGCCGTTGCGGGTCGCCGCCGAGCACGACGTCAAACCCGGCAAGCCGATGCGCGTGACCGCCGTAGGCCGGCGCGACGACGCCTGGCTGCGCCTCGACCGCGTGACGCTGGGCTCGTGCTGGCTGGTGCGCGCCACCGACAGCGCGCCCGTCCGCGCCTTTTCGACGGTCTGTCCCCACCTGGGCTGCGGCGTCGACTTCAACGACAAGACCGGCAAGTTCGACTGCCCCTGTCACGCCTCTTCCTTCGATCTCGATGGCCGCTGCCTGAGCGGCCCCTCGCCGCGCGGCCTCGACGAGCTGGAGGTCCACGCCGACGGGAACGACCTGTTGGTGCGTTACCAACGCTTCCGCAACGGCACCCCGAAGAAAGAGCCGATTGGATGAGCGTCAGCCCGGCTTCGCCCGCCCCGCCCTCCGAACCGCGCGCCGCCGGCCACCGCGCCTGGCTCTCTGAGCGACTCGGCCTAGACGGGATCGAGTCCGCGATCCTGGGCGGGCAGATTCCCGGCGGCGCCAGCCTCTGGCGCGCGCTCGGCTCGGTCGCGGCCGGCCTGTTCGTCTTCGAGGCGGTGACCGGGATCTTCCTGGCGCTCTTTTACGCGCCCTCCGTCACCAGCGCCTGGGCCTCCGTCGCCTACATTCAGGATCAGCTTCCGTTCGGGTGGTTCGTGCGGGGTCTGCACAGCTTCGGCTCGTCGGCGTTGATCGTCGTCGCCGGGTTGCACTTGTTACAGGTTTTGATCTTCGGCGCCTACCGACGTCCGCGCGAGCTGAATTGGATGCTCGGGCTGGCGCTGTTCGGGCTGACCGCGCTCTTCGCGCTCTCCGGGTATTTGCTGCCCTGGGACCAGAAGGGATATTGGGCCAAGCTGGTCGAGGCGACCATCGCGGGCAGCGCGCCGATCGTGGGAGGCGCGGTTCAGCAGATCATCCAAGGCGGCTCGGCCTTCGGCAACCTGACGCTCGCGCATGCCTACGCCGTTCACGCGATGGCGCTGCCGGCGGCCTACCTGGTACTGGTGGTGCTGCACGTCTATCTTTATCGGAAGCACGGCCCGACGCCGAAGTGGTCGCTGTCGCCGGAGCAGATCGCCGCCCGGACCGTGCCGGCCTGGCCGTACCAGGCGGTGCGCAACGCGGCCCTCGGCGCGGTGACGCTGCTCATCGTGACCGTCGCCGTCGTGATCCACCACGGGGCGCCGCTGGAATCGCCGGCCGATCCGACCTCCAGCTACGTGGCGCGGCCATTGTGGTACGCGTTGCCGCTCTTTCAACTGCGCATGTACTTCGAGGGGCCGCTCGAGATCGTCGCCACCATGATCATCCCCGGCATCCTGACCACGCTGTTGTTGGCGCTGCCGTTTCTGGATCAGGCGCGGACCAACCGGCCGAGCGATCGGCCGCGGATCATGGTCGCGACCGCGCTCGGTCTGGTGGCGCTGGGGGTGCTGTCGGGTATCTCGCTGGCCAAGGACGCGCACGACGCCGGCTTTGCCAAGGCCCGCGCCGAGGAGAAGGCCCGCGGCAGCAGCGCCCGCACACTGGCGCTCATGGGCGTCCCCGCCGAGGGCGGGCTGGCGGTGTTCCAGAACGATCCGCTCAACCACGCCCGCGCGATCTGGGACGAGCGCTGCGCCGGCTGCCACGGACTTTCCGGAACCGGCGGCGACAAGGGCCCGGACTTCAAGGGCTACGACTCGCGGGCCTGGATCCGAGGCTTTCTGGAAAATCCCGACGGGCCGCTCTACATGGGCCCGGCCAAGCTGGACAAAGGGATGAAGCCGGTCGAGGGGACCCCCGACGAGATCGACGCGCTGGTGGAGCTGGTTTACGCGCAGACCGGCGCGGCCGATGCCGACGCCGCGCGCGCCGCGCGTGGGCACGAGCTGGTCCCGCAGAAGGACTGCGACAGCTGCCACGAGATCGATGCCGAGGGGGAAAACACCGGTCCCAACCTCAAGGGCCGCGGGACTTTGGCCTGGGTCACCGAGGTCATCCAGGACGCCGGCCATGGGCGCCTCTTCGGCGAGAAGAACGAGATGCCGAAGTTCGAGGTCAAACTGACCCCCGCCGAGATCGACGATCTGGCCCGCTTCGTGATCGCGCAGAAGACCGCGCTTTAACCACGACGCCGGCCACCGCCGGCCGGAGGAATGGCGCGGCTCGGGTTGTGTGCGCCCGGCAATTCGTGGTTTCTTGCGGGCGCTCCATGCACACCTTCCGCTCGACACTTTGCGTCCTGGCGCTCCTGGCGGTTCCGGCAATGGCCGCCGCCCCGCCCGCATCGGTCCCTTACACCTGGAAGAGCGTCCAGATCGTCGGCGGCGGTTTCGTGGACGGGATCGTGTTTCATCCCACCGCCAAGGACGTCGTCTACGTCCGCACGGACATCGGCGGCGCCTACCGCCGAGATCCGCGGACCCATCGCTGGATCCCGCTGCTGGATTGGGTTCCGTACGCGGACCTCAATCTGATGGGCGTCGAGAGCATCGCCGTGGATCCCTCCAATCCCAGCAAGGTCTACCTGGCCTGCGGCACCTATACCGCTCCCGAGGTTCCGGACGGAGCCATCCTGCGTTCGTCGGATCAGGGCCAGACATTCCAGCGCACCAACGTACCGATCAAATTCGGTGGCAACGAAGCCGGTCGCGGCAACGGCGAACGCCTGGCGGTGGACCCCAACGATGGCCGCATCCTTTTTCTGGGCACGCGCAAGAGCGGTCTGTGGAACAGCGCGGACGGCGCCGTGACCTGGACCAAGGTGGCCACCTTCCCCAGCGACGTGCTGAAGCTCTCCGCCGAGGAGGCCAAGCTGCCGGCTTGGAGCGCTGCCGGTCGCAGCAGCATCGTCTTCGTGGTCTTCGATCCGACCAGCGGCGGCGCCGGTAAGGCCAGCCGGACCCTGTTCGCGGGCGTATCGGTCATGGGCAAACCGGGGCTCTTCCGCAGCGACGACGCGGGTGTCACCTGGAAGATCGTTCCCGGACAGCCGACCAAGTACCGCCCCAACCACGCGATCTTGGCCTCCGATGGAAACCTCTTTGTCAGTTACGGGACCGATCCCGGTCCGATGCCGATGGTGGACGGCGCGGTCTGGAAACTGAACACGCGCAGCGGCGTTTGGACCGACATCACGCCGGACAAGCCGGACGCGCAACGCCAGTTCGGATACGGGGCCGTCTCGGTCGACGCGCACAACTCGAAGGTCTTGATCGCCAGCTCGTTCCATCGACCCGAGGGCGAAGAGGTCTTTCGCAGCCTCGACGGTGGCGCGACCTGGAAACCGGTCTTTCACCGGTGGGAACCCTCGGAGGGTTCCCACCCCCTCCCGCGACAGACTCCGTTGGGCGAAGCCCAACTCCGTCCGCGCGGGGGTGGCGGCGGCGTCCTCGACTACGCGCTCGCGCCTTACGTCAAAGACACCGACATCCATTGGCTGTTCGACATCGAGATCGATCCATCGAATTCCGATCACGCGATGTTCACCACCGGCTATGGCGGCTGGGAAACGTACGACCTAACCAACCTCGACAAGAACCTCCCCACCCATTGGTCCGTCATGAGCCCGGGCATCGAAGAGACCGTGGCGCTGGCACTCTACAGCCCCACCAACAAACGCGACCGACTTCATCGGGCGGAGCCCGACTCCGTCCACGCGCCCAGCGCGCCGTTGGTCACCGCCATCGGCGACTACTCGGGCTTCGTGCATTGGGAACTCGGTAGGCCCGCGCCGGACGGCAATCCCAAGCCGCCGTTTCTGGGCAACACCAAAGACGTGAGCGGCGCCGAGCTCAACCCGAACGTGATCGTCCGCGTCGGCCACGCGCGTAAGGATGGCGCGAATCTTGGCTACTCGCTCGACGGCGGGAAGACCTGGCACGAGCCGGCGTCGGTCCCCGATCCCAATGCCAATGAAGGCGACATCGCCGTCTCCTCCGACGGCGCTCGGTGGGTCTGGACGCCGCACGGGGATCTCCCGTACGTCACGTCGGACAAAGGCGCCAGTTGGACCGCCTGCGCCGGGTTGCCCAAAGACACCCGCGTGGTGGCCGATCGTGTGAACCCCCAGCGCTTCTATGCCATGGCGCTCTTCGACGGGAAGCTGTTCGAAAGCCTCGACGGCGCGACCCACTTCACGGAGCGGCCGCTGATCTTGCCGGGCGGGCTGCCCAAGCGCGGCGGTGGCGGCAAGGACAACCGCACCGATCGCGGGGATGACCGCGGCGGTCAGGATCGGATCTACGCCACCCCGGGCCGGCAAGGAGATCTCTGGTTGGCGGCCTACGACGGCCTCTACCATGCGCCGGCCAAGGCGGACTTCGTTCGCGTTCCCGCCGTCGAGCAGATCCACGCTTTTGGCTTCGGCAAAGCCGCGCCCCACGCCAAGCTCCCAGCGCTTTATCTGGTCGGCACCGTGCAAGGGCAACGGGGCTTCTTCCGCTCGACCGACGGCGGCGCCACCTGGCTGCGCATCAACGACGATCAACACCAATGGGGCTTGGTCCTGCAGATCACCGGCGACCCGAAGAAGTTCGGTCGGGTCTACGTCGGCACCCACGGCCGCGGCACCTTCTACGGCGATCCGAAAGCAAATCAGCCGCGATGATGCCGCGCATATCCATTCCGGTGGGTCGCCGCCCGCCGGCCCGCATGGTCGCCGCTGCCCTTGCGGCCACGTCGCTCCTGCTGCTCGCGACCCGGGCGGCGGTCTCGCGGGCCGAGCTCCACGCCGCCACCATCTCGAACGCGCCGCGCATCACCAGCTATCGCAACCCGGTGCTGCCCGGCGTTCATCCCGACCCCAGCGTGGTGCGGGTGGGCGACTGGTTCTATCTGGTGAACAGCTCGTTCGAGATGTTCCCGGGCGTGCCGATCCACCGCAGCCGCGACCTCGTGCACTGGGAAGCGCTCGGGTACGTGCTCACGCGTGACTCGCAGCTGCCGCTGGCGGGCGCCGGGCCATCGGGCGGGATCTTCGCGCCCACCATCCGCTACCACGCCGGCACCTTTTACATGATCACGACCAACGTCTCGCACCGCGGGACCTTCTTCGTGACGGCCAAGGATCCGGCCGGTCCGTGGTCGGAGCCAATCTGGGTCGGCGCGTCGGGCGGCATCGACCCCAGCCTGTTCTTCGACGACGACGGCAAGGTGTACCTGACCTCGACCGGCAGCATGCCGGGGATCTATCAAGCGCAGATCGACGTCGCGTCCGGCAAGCTGCTCACACAGCCGCGCATCGTCTGGAAGGGCACCGGCGGCCGCTACCCGGAGGGACCGCACCTCTACAAGATCGCCGGGCGCTACTACCTGATGATCTCCGAGGGGGGCACCGAGTACGGCCACATGGTGACCATCGCGCGCGCCAGCTCGCCCTGGGGGCCATTCGAGCCCTGCCCGCGCAACCCGATCCTCACCCACCGCGACACGCCGATGAGCCAGCCGATCCAGGGGACGGGGCACGCCGACCTGGTCGAGGACGTCGAAGGAAACTGGTGGATGGTGTTCCTGGGCTTCCGCCCGGAGGGTGGCTATTACTGGCACAACCTCGGGCGAGAAACCTTCCTGGCGCCGGTGCGGTGGGACGCGCAGGGCTGGCCGGTGGTCAACGAAGGCAAGCCGATCGCGCTCGACATGCACGTGCGCGGGTTGCCGGCCACCGCCACGCCGACCCCACCGGTGCGCGAGAACTTCGACGCGTGGACTCTGCCGGGCTCTGCCCGGCAGAGTCCATCGCGGGAGGGTTTGGGAACCCTCCCAGGGGTCCCATCTGAGTTGTCTCCGCTCGGCCCGGTGTGGAACTTCCTGCGCAATCCGGTGCGCGCGAGCTTCTCGACGACCGAGCGGCGCGGTTGGCTGACGTTGCACGGGACCGCCGTGCCGCTCGACCAGGAGAAGGGCATCTCGCCCACGTTCGTCGGCCGTCGGCAGGAACATCTGGCGGTGCGCATGGCGACGCGCCTCGATTTCGCGCCGGGCCGCGAAGGCGAAGAAGCCGGCCTGGTCCTCTATCGGGCGCCGCGACAGCACTATGAGCTGGGCGTGCGCCGCAACGGCGGCGTCCGCGAGATGTTCGTGCGACAGACGGTCGGTGCGTACCTGTCCACCGTGACCGCGACAGTACCGGCGCCGGGGACGGACCCCTTGCTCCTGCAGATCGACGCCGAAGCCGACCGTTACACGTTCTCGTGGGGCCCCTCCCCCGAGCACCTCCAGCCAATCGGAGCGGCCGAGACGCGCCTTTTGTCGACGGAGGTCGCGGGTGGCTTCATCGGGACCTACGTGGGCCTGTATGCGCTCGCGCCGGGCGGCGACCCGAACCCCGTGCCGGCGGCGTTCGATTGGTTCGACTACCAGCCCGCCCAACCTTAGATCGGACGATCTTCTCGGCAGCACCAACGGAGGCCCGAAGCAAACGTGAAGCTGAAACCCAACGACAGCGCCAATCTCGTCCGGCCACGGCTGGCGGTCCTTCTGTTTGCCGCCGTACCGCTGGCCTGCCTCCTGCCGCCGCCCTTGAATTCATCGGGCGCAAGCGGAGGCACCAAGGCGGCGCCGCCGGCCGTGGAGAAGATGACCGACCTCGAGGCCTGGGCGGCCGTCCCGCTCATGACTCCCGGCACCAACATCGGCAACACGCTGGACAACACCACCACCTGGGAGACCGGCTGGGGGAATCCCCCCATCACCAAGGAATTCGTCGAGAGCCTGGCGCATCTCGGGTTCAAGACCGTTCGCCTGCCGGTCGCCTGGGATACCTTCGCCGTGGACGGTCGCATTCAGCCCGACAAGCTCAGTCGCGTGAGCGAAGTCGTGGACTGGATCACCGGCGCCGGCATGTTCTGCGTGCTCAACATCCACTGGGATGGCGGCTGGATAGACTCCGACAAGAAGGAAAGCTTTCCGAAGACGTATGCCACCTTCAGCGCCGAAGCGGAGAAGAAGTACCGGTCATACTGGGAACAGATCTCGACCTTCTTCGCGGGCAAGAACGAGAAGCTCATCTTCGAAGCGCTCAACGAAGAGACGAACTTCAGCCGCGAAGGCTCGGAGCAGAAGGCCTACGCCACGCTCACGCGCGTGAACCAACTGTTCATCGACACCATACGCAAGAGCGGCGGCAACAACGCCAAACGCTTGCTCGTGATCGTGGGCTACAGCACCGACATCAAGAAGACCTGCGAGAGCGGGTACACCCTTCCGACGGACACCCTCCCCGGCAAGCTCTTCATCTCGGTGCACTACTACACCCCGTACCAGTTCTGTGGCCTCAACGAGGACGCCACCTGGGGCAAGATGATGCCCACCTGGGGTACGCCCGACGACATCAAGCAACTCGAGCAGCTCTTCGATCTGATGCAGGGGTTCTGCACCCGCCACGACATTCCGGCCTTCATCGGCGAGTTCGGCGTGACCACCACCAAAGAGTCGGCCTCGCGCGTGCGCTGGATGTCCGCCGTGCTCGAGGCGTCGGTTTCCAGAAGGATGGTGCCGGTGCTGTGGGACACCGGGACCGACGTCTCCCGCCGCGACCCCTATTCCGCCAGCCCCGATCTGCTGCAAGCGCTCGAGAGTCTCGCGCCAGGGAATCACACCGAGCCCGGAAAGTAGCCGCAGCGCCTGGCGCGACGCGCTGGTATCGCTCCCAACTCCGAGCGTGGTGGTATCGAAGTGCAGCCGCGCGTAGCTGTAGTATAGCGGTGCCGTGAAGCTCAACTTATTGGGTCCGTCGCTGGCTGGCTCGGTCGTGGGCGCGTGCGTCGCGTTCGTCTGTGGGGCTTCCGCGGCCCACGCCGCGGTCACGCCCAACCCGCTCTTTGGCGACCACGCGGTGCTGCAAGAGGGCACCCAGGTGCCTGTCTGGGGCACGGCCGATCCAGGCGAAGGCATCCTGGTTGAGATCGCGGGCCAGAAGGTCTCCGGGACGGCCGACGCCACCGGCAAATGGATCGTGCGGCTGGCGCCGATGAAAGCCGGCGGCCCCTTCACGCTGACCATCGCGGGCGAGAAGAAAGAAATGCCGATCGTCCTGCACGACATCCTCGTCGGCGAGGTCTGGATTGCGGGCGGCCAGTCGAACATGGAGCGGCAGCTCGGCCCGCGCGTCGGGCAGCAGCCCATCACCGACTGGGAAAAGGAGGTGGCCGCGGGCGACCACCCGCAGATTCGCCAATTCGGCGTGGCGCAGGAGAAATCACTCACGCCGCTGGCGACCGTCAAAGGCCAGTGGCAAGTCGCCACGCCCGAGACGGTCAAGGACTTCACGGCGGTCGGCTATTTCTTTGCGCGCGACTTGCAACTGGCGCGGCACGTGCCCGTCGGTCTGATTCACGCTTCGTGGGGTGGTACCCCCGCCGAGGCGTGGACCAGTGACGCCGGGCTCCGTCCGTTGCCGGACTTCGCCGACACGTCGGACCAGCTCGAGGCGCTGATCGCCGATCCGGTGACCGCGCAACGGCGCTACGAAGCGAAGCTCGAGACCTGGTTCCGCGCCAATGATACCGGCTCGGCCGAGGGCGGATCGTGGAGGGCGCCCGACCTGGATGACGGCGCCTGGAAGACGATGTCTTTGCCGACACTCTGGGAGGATGCCGGCGAGCCCGGCCTGAACGGCGTGGTCTGGTTCCGCAAGACGTTCGAGCTTCCGCCCGGCGCGGCGACCGCTGCGGCGGAGTTGCAACTGGGGATGGTCGACGACGACGACACCACCTGGATCAACGGCGTCAAGGTGGGCGCGACCTTCGGGTACAACCTGATGCGGAGATATTCGATTGCCCCCGGCGTGCTCAAACCGGGCCGCAACGTCATCGCCGTGCGCGTGCTCGACACGGGCGGCGGCGGGGGCATCTGGGGCGATCAGAAGCTGCAGCTGGTCTTCAAAAGCCCAACCAGCTCGGTCACCGCACCGCCGCCCGTCGATCTCTCGGGCATGTGGCGGTATCGGATCGGGATGAGGTTGGAAGACGCGCCGCCGCCGCCGATGGGTGTCACCGGTGATGTCGGCACGCCCACCGTCCTTTACAACGGCATGATCGCGCCGCTCGTGCCGTACGCCATTGCCGGCGTGATCTGGTATCAGGGCGAGGCCAACGCGAACCGCGCCCTGCAATACCGTTCGCTGTTCCCGGCCCTGATTGCCGACTGGCGGCGGGCCTGGGGCCAGGACTTCCCGTTCCTGTTCGTGCAGATCGCGCCCAACCACGACATGACGCCCGAGCTGCGCGAGGCCCAGCTTCTGACCTGGCAGCACACCCCGAAGACGGCGATGG
>Ga0209483_1003253_pt1 | contig 10761 bp, 10 predicted proteins | sample NGEPerA_FD_184508 | JGI IMG/M metagenome (GOLD analysis project Ga0209483, IMG submission 184508) | Arctic peat soil microbial communities from the Barrow Environmental Observatory site, Barrow, Alaska, USA - NGEE PermafrostL2-A... | ecosystem: Environmental > Terrestrial > Soil > Wetlands >...
GCGACAGGCCGCTCCTAATGACAGCCCTTACCACCCGCTCACGAAGGTCGTCCGAATAAGGTCGTCCCATCCATGCTGGCCTCCTTCCCAGCCGGCATGTTGAATCAGAAGTCTTCTGATTTGGGAATCCTCAATCGATTCAAATTAGACCCATCCCGCTCTAGCCGATCTGCGTCAATACGATCAGCACCAGGGTCACGGTGATCGCCCCGCCGATACGGGTTGCGATTTGCGCGAACGGCATCAGCTGCATTCGATTGGCCGCCGTGAGGATGGCGACGTCACCGGTGCCGCCCTGGCCGCTGTGGCAGGCGGTAACGATCGCGGTGTCGATTGGATACATTTTCAGCCAGCCGCCGACAAAGAATCCCGTCGCTATGATTGTCACCACCGTCGAGACGATCGTGATCAAATAGGGCAGCGTGAAAGCCGCGACCAGCTTGTCCCACGGCGTCAGCGAAACGCCGATGGCGAACAGCAGCGGGTAGGTGACGGCGGTCGAGAAGAATTTGTAGACATGGAACGCCCCGACCTGCAGCGATGGCGATACCGCCCGTGCCAGCTTCAGGCATACCGCGATCACGAGCATCGCCACTGGCGCGGGAAAACTCAGTAGCCGCTGCGCAAGCGCGCCGATAAGATAGAGTGTCACCGCGGTAACCACCGCCGCCGCAACCGTCGTGACATCGACATGGTCGTCGCTGCTCTCTTCCTCGAATTCGAGTTCGTCGTGCTCGCCGGGTTGCAGGCGTCCCTCGCCGGTGAGGTGGGGATATTTCTTGCCGACAAAGTTGAGCGTGCCCGCCAGCAGAATGGCCGTCAGGCTGCCGAGCATCACCGGCGGCAATACCTGTGCGAACAGGTCGCCTTGCGCTTGGTGAAGGATCTGCGAATAGCCGATCGAGAGCGGGATCGCTCCTTCGCCGACGCCCCCTGCCATGATTGGCACCACGACGAAGAAGAACGTGTGGTAGGCGCCAAGGCCCAGCAGAACGCCGACCAGGGTCCCGACGACACCGCCCGCGACCGAACCCAGCGCCAGCGGAACGAATATCTTGAGAAAGCCCTTGATCAGGACGCCGCGATCCATGCCGAGGATGCTGCCGACGATGATGCAGGAGATGAACAAATAAAGGAAATTCGAGTCCTTGGTGAAATTCTTCACCGAATCCAGGATCGAATCCGGCAGCAAGTGATGGAACGCAAGGAATGACGGAATGAAGGTCGCAAAGATCGCCGCGGCGCCGATGTTGCGGATGATCGGAATTCGCTTGCCCAGTTCGGCGCAAGCAAAGCCGCCCATCGAGAGCAGAACGATGGCCATCAGGATGTCGGATGGCACTTTTCCGGTGAGGGCGAAGCCTGCGATGACCGCGAGCAAGACCACGAAAATGGGCAGCGGAACGATGCCGATCTTGTAGTCGACGATCGACCACCAGCCCTTGGGCCAGAAGCCTTCGGTGGTCCCGTTTTGCACGCCGGGCGCTGCGCTCTTGGCGTCCTGCAATTCAGTCCCCCCATTGTTAATTTTGCGGCGTCACTGGCGCGCATTGGTAACCTGCCATGACCGCGATGCGCGACCAACCGGAAAACGCACGCGTGCATGGCGTGGCGGCGGATTTCTCAGGGCTTGCTTTGCAGCGAGGCCTTCAGCCATTGCCGGAACGCGGCGAGCTTGGGCGTGTCCGTCCGGCTCTCCGGCGAGACCAGGTAGAATCCGGCGTCCGCCGGCAGCGCAATCTTGAAGGGGACCACCAGCCGTCCCTTGGCGATGTCGTCGGCGACATAGGAGGTTCGGCCCAGGGCAACGCCCTGGCCGTCGATTGCCGCCTGCAAGGTCAGGAAGATCAGGTCGAAGCTCAGCCCCGGATTTTTCGAGATATTCGCCGGCAAGCCCGCGGCCGTCAGCCACAATCGCCAGTCATCGTCATAGCCCCCGCTGGTGTGTAGCAGAGTGTGTTCGGCGAGATCCTGCGGGCTGCGTAGTGGTCTGCCGCCCGCGAGCAACGCCGGGCTGCAGACCGGAAACAATTCGTCGGCCATCAGCCAGTCGGCGCGGACGCCGGCCCAGTGGCCGCGGCCGTAACGGATCGCGGCATCGACGCCGCCGGTTCTGAAATCGACCAGGCCGGTCGAGGTGGTGATACGGACATCGATGCCGGGATGGGTTTCCTGGAAGGCGGAAAGCCTCGGCAGCAGCCATTTGGCCGCCAGCGAGGCCAAGGTCGAGACCGTCAACACATGGTCGCCGTCCTTTCGCAGCAGCTGGTCGGTGGCGAGCCGCAAATCGTTGAAGGCGGCGCGGATGCCCGGCAGGTAATTCCTGGCCTCCGGCGTCAGCGCCAGCGCCCGGTTTTGCCGGATGAAGAGGCGAATTCCGAGCTCGTCCTCGAGCCGGCGGATCTGATGGCTGATCGCGGTCTGCGTGACGTTCAGCTCGTCGGCTGCAACCGTGAAGCTCAAATGCCGGGCGGCGGCCTCGAATGCCCGCAAACCGTTAAGCGAGGGCAATCTGCCGGTCATTTCGGCAATCCCCCTATCCATGAGATTTTATCATGTGAAGCGAAACGACATGTCGTTTGTGGAAAGCCCGGATAGCGCCGATATTGGCCCTGTTAGCTTAGCTTCAGGAGGACAACATGTCCATCTATTCACTTCAATCAATGACAAATCATCATGACAGCGGGGCTTTGGCCCTGCTCAGCGACACTTTCCACATCTGGCGCGAACGCCGCCGCCAGCGCCGCGAGTTGGCGCGATGGACCGATCGCGACCTGCACGACGTCGGCCTGTCCTGGAGCGACGTGGTTCGCGAAACCGAGAAGCCGTTTTGGCAGGCTTGAACAGCAGCCAGGCCGGCGCCGCCTCTCAGGAGGGGTGCCGGCCGAGTTTTTCGGAAACGACGGAAACAGGCCATGACTATTTTTCGCCTCGACAATCTCCGGCAACATTCCGACGTCCTGCGGCTGCGCAGCGGCAAGCCGCTGACGGTGCGTTTTGTCGAGCCGCGCGATGCCGAGGCGCTGCAGGCCTATTTCCGCGCGCTGACGACCCGCTCCCGTTACAACCGCTTCTTCGGTGCTATGAGTGAGTTGCCGCGAAACGTGCTCGCGCACTTCACCCATGCCGGCGAAGACGACCGCTTCAGCGTGATCGCGACCATGGATATCGACGGTTTTGAGGTCATCGTCGGCGAAGCGCGCTACGCGTACGACGGCGACCGTTTTGAATTCGGCCTGTCGGTCGATGACCGCTGGCAGGGTCAGGGCATCGGCTCGGCCTTGCTCGGCAATCTGCAATGCCGCGCCGCCGCGTTCGGCGCCCGACGGATATTCGGCGATACCCTGCGCTCCAACGAGGCCATGATGGGGCTAGCGCGAAAATCCGGTTTTGCGTTCACCCACAATCCGGACGACTGGAAGTTGGTGCGGTTCGAGAAGCTTATCGAGATTGCGCCGCAGGAGATTCCCTGCGCGAGCTGGCGGCTTGCGGCGGAGCAGATCGCGCTTCAACCGGCGGTTTGACCTTCCGAAGCAGCGTGTTGCCGCATCTCGAAGGATGATGTGCCTGCCGGGCCTACATGGTTCGAGACGGCGCAAGGGCGCCTCCTCACCATGAGGATTGCGGGACCTCATCCTGAGGAGCATCGCGGAGCGATGCGTCTCGAGGATGATGCCGCAAGGCCGAACGGCTCTACTTCCCCGCAAACGCCGCCTTCCGCTTCTCGATGAACGCCTGTACGGCCTCGCGATGATCGGCGGTCATGGTGGTGCGGATCAACCGCTCGGCCTCATGGTCGCGGGCGGTGGCAAAGTCGAACAACAGCGCCTCGTCGAGATTGTCCTTCATGTAGCGCAGCGCAATGGTCGGGCCTTCCGCCATCGATTTCGCCAGCGCAAAGGCTTCATCCCCGAGCTTGGCATCCGGCACCACGCGGTTGACGAGACCGATGACCTCGCATCTCGCCGCGTCGACCTTGTCGGCGGTGAACATCAATTCGCGCGCCCGCGCTGTTCCTACCAGCCGCGTCAACAGCCAGGCGATGCCGTAGTCGCCGCTGAGGCCGACGCGCAGATAGCCGGTGGAAATGAAGGCCGATTGTGCCGCGATACGGATGTCGCAGGCCATGGCGATCGCGAGCCCCGCGCCGACCGCGGGACCGGGAAGGGCGGCAATCGTCGGCTTGCGCACCGAGATCAGCGCGCCGGTGAGCAGACGCTGGCGCTCCTGCAGGTCGGCGACCTTCTCGTCATAGGACATTGCGAGCTTTTTCTGGTCGCGATGGGCGCCCATGCCCTTGACGTTGCCGCCGGCGCAAAATGCGGTGCCTGCACCGGTGATCAGGAGCGCGCCGACCTCCGGATTCTCGCCGCAGGTCTTGATCATGGTGCGCAGCGCCGGCGTCAGATTGTCCGACAGCGCGTTGCGGACCTCGGGGCGGTTCAGCGTGATGACCGCGACGCGGTCGCGGATCGCGCAGAGCAGTTCGGTCGTTCCGGTGTCGATGGTGATTTCAGTCGTCATGTTTCCCCTCATTCCTACCCCACCCGTCATTGCGAGGAGCGTAGCGACGAAGCAATCCATATTCTTGCTTGGTACAAAGATGGATTGCTTCGCTTCGCTCGCAATGACGGCTTATTGGTCTGGCGCTCGTTCTCTAAAACTTCTCCACCCAGGGCCGCACTTCCAGTTCCCAGGTCCAGGCGCTGCGCGGCTGCCGCAGCACGTGCCAGTAGCTCTGTGCGATGGCGTCGGGATCGAGCATCGAATCCGGCCGGTCGGCGGGCTCGACGCGCGCGGCGCTGCGGATGCCGCCGTCGATCACGAAATGCGCGACGTGAATGCCCTGCGGCGACAATTCGCGCGCCATGCTCTGGGCGAGGCCGCGCAGCGCGAACTTGCCCATCGCGAACGGCGCCGATTGCGGATAGCCCTTGACGCTGGCAGACGCGCCGGTGAACAGGATCGCACCGTGTTTTTTTAACAGCATGCGTTTGGCGGCCTGCTGCGCCACCAGGAAACCGCCGAAGGCGCTGACGCTGATCGCCTGCGCCACCTCCGCCGGCACCAGATCGGTGAAGGCGCCGCGTGCCCGGACGCTGGCGTTATAGACCACGATATCGGGACTGCCGATCTCGCGCTCGACCAGCCCGAACAAGCGCTCGACCTCATCAGGGTCGGTGGCGTTGCAGGCGAAGGCGCGGGCGCCGGTCTCATGGCACAGCGCGCCGAGTTTCTCGATCTGTCGCGCCGCCAGCGCGACGCGGATAGTCTGCTTGGCGAACAGCCGCGCCAGCGATGCACTGAGGCCTTCGCCTGCGCCGACGATCAAGGCGATCTTGTATTCCGGGATGTCCATCGGCTTTTCCTTTCTCTATTCCTTCAGCCGCGTAATCCGGCCAGGCAGCCTGCTTGTTCCAGCACAGGGTCCAGCGCGGCCTTGCCGGCAGCAACGGTATATTTGGCGCGCAGCATCGACAGCGCGCGCGCGTGATATTTCTGCGGCTTCTGGGTCCAGACCCCGTCGGTAAGCGTGATACTGAATTCCTCCTGGCCTGCCGCGAGCGCCTTCTCGTTGGCGCAGGTCCAGGGCATGAAGCGGCCGCCGACGTGCTTTTGCAGGATCGGCATCAAGGTCGGCTCGAGCGCCGGCCACGCCTCGAACGCGCCCTCCGCCTTTGGCCACAGCATGCGATGCACCCAGTCCAGCACATGCGGCGCACTACCGCCAATGAGCCCGCCCGCGGTCGGGTCGGTCCACATCTCGTAGATCTGGCCCCAGATCCCGAAATCGCCATAGGCCGGCCGGCCACCGAACAGATAGGGCCGTGTCGCGAGATGATCGTTCAAGAGTCCCAGCATGTCGGCAAAACCGGCCTCGATCTGCGGCGCGGTCACCTCGTTGGAGCCGACGAACCACACCCGGTCCACCATGCGGGCGCGGATCTGGCCGGCCAGCGCAGCGTGCTGTCCTTCGCTGGCCTGAGGTCCGCGCATCCGTGCGATGCGCCCGGCCGATGAGATCTGGTCGACGTCCCGGGCCCAGCGGTAATGGAACATCCATTTGTTGCCCCATTCGTCGCCGAATTCCTCGATCAGCGTGGAAATGAAGTCGGCGACGGGCTCATCGGGCCGGATTGACGGGTCCGGATAGAGCTTCTCCAACGCATCGATGATCGGGGTGGAATCCTGAATGCCCTTGCCGTCGGGCGTCACCACCAGCGGAACGATCGGCATTTTGGCGTATTTGTCGAATTCCGCCTGGCTTGCCGGATTGCGTATGGCCCATTGATGCGGGATGCTCTTATAGCGGAAATAGGATCGCACCTTGACCGAGTAGGGCGACATCTCGGCGCCGATGATGCGATAGACCTCCATGTGCTTTCCTCTGATATAGTGACGGCCTGCTGCCCGTCTTGTCTGGCATGATCTATATCATCTAAAACAGCGGGTGGAACGAACAAGAGTTGCCCATGCTCGAACTGGCCAAGCACGACGATGTGACGTCTCCCGATCGGTCCGGCCTGCTCGCGCCGGATACATCGGGCATGAATTTCTACCGAGCCGACCCGGCGCTGGCTGACCTGTTGCGCATCCATCTGCCCGATGCGCTGTTCCGTCATATTGAGCCGCATCTCGATCGGCTCGGCGCGCTCGCCGGCGGCCATCTCGACGAATGCGCGAGGCTTGCCGACCGCCACGTGCCGGTGCTGCACCAGCGCGACCGCTTCGGGCGCGACGCGCAATGGATCGAATATCACCCTGCCTATCGCGAGCTTGAGAACGCCGCCTTCGGCGAATTCGGCATCCACGCGCTGTCGCTGCGCAAGGGCATCATGGGCTGGCCGGAGCCTTATCCTGTCGTGGCCAAGCACGCCTTCACGTTTCTGTTCAACCAGGCCGAGTTCGGCTTGGGCAGCGAAGAATTGAAAGCCCGCTATCTCGATGGCCTGACCCAGACCGACATGAGCAAGCTGACCCAGGGCGGCCAGTTCATGACCGAGAAGGAAGGCGGCTCCGACGTCGGCACGCTGACGACGACGGCGGTGCCGGAAGGCGACCACTGGCGGCTGACCGGCGAGAAATGGTTCTGCTCCAATGCGGACGCCAAAATCGTGATGCTGCTGGCGCGGCCGCAAGGCGCCGAAAGCGGCACCCGCGGCGTCGGCCTGTTCCTGATGCCGCGGTTGCTCGACGACGGCTCGCAAAACCACTACCGGATCGTGCGGCTGAAGGACAAGCTCGGCACCCGCTCGATGGCCTCGGGCGAGATCAAGCTGGAAGGCGCGATTGCCTATGCGGTCGGAAAACTCGATCGCGGCTTCGTACAGATGGCGGAGATGGTGAATTCGTCGCGGCTTTCCAACGGCGTCAAATCCACCGCGCTGATGCGCCGCGCCTGTCACGACGCGATGACGGTGGCGAGAAACCGCGTGGTGTTCGGCAAGCGCATCATCGACCTGCCGCTGGCGCGGCGACAATTGATGAAGATCATGCTTGCCACGGAACAGGCGCTGTCGATGAGTTTTGTCACCGCCGACGCGCTCGACCGCGGTGAGGCCGGCAGCCAGGACGCCGCGGCGCTGCTGCGCATCCTGACGCCGACGTTGAAATTCCGCGCCACCCGCGATGCCCGCAAGGTTTGCGGCGACGCGCTGGAGATGCGCGGCGGCGTCGGCTACATTGAGGAATTCGCAACCTCGCGCCTGCTGCGCGACGCGCATCTCGGCTCGATCTGGGAAGGCACCGGCAACATCGTCGCGATCGATACACTGAAGCGCGCGGTCGGCCGCCATGGCGCCGACAGCGCGCTCGCCGCCGATCTGCACGCCCGGCTCGACGATAGCGCAAATGTGCCGCAAGGGTGGCGCGATCGCTTGCACGGCCTCACCGACCGCGCCGTCGGTTTTGCCCGTGAGGTCGCGAGCCGCATCGACAACGAGGTCGAGGCGCGGCGCGCCACCAGCCTGCTCTATCATGTCGCCAGCGCCGTGACGCTTGCCTGGGAAGGCGGCCGCATCCACGAAATGCGCGGCGATGCAAGGCGGCTCTTGCTGTCGCGGCTCGTCATCGATCATCGGGTCGCCGTGTCCGATCCGTTCCGGCTCACGGAAAATTCCGCGCAGCGCGCGATCACGGATCATCTGCTCGGCGAGCGCGATGTCGGGATAGTCGAGGTTGGCGAATTGCTGAAGGTGGCCTAGGCTGTCATTCCGGGGTGCGCGAGGCGCGAACCTCAGATGTGCAGTGCACATCGGGGAATCTCGAGATGCCGGGTCGATGCTGCGCATCGCCCCGGAATGACGCGATACAACAAAGAGGAAACACCCATGAAGGCCGCCGTCCTGCATGAAGTCAACAAGCCGCTGGTGATCGAGGACGTCAGCCTGCAGAAGCCCGGGCCGCGTGAGGTCCTGATCCGCACCTCGGTCGCGGGCCTCTGCCATTCCGACCTGCATTTCATGGAAGGGCTTTATCCGCATCCGCTCCCCGCCGTGCTCGGCCACGAGTCGGCCGGCATCGTCGAGCAGGTCGGCTCCGACGTCACCTATGTGAAGCCCGGCGATCACGTCGTCACGTGTCTCTCGGTGTTCTGCGGCACCTGCGACAATTGCACCACGGGGCGGCCGGTGCTGTGCACCGACACCACGGTGAAGATGATGCCCGGCGTTTCCAACCGGCTGTCCTGGGCGCGTTCGGAGAAGCTGAACCAGTTCCTGAACCTGTCATCCTTCGCCGAGCAGATGCTGGTTCATGAAAACGCGATTGTGAAGATCCGCAACGACATGCCGCTCGATCTCGCTGCCCTGATCGGCTGCGGCGTCATCACCGGCTATGGCGCGGTCGTGAACACGGCGAAGGTCGCGCCCGGCGAGAGCGTGGTCGTGATCGGCTGCGGCGGCGTCGGCATGGCCGCGATCAACGGCGCCGAGATCGCGGGCGCGGGCCGCATCATCGCGGTCGACACCAATCCCGCGAAACTGCAACTGGCAACGAAACTCGGCGCCACCGACATCGTCGATCCCCGCAACGGCGACGTGGTGCAGCAGGTGCGCGAGCTCACCAAGGGCGGCGTGAATCATTCCTTCGAGGTGCTGGGCCGCAAGGAGACCGCCGAACAGGCGTTCGCAATGCTGGCGCCCGGGGGCACGGCGACCATCGTCGGCATGATCCCGTTCGGCCAGAAGATCGAACTGCACGGTTTCGACTTCCTTAGGGAGCGCAGGATCCAGGGCTCGTCGATGGGCTCCAACCATTTTCGCGTCGACATGCCCCGCCTGATCGAATTCTACATGCGCGGCCGGCTGCATCTGGAGGATTGGATATCGGCGAAACTGAAACTCTCCGAGATCAACGAGGGTTTTGCCGCGATGAAGGCCGGCAAGACCGTGCGCAGCGTGATCATGTTCGACAGCTAATCGTCGTCCCGGCGAAGGCCGGGACCCATATCCAAAAATGTGGATTGCTGCGACACGCGGCGAAGAAAGGCAACGAGCTCTGCCTCTCTCATTGATTTCACGGCGTATGGGTCCCGGCCTTCGCCGGACGACTCAATTACTCACCGCGATACATGCGCCGATACCGCGAGCCAGCGCCCGTTCTGTTTGGCCCAGCAATCCGTATAACGCCCCAGCGCCTGCTTGCCGTCCGCCGTCGTGTAACTGGTGCGGGCGTGGATGATAGCGAAATCGCCGAGCACGCGGATCTTGACCTCGTCGGCGATGAGATTCCTGATCGTCATGGGCACCGCGGTCTGCTTCAGGAAGCCCGCGCGGTCGACCAGCGATTTATCGGGATTGGAGCAATAGAACTCCGGTGCCAGAATTTCGTCAAAACGCTTGACGTCGCAATTCTGCACCGAGGCGACATAGTCGCGGTTGAGCTGCGTCAGTTCGTCGATATCGTTGCTCATGGGTTTTCCTCCGGTCTTGCCACAATCGTCATTGCGAGGAGCGAAGCGACGAAGCAATCCATACTTCCTTTGTGGCGCTATGGATTGCTTCGCTTCGCTCGCAATGACGGAAGATCAATCATCAAACATCGGCGGCGGTGTAAACCCGCCGAATTCGCGCTCGATCAACTCCGCCAGTTTCAGCGGCGTGCGATCTTCCAACCAGGGGCCGACGATCTGCACGCCGACCGGTAATCCGTCCGGCGCCATTCCGGTCGGGATCGCGGTCGCTGGCAGGCCGGGCAGGGTGGCGATGCCGGCCCACGTCAGTTGATCCGGGTAGACATAGTCCTTGCCGTCGATGTTGATGCGGCGCTGATTCTGCGGCTCCGAATGATCGTGCGGATAGGCCGGCGTCGGCATGATCGGGCAGATCACCGCGTCATATGTCCTGAACAATTCGCGCCATTGCGCCCGCAGGCGGGCGCGTCCGCCATCGGCTATCACCCAGTCGCGATGGCTGAGTGCGATGCCACGCAGGCGCTCGGCGCCAAGGCTCATGTCGTCGGCCGTCAGTGCCGCCGCCGCGGCCTTTGCCTCCGTATAAATCTCGGGTGCGAAAAATGCACCGGTAAACGACATCAGCATCCGCATGTAGAGTCGCGAAGAAGCGGCGAAGTCAGGTAATAGAGGGCTTTTGCGGTCTACCTTGGCGCCGGCTTTGACGAGATTTGTCGCCAGTGTTTCCAGCGTTCCACGCACGTCTTTGTCCGTCGGCATCACCGGATCGCTGTCGATCAGGAGCAAGCGAAAATCTTTCAGATCACGATGGCGCGATGGCGGCAGCGCGAGCTTGTAACCCTTGCCGG
>Ga0209483_1003255_pt1 | contig 10756 bp, 10 predicted proteins | sample NGEPerA_FD_184508 | JGI IMG/M metagenome (GOLD analysis project Ga0209483, IMG submission 184508) | Arctic peat soil microbial communities from the Barrow Environmental Observatory site, Barrow, Alaska, USA - NGEE PermafrostL2-A... | ecosystem: Environmental > Terrestrial > Soil > Wetlands >...
ATGTTCCCGCCAGCCGCAAGTGCGGGCAATCCGCCAGCACTCGCGCAAACGCCGGAAGGTCCAGCGGTGGAATGCCGAGGCGGTTCATTCCCGTATCAACCTTCAAATGAAAATCGACGGGGGTTCTGCGCGGCTTGCGCTGCCGCGCGGCCGCTTTCTCCAGGAAACGCAATTGCTCCGCGCGCATGATCGCCGGCACCAGATGATTGTCGAGAATCCTCTGCTCTTCGCCCGCCCAGAAGCCGGTGAGAATCAGCACCGGTTCGCGAATGCCGCTCTCGCGCAGTTCCGCTCCTTCCGCAGAGCAGGTCACGCCGAACCAATCCGCGTGGACCTTGGACAGGGCGCGCGCGACAGGCACAATTCCATGGCCGTAGGCATTGCTCTTGATAACGGCGAGAATTTTCCGCTGCGGGCCTCGAACGCCCGCCGGATTGACATGCTTGCGGATCGCCCGCAAATTGTGCGTCAGCGCTCCGAGACTTACTTCCGCCCAGATGGGTCGGCCATCAAATTTTACGGCTCGTGTCATAGGAATTCTCAAGAGTAACCGATCCGGGCACGAAAAAAGAATTGCGGATCGACGTCCGCGCGCCGCTTAGTAACTAGAGGCTCCTAGTAGCACAGGCTTCAGCCTGTGGATTTTTATACTCGCCAACGCAAACGCAAACTGAAACCCACAGGCTGAAGCCTGCGTTACCGGAAGCCCAATCAATTTATAAACTGGGAGATAGCACCCGTATGGCCACATGGTGGAAATTGGCGATCAAATGGCGGGATGAACCTATCTGTCACGAAGGAATGGATTTACGTGGATATACCGCTGAAAATCAGAAATTCGAAAGCAGCCAGCATAGTTCCCCGCGCGACACACCTGTGTGACTCGGGGGACGATTAGCCATTTTACTCCTGCTCGCTCCATGCGTCCGGCGCTCTTTGTTCGAAGCGTGTGAAGGACCCCTGGAACACAAACCGGAGCGTATCGGTTGGGCCGTTTCTCTGCTTGGCAATGATCAGGTCGGTTTCTCCGCGCTCTTCCATGCTGACTTCGCTGGATTTCTTGAAGAAATTCGGCCGATGAATGAACATTACGACGTCGGCATCCTGTTCGATGGCGCCAGATTCGCGCAGGTCGGCCAGGCGCGGCTCGCGATCTTCGCGCTCGGGCGCGCGCGTGAGCTGCGAGAGCACCAGCATGGGAACCTTGAGCTCCTTGGCCATGGCCTTGAGTCCGCGCGTGATGCTGGAAACTTCATCGTTGCGGTTGCCGAATTTCCCGCGCGCAGACACCAGTTGCAGGTAATCCACAATTACCAGTGATAAATCTTTTTCACGCTTTAGCCGACGCAGCTTCGCGCCCATTTCCACCACCGTTGCGGATCCTGCGTCGTCAATCCAGAGAGGCGCTTCGGACAGGTGACTGAGCGATTTGGGAATTCTGCTCTTATCGTCCGCGTTCAAATGGCCGGTACGAAATTTGTGCGAGTCAATTTTGGCGTCAGCCGATAAAAGGCGGAGTAGCAGGGATTCCTTGGACATTTCCAGGCTGAAAATGGCGACCGGCTTGTTCGCGCGCACACCCACATTTTCGGCAATGTTCAACGCAAACGCCGTTTTTCCCATCGAAGGACGCGCGGCGAGAATGATCAGCTCGGAAGGCTGCAGTCCGGAAGTTAAATTGTCGAGCATGTCGTAGCCGGTGGAAAGCCCGGTGATGCGGTGGCCTCCCTCATAAATCCGCGAGATGCGGTCATGGCTTTCGGTAACCACTTCGCGCAATCCCACGAGCCCCAGGCGCACGCGATCTTCGGCTAGTTGAAAGATGGACGATTCGGCGCGATCCAGAATCGCATCGGCGTCCTCTTCGGCTTCCAGCGCCTGCTGCTGAATGGCGCTGGTTGCATGGATCAGCCCGCGCAGGAGCGACTTTTCCTTCACGATGCGCGCATAGTGCTCGATATTGGTGATGTGCGGCACACCGTCCATCAGCTGCGAGATGTAAGCCGCGCCGCCGACGGATTCCAATTCGCCGCCGCGTTGCAGTTGCTCAGTGAGCGTCACCAGGTCAATCGCCTGCTGCGTTTCGCCGAGCGCGATCATTTGCTGATAAATGCGTCGGTGATGATCGTGAAAAAAATCTTCCGGTTTGAGCTTCTCGATAGCGGGATTGATTGCGTTGTTGTCCAGGAGGATGGCGCCGAGAATGCTGCGCTCCGCCTCGACGTTATGGGGCATGGGCCGTTCGAGAGATGTGCTAGCGGAAGCCATTATTGGTTCGCCTTACCTTCGCCCATTGTGGGTCTAAAGTCCAAATCATGCAAACGAATAGTGAATCATTGCGCTGCACGCATTCCAAGTGTGCGCGGATCATCGCCGTTTCCGGCAAAGTTCACAACGAAGAAGGGTCGCGGGTGCCTGTGGATAAAAATAAACTTGTGGATATGCAGGAAAACGATTCGAAAATCAAACGAACATTGGACCATGAAAGGCTATCCAGGAAAACTTCTCGCAAAGGCGAAACACAGCCGGCGGAAAGACCCGGATACTTCATTATTCCAAGTGAAGTGAGGAATCTCTCCACGATTTACACAAATAACCGAGAGATTCTTCGCTCCATTCAGAATGACAAATTTGGAACTGTAACTCAGGCGGACCTTTACAATCTGGTCCGGCGAACCGGCAAGATCGGTGAATTCTCCCATGTGGGAATAATCCAGATTTCAGTGAAGAGCTTGTGCTTGCGATCCTGCCCGTGGTCTTTTGCAAGCATTTCGCGCAATTTCCTGGGAAGCTCGTCCGCCTGGCTCGCGGGATCGGAATGGTGCTTGCATGCCTCGTGGTAGCCGATGCCAAAGCGAGCGCCGCAACAATCGCAAAGCTCAAATCGCTCGATTGTGTAGGTCGGATACTTCGCAATTTCCTTGTCGAGAATAGCCACCGGACTGTTTAAATCGTTTGTCATGTCATCCTCCGCTTGGGTTGAGGATTCCCTGGGTCAACTGATGGTCATTTTCCGAGTCGAACTCCACAGACCAGTGAAGCCGAACTCATGGCGCGGCACGGCGCAGGGCAGAGCCGAAACGAAAATGGTTGACGGATAAAGTCTAGCGCGAAAAGGATAATCCCGCCCTGTTGATTTCGTGTGAACCTGTGAATAACTTTTCGAAAATTCATACGGGAGAGGACCAGCGAATACACTAGATTGAGGCCAAAGGAGTTGGAAGCCGAAAAAGTTACGGTGAATGTGTTTCATTCTGAGTTTCAAATGCCTCTACAGGGCATTTGTAGCGCCGCCTTCAGGTGGGCATGTGCTTAATTCCAATATTCTCGCCTGAAGACGAGCGCAACAATTTTTTTATTTCTCGGCTCGCATGACTCTGCCAGCTTTTACGAGCTGGAGAAAGAGCGCTTGCGCGAGAGGATCGGCCGGCATTCGCTCCGGATGCCACTGCACGCCCACTACCCAATTCGAATTTTTCGTCCACTCCACAGCCTCGATCACGCCGTCAGGCGCTCGCGAAGTTACGCGCAGGCCTCGCCCGGGCTCCAGCACCGATTGGTGATGCCACGAATTAATTTCCGCATGATTCCCGGCGGAGAGGTCTAACACATGACCAGGATTGAAGCTGGCTTCGTGCATCGCGTCCGGCGCGTCGCCTCCACCGGGAAGCTCCTCCTCCGTGGGACTGTGGCAGATGCGAGTGCCGAGCTCGGTGGGGATGTCCTGAATGAGGGTGCCACCCAGGAAGACATTCAGGGACTGAATACCATAGCAAATGGCAAGCACGGGTTTGTTGGCCGCCAGGGCGTGTTCGAGCAGGACGAAATCGGTGCGCTCGCGCGCGGCGTCGGCCGCATCGGTGGCCGGATGGCGCTTGGCGCCATAATGCGCGGGATCGAGATCGGCCGGACTCCCGGTGAGCACAATCCCATCCAGATTTTCCGCCTCGCGCTTGAGGATATCGGCTGCTAAGGCAAGGGAGAGCAGCACGGGTTCGCCGCCCGCCCGTTCCACGGCATGAATATAATGATCGATCTTGGTGCGCTGACCGGCCGCTTCTTCCGCGGCTGTGCGCCACGGTACACCGATTCGGGGGCGCGAGAGGACTTGCGGATACATGAGGGAAGCCATCCTAGCATCGTGCGGCAAAGCCAGCAATATACGTAGCACAGGCAATCTGCCTGTGCTACGAAAGCCGCGCTACTTCGCAGCGGATGCGGGCGCAGGCTCGGTGGGCACCGGGTCCGGAATATTTTTCCTGCGCAGCAACTCAACTAGTTCGTGATAGAGCTTGCTCCGTTGCTGGTGGCGCTCATTCGCGCGCGTCACATAGCGCACTGAAATTTCAAATCCCATATTGGCCGGCCGAACGTTGATCGCGGGGCCCGCCGCAAACGGACGAATTCCACGAGAGCTGCCCATATTTCCCCATTCCAGTTCCGCAAGTTTCGAGTTCGCTTCCGTCTCCTTCTCCACGATTTTTTGTATCTCGTCCACAATCGGATAAGGATCCTGATTGACAGGAATGGCCAGCTGCAATTCGTCCCACAGCCATTGACCGGAGGTGGAAAAATTGAAGTAATGGCCTTCGATGGCGTAGCTGTTTACAAAACTTACCTGGCGTCCGGTGGGATGCCCGACATCGTTCCAGTTTCCGGTTTCCAGCAGCACGGTATGAAAAAGACCGACTTCGACGACTTCGCCGCTTACGTCATTGATTTCCACCCAATCCCCGTGACGAATTCCATTTTTTCCCATTAAGATGAACCAGCCGAAAAATCCAACGATAAAATCTTTCATCGCCACCGTAAGCCCCGCGCCGGCGAGAGCAATCACCGTGGCCAACTGGCTGGGCATTCCAAAAATAATCAGCAGAATCAGAATAGCGCCCGCCGCGCGAGTAAAAATGTGAGCGACGGACCGCAAAGTCAGTAGTTTTTGCTGATCGGGCTCCAAGCGCGCGAACAATCGGTCCAAAAAGTAATCCGTCAACAGGACCGCAAGGGCAATCGCCAGCATTATGGCGATGGAAATGAGCATGACATGCAATAGATCGCGCCGCCGCCCCGCCGCCAGCGTGCCCCATCGCGCGTAGATTCCGGCTAAGTCTTGCTCATTACGTATGCGGTTGTCCATTCCGGACATTCTTTTTTGCAGCAGCGTCATCGACTTGTACGAAGAAATATCCTGGCTGTTGCGACCGGATGGGGAGGCCGGGGAGGACGGAGCGGCAGTTGGACCCGTCGCGGAATTCGAGACCGGAGCCGCTCCTGCTAATTTTTTTCGTTCCTCGGATTGCGCTTTTTCCAGCTGCAATTCGAGCTTGTCATGTCCTAAAGAAAAAGAGCCGGCCAAATTAATCGCGGATTGTTCTTGCTGACTGATCTGCCGAACAAGCAATTGCACCTCGTACAGGGCATGAGCTCGCGAGAGGAACGAACTCGAGGCAGGCACCGTGGAATTGCCCTGCTTTCCGACAATGCTTAAATCCAATTGGCCGCCGCTGATTTGCTCCGAGGCATTGTATTCATCCACCATACGCTGAACGCGGTTTTGCGGATCCCCGCCTGCGCGCTCCAGGTCCGAGTGCCCGTCGGCGATTTCGTCCTCAATTAATTCCTGGCGAGCTTTGGCCAGATCGAGTTGCTGCGTGACGGATTCCTTCTGAACATCCTTCGCGGCAGCCAAAAGTTTGGTGAGGCGCGCAACCTCCGCGCTCACCTCATTATCGGATTGCTCGCCTTTGGAGATCCGATCAAGTATGGATTTGATTTCGGGAGTGGAAGGGATGGGTTGAAAAGAAGCGGCATACAGCGCCGAAGCGAACGCGAAATCCACTTCATGGTCGGCTTTCCGCAGGGCGTCGCGTGCCAGATCTTGCTCCTCCGGCGTGGCGGCCAGTTGGGATATGGCCTGCGCGGCGTGGAATTGACTGAGGTCCACGGGAGATTGCGGGATTTTCGATGCTGGTCCGTCTGAGGTAACGTTACGAGCGCCCCACTCGGTGGTCACCACCAAGCCTACTCCGGTGAAGACGAGAAGTACGATCACAATGATCAGAAATGCGCGCTGGTTTGGTTGCATATCGCGTTTTAATTTCCCCTGGGGCGAAAAAACCCGGTTCGTGCCTCGGGCAGGGTTCCTTTCAAAGTGTAGGGGTACGGCTTGCCGTGCTGTCTATTTCACAGCGGATTTAGTTCTATGCGCCAAGCCAACGACCAGCGGGTTCCCATCCTTCGGCGTGATCGCAAATTACTTTGATTGTCGCCGTGATTGGGATTGCCACGATCAACCCAATCGCCCCCCAGAGCCATCCCCAAAATAACAGAGCGACGGTAACCGCGACGGCATTCAAATGAACGCGCCGCCCAACAATCGCGGGCATGAGAACGTTCATACCGATGATGTGAAGAAATGTCAGCGCCGCCACCACTCCTAAGTACGGAGTAATGGTGTTCCATTGCGCCAGGCCGATCAACAATGGTGGAACCCACGCGAGCACCGCGCCAAGATACGGCACAATGTTCATCAAACCCGAGACACAACCCAGCAGAAAAGCATATTTCAAATGGATGGTAAGGAAAAATCCCCAACTCAGAAGCATTAGAATGACGGCGATCAAGGCATTTCCAGCCACAAAACTGCGCAACACCAGGCTTACTTCGTCGAGCGCTGCTTGCACGCGCTCCTGATGCTCCGCAGGAAATAAGTCAATTGTGGCCTTCCAGATGCGAACCTTTGCCGCCAGCATGAAGAAGACCAGGAATGGCACAAATGTCGCCACCAGAAGAACGGAATAAAGCGAGCCCACTCCACGCAGCAACCATTGACGCACCGGCGGAGGCTCGACCGCGCGTGTGGGAGTGCGGCTTTTTTCGGAAGCAGGAGTGATCGCCTCAACCCCTTTTTCGACAACGCTAATCTGGCGGTCAAACGCGGTTGTGAAGTGCCGCAATACGCCACTGTACTGAGGCCAATCTGAAAGAAATTGGTCCGCTCGGGCTACGACGAGATAGCCCAAACCGGCGAGCAGTGCCGTAACCGTGAGCATCACCACCAGGGCGCCGAGCGCGCGAGGAATATGGATGCGCTCAAAAAGGCCCACGACGGGATCGAGAAAGTAGGCAATCAGGACGGCGAGCAGCAAAGGGACTACGACGTCCGCGGCGAAATAAAAGAAAGCGAACACAATTCCCATCGCGATGATGCGTTGCGAGGGGTTGGAGCGAGCGTTGAATTGAACGTCTTCTATCTGCATGTGGCCGTCAATTTCACCATAGCACACCCCCGAATCCGGACATATACGGCAAAGTGCGGCTTGCTCCAGGAAGCAATGCTGGGATACCGTACATGGTACTACCATGCTCGCCGCCGCCTTTCCCGTGACTTCGCTGTCGCGCTTGGATTTCCGGGCTGCACTCGACATTCTGATCATCGCGTCCCTGATTTATTTTTTGCTGAAGCTACTGCGCGGGACTCGCGCGGTCCAGATGCTGGCTGGACTGGCGCTGCTATTCGTTGTTTACCGCGGCGCGCAATGGGCGCGTCTTGAAATGGTCGAATGGCTGCTCACCACATTGCTGCCGTATGTTGCGATTGCTCTCTTGATTCTTTTCCAACCGGAAATTCGCAGGGCGCTTTCGCGCGCTGGCCGGAATATTTCCATGATGAATTTCGCGTCGCACAATCCTAAAGGCACGTATGATGACATCGTCATGGCCGCTGAATTTTTTTCTCAGAATCGCATCGGGGCGCTGATCGTTGTCGAGCGCCAAACTGGGCTGCGGACCTACATCGAAAGCGGCATCCCGCTTGACGCCAAGCTTTCCTATGATTTGCTGGTTTCGATTTTTCGACCCGGATCCCCGCTGCATGATGGCGCCGTAATCATTGAAGGTGCGCGCGTCGCGGCAGCCGGATGTTTCCTCCCGCTCTCACTGAATCCCATGATTTCCAAGCAACTGGGAACCCGGCATCGCGCGGCGATTGGAATCACCGAGGACAGCGACTGCCTGGTGGTTCTGGTTTCCGAGGAAACAGGCGCGATCTCGATTGCCTCCGGCGGATCGATTGAAACAAATCTTTCCCCGGAAGAGTTAAGCGATCGCTTGCGTGAAATGGTTTCGCGGCGCCGCGCAACCATGGTCCTGCCCGCCGCGATTTCTCAAGCGCGAACTCCGGTGAGGAGATAAACGTTGGGCTTCCTGCGCAAATACATTTTTGCAAATGCGGGCTTGAAACTTCTGGCGCTGGCCATTTCGTTTCTTTTGTGGGCGACGTATACCTCCGAACCGTATGCCGAGGTAGGGTTTCAAGTGCCGCTGGAATTCACGACCATGCCGAGCCAACTGGAAATATCGGGTGATATCCCCACCGTGGTGCATATTCGGGTGCGCGGCCGCTCGGCCTTGCTCCGCCGCATGGTGCCAGCCGACCTGAACCTGCGGCTGGATATGAGGGATGCCAAGCAAGGAACCACAATTTTGCCAATGACCCCCGAAATGGTGGGCACCCCATTTGGCGCGACCATCGTGCAAGTGGCCCCCTCGGAAATCCACGTTACTCTTGTGCCACGCCATGGCCTGGCTCCTCCCGCGGGATGAATGGACGCGTGCTAAGCTCATAACGGACGGGCGAATGGAATGCCCCAACCAACAGGAAATTGGCGGGCTCCAAACAGACCCCGCAACCCCATCCACGATGACTAAGGAATTGTTCGGCACCGACGGCATTCGCGGAATCCCCGGCAAGTATCCGCTGGATGACGCCACGCTTTATGGAGTCGCGCGGGCCTTGGGAAAATATCTGCTGCAAACGGACCCCAAGCCACGCGTCCTGATTGGCATGGATACCCGGGAATCCGGACCGCACATCGCGGCGCAGTTGGCCGCAGGGCTCACAGATGACGGCGTGACATTCCTATCCGCCGGCGTCATCACCACTCCGGGCATCGCATGCCTCGTCCGGCAAAAAAACTTCTCCGCCGGGATGGTCATTTCCGCGTCGCATAACCCCTTCCACGACAATGGCGTTAAGCTCTTTGCCGGAACGGGCATGAAGTTTCCGGACAGTGTCGAGGAGCACCTGGAAACCGAAATTCACCTGCATAAGGGCAAAGAGACCACCGCGCACGGAGTTCCCGTCCCGACCGATCTTTCGCTTGACGAAGAGTATTTGGCTTACTTGCGCAATTGCTCCATATCCGGAGCAAGTCTGAAGGGTTTGAAAATGGTGCTGGATTGCGCCAATGGCGCTGCCAGCCTGCTGGGGCCTGCCCTTTTCCGCTCGCTCGGCGCGGATGTGATTGCTATGCACAACCAGCCGAACGGACGCAATATCAACGACAACTGCGGCTCGTTGCACCCCCAAAAATTGCGCGAAAAGGTGCTCGAAACAAAGTCGGCCCTGGGCGTGGCGTTTGACGGCGATGCGGACCGAGCTATGTTTGTGACCGCCACCGGGCGCCATGTGGATGGTGATGGAGTGTTGCTGGCTGTGGCGCGCTATTTTAAAGCCATGGGGCGATTGCGCGGAGGCCGCGTGATTGGCACCACCATGGCCAACCTAGGCTTGGAAATCGTCCTCCGCGCAGAAGGTTTGACCCTGGCGCGAGAGCCTGTGGGGGACCGCTACGTCCTGGAAGAAATGCTGCGCAGCGGCGCGAATCTTGGCGGCGAGCAATCCGGCCATATCATTTTTCTGGACGATGCCACGACGGGGGACGGCCTCCTGACGGCGCTAAAGATTGCCTGTCTTGTAGCATTGCGGGGACCGCTCGACGAACTGGTTCTGGGATTGAAAATATTTCCTCAAACCATTGTAAACGTACAAGTTAAATCGAAACCACCATTGGAATCCCTGCCCGTCGTTTCCGCTACGATTGAGAAAGCAACGAGGGCCCTGGGGGCCGCGGGTCGAGTGGTCGTCCGTTACTCGGGCACGGAGCCCAAAGCTCGCGTGATGGTAGAAGCCGAACACGCTGAAGACGTCTCCCTGTGGGCCGAAACCCTGGCATCTGCCATCCGCGCTGCCATTGGAACTTAAAATCTCCCAAAGACTGTAGTCCTGGTAGCTGAAATATGTGAAAAACTGTAGATTGTGACGTTTGAGAAGGGGCTCAAACGCTTCGAATTTCCCCCTATCCCATTGCATACAAAGATCTAATAAGATTTCTGAGCAGGCATCCCCTGTTGGCAATCAATTTGCATCTAGTCAGGGAAAGTGGTTTTGATTTTTTCCCGGGGTGGTTGGTGCGTCTGGCTAGTTCCGGAACAGGGTGAATTGGGGTATTGCTGGAAGGGGCCCGGAAACGGGCCCCTTTCAATTTTGGGCTTTGTGAATGGGTATCCTGCCTGCACTTGAATTTTCACACGATGAGTTGCGACAACCTGCTTTCCAGCATTGCCCAAACATGATTATATGTTCCCACCTTGCGGCAGCGAGTGCGTTGACGCTGTTGCTGAAACCCTTTAGCATGAACGTTACTCGGATTATCCGACATGGCTAAGACAATCGAAGAAGATCTCGGACAACTGGAGCGAGACATCCGCCAGCTGAAGATCGAGTACGAACAATACTTCGGCGGTGGGAAAGCTCGCCCGCCTACGGAAATTGAGTGGCGCATCGATACCTGCCTGAAGCGCTATAGCGACCGGGGCGCGGAAATGAACTACGCGCAGCGCTTCCGCTACGGCGGCCTGACCCAAATGTATTCAAAGTTTCGCGAAATGTTTCGCAAGCGAATGAAGCAGAGAG
>Ga0209483_1003257_pt1 | contig 10753 bp, 10 predicted proteins | sample NGEPerA_FD_184508 | JGI IMG/M metagenome (GOLD analysis project Ga0209483, IMG submission 184508) | Arctic peat soil microbial communities from the Barrow Environmental Observatory site, Barrow, Alaska, USA - NGEE PermafrostL2-A... | ecosystem: Environmental > Terrestrial > Soil > Wetlands >...
CGGCGATAAAAGTTGACATCGTCGCTAACCTCGACGACGGCAACCTGAACGTTGGCACGATCGCGGCGCGAAACGGCATCACAGTCCGCTATTTGCACAAGCTTTTCGAAAGCGAAGGCGTCACATACTCTGAATTCGTGCTCGGCCAGCGCCTTGGGCGGGCGCATGCTATTTTGCGAAATCCACTTCACGCGCGCCGGGGAGTCAGCAAAATCGCCTTCGAACTCGGGTTCAATGACCTGTCTTACTTCAACAGAACTTTTCGCCGACGTTACAATGTGACCCCAATGGAAGTCAGGAAGGGAATGGCGTGATCATCGCATGCCGGTCGGCTGCGTCCTCGGAAAACGACGCGGTTGAGTTGCAGGTCTTGCGAGTATGTTCTGGGCAAAAATGCTGACTTGGCGGGAATGACCGCTTCTGGGGGTGAGTTCAACCGATCGCTGCAACACATTCTGCGAACTTCTCAGCAGGCGTCTGATAGAGCAAGGTCTTTCTGGGCCTTTCATTGAGCTGCCTTGCGATGGCGCTGAGCTTGGCCTGGCTGTGCAAAGACAGATCGGTGCCGCGTGGAAGATACTGACGCAGCAATCTGTTGGTGTTTTCATTTGAGCCACGCTGCCAGGGAGACCGAGGGTCACAAAAATAGACTTCGACCTCGGTGGCCAAGGTCAGGCGCTGATGGTCGGCAAGCTCTTTGCCTCTGTCCCAGGTCAGCGACCGGTAAAGCTCGCCAGGCAATCGCTGCGATTGCTTGATCAGCGCCGAGACGACGCTTTCGGTGTCCTTGTTGGCAACCTTGACCAGCATCACATAGCGCGAATGGCGTTCGACAAGCGTTGCAACATAGCTATTTCTCGACCCACCAATCAGATCGCCTTCCCAATGGCCAGGGACCGCACGATCTTCGACCGACGGCGGTCGCTCACTGATGGATACGGCGTTCTTGATCTGGCCGAGCCCGTTCCGCTTCATGCTGGCGTGCCGGGATCGACGGACCGTGCGCCTCGCCCTCAGGTGCTCAAGAAGCTCCTTTTTCAGCACGCCGCGCGCCTGAATGAACAGGCTGCGATAGATCGTCTCGTGTGACACCTGCTTTTGAGGCTCCACCGGATATGTGCGTTTTAGCCAGCCGGCAATCTGCTCGGGTGACCATTGCCGCCGCAGCAAGGTCGATACTGTCCGCCTCAGGAACGGACGGCAAGCCAGCTTGCAAAGCTTTGGACGCCGCGCCCGATCCCAGGCGGCTTGATCGGACCCGGCCGCCCGATAGCGATCCGCCCCGCCATTGCGCTGGACCTCACGGCTGATGGTGGACGGAGATCGCCCCAAGTGGCGCGCGATCGACCGTAACGAGCAGCGCCTACTGAGCCATCGAGATATCTCCTCTCGTTCAGAAAGGCTGAGCGCCTGTTTGGCTCGGCACCTGTCCGGAGGCCGGATGCCACCCGTTGGCGAGATCACAGAGAAGACAGAAGAGGACTCCCGGTCAAACCGGCGTCCGATCGAACTCATCGGCTCGCCGGCCTACCAGCGGCCCAGATCTCAGATCGCTGGGCGGCCGAGTAATAAATGCGACGTCGCTGTTTCATGCCCACACTCCATCTTTGATGAAAGATTAGAGTGTTGCGTTGACCAATTGAGGCCGCCGCGCAAAGCTGCCGTTCGCGGAGCAGAGAACCGCAGTAACTCATAGAGAACGGCATAAAATGGAGTCCGTTCGTAACTGATAAGGTTAGGTCACAAACCTTATCAGTTGGCCGACTGATAAGAAAATTGTACGATTGGTTGGGCTTGGAGGCGATCGCTCGTCCGTTTTTCAGGGCGACCGCCTCGTCCCAATCGAGTACGGGCGAGACGCAAATATCATTGCTGCAAAGAAGCGTAACCCAAAGAAGCGGCGGCTGGAGCCGTTCGCTCGCGATCGGCTTTGTGCTGACGTTACCGCCTTTTGCTTCCCTTCGTTTCTTTTCCTACGCGCAATCTCGACCTCTTGCCTGACCGAACCGAAAGCCGCCATCTTCTCCCCAACTTGTGGTTCAGCACGCGACGCACGTGGCCTCTTAGATGGCTTGACCTGGCCGAAGATCGGCTACGCCTCGATCGTCTGAGCCGCAACGCCGTCGCTTGAGACTTCGTGCTCGAGCTCTGGTGACGTGGTCCTTTTCGGACGATTAACCTTTCGCAAGAACCGCGCGACGAGGCACTGTATACTTGGGGTGAACGTCCCGTAACTAAACATTCTTCGCCGGCTCCGGAGCGCTCTGAAATTTATCTTCCCAGAATCAATTTCGGGAGCGCTAGGGAAATTTCCGGAAACGCCGAAAAGACGGCGAGCGAGACGATCATGATCACGATGAACGGTACGACATTGACGCTAATCCGCTTCACGGACACGCCGGATATCGCCTTTGCCACGAACAGGCTTATGCCGACCGGCGGCATAATCAGTCCGATCGCTAGATTGATGATGATGATCAGACCGAAATGCACCGGGTTCAATCCGAGCTTCAGCGCTATCGGCAGCAGGATCGGGGACAGGGTAATGATCGCAGCTGGCGGCTCAAGAAACATTCCGACAACCAACAGCAGGCCGTTGATGATGACCAAATAGGCCCAGGGGCTCTGCGCCACCGACACCAGCGCCTGCACCATTTTTTGCGGTACCTGTGCATTGGTCAGCACGTAAGCGAACAGGCTTGCGCACGCCAAGATGAAAATGATGACGCCGGTCGTCACCATGGATGAGACCACGGTTTGCCACAGCTGACTCAGGCTCAATTCCCTGTAGAAGAGCATCGATACGATGGTCACATAGACCACGCCGAGCGAAGCGGATTCCGTCGGCGTAAAGATACCGAGCAGGATTCCGCCAACGATGACGATAGGCGCCAGCAACGCCCAAAACCCTTCGATCAGCGAAGCAACGATCTCTTTTCCCGAGAACGGGCGACGCGCTCCTTCACCCGTGACAATTCCGCGGACTACAGCGGCAACGATCATGCCAAGCGCGATAATCGCCGCCGGTATGTAACTCGCGAGGAACAATCCGATCAGCGAGGTGCCGGTTGCCGCGCTGAGGAGGATCATGGGGATACTCGGAGGCACCATGATTCCGAGCGTCGAAGCCGCTGTGGTTAGCGCGCAGGCGTAACCCTCATCATATTTTTCCCTGCGCATGGCCGGAATCATTACCGAGCCGATCGCGGCAAGGTCTGCGCTTGCGGAGCCGGAAATTCCGCCGAAGATCATCGACGCGAGTACATTGGCGGCGGCGAGGCCGCCAGGAAGCCACCCAACCAGTGCGACGCTGAGCCTGACAAGGCGATGCGCGATGCCGCCGGCTGCCATGATGTTTCCAGCCAGGATGAACAATGGAACCGCGACCAGGGTGAACGAATCGACCGACGCAGCCAGGCGCTGGGCAACCACGACAATGGGAATGCCAAGCGCCAAAATCATCGTGAGCGCCGCGATGCCGAGGCACGCGGCTATCGGCATTCCCAACACGAGCAACACGAAGAACGTGACAAGCAGTACCAATGCGTCGGTCAAGGCGATGTCGCCTTCCGATTTACCAGCGTGTCGATCGCGAAGATAATCATGATAAAGGCACCGCTGGGCACGGCGGCATAGGTCAACGACATCGGTATTTCAAGCGCAACGCTGCTGACCTGCCATGACGCGATCGTCAATTTCACCCCTGAATAGCCGATGACTGCGAGAAACGCACAGAGCACCAACGGCATCGCGATATGCAATGTGTCCCTTATTCTTGCCGGGTAGCTGTCGACCAGTTCCAGCGCGACGTGCAGCCGGTATCGCTGCGCAAGAGCCGCGCCGAAAAAGCTGCACCAGATGAAAGCGTCACGAATGACTTCTTCCGACCAGCTCAGCGGCTCGTTGCCGAAATACCGAAACAGGACCTGCGCAAACATCAAAAGCGTGATGCCTATGCCCAGGGCGCCGCAGAAAAAGCGTAAGACGCTTTCAAGCAACGCACCTGTCGCCGATAGACACCGTGACATCACTGCCCTTGTTGAATCAGCGACATCAGTTGGGGATTGAGCTTCTGGCTGTACTTGCTCCACACGCCCTGCACCGCGGCCCTCGCATCCTTGGCGAAGGACGGGTCGACGTCATTGACCTGCATATGCTCCGCGACCAGTTCCGCCGGGACTTTCGCCTCTTCGCGCAGCGTGAAGTCGGATGCGAAGCGCGCTGCTTCCGATGCCGCCTGCGTGACGACTGCCTGATCGGCCGCGGACAGCTTGTCGAAGGCCGATTTGCTGATGGCGAAAACCGCAGAACTGTAGACTTCCCGCGTCGCGGAGAAATACTTGGTATAATCGCTGGTCTTGATCGAGACAAAGTAGATGTGCCCGAGTTCCACCCCATCGATGATGCCCTGCATCATCGATGTCGGGATCTGATCACCGCCCATCGGAATGCCGCGCGCGCCCAGCGCATTCATCGTGTCGGTAAGCATCGGCGACGGCACGATCCTGATCTTCAACCCCTTGAGGTCGGCCAATGTTTTGATCGGGCCGCGATTGTTGCCGATCGAACGAAATCCGACATCGGCAAACGCCAGGCCGACAACGCCGGTCGGGGCCAGCTCCTTGAAGAGAATCGGCTGGGCGCCCTGCAGAAAACGATGGGCTTCGTCATAGTCCTTGAAGGCAAAGGGCAGATTGATCGCCGCGAAATCAGGCGCGATCGCCTGAAAGTTGGCATCCGTGATCACGCCGCCGTCCACGGTGCCAAGGCGCATGCCTTCCAGCATTTGCGGTTCGCTGCCGAGCTGCGTGCTCGGGAACACCTCGATCTTGATTCGGCCGCCGGTCCGCTCGGACACCAGGGCCGACCACTTCATGAGACCTTGCCCGGTTCCCGAGGTTTCGTTGGGACAGCAATGCCCCATTCTCAGCACCACGGGTGCGTCGGCCGATTTCGCCGGTTCATTGCCGGCGAATATGCAAAGAAGCCCCGCAACGCAGGCTACGCCAAGCCAATTTCTCATGAAGTTCTCCCGGATTTTTTCTTTGTTTAAGTCAATCGCGTCTCGTCGTTACAGCGCCACGAGATCGAGCAACGGAGCATGCTGCTGGGCGCCGTAGACATCGCTGTCCCCAATGCTCCCTGAAGGCACCGCGCGGCGCATGGAGAATTTTATCGCGCAAGCAAACGGATAATATTCGAATCCGATGATTTCGTTGGGAGAAATACCGTACGCCTTCGCCACGCTCGCCCGATCGAGCAGGCCCGCGTTCTTGACGTCGTTGAAGGTCTTGAGGCTGGGAAACAACACGTCGAAGGTAAAAATGAACGGCCCCGCATTCTTGCTGCGGATAACCGATGCGATTTCTTTCAGCCTCACTGGATCGTCTCCAACTGATATCCAAATCGTTCGCCGGGATTCCGCAGTTCCATCAGATGATAGACGCTGAACTCGTAGACCGGTCCGGCCGGCATTTCCGCCGGTGAAAACGGCAGCGCCAGATTGCCCGCCGTGGCGACGCGGCCGGGATAACTCCAATGCAGCAGCAGGCTGCGCACGCAGCCCGCGACGGTCGCCGCGATCTCCTTGGTTTCGCCGACGATATCGATCACAAGACCGACCTCATGGGGAAGCGTCTTCACCGGCTCAAGCTCGCGCATGACGCCGTCGATGCCGTAGCGATGGAACACGATCCGGTATTGTTTCGGCGCGATGCGACCGGAAAGAAAATTTGCGACACGCGCGGCAAGATCGGTCTGAATGGCTTGCAGATTGGCAATCATCAGGGGATCACGGATGCCGGCAATCACAAGGTTTCGCCATCCGGCAAAACGCGCGCCCTCCAGTTTGACCCGATAGACGCTATCCCGCTCGAAGCGGCTTCCCGTAACGCGCACCGACCGCTCGTCGGCCTTCTCGAATCGCGCCTGGCGCAGATCCGATCGACCGCCGGGACCCGGCAGCAGGATCGGGTCTGTCTTCTCATATAGTGTGTGGGCCGCCACCGACTCCACGGTGCATTGCTTGTGAACAGCGCACGGCTCGACCACGAACTCGTTCGGCCGGATACGACCGAGCAGCAGGTCAGAGCCCTCGACCGGCAGCGCTGCCTGAGCGCCGCACTCCAGGATTTTGCCGGCATGAATGCTCAGTCCGGCATCGTAACCCCTGGCAATCGGCAGCGCCGCAATGTTGCCGGGGTCCCACGCCCGCCCGCACAGCACGATATCGGGATCATCCTTCAGGGCCGCGATGATCGGCTCGACGCCGATTTGCGCGACGATGTGGGTCGAGGATCCGATGTCCTCCTCGGTCAGGGCGGCCATGGTCTCAAAAGCCGAAATCCGGCCCTCGGCGTTGGCGCGCCGGATATCGTCCTTTGAAATTTCCGAGCTGATGGTCGCTACTTTCAGCGGCCGCTTCTTTCGCCCAATTACGTCGCGCAGGATCGACAGGGTTTGCTCAAGATGCGTGTCGGTTCCGGCCCCTCCGGCAGAACCAATGATCATCTTTGCGCCGCTTCTGATCTGCGCGTCGACCAATAGCTCGAGGTCGCGCCGGACCATTTGCGGATTGCAGAAGGTTTCCCCGCTGCCGAGGTAAAACGGACCCGGATCCGTGCTGCCCGCGTCGACCGCAATAAGATCGATGCCGGCGTCAACCGCGGCGTCGAGCGAGGCTTCAGGAAAGCCATAACCAAGCATGCCGTGCGCCACTACGACGAGTTCACCGGACGAGCGTTTGTTCAGCATTTGGACCTCTTGTCGACTGTCGACAATCTTGTTAAATGGGCCCGACAATGGAGTCAATAGAGGGATCGGGTATGTGGTGCCATCGAACACAACCCGCGGGTGATTCTCTTGACCCATGAGATGCAACTGCCCCGGGCGGAATCCCTGACCGCACTCGCCGCCAAGGAACTCAAACAGGCCATCGTCTCGGGACGCTTCCGGCCCGGCGAGCGGCTGGTCGAGATGGACTTGTCGCAACGGTTTGGAATCAGCCGGGCGCCGCTTCGCGAAGCCATACGCGAACTCGCCGGCGACGGGCTTGTCGAGATCCGACCCAATCGAGGTTCGTTCGTCGCTTGTCCCTCGATCGATCAGTTGCAGCAGATGATCCTGGTTCGGGCCATCGTCGAGGGTTCGGCAGCGCGGCTCGTGACATTTCACCGGCGGCCATCATCGTTCAAGTTGCTCGCATCCATCCTCGATCAACTGGATGCCGCCAACGCGGAAAAGGACGATGCGCGGGTGCGCGAGTTGCACTGGACCTTTCACAGCGCGATTTGCGAGGAGGCGCGAAATCCTTATTTGCTGCAGTCGTGGACTTCGATCAGCAATCTCATACGGCTCTATCACAGCCTGACCGTGAACTCGGAAACGGTCGGCCGGAACAACAGGGTGTTCCTGTGGTCGCTTGAGAATACCGAGCCGGCCTATGCAGAAGCTCTGCTGCGAAGCCAGATCATCCGAATGGCTTATCATTATCTCGGTATCCCGCTGACCGATGAGGTCCGTGGATACGTGACGCATTGCATCGCGGATGACGGGCGCGTCGAAGAATACAAGGCAACGGGCGGGGCGACCAAATGAAAATAGAAATACTGGAACGCTGCGAAAATCACACCGGTGAGAGGCCGGTCTGGGATCCCTCGACCGAAATGCTCTACTGGATCGACGTTTTCGGCCGAAAGCTTTTCCGCAAACGCCTGCCCGACGGCAAGACGGAACAATGGAATCTCCGCGCCAATGTCGGCTCGATGGCACTGACCACATCGCCAGGAATCCTGCTGGCGCTGCAGAACGCGTTCTTCATGTTCGATCCGCAGACCAATAACTGCGATCTCGTTTGCTTTCCCGACGAAGGTGTCGCCGGCAATCTGCGGCTCAACGACGGAAAGGTCGACAATAGCGGCCGCTTCGTTTGCGGTGGCGCCGACTTCTTCCGCGGCAGCCCGATTGCCGGACTGTACAGCCTGGACGGCGATCTGAATTCCAGGAAGCTCGACCGTGACATCGTATTGACGAACGGTATCGCGTGGAGCGTCGACGGCCGTACGCTTTATTATTCGGACAGTTTTCGCCGCGTGACGTATCGATGCGATTACGATCCGGCCACGGGCTCCATAGGGGAGCGGAAGTTGTTCGCCGAGTTCGCGCCAGACGAAGGCATGCCCGACGGCGCGGCGATCGATTGCGAAGGCCACCTCTGGATTGCAATGGTCTACGGCCGCAAACTCATTCGTTTGGATCCAAAAGGCAACCGCGACCGCGAGATCGATTTTCCAGTGCAAGGGCCGACCAGCCTTGCATTCGGAGGGTCTAGGCTTGATGTTCTGTTCGTGACCAGCAAGTCGCGAGGCAAAAACGGCGAGCCGCTCGACTTTGAGGCCGGCGGCGGTAGTGTCTTCGCGATATCGGGGCTCGGCGTTAAAGGGCTGGTCGAACCTCGATTTCTGCTGAGCAACTGAACTCGCTTAACCTTTCGCAAGAATTGTGCGACGAAGCACCGCATACTTTGGATGAAACGTTCGGTAACGGAACATTCCGTCAGGAAATTTCTAACGTAGGGGTAGGTCGCGGTTGCGAGGCATCATAGACAACTGAGGCATGGGCCACGCCGGTTTGGGCGGCGAGCGCAACTACGGCTGCGAGAGCCAAATTCTTAACGAGTGACATTAAGTATCCCCAATGATCCTTGCAAGAAACATGAGCAATTAAATGCCGCCAACAGTAAAACGGTTTAAATGGCTGACCGCAGAAAATAGGCGGGGCCACCGCGGGATGGCGGCAGCCCCTGATCGGACGGGTATTTGGCGGGATTGGGGTCGAGCCATCGTCCGACTGCATTCGACGATAGAAGGTCGACGAGAAGGCGCAACGAAACTCGCGTATTAAGCTTGATGCTCACGCAGCGGGTTAATGCCGGAACCCTGCAAACAAAAAGACCGCCCGAAGACGGTCTCTCTGTAGCCTGAGGCATTTCAGATTAATCAGGCCACGCGAAACGCTGGTCCGTTCTGCTTCCGACGATACGCCATGAAGCCGATGCCGCAGAAACCAAGGATCATCATCGCCCAAGTGGTGGGCTCAGGAACGGCCGGCGCTATCACCTCGGTCGCCGAGCCGCTGGTCAGGATATAGAAGTCGGGGCTTCCGTTGCACCCGGGGAAACTTGAATCGCAGCCTATCCCGGACGGGTTGGGTAGCACCATTGGCGGATTGCCCGGTTGTAAAAAGTCGGCCGGGGCCAGCAGGCTCCCGCCGGTGAAATCATCCACCGTTCCCGCGAAATCGAGGATCAAAGGTACAACTACAACTCCTCCAACAAGATAAGCGAGTTCAAATGCCTGCCCGCGGGAAACCGTCTGTATCGAAGACGTATCAACAAGATCAGATGCGGACCCCGTAAACGCGCCGACGGGTGTGTTCAGATGAACCCCGGCCAGTGTTCAGTCGTCTGATCGAGGGTGAAGGAATCCGGTAACTGTGGCCGGATTCGAGTTCGGCGAGGCATTCAGCGTGCCCGAGAAATCGAACGTTGTCAGCGTGTCCGCCGCTGCGGTCGTGCTTAAGGCCGCGAGGCCGAGCAAGGTGGCGATTGTAACCGCGGTCAGGCGCCGCCGACACCCAGTTCCAGTCGACCCTGGCAGTGAAGCGTTCATGGCTGCAACCTCTCGGTAAAGAATACGCATTTTACGGGCCCCAAATACCCAGCAGCAACTAACCGCAACCGGAGGGCGAGAGCAATAGGCGGAAGGTCGTGCTGCGGTGCATCCGAGGCAGTGACTAGAGGGGAGAGCAGCGCCTGATTGTTGTCGATTTCAGTCCGAGTCACACATTCGGTCGAGCGACGAAGCAGTGCTCGATGCCCATACCGCACATGTTCGATGCTTCGTTTCAGCTTGCGGCGATTAGCACTCAGGACTTCGCGGAAGACCCGAGCCAAGCGAGTCGTTCGAAGAAAGCCAGGAGCGGATCAGACGCTACTTTCACGAGATCCGTGGAGATCAAGGCAAACCTGACTGTGGGGACAGCCCCTAGGGGAGCGGACGCTTGCGGCGTTTTTGTCGAGAACCTGCACTCGAGAATAGATGGAGACCGCTGTGCGCGTCAGCCTCTGGCCGATCTCCTCGGCGGTTAGCCCGGCCTTCAACATATCGTGGAGCAATTTATCATCCGTATCCGTCCAACGCCTCGCAGCAGGTCTTGTCTCGATCATCTCAGCGTTCGCCTGGAACAGGAATGACAATTTGTTCAATTTAGCCGTGGAGATTCGGGCGGCTTGGTGGCGTTAGCGTTTATGCGGTATCGGCGTCCTCAATGCCTCCTGGCCGGCCTCCGTGATGCAATAGACCGGGCGCCCCTGGTCATCCGATTGGCGGTCGATCCAACCCTTGGCCAGCATGCTGGCGACGGTGTGTCTGCCCGAGGGGTGCAGTTTTTCAATCGGCTGCCCTTGAGTAAGGCTCATCCGCTGCAAGGTGCTTCTTTCGATTGAATGCGGAATATGGCTAGGCCGCGCTGGCATTCGTTAGTTCTTCATCCTCGCGTCTTCAACTGCGGCCGGCTGCCCCTTAGAGTATAAGTCATTGTGAATTTCGTTGGCGAGGCTCGCTGATCGGACGGCCATCGGGAAAAGACCGATTAGGATTCCAGCCAACACCGACGCCGCAGGGGCCTCGGCACAAATCCAAAGGCCAAAACCGATGATGCTCAGGGAGATCAGATAGGCGGTGATCGTTGCCAT
>Ga0209483_1003258_pt1 | contig 10752 bp, 8 predicted proteins | sample NGEPerA_FD_184508 | JGI IMG/M metagenome (GOLD analysis project Ga0209483, IMG submission 184508) | Arctic peat soil microbial communities from the Barrow Environmental Observatory site, Barrow, Alaska, USA - NGEE PermafrostL2-A... | ecosystem: Environmental > Terrestrial > Soil > Wetlands > Peat...
GTTGTGCGGCCGGCCGGGCATCGCGGGACGGGCAGGTTTCGCCTATGCTGCCGGCCGCACAACCGATCTCCGGTCTTGAAGCGGTCATGAACGATCTCCCAGCGGAGACCCTGTCGGGCGCCCGGATAGGTCCGGTTTCCCGCGCGCCTTCTTATGGCGCGGTGGCGGTCTACGCGATCGCGGCGATTACCGTCGCCCGGCTGCTCTGGCTCGGGTTCCAGACCGCCGGACTCTATCCGGACGAGGCGCAGTACTGGTTCTGGTCGCGGCATCTGGCGCTGGGCTATTACTCGAAGCCGCCGTTGGTCGCCTGGCTGATCGCGCTGACCACCGGTCTGTTCGGCAACGGCGAATTCGCCGTGCGGCTCTCGGCGCCACTGCTGCACGCCGGAGCCTCGGCCTTCGTCTATGCGATCGGTGCACGGCTTTTCGACCGCCGCATCGCCTGTTGGGCGACGCTCGCTTACGCGACGCTGCCGGGGGTTTCGCTCTCCGCCTTCCTGATTTCGACCGACGCGGTGCTGCTGCCGTGCTGGGCGGCGGCGCTCTACGGCTTCATCCGGGCGCGCGAGGAAGGCGCGACCGGATGGTGGGTCGCGACCGGCATCGCGCTCGGGCTCGGGCTGCTCGCCAAATATGCGATGGGCTATTGGCTGATCTCGGCGTTCGGCTTTGTGCTGCTGCGGTCCACCGAGCGCCGCCATCTCCCGGGCCTCGGCCTCGCCCTTGCGGTTGGCGCGCTGTTCACCCTGCCGAACCTGTGGTGGAACTGGGACCATGGTTTCGCGACCTTTCTTCATGTGCGCGACAATGCCGGACTGCACGGCACGCTGTTTCATCCCGAAGGCCTCGCCGAGTTTCTGATTTCGCAACTTGGCGTGTTCGGCCCGGTTTTCTTTGCCGCGACGGTGGCGCTGTGCGTCGCACCGAGCCGGTTTGGCGGACGCCCGGCGCCGCTCCTCGCCGCCTTCGCCTGGCCGACGCTGGCGATCGTCGTCGTCGAAAGCCTGCTGTCGCGGGCGCAGCCGAATTGGGCCGCCCCGGCCTATGTCTCGGCGGTGGTGCTGGTCGTCGGCGCGGCGCTCGGGCGCGGCTGGCGCCGGCTGCTGGCGGTGTCGATCGCGCTGCATCTCGCCGCCGCGATCGTGCTGTTCGGCGGCAGCGAGATCGTCGCCAATGCCGGGCTGGACCTGCCGGCGACGCTCGATCCGCTGCACCGGCTGCGCGGCTGGCGCACGCTCGGCGACGATGTCGCCGCGGCGCTGGCGCAGCATCCCGGGTTGCGGCTGATGGCGGACGACCGCGAAATCCTGGCGGCGCTCATCTACTACGTCCACCCGCATCCGTTCGATGCGGTCGTCTGGGATCCGGTCCCAGGCGTCAGCAATCAGTGGGATCTGGAGAACAATCTGAACCGACACAGAGGCGAGAGTTTCCTCGCGGTGACAGTGCATGGTCTTGACGAGCAGATGCGGCCCGCTTTTGACGAACTGACCGAACTGGGAACGATCGACATCAAATCCGGTCCCGGCGGCGGCCAGCGCTACACGCTATACGTCGCGCGCGGCTACCGCGGCGGCTGATCGATGCCGATCCTCGCCCGTCTCGTCTCGCTTTACGAAAGTCGCGGCATCGAAATCTGCACCGGGCTCAACCCGAGCCATTTTGGCGATTTCCCCCACGCGCCGTTCACCTGGTTCATCAAGGACAGCGAGAGCCTGACCAACGGGCTCGGCATCGCCTTGCAGGAAGTCTATTTCCTCGAATGCCTGTTCGCCCGATTTCGCCCCAAAACGGCGTTCGTCATCGGCAATTCGCTGGGCTGGAGCACGCTCGCCATCGCGCTGGCCAACCCCGAGACGCGAGTGCTGGCGATCGATGCCGGGTTCGACCGCCACGCGCGCGACGGCATCGACTTTACCAATCGCGTCGCCGCGGAGGAGGGCTTGGCGGTGCGTGTCGTCGCCGGCAAATCGCCGGAGGATGTGCCGCAAATCCTGCACGGCGAGGCGATGCCGCCGATCGAGTTCGTGTTTATCGACGGCTACCACGCCGTCGACCAGGTGCAGCTCGATTTTCGTGCGGTTCGGGCGCAAGCCGCGCCGGGCTGCGTCTACCTGTTTCACGATGTCGCGACATTCGACCTCGCGGCCGGGGTCGAGCGCGTCGCCGCCGAAGAGGGGATGCGCTGGCAATTGCTGCTCGGCACGACCTCCGGCATGGCGATCGCCTACGATCCCGCGCTTCCGCCGCGGGCGCTTGACGACATCGCGCCGTTCATCGCCTCGCCCGCGGCGCTGCGGGTGATCCGCGACGCGGCCTGGAGCCACCGGCACCGCCATCTCGCGCGCTGGCGGCGCAGCCTTGGGAAACGGTTCAACCGTCCGCGCTGACGGCCGCGGAGGCCGCCCGCCGGCACAGCTCGCGGCTTTCGCTGTAGCGCAGCGACGTCTCGACGATCCCGCCATCGAGACAGTCGAGCCGAAACACCTTGTTCTTCTGCTCGCGTCCCGCGAGGTGGAGGACGCCGAGCGCCTCGTGCGGCGCGTAGGGCTCGACGAAGAGCCCGCGCGCCGGATCGAAGGCCGGCGCCGCGTCGCCGACCGCCCAGTTGCAATAGGCCGGCAGGAAATTGGCGGGGAGACCGTCGCCGAAGATCGCGTAATTGAGCGCGATCTGCTCGGCGAAGAAGAACCGGGTGCGGTGCAGCACCCTGTTCATCGTGCTGCCCCAAGCCTCCCAATGCGGCGCGTCGGCATGCAGCGCGAAGACGCCGCAATTGGCGATCGGGTTGCGGCCGAGCCGGTCGGCGGCACGCCAGCCGAAGGCCTCGCGGTAGCATTTCCAGGCCAGCGTGAAGCCGAACACTTTGGGCCGCTTGTAGTGTCGCTTGTAAGCCCGGTCGATTTCGAGCGTGATCGCGATCCGGTCGCGCCCCGCCGCCCGGCGGTACAGTTCGACCGCGCGCCAATCCTGCAGCCAGGCATCGGCATCAAGCCAGAAATACATCGCGTAGCCCGGAAAATGCCGCGGCAGGAAGGGTCGCGCCACCTGCGCCTTGAACGTGTCCGGCATGCGATCGCGACCGGGAAATTCGACGTCCCAGCCGGGCGCTACGACGATGACGCTCTCGCCGGCGAGCCAATCGCGCTCCTCCGGCTTGAGGCCGAGATCGAGCACGCCCAGCGGCACGCTCCGGTCGAGGGCGCGCACCGAGAGGACCGTGTCGCGCAACAGCGGGAAATAGCCGGTGTCGGCGCCGCTGACGATGATGAGGTCGCGCGAGTTGCCCGCTTGCGGCGTCACGGCAACAGGCGATACCCGCCCGGCTCAGTCACCAAAATCTCGGCGTTGGCCGGATCGCGCTCGATTTTCTGGCGCAACCGATAGACATGGGTTTCGAGCGTATGCGTCGTCACCGCGGCATTGTAGCCCCAGACCTCGCCGAGCAGGGTCGCGCGGCCGATCGCGCGGTCGCCGGCATGATAGAGATAGCGCAGGATCGCGGTTTCCTTTTCGGTCAGCCGCACCTTCTTGCGCCGGCTCGCATCGGTCATCAGCTTGGCGCCGGGCTGGAAGGTATAGGGGCCGATCGCGAAAACCGCGTCATTGCGTTGGTCGCCCTGCCGCAGATGGGCCCGCAGCCGCGCCAGCAGCACGTTGAGGCGAAACGGCTTGGTGACATAATCGTTCGCCCCGGCATCGAGGCCCATCACCGTATCGCCCTCGCTGTCGGCGGCGGTCAGCATAAGGATCGGCACGTTGATCGCGTCGCGCCGGATAAGGCGGCAAAGATCGCGACCATCCATATCCGGCAAGCCGACATCGAGGACGATCGCATCGAAGCGCTCGCGCTTGACGGCTTCGAGCGCCGTCGTCGCCGTATCGCACTCGATCGTGGCGAATTCGCCATTGCGTTCGAGCTGCTCGGCCAACGATTGGCGCAGCGCCGAATCGTCGTCCACGATCAGAATTTTGCGAGTCCCGTGCATAAAGTCCCGAAAACCTGTGTCCCCCGGCCGTGTCGCATTATTCGGCCTCAAAGCCAGCGCCATCCCCGATTGAGCCGGCTTTCCGGGCGCGCGCCAATCTAGCGATCCGCACCGCGTTTGTCAGGACACTAGAAACCGTGCGCCCCGCTTCGCAGACTTGTCCGCCGTCCCACACGCTCCCACCTGGGGACAGTCACCCCGCGGTCGCGCGGCAGCCATACCGGAAGCCGGTTTTGCTTGCGCCATCGCGCCGGGGCCTGTTCATTTACCTCACCTGGCCGGCGCCAGCGCTGGGAGGCACGTTAATTGGTTGACGGACCGAATGTTTCGCCGACGCCGGAACCGCCGCCCCGGAGCGGCGCCCCAGCGCTCGACGACGCGATCCTTACCCTTCGCCGCGGCGACCCGGTCCTGCTCAGCGGCGAGAACGGCGCGGTCCTGGCGATCGCCGCCGAACTGGTGACCGAAGAAAGCCTGGCTCGACTGCGCAACATGACGAGCCGCCGGCTCTCGGTCGTGGTGACCCGCCGCCGCGCCGTGGCGCTCGGTCTGGCGCCGCGCTCCGCGCTGGCCGGCGCGGTGCGGATCACCGTGGCTCCGCATCTGTCGGCCGCCGTCATCCGCAAGCTCGCCGATCCGGCCGCATCACTGGGCGCCGAGCCGCCGGGCCTTGGACCAGAGCCCGCGAGCGCCGAGCCCGGCGCGCTCGCCGCGGTGACCATCGCCAAACTCGCCGATCTGCTGCCCGCCGCGCTCGTTTTGTGGCTGGTTCCAGCCGAAGCGGCGCTGGCGCGCCGGCGCGCCGATTTCGCCCAGGTCGATATGACCGCGGTGCTCAACCGCCGCGCCGCGACCACCGGCCTCGAACGCGTCGCCGAGGCGCGGGTGCCGCTGCGGAACGCCGAGAATGCCCAGCTCATCGCCTTTCGCCCCGGCGATGGCGGCACCGAGCACCTGGCGATCCTGATCGGGGCGCCCGACCCGGCGAGCGGCGTGCTCGTCCGGCTGCATTCGGAATGCTTCACGGGGGATGTGCTGGCGAGCCTCCGCTGCGATTGCGGCGAGCAGCTTCAGGGCGCGATCACGACAATCGCCGCTTCCGGCGGCGGCGTGCTGCTCTACCTCGCCCAGGAGGGCCGCGGCATCGGCCTCGTCAACAAGCTGCGCGCCTATCAGCTGCAGGATGCCGGGTTCGACACGATCGACGCCAACGAGCAATTGGGCTTCGACGCCGACGAGCGGGTTTATCTGCCGGCGGCGGAGATGCTGCGCCAGCTCGGCTTCAGCTCGGTGCGGCTGTTGACCAACAACCCGGACAAGGTCGCCGCGCTGCACCGCTACGGGATCAATGTCGTGGAGCGCGTGCCGCACGTGTTTCCCGCCAACGGCCACAACGAGCGCTACCTCAACACCAAGGCCACCCGGAGCGGGCACTTCCTTTAGACCGCGCCCTCCGGCAAGTCATTTTGCCGCCGCGGACAGCGGCCGCCGCGCGCCGAAGACCGCGGTGCCGACCCGCACGTGGGTTGCGCCGAAGCGGATCGCGGTCTCGAAATCGGCGCTCATCCCCATGCTGAGCACCGCCAGCGCATGCCGCCGCGCGATCTCGCGCAGCAGCGCGAAATGCGGCGACGGCTCCTCGCCCTGCGGCGGCACGCACATGAGCCCCGCGATCGGCAGCCCGAGACGATCTCGGCAATCGACGATGAAATCGTCCGCGGCGACGGGAAGAACCCCGGATTTCTGGAGCTCCTCACCGGTATTGACTTCGATCAGGCAGGAGGGGCGCCGGCCGGCGCGTTCCATCTCGCGCGCCAGCGCCTCGGCGAGCCGCGTGCGGTCGATCGTCTCGACGACGTCGAAATGAGCCACCGCGTCGCGCACCTTGTTGGTCTGCAACGGCCCGATCAGGTGCAGCGCGAGATCGGAAAACTCTTGCCGCAGGGCGGGAAATTTCTCCAGCGCTTCTTGCACGCGGTTCTCCCCGAAGACCCGTTGGCCGGCGCCGAGCGCCGAGCGCACCGCCGAGCCGGGATTGGTTTTGCTGACCGCGACCAGCGTCACCGCATCGGCCGGGCGCCCGGCGCCACGCGCCGCCGCGTCGATCCGGATGCGAACCGCTGCGAGGTTGGCGGCAATCGCCTCTTCCATATCGGCTCCATTCCTGGCACAAAAACCGCTTGCCGCGGCAGGTCCGCGGCGATGCCGCAACAGGACAGTTGCCAATGCCGGCCTTGTATTACCGCCTGCTGGTCATCTTTGCCGCAAGCATTTCGTTGTTGCTCGGCGCGTGCGCCGCGTCGCGCACGACGCAATCCGATGCGAGCGTCGCCGAGTTGCCGCAACCGGCACAGCAGGAAGCGTCCGCCCGCCCCGACGGCGAGATGGATACCGAAACGACAATCTGGAACCTCATCGGCATCGCCAAGAAAGAGCAGAGGCCGCTGGGTCAGGCGACCGGCCCGGGGGTGAGCCCGGTGCTGTGGCAGGCGGCTCTCGATACGCTGAGCTTCGCCGATATGGATTCGCTCGATCCGGCGGCCGGGCTCGCGGTCAGCAAATGGTATTCGCCAAAAGGCAAACCCGACCAGCGGCTGCGGATCACTGTTTTTGTCAAGGCACGGGCGCTGCGTTCGGATTCGATCGTGGTGACCGTCGAGCGCCAAACGCGCGCGGCGAACGGCTGGCAGGATGCTCCGGTCGCCGCCAACGTCGCCGACAATCTGGAAAACGATATTCTCGAGCGGGCGCGGCAGATCCATATCGCCCGCATTCGCGATCAACAGTGAGCGGCTCGGCGCGGCCGAAGCGCCGCGGGACACGGCATGTCACGCTATAATTTCCGGGAAAGCGAGGCGAAGTGGCAGCGGCGCTGGCGCGAGAGCGGCAGCTTTGAGGCGCGCCACGACCCGGCGCGGCCGAAATACTATGTCCTCGAGATGTTTCCCTATCCGTCGGGCAAGCTGCATGTCGGCCATGTCCGCAATTACACCATGGGGGATCTCGTTGCCCGCTACCGGCGGGCGCAAGGCTTCAACGTGCTGCACCCGATGGGGTGGGACGCGTTCGGCCTCCCGGCCGAAAATGCGGCGATCGCCGAGCACACGCACCCGGCCAAGTGGACCGCGGAAAACATCGCGACGATGCGCGCCCAGTTGCAGCGCATGGGCTTTGCCTACGACTGGTCGCGCGAAATCGCCACGTGCCACCCGGAATACTACCGGCACGAACAGAAGATGTTTCTCGATTTCCTGGCGAAAGACCTCGCCTATCGGCGGGAGAGCTGGGTCAATTGGGATCCGGTCGAAAACACGGTGCTCGCCAACGAGCAGGTGATCGAGGGGCGTGGCTGGCGTTCCGGCGCGATCGTTGAAAAGCGCCTCCTGGCGCAATGGTTCCTGCGCATCACGCGCTACCGCGACGAGCTGCTGGACGCGCTCGCGACCCTCGACCGCTGGCCCGAACGCGTGCGGTTGATGCAGGAGAACTGGATCGGCCGCTCCGAGGGTGCGCGCGTCGTCTGGGCGCTCGTCGAGCGTACCGGGGCGATCGAGGTCTTCACCACGCGGCCCGATACGCTCTTCGGCGCCTCTTTCCTCGCGCTGTCGCCGCACCACCCGCTCGCCCAGGAATTGGCGGCGGACGACCCTGCGCTTGCCGCCTTCATCGCCGAGTGCGACCGCGTCGGCACCAGCGAGGAGGCGATCGAGACCGCCGAAAAACGCGGTTATCGGATCGCGATCGAGGCCGTGCATCCGCTCGACCCGGCTCGGCGCGTGCCGGTCTACGTCGCCAATTTCGTACTGATGGAGTACGGCACCGGCGCGATCTTCGGCTGCCCGGCGCACGACCAGCGCGACCTCGATTTCGCGCGCAAATACGAGCTGCCGGTGATCCCGGTGGTGCTGCCGCCGCGCGCCGATCCCGCCAGCTTTGCGATAGGCGACACCGCCTACAGCGATGACGGAGTCATTTTCAATTCGAACTTCCTCAATGGATTGTCCGTGGCCGACGCCAAGCGCGCGGCCGGCGAGCGGCTGGAGGCTCTCGGCGCCGGCGAGCGCACCGTCGCCTACCGGCTCAGGGACTGGGGGGTGTCGCGCCAGCGCTACTGGGGCTGCCCGATCCCCATCATCCATTGTCCCGATTGCGGCATGGTGCCGGTGCCCGAGGATGATCTGCCGGTCGAATTGCCGAGCGATGTCGATTTCGATTTGCCGGGCAACCCGCTCGACCGTCATCCAACCTGGAAGCACGTCGCCTGCCCCTATTGCCACAGCCCGTCGACGCGCGAGACCGACACGTTCGATACATTCTTCGAATCGTCCTGGTATTTCCTGCGCTTTTGCTCGGCCCGCGCACCGATCGCGTTCGAACGCGACGCCGCGGCGTATTGGATGCCGGTCGACCAGTATATCGGCGGCGTCGAGCATGCGGTGCTGCACCTGCTCTACTCGCGCTTCTTCATGCGGGCGCTCAAGGAATGCGGCTATCTCGATCTCGACGAGCCGTTCGCCGGGCTCTTCACCCAGGGCATGGTGTGTCACCAGACCTACCAGAATATCGAAGGCGAATGGCTTTTTCCGGAGGAAGTGACGACCGCCCCCGACGGTCGCCTGCTCGACCAAACCGGCCGCCCGATTGTCGTGGGCCGGCTCGAAAAGATGAGCAAGTCCAAGAAGAACGTCGTCGGGCTTGACGGCATTGTCGACACCTATGGCGCCGACACCGCTCGGTTTTACCTGCTGTCCGACAGCCCGCCGGAAGGCGACCGCGACTGGACCGAAGCCGGGATCGAAGGCATCTGGCGCTATGTCGCCAAGCTGTGGCGGATGGTATCCGAGCCTTCTATTACCTTGCCGCCGGCCGGCGGCGCGATCCCCGGCGAACTCGGCACGGAACTGGCGGCGGTCCGCCGCCTGACCCACAAGACGATCGCCGCGGTCACCGACGACATCGACCGGTTCCGCTTCAACCGCGCGGTCGCGCGCATCCGGGAGCTGACCAACGCGCTCGAAGCGATGGGGGCAACCGACGGCGATACCGGCGGCGCGGTGCTGCGCGAAGGGCTCGAAATCCTCGCCCGTTTGCTCGGTCCGATGATGCCGCATCTCGCCGAGGCGATGTGGCGTGAGCTCGGCCACGCCGACATGCTGGTCGATGTGCCGTGGCCCAAAGCCAATGCCGAGCTTGGCCGCGACGAGCTGGTGACGATCGCCGTTCAGGTAAACGGCAAGCTGCGGGCGACACTCGACTTCCGCCGCGACGCGGCGGCGAACGAGGTCGAGGAGGCCGCGCTGGCGCTGCCCCAGGTAACGCGTCTGCTCGACGGCAAGGCGCCGAGAAAGGTGGTGGTCGTGCCCAACCGCATCGTCAGCGTGGTGGCGGGATGATCGCCCGGGTGATCGCCCGGGTGATCGCCCGGGCGATCGCGCGGCGGCGCCTGCTCGTCCTGCCGCTCCTGCCGGCAATGCTCGCCGGCTGCGGCTGGGAGGCGGTCTACGCCGATCACGAAACAATCCCGGCGAACGCGGATCTGCGGGCGATCCGGGTATTGCCGATCGCCGCGCGGATCGGGCAGCGGCTTGAAATGGAGCTGCGCACCTCGCTGAACCCGAGCGGCGAGACCAGGCCGGTCAAATATCTGCTCAGGGTAACCCTGGCGGCGTCGATTGCCGATTCCGGCATCCAATCCCAGGGGCTGGGCACGCGCGGCGAGGCGACGGTTTTCGCGAGCTATCAGCTTGTCGACGCCGCGAGCAACGCGCCGCTCCAGAGCAATACCGTCCACGCCAGCGAATCGTTCGACATCCAGGCGAACGGCTACAGCACCGTCGTGGCCCAGGACGACGCCTATGTCCGGACGGTCGAGGAAATTCGCCGGGAGATCATCACGCGGCTGACCCTGTTCCTGCAAAAGAAGGCGGCGGCAGCGTCGTGAAGCTGGCGGCGGGGCGCGTCGAGGGCTTTCTGCGCCGCCCCGATCCCGAAATCCGTGCGGTCCTGCTGTACGGTCCGGACGCGGGGCTGGTCCGCGAGCGCGCCGATACGCTCGGCCGCACGATATCGACCGATCTGCGGGACCCGTTTCAGGTCGCCGATCTTACCGGCGCGGCGCTGGCCGCCGACCCGGCTCGGCTCTACGACGAGGCGGCGCAAATCAGCCTGATGGGCGGCAGCCGGCTGGTGCGGGTGCGCGAGATCGGCGACGCCCAGAGTGCCGTCTTCGGCCGCTTCCTCGCCGGTCCGCCGAGCGACGCGCTGGTCGTCGCCGAAGCCGGCGATCTGCCGGCGCGCGGCGCGCTGCGCCGAGTGTTTGACGAAGCGGCCTACGGCGTCGCGATCGGCTGTTATCCGGACGGCGCGCGCGACCTCGGCGAGGTGATCCGCGACAGTTTCGCGGCGCACCGCGTCGCCGCAAGCCGCGATGCGGTCGATTTTCTCATTATGCACCTTGGCGGCGACCGGCTCTTGACCCGCGCCGAACTCGAAAAACTCGCCCTCTACGCCGGCGACGGCGGGCGGGTCGAGCTCGACGATGCGCGTCTCTCGGTCGCCGACAGCGCCGCGCTGTCGCTGGACGACGCCGTGCTCGCCGCCGCCGAAGGCGACACAGGCGCGCTCGACCGCGCACTGTCGCGCGTCTTCCAGGAAGGGGAATCGCCGGTCTCGGTGATCCGTGCGACGCTGCGCCATCTGCAGCGGCTGCACCTGCTTTCCGCACGGGTCACGGGCGGCGAATCCGTCGACGGCGCGGTGC
>Ga0209483_1003259_pt1 | contig 10752 bp, 9 predicted proteins | sample NGEPerA_FD_184508 | JGI IMG/M metagenome (GOLD analysis project Ga0209483, IMG submission 184508) | Arctic peat soil microbial communities from the Barrow Environmental Observatory site, Barrow, Alaska, USA - NGEE PermafrostL2-A... | ecosystem: Environmental > Terrestrial > Soil > Wetlands > Peat...
CTGGGGCTGCATGCTGATGAGCGCGATCTCGGCAGCGCTGGCGATCGGGGACAGCGGCGCCGAAGGCAAGGTGCTGGGCCTGGTATTCTCCGCGCTGGCGCTCGCGACCTTCGCGCGAATGGCCGCGGTCGCCGGCGGCCTGCAGAGACTTCCCGAATACGCCCCGTTGCTGCACTGGGCGCCGGTGGCGTGCTGGTCGGTCGCCGGCACCGGTCTGTTGGTGATGGCGGCGTCGCGCGCCCAGCAAAGCGTATCAAGGCCGGGCAAGGGTTAGTCACATCACACTGTCATTCCGGGTTCGACGCTGCGCGTCGCCCCGGAATGACGGGATTACATGAGTTACGGCTTCGCCGGATGGATGAAGGCCCATGGGCTCACTTCGGAATCCCTGGGCACTTCGATATCGATCAGGTAAGGGCCACCGTCGGCCAGCGCCTTTTCCAGCGCCGGACGGAATTTCTGCGGGGAGGTCACGCGCGCCGCGCCGACGCCAAAAGACTCCGCGAGCTTGACGAAATCCGGATTGACCAGGTCGGATGCCACCGCGCGGCCATCGAAACGCTCGCGCTGATCGCGCCGCACATTGCCATAGGCGTTGTTGTTGAACACCAGCGTGACTACGCCGATGTTGAACTGCACCGCGGTCGCCAATTCCTGCACGCCGAACATGAAGCCGCCATCGCCCGTGATCGCGACCACCGGCCGGTCCGGATGCGCTACCTTGGCGCCGAGTGCGGTGGGAAAGCCGGAGCCGAGCGTGCCCTGATAACCCGAACTGATGAAGGTGCGCGGCTGGTAGACCGGAAAACCGTACCAGGAGGCAAAGCCGACCTGCGACAGCTCGTCGGTGACGATGGCGTTTTCCGGCAGCACCTCGCGCAGGATGTTGAGATACGCCATCTGCGGCTGGACCTGCTGGATCTCTTGCAGCGCCGAGGCCGAGGCGTCGCGGATTGCGGCGCGGCGGCCGCTGGTTTTGCTGTAGCCGCGCTTGCGCACCGCCGCGAGCAATGCACTGGTGCCGGCCTTGGCATCGGCGATCACGGCGGTATCCGGCGTGAACCGGCGCATCTCCGAGGGATCGATATCGATACGAACCGACTTCAGGCCGTCTGGACGATACGGCCAGCGCGTCATGGTCGTCAGCTCCAGCCGGGTGCCGATCCCGATCATCAGATCGGTGCGCGGCCATAGACGATAGGCCGCCGCCATCGTCAGCCCGAGCTCATGGGCGTTGCTGACGATGCCGCGGCCGCTGCGGAACGCCACCACCGGCGCGTCGATCAGTTCGGCCAGTTCCAGGATTTCATCGGCGGCATCGATAGCGCCGCTGCCGACGAAGATCATCGGCGTCTTGCTGCCGGCGACCAAGGCCGCGGCGGCCTTGATACGTTCGCTATCGGGTTGCGGCGCCGGGAAGCGGTCGAAAGGCTTTGCGGCGCCGACGTCGGCACGCTCTGTGAATACGTCCCACGGCATTTCCAGCGCGACCGGCCCGCGCCGGCCCGACAGCATTTCCTGAAACGCGCGCGACACCAGCGCTGGCGCGGCATCCGGATATTCGATGCGGTCGGCCCATTTGACGAAACTTCGCAGCGTCGCAAGTTGATCCGGCATCTCGTGCAGATGGCCGCGGCCCTTGCCGAGGAAAGCCGTCGGCACCTGGCCGGTCAGGCACAGCACCGGTTCGTTCGATCCGAACGCGGTCAGCATCGCAGCACCGGCATTGAGCACGCCCGGGCCGGGCACTACGCTGAACACGCCGGGCCTGCCGGTCGATCGTGCATAGCCATAGGCCATGTAGCCGCAGGCCTGTTCGTGCCGCGCGCCGATCACTTTCAATTGTGCCTGCTGGAACGCGTCGAACAGCCCGTAAATCTGCGCGCCGGGCAGGCCGAACACGGTGTCGACGCCGTGGGCGACCAGGCCGCTGACGATGGCTTCGCCGCCGGTGGAAGAGGTCATTGGTCGGTCCAATCGCTGATGGGCAGGTTCATGTCAGGTTCCCCAAGGCCTCGTCGATCACGCCATTGCGCAGCACGCCAATATTGTCGGCCTCGACCTCGATCACGTCGCCGGGCTTGAGATAGCGCGGCGGATCGAAGCGCGCGCCGGCGCCGGTCGGCGTTCCCGTGACGATGACGTCGCCAGGCACCAGCGTGGTGAAGGTCGAGATATAGTTGATCAGATAACGGAAGCCGAAGATCAGCCGGCCGGTGCGGTCGTCCTGCCGGGTCTCGCCGTTGACGCGCGTCGTCAGCCGGATGTCCGCGATCTGCGATTCATCGGTGTAGGGCACCAGCCAGGGGCCGAGGCTGCCGGTTGCATCGAAATTCTTGCCCTGGGTCACGTTGAATTTCGCGTGGCGGACCCAGTCGCGAATGGTGCCTTCATTACACAGCGTCACCGCGGCGATGTGATCGAGCGCCGCGATCTGCGGAATGTGCCGGCCGGCCTTACCGATGACCAGAACCACTTCACCCTCGTAATCGAGTTGCGGCGAGGCGCGCGGGCGCACCAGCGGCGTGCAGTGGCCGACAAAGGAGCGCGGCGTGCGCATGAACATGCTGGGATATTTCGGCGCGTCCTGACCGTCTTTGTATTCCGCGTTGCGGTCGGGATAGTTGACGCCGATGCAGATGATCTTTTCCGGCGCTGGAATCGGCGGCAGCCAGGTGATGGCATCGAGCGCATGGTCCGGCGAATGTCTGGCGCCGTGTTCCGCGAGTTTTGTCAGTGCACCGGCGGCGATCACCTCACGCAATGTCGGGTAGTCCTTGCCGAAGCGCGCCGAGAGATCGACGACGCCGCTGTCGGTGACGGCGCCGTATTGGATCGCTCCGTTAACGGAGTAGGTGGCGAGGCGGGGAGGGGCCATTTGGTAATTCCGATTGGGTTACACCGTCATTGCGAGCGCAGCGAAGCAATCCATAGCCGCATAGGAAGTCTGGATTGCTTCGTCGCAAGGGCTCCGCGCAATGACGGAAGGTTTGTCACTGATATTCTTCAGCCCGGATTCATCCCCTTGGCTTTTATCACCGCGATTGCGGCGGGCGTGGCAAGAAACGCAACGAATGCTTTCGCCGCATCTGCCTGCTTGCTGTCGGCGGCGACGGCGGCCGTGAAAACCAGTTCCTGCTGCAGTTGCGCGGGGAAAGAACCGGCGAGTTCGACACCGGGGGCCATCAGCACGTTGACGAGGAACACCCCGAGTTCGGCGTCGCCATTGGCAACGGCCTTCGGAATTTGCGTTGTCGCGGTCTGCACTTTGGTCTTGGCTTTCATCGCATCCGCAATGCCCAGGCGCTCGAACACGCTGGAGACATAGGCGCCGGCGGCGCTCGAGGGAATAAACGCGATCGATTGCGCCTCCAGCAGGGCCTTCTTCAACGCCTCCGGTGTGCTGATATCCGGCTTGGGCACGCCGGCGCGCACCGCGACGCCATAACCGACGCGCGCGATATCGGTCGTCGGCGCCGCGAAGCGGGCCTTGGCGGCGGCATCCTTGAACAGATCGATGGGGACCACGCCGAGGTCGAACGGCTCGCCTGACGTGGCCAGTTTGATCAGGTTGGGCGTGGAATCGAAGTGAATGACAAGCTTGTGGCCGGAGTCGCGTTCGAATTGCGGGCCGAGCTCATTCAGCACTGATGTCATCGAGCCGCCCGCCAACACCTTGAGTTCGGCCCCCTGAACCTTGGTGACCGACGGCAGCACCAGCGCCAAGCCAAGCAAAAGCATTTTCATGAACCCCTCATGCGTTCTAATCCGCGATCGTCACGTCGGCGACGAACAGCGGCTCGCGGATGGTCTGACCCGGAAACGGCGAGCCCTGTTCGAACCAGGACCGCGGCGCCGGGGCGCCCCACAGCGTTTGCCGCCGCGGGTCTTTCAGCGACCAGCGCATCGGTTCGTGGTCGTGATCCCCGGTGAAGTAGTCGCTGGTGTAGAGCTCGATGCGATGGCCGTCGGGATCGCGGATATACAGAAAGAACGCGTTGGAGATGCCGTGGCGGCCGGGCCCGCGCTCGATATTTTTGAGGAAGCCGCTGGAGGCCATCACGTCGCATAGATGCAGGATGTTCATCGCGGTCGGCACCCAATACGCAAAATGGTGCAGGCGAGGGCCCTTGCCGTTGGTGATGGCGAAATCATGCACGTTGCCCTTGCGGTGCATCCACGCTGCCGCGATGCGGCCGTTCGGTCCGTCTTCCTCGGCGTATTCCGTCAACCGGAAGCCGAGCCGTGCGTAGAAGTCGACGGTGTCCTGAACCTCGGCGGCGAACACGTTGAAATGGTCGAGCCGCTGCGGGTGGCAGCCCTTGTAGAGATCGTAGCGGCGCAACAGATGCGGACGCTTCTCCATCGATGCATAGAGCTCGATCTGAAAGCCAAGGGGATCGGAGAAGTGCAAAGTGCGGCCCTGGAACGGCTGCTCGGTGAATGCGCAAACGATGCCGTTCTCGGAAAAGAACGCCGCGGCCTTGTCGAGATCCTGCTCGTTGCCGACCTTGAAGCCAAGACGGTTGCAGGCTGATGCCTCAGCCTTGCGCAGCACCACCGAATGATGCTGGTGCTCCTCGCTGCCGCGCAGATACACTGCCCGCTCGTCGCGATCCTCGACATGAAGCCCGACGGTGTTCTCATAAAACTCGCGGCTGGCGTTCAGGTCCACCACGTCGAGCACGACATGGCTGCACCTGACAATGTTGAACGGCGGATCGAAGACGTGCTGTGGGGCGGGCATGCGTGGTCCTATCAAAAATCTTCGTCGGTCACTCCGTCATTGCGAGCGAAGCGAAGCAATCCATCTTCTTGGTAGAGATGGATTGCTTCGTCGCAAGTGCTCCTCGCAATGACGATGCATCTCATTCTCAGGATCGGGGCAAGCCCAATTGCTGAATTTTGTGGGTCCCTTTGGCGAGCGAGACGTGCTTGGTTTCCATGTAGAAGTCGAACGAATAATCGCCGCCGTCGCGGCCGATGCCGGACGATTTCATGCCGCCGAACGGGGTCGGCAGATGGCGGACGTTTTCCGAATTCAGCCAGATCATGCCGGCCTCCAGCGCGTCGGCGACGCGCAGCGCGCGGCCCATGTCCGCGGTCCAGACATAGCCGGTGAGGCCGTATTGCACCGAATTGGCGATCTCGATGGCGTCGTTCTCGTCGCGGAACGGGATCACGGTCAGGAACGGGCCGAACACCTCCTCCTGCGCGACGCGCATCTGCGCGTGAGCGCCGGTGACCAGTGTCGGCTGCACATAGTGTCCGCCGCCGGGCCCGTCATGCGGCTTGCCGCCGACCGCGATCACCGCGCCGTCTTTTCGTGCGATGTCGAAATAGGCGCAGACCTTCGCCAGATGGCGCTCGTGGATCAGCGGTCCGATTTCGGTGCCGGGATCGAGCGGATGCCCAACCTTCAAGGCTTTCACCCGGGCGGTGAGCTTTTCGATGAACTTTTCCGCGACGCCCTGCTGGATCAACAGCCGGCTCGACGAGGTGCAGCGCTCGCCATTGAGCGAGTAGATCATGAACACGACCGCATCGAGCGCGCGGTCGAGATCGGCGTCGTCGAACACGATCACCGGGTTCTTGCCGCCGAGTTCGAAATGCACCCGCTTCAGGCTCGGCGCGCCCTGCGCCATGATCGCAGCCCCGGTCGCGGTTTCGCCGACAAAGGCGATGGCCTTGATGGCGGGATGTTCGGTCAGCGCCTTGCCGGCTTCCTCGCCGATGCCATGCACGGTGTTGAGGACCCCGTCGGGCACACCTGCCTGTTTGACCAGTTGCGCCAGCAGATCGGCCGTCACCGGCGACCATTCCGCGGGCTTGTGGACCACGGTGCAGCCGGCGGCGAGGGCTGGGGCGATCTTCCAGGTCGACAGCATGAACGGGGTGTTCCAGGGCGTGATCACGCCGACCGGGCCGATCGGCACGCGCGTGGACACGTTCCAGTGCTCATCGCTGGGCAGGTTCAGGCCGTCGCGCGCATCGGTGCATTTGTCGGCAAAGAAGCGAAAGTTTTCCGCGCCGCGGATCGCGGCCTTGGCCATGAAGCGATGGGCCTGGCCGGTGTCGATACATTCGAGCACGGCGATGTCGTCGGCGCGGTCCTCGATGGCGTCGGCAACGCGATGCAGCAGTTTCTTGCGCATCGTCGCCGGCATGTCACGCCATGGCTTGAAGGCTTGCGCCGCCGCGGTCGCGGCGCGATCGATATCCTCCGCATTGCCGCGCGCGACGCTCGCGAGCGTTGCGCCATCGACCGGCGATCTTGTCTCAAAAGTTTCGCCCGAGATCGACGGCACCGCCTTGCCATCGATGATATGCCCGATGCCGTCGGCTTTCAGTCTAGCCAGCAACGGCGCGGCGCGGTCGCGGTTGGCCTGAAACACCTCGGACGATTTCGGCACGATCTTATCCATGCGCGGCCTCCGCTTTCACAACCCCGGCCTTCAGGGCTTCGTGGATGTTGTTGCGCTTCCAGCTCATTTCCTTGTCGTTGATCTGCATGTCGAACGACAGCGCGAATTTGCTCTTTGCGAATACAGGATCAAGATAGGCCGACAGTGCGTTGAAGATGTATTCGCCGGCCCTCTTGCGGGTGGCGAGATCGCGGCCTTCGCCGAGCCGCAGCACCATGGCGAGAAATCCGAGCTCCGGATTGCCGTCGGCGATGGCGTAATGCTCGCAGCGCACCGCGCGGACCCGGATGCCGCCGAGCGGAAAGATCCCGGTTTCCACCGCGGCCTTGCGGACCACCTCGACGACCTTGCCTATGTCGACGCGCGCATCGAGATTGGCTGAATATTCAAGCGTGAAATGCGGCATGACCGGATCACTCCAAATGATTGCGGGGCATTGACGTCACGCGAAATAACAACTCACGCTGCCGTAGCGGCCATAGTCAGCTTGAATCGTGTCGCCTTTGCGGGTTTCGATCGGGCGGATGAACGATCCGGCCAGCACCACCTGGCCCGCCTCCAGCGCTAGGCCCAGCGGCGCGATCTTGTTGGCGAGCCAGGCCACGGAGGTTGCGGGATGATTGAGCACGCCGGCGGCAAGCCCGGTTTCTTCCAGCTGACCGTTGCGATAGCACAGCGCGCCGATCCAGCGCAGATCGGCATCCATCGGACGCAACGGGCGACCGCCGAGCACAATGCCGGCATTGGCCGCGTTGTCGGCGATGGTATCGAAGATCTTTCGGGTTGATTTGGTCGCGGGGTCGACCCGTTCGATCCGCGTATCGAGAATTTCCAGCGCGGGAACGACAAAGTCGGTGGCGTTGAGCACGTCGAACATGGTGCAGCCGGGTCCGGCCAGCCGCTGCTTCATGATGAACGCGAGTTCGGCTTCAACCCTTGTGCCGATGAAGCGGTCCGAGGGCACGAGGCCGCCATCGGCAAAGAACATGTCGTCCAGCAGTACCCCGGAATCCGGCTCGTCAATGCCGAGCGCGCTCTGCATCGCCTTCGAGGTAAGGCCGATCTTGTGGCCTTTGACGACGCGGCCTTCGGCAAGCTTGATCTCGATCCACGCCTTCTGGATCGCATAGGCGTCGGCGATGGTGATGCCGGGATGCTCCAGCGACAGCTGCCGGATCTGCTGCCGGGTCTTTTCCGCCTGATGCAGCCGTGCGGCGGCGCGGCGGATATCGTCTTCAGTCAATGCCATGCTCGGTCGAGGCTACATGCGGGAGCTGTGGAAAACAGATGCGGAAATATGATTAACATGTTAAGTGAAGCCGATCAAACGGTATTGGTGCTTGCTGCAGCGCAAACTTGGGGCGTCGCGAAAGCGCAGGCCGGCGGATATCGATGGAAGGCGGTTGACGATGGCGCGGAAGAAATCGCTCGGGGCTGCGCATTCGAAGCCGGTCGGCACGGCGGCGGTGCGGCGGGTGCCGATGCGCGAATTTTCGCGTTCGCTGCCGATGTCGCTGTTGCGGGCGCGCGAAGCGGTGATGCGGCTGTTCCGTCCCTCGCTGCGCCGTCACGGCCTGACCGAGCAGCAATGGCGGATCCTGCGCGCGCTGGCCTCGATCGAAGCTATCGAAGTCACCGAACTGGCGCGGCTCGCATTCCTGCTGGGCCCGAGCCTGTCGCGGATTTTGCGCGACCTCGAAGCGCGCCATTTGATCGAGCGCCGGGCGGCGGAAGCCGATTTGCGCCGCGGCGTGGTGTCGATCTCCGTCAAGGGTCTCAAGCTGATCGAGGCGGTGGCGCCGACATCGGAAGCCATCTATGCCGCCATGACCAGACGCTATGGCGCCCGCAAGCTCGCCGAGTTGCAGGACATGCTGCATGTGCTCGAGCGCAACCTGTCGGAACTGGCCGTTAGCGACGATGAAAATGCCGAGCCTGGCGGGCTCAAGTGAATGCAAATTTGCATGCTCACGTGAGCATGCCGCATAGCTCTCTCGATTGCTTGTCGTTTGAGCAAGATATCGCGCCCTTCGACTGGACAAACGCGTATCCAGCCTGATTGGCGCGTCTGCGGCACGCGCGCGAACGCGGACGTGATGCGATATCAATTTACTCTTGCAGCGACACACCGTAGACACGCGCACGGTTTTTCGCTCAAGCCCACAAACTTAATATTGGCCGACTTGAAGTCGGCCTCACGGGAGGACTGGATGAAGCTTACGAGACGTGACTTCGCTGCTGGATTGGCCGTTGGTATCACCGCACCTTATGTGATAGGCAGCGCGCGTGCTCAGGGCGCCACCCTCAAGATCGGCATGTGCGCGCCGGTGACCGGTCCTGCCGCGGAGTCCGGCGGCTATGCCGTCAGGGGCGCCAAGCTCGCGCTGGAGGCTGTCAACAAGGCCGGCGGCGTTCTCGGCAAGCAGCTCGAACTGATCGTCGAGGACGACCAGACCACCAATCCCGGCATCGTGCTGGCATTCTCCAAGCTCGCTTCCCAGCCCGATATCGTCGGCTTCCTGGGATCGATCCGCTCGACCCAGGTCCATGCCATGGCGCCCGACGTCATCAAGCTCGGCAAGCCGGTGATGATGGGCGGCACCGATCCGAACCTCACGCATATGGGCAACCAGTGGCTGTTCCGCTGCCGCCCCAATGACAGCTATTCCGGCAGCGTGATCGCCGACTACGGCGTCAACACCCTCGGCAAGAAGAAATGGGCCGTATTGCATTCGACCGATGCGTTCGGCACCGCCGGCGGCAAGGCGCTCACCGAGGCCTTGACCAAGCTCGGCTCCACACCGGTGCTCGATCAGGGCTATGCCAACCAGAGCCAGGATTTCACCCCTGTGGTGCTGGCGATCAAGCAGTCCGGCGCCGATGTTCTCGGCTCGTATTTCACCTTCGAAAACGATCTCGGCATTTTTGCCCGCCAGTTGCGCCAGCTCGGCGTCACCATCCCCTGGGTCGGCTCGCCCTCGATCGTCAACATCACCGCGCTGAAACTTGCCGGCCCCGCGCTCTACGGTACCTTCGGCGTCGCCGACTACGCTGAAGACTCCAGCGATGCTTCGAAGGCGTTCGGCAAGATCTACCGCGACGCCGTCAAGGTCGCGCCCGACAACCAGAGCTCCTGGCCTTACGACGCCATCAATGTGCTGGCGGCGGCGATCAACAAGGCCGGCTCGACCGATCCTGCGAAAATCCGCGAGGCGATCCTGTCGATCAAGAAATTCGCAGGCGCCGAGGGCGAATACAATTTCGACGCCAATGGCGACGGTCTGCACGGCTACAACATCGTCAAGAACGAAAAAGGCAAGATCGTTTTCGACAAGCATATCGAATCCGCCAGTTGATGGAGCTGCCGGCTCCTCCTTAAAAAGGGGCCGGCACTGCTTCGATATTCGCGAAGCGGCTTGCAAAGCCTGACCGCGACAATCTCCGAAAATCCCCTGATCTGCCGATAGCTTCTCCCACTGAGCGTCTTCATGGATATTGCACTGCAATTGCTCTTTACCGGGATCGGAATCGGCGCGGTCTACGCGCTGGTCGCGCTCGGTTTCGTGCTGATCTTCCGCGCCACCAATGTGGTGAATTTCGCGCAAGGCGAGTTCTCGATGGTCGCCGCCTATCTGATGGTGGTGTTCGCGGTCGACCTCGGCTGGCCGTACTGGCTGTCGTTTCTGGCCGCACTGGCCGGCATGGCGCTGCTCGGCGCGGTGTTCAATCTCGGGGTTTACTATCCGCTGCGGCATCGCACCTTCCTGCCGGTCATCATCGCCACCATCGGCGCCTCGATCCTGATGGCCAATACCGTGCTGGCAATCTACGGCCCGCAGCCGCAGGTGCTGGAAGGATGGTTCGAGACGCCCGGCATCCAGTGGGGCCCGGTCTATCTCGACAGCCAGTATCTGCTGATCATCGCGGTGACGATCGTGCTGGTGATCTTCAACTACTGGTTCTTCGAACACACCATGCTCGGCAAGAAGCTGCAGGCCACCTCGCAGGACAAGGAGATGGCCTCGCTGCTCGGCATATCCGTCTCGAGCATGATCATGATCACCTTCATCTATTCGGCGGTGCTCGGCGGTCTCGCCGGCATCCTGGTGGCGCCGATCCTGTTTGTCTCGATCCAGATGGGTTCGACCATCGCGCTCAAGGCGTTTGCCGCCACCATCATCGGCGGCTTCGGCGACGTCACCGGCGCCATCATCGGCGGCCTCACGCTCGGCATCATCGAGACCTTTGGCGCCGCCTATATCTCGGTGCCCTACAAGGACGGCTTTGCCTTCCTGGTGCTGGTGCTGTTTCTGGTATTCCGCCCGCA
>Ga0209483_1003260_pt1 | contig 10750 bp, 12 predicted proteins | sample NGEPerA_FD_184508 | JGI IMG/M metagenome (GOLD analysis project Ga0209483, IMG submission 184508) | Arctic peat soil microbial communities from the Barrow Environmental Observatory site, Barrow, Alaska, USA - NGEE PermafrostL2-A... | ecosystem: Environmental > Terrestrial > Soil > Wetlands >...
CAATTGAAGTACGAACTTGTACAGCTCGTCGTTTCAGCATCATCGCGCATCCCCCGCTGAAGGCTGTTCCGCGCGGAACGCTGGTAAGCTAGCCGACATCCTGGTGCCTAGCAATTAATATTCGTCATACGCGGAATCCGACATGACGATAGTATCGAGCTTGCAGAGCGCCACAATCTGAGCAAAATTGACCACTCAGCGCCGGCCACCAAGCTCGCGGCTGCGTTGCGCCGAGCCCGCTTTGGTCTCCTTCGACACTTGCGAATGCAGGAAGCCGCGGAAGGATGTCACAACTTGAACATCACAGGAAGGACAAATCCGCTCAACTGGCGGCTTGATCCCAGAACTGGGAATGAATCTCAAACGCGTGTGACTTGAGTCGTCCCAACAACCTGCATGCAAAAGAAATTGCGGCGTCGCGTGGGGATCTGCATAGTTGATTCCTGCGATTCCGCCAACCACGGCCGGCCCAACTGACTCGCTGAACTCTGCCATCAAAGGCCAAGAGTCAGGAGTCACCAACAGCACGTTCAGTCGTGCAGCACAATATCGATCAGGGAACCATTGATGAGCATTCCGGCAGGACTGTAGTCGATGTAGCCGAGATCGCGAAATCGATTGAGGAAGAAGCTGACGCGGGACCTGGTGGTGCCGATCATCTCCGCCAGTGTTTCTTGACTGATCTTTGCGATCACCGGAATGGGCTCCGACGCCTGTCCGAAGTTAGCCATCAGCATTAACAGCCGGGCAAGACGTTTCTCACTGGAATTGAATAAATGATCGACAAGGTCCGCCTGCATGCGGTTACTGCGGGAGAGCATGTGCGCGAGGAATTGCTCAGCAAACTGCGGTTCACGATGGAGTAGATCCTGCATGACAGACTTATCAATGCGAAAAATAGTGGAGGCCTCAAGCGCGCTCGCGGAAGATGAGCGATGCGTCTCACCCGCCAGGGAGGACTCACCGAAAAAGCTGGTTGCCGGAAGATGGGCAATTACGGCTTCCTTGCCATTCATCGATACCACGGTGAGCTTTATCTTGCCGCTCAGGATGTAGAACACGGAATTGGCCGGGTCGCCCTGAGAAAAGATCGATTCACCGGTGGAGTATTCGCGCCTCGTCTTCCCGGCCATGAACCTCATCATCGGATCCTGTTGGCTGATTGCTTTCCTTTGCGCTGGCACATTACCAATTTTTCCGAAAGGGATTGTCAATTTGCGCTGCGTAGCCGCCGGCAAAACGAATGGACGACCCAGCGTGCTGGAATTTGCCCCGTTCTTCATAGTAGCGATGCAAGTAGCCATAATCGGAACCTCTCAATCGTGCGAGACGTATACAGAGGTATGACTTGTTGTCAGCCCTTGCGACGTCAATATAGTTAAGGTACGGCGTGCAAAAGTCTTCGAACATCAGCGAAAGCTGGAAATGGAGTAAGTTTTACGACGTGAACTGCGTAGGTGTTTCCCTACGCGGAATGCTCGATCAGATTGATTATGTTGGCAGGAGTTTTTTGCAGAGGAGTTTCACCATTGACCAATATCTATGGTGCTATCTAACTAACAATGCAATTCATTGGAATTCGGGAACTAAATGGCCGCAGTGTTGCTGCCCATGATTTTTCTGATCGCCGGTGCCAGATCTTCGGAAGCGCTGTCCTTGTTAATGTAAGCAGTCGCGCCCGCCAGCAAACAGCGTGTCGCGTATTGGCTCTCAGGCTGCACGCTCACCATGATTACTGTGAGAAGAGGGTAAATTTTTTTTACATCCCTCAATACTTCAAGTCCGTTGCGCCCCGGCATATTTATGTCCAGCAGCAGAACGTCATGTTGTGACTTAGTCAACTGAGTAAACACCTGATCCCCATCAGCGGCCTCGGAAAAGCAGAATCCAGAGAACGCATCGACCAGGATATCTCTCAGGCCGCGCCGTACGTTCGCGTGATCGTCAGCGATCAGAATATTCATGGTAGTTACCACTTTATGGGCCGCCAATCCGACCTGAAGTAACTATACCCAGGATTACGAAAGGCTGACATCAGCGTAGCCTGCGATCGTTGTGCGGTTTGTGCTGTTAATTCTGTAAGGGTATTCCTACTCGGGGACTATTCGATAAGGCAATGCGTCATGGCATAGCGGGTAAGATCGGCATTGGTCTTCATCTGCATCTTTTCCATGATTCGCGCCCGATAGCTGCTGATCGTTTTCACGCTGACGTGCAGTTTGTCGCCAATATCCGTCAGGGAAACACCAGCCGCGATCATTTTCATCACTTCGTGTTCCCGATCTGAGAGCGACTCATGCAAGGGCTTATCGACTAGTCCATCTAAATTAGCGATCAATTTCTCGGCGAGACTCGCACTCACGTAGCGGCCGCCGCTTAGTATCTTCTTAATCGCGATCGCAAGCTCTTCAGGGGCACTATCTTTGTTGATATAGGCAGCTGCCCCCGCGCGGAGGCAGCGCACAGCATACTGGTCCTCTGGATAACAACTTAGTATGATTACCGGCAACCGCGGATAGGTGCGCTTCACATCGCGCAGCACATCGACGCCGCTGCGACCCGGCATACTAATATCCAACACCAGCATGGCGACAGAGGATTTCCCCAGCTTGCTTAGCACTTCGTCCCCGTTGCCCGCTTCGCAAAAGTCCGCAGCAGGTAGAGCATCAGTCAAGATCTCTTTCAGGCCTCGGCGCACAACTGCATGGTCATCTGCAATCATGATTTGCATGATTCGTTCCTTTCGGCGCGCGAAATGTCGACGGGCACGCGAACCGTAACCATTGTCCCTTTGCCTATTGAACTGGAGATGTGAACGCCGCCTCCGCAGAACTGCGCTCGTTCTCTCATGCCAAGGAGTCCCAGGGACCCATAAGAGTTCGATATGTCGGTTTCGCAAAAGCCTATCCCGTCGTCCTCTACAACCATGAGGATGTTTTCCTCTTCATGGCAAAGAGTAACGCGCACCGACTTTGCGTTCGCATGTCGAATCACGTTGGTCAGACACTCCTGGAAGATCCGGAAAGTTGCCGTAGCTCGATCACCATCCAAGTGCAGGTCAATGGGCGGAACAGTGACCTCGCAGCGAATGCCATTTCGAGAGGCGAACTCGCTGGCCTGCCATTCAATGGCTGCCGCCAAGCCAAGGTCATCCAATACACTTGGGCGGAGTCCGCTGCATATATTACGCACCGACTTCACGCCATCATTGATCGACTGAATAGATTCCGTTACGCGGGTGAGCATCGCATCTTCCGATTTCGGCAGATGCCTGGTCATCCAAGTCAGATCCATTTTGATAGAGGTCAAAATTTGGCCAATTTGATCGTGCAGATCGCGCGCGACCCTCTTGCGATCTTCTTCGCGCACTGCCTGCAGGCGCTCCGCCAACGCGCGCAGTTGCTCTTTTTGCAGAACAAGTGACTCTTCAGCCCGTTTGCGCTCAGTAATGTCGCTGCTTATCACAAGTACGCGGGGCCCCTGGTCACGTTTTCCGGATTGCAGGGCCCATCGGCCCGTAACAACTATTTGCCTTCCGCCCTGGGTGGTCTTTATAAGATCTCCCTCCCAGTGACCCGCTTGCATTAGTTCAGCTCTTATCTCAGCTAAAGGTTGCGGAAACTCTGTGCACAGCAGCTCATGGGCAATTTTCCCTACCGCATGGCTTTTGGAGTATCCGAACATCACTTCTGCTCCGCGACTCCAAAAGTGTATCTTTCCCTCCAAGTCGACCACAAAGACGGCGTCCTGAGTGAGTTCAAGCAGTGCAGCCTGTTGCCGGGTTGCAATTTGCTCCTGCCGCCTTTCGGCAACGTCCCGGAATACCAGTACAACGCCAATCACCTTTCCTCCGCTGGCGAGGATTGGCGCGGCACTGTGCTCGACTGGAATTTCACGGCCATCTCTAGTGACCAGATCCACGTGGCTGGCCACGGCTATGACTTGCTTCTCTTTGAGTACGCGAAGCACTTCATTGTCTGCGGTCATGCCGGATTCTTCATTAATGAGCTTAAGCACATTCCCAATCGGTTGGTTAAGAGCTTCCTTTAGTCCCCATCCGACTAAAGCAGCGGCAATCGGATTGAGAAAGGTGACTCGGCCCTCACTGTCAGTTGCTATAACGGCCTCGCCAATACTGCCCAAAGTTGCGGTCCATCGCTCCTCGCTCTGCAACAGGCGGGTGCCCAGTTTCTCAACGTGGTATCGAGTAAACCAAGCGAGGAAGATGCCAAAGCCCAAACCGAGTCCTAGGCAGCTTATTACCATCAATCCCCAACGCAAGTGCGCGGCCTGCACCCGCGCTGCGCGCAGTTCTTCTTCGGTAGTTTGAAACTCCGAGATCTGCGCTCGGAGTGCATCCATCGTCCGTTTCCCCTGCTGGTTCTCATAGAGAGTGGGGTCGGCTTGTCCAGCGCGGCGAAGGGCGATGATTCGGTTGGCGTACGTCTCCCATTCCCCGTAGCCAGTTTGAATATCACTCAGCCGCTTCCGCTGTTGCGGATTGTCGTCCAGTTGCTGATATAAGACCTTAAACTCGGAGTCCGATCTCGCGGCACCTTGCAGATAAGTTTGAAGAAAGGACTCGTCGCCAGTCGCTACGAAACCGCGCGTGCCAGATTCCATATCAATCATCAGCATGAGCAGATGCCCGGATTGGTCCAAAATCTGATCGGTATGGTCAACCCACTGCAGGGATCTGTTCAAGTCGAAGGTTTCCCACAAAAGCAATCCCGCAAACGCCGACGTGACCACCAAAGGAACTATGATTACCCGGCGAAGCAGCGATTTGAATTTCAAATATTCCATCGATGCCAGTTGCTACTTTCCAGTGGGTGTGAGGGCTGAATTAGCTGTTTCCCTTTGGTACGTGCGGAACTTGATGCCCAAACCATCGGCGAATGTCCGGCGCATTTCAAGTTATCGACTTTGAACGTGAACGGGTACGCCCGGCAGGTTTTGATTGTTGTAACGGAATGCCGATAATTGCTGGCTTTGCGGCGTTGTCACCGGGTAATCGATCGTGCAGAATCGCATTGAGCAGAGCTTTATGCACTCGAATGCGGCTGTCGTAGTCAATGAAGCCATGTTCGCGGAAATGGTTCAAGAAGAAGCTGACACTCGACTTCTGTGCGCCGATCATCTGGGCCAGGCTTTCTTCCGTAATCTCTGGAATCAACCCCTCAAACTGATCTGGTTCGCCAAATTCCGCCATCAACAGGAGTATTCTCGCCAAACGTTTCTCACGCGAGTTGAAGAGCTGGTCCAGAAGATCGGATTCGGTTTGGCTGGCCCTAAGAAGAAGATATTTGACGAAAATATCTGAAAGTGTAGACTCCTCATGCATCACGCGGAGCATTTCCCTTCTCTCTATCTTCAGTGCTCGACAGGTGGTAATTGAGGTAGCAGTGGACAAACGCCGCGCGCCGACGTTCACTAGCGAATGCTCTCCAACAAACTCTCCTTCGGAGAGGAGAGTGACAGTGGCTTCTCTGCCATCCTCCGAAACTACGGTAACCCTGGCTTGGCCACTCTGCAGATAAAACACCGAGTCCGCAGGCTCACCCTGACAAAAGAGTGCTTCTTGGGGCTTCAAGTCGATGATTGTCCGGCCCGGCCCGGCGTTTGCAAGGAATGCCACCGAATCAAATCTAGTGCTGCCATCTATGGTCAGATCGCTACCTCTTCAAGGGCCGTTTCTTTGGTGTATGTTGTGGCCAAGGCGGCAGTTACTATGGCAAAGAGCCATAGAGCTTCTAGCGAATGAACCAGAGACCTCCGCGCGAAGTGCTTGAGAGACGGCAAGTGCAGCACTCTCTGAGTGCGTGCACTGGACAGGTCGTACCGAGAAATTCCTTCCGGAAGCGCGCAACCTCGAGACGGCTCATGCCAGTTTAAGTGCGATGCTGATCACTCCTTGTCAATCATTGCCGAAGTCGAAAACGCGTGTCTGGTCAATAGTGCTCAGTTTGCATAGTTTCTTCCAAGTTCTCTTTTACAAACCGGCGATGTTCTCGGCAAAGGACTTGCTCGCCTAGGCCAGGCGCTGACAAGCTCCCATTGGCGGTTATCGTAGCTGGTCCGAACCTAGCTTCGATGATGCGGCTGGGCATGGCGAGTGGGGCGCGTCCTGCCCATGGCCGCTGTTCTGACGTCATCCAGCTCCTAGTGTCACACAATTGCGGATTGACGGACGTCAACGAAATCGGCTTCGGAGGACTGAGTGCCAAGGCAAGAATGGCCAAGGCAGACAGAATATGTGTTCTTCAGCACCTTGCTGGAACACTTCTATCGAGGATCAGCGTCGGTTTATCGGTTAATTCTGAGCAACCACATGATCAGATTGACTGGCAGAGATGCACCCGCTCCCTCTAATCTCCCTACCTGAAGAACCCCAACAGATAGGCCACCAGCAAAATCACAAGCACTGTTCCAAGCCCTACGCCTGCTCCGCCGCCACCGCCCCACCGACCGTAACCGTAGTATCCTCCGCCCAAACCAAACACCAACACCAGAACAATAATAAGAATGAGCATTTCAGTTGTTCCTCTCTCTTCAAGTTTCGTTTCCTGGTTGTACTAGTGATTTGAATTCGCCGAGTCACACTTGACCTCGACGCTTGACAGTTCAGCACAAGCCCTAGGCAGTTGGGATGCTTCCATTTGAAAATAAGCCGCTTGCGTAACCACCGGTCAAAGTCAAGTCCCGTCTCTCCTACAGTCCTGAACTGGCTTTCTGATTCTTGACCTGGAGATTGTTCACAACCTGCTGCACATGCGGCACTCCGGTCGCCACCGCCTCAGCAAACGCGCGTGACTCTTGCGAGTTCACCTCTCCGGATAATGTGACAACGCCGCCCTTGACGCTGTATTTCACGTCATGCTGCATCTTGTTCTGGATCAGCGCGGCATCCAGATTCTTCTCGATGCCTTGATCCAGATCGGAGTACATGGCCTTCGTTTCCTTTTCTGCGCCCACTGGGATCACAGCAACCTGATTGGCCACGACCTGAGTTCCTGCGAAGGACTTTGCGAGGGCTTCGGCCTGCGCCTTCTGATCATCACTGGCGACTTGTCCGCCGAGAGTCACTACGCCCTTGTCTCGATCTTGACTGACTGAGACATCCTTGAGGCCTGCCTGATTGAGAGCTCTATGAATGCTGTTCGATACTTCCGGTGACTTGGCTGAGAATCTGGAGCAGCCGACCGTCGTCCCAACTACAAACATGGTCAGCAAAACTACGAGTAACAACTTCATCGATTTCATATTCATCCTTTGAACGGCGCCCAGCCCGAGTCTTGGGAAATGGGCAACTCCTGCCCCAGGCAACCGGCCCTTAGGTTCACTCACGTCGCGTGAACGACGCTATGCAAGATTGCTCACTGCCTGAGGAATTGGTCCAACCCTGTTTCCGGGAGACTCACCGCACTCTACTGCCTCCTTTCAGATGTCACAGGCACGAACTCTAAAACGCGGTCAATTCTGATCAGCATTACGTTGCTCGATGATTGAATATTCCCTTCGACGAGGTTTTCCCAAGGGAAGGATCTCGCAAACAGCGATTCGTGGAGGTTTCGATGAATCTGGATTTGCTCGACCCCAAAGTGATTGTTCTTGCTGTGGTGCTGATTGTGATCTGCGCAGTGCTGGTTTGGCAGTACGTACGAAATCGCAGGAAAACCACTGCAGGCCTGAAGGAACGGTTTGGCTCTGAATATGGCCGGGCGGTATTGGCGCATGGGTCAGAAAGGAAAGCTGAATCAAAATTGGAGGATCGCGAGAAGCGGGTTGAAAAGCTCAAGATCCGTGATCTTGAGCCGACAGAACGCGAACGATTCGAGGGACTCTGGAAGTCAATGCAATCTCGTTTTGTCGATTCTCCCAAGGGGGCAGTTGCCGAAGCGGATGACCTGGTGTCCTCAGTCATGAAGACTCGCGGCTATCCCGTAACCGATTTCGATCAACGCGCCGCTGACATTTCTGTCGATCATCCCAGAGTGGTTGAGAACTACCGCTCTGCCCATCAGATTGCGCTACGGCTGGGAAAAGACCAGGCATCCACTGAGGATCTTCGGACAGCGATGATTCACTACCGCTCTCTCTTTGAGGAACTGGTGCAGGTACCAACCATTGCGGCAAGAAAAGCGGTGGCTTGATGAATGAGCTGAAAACCATAGACGAAGAGCTTACGTCGGCCGACTTGGCGAAGAACGCGCCAAAGCCGATTGAAGGAGCCACGCTTGTGGCGGGTCACGAATCGGGAGCATCGGATCGAGCGGCTGCCGTTTCGGAATCTAACCCCTTGTTTTCTGAGTCGGAGATGGGAGAATTTCGGTCGCAGTGGACAAAAATACAGACTCGCTTCGTCGACGAGCCACGCGGAACAGTGAAAGACGCCGACGAACTTGTAGCAGCGGTGATGCAGCGGCTTGCCGAAGGCTTCGCTAATGAGCGCTCAGGCCTGGAAAAGCAATGGGACCGCGGTGACAGCGCGTCAACAGAGGACCTACGCGTTGCCCTGCAGCGCTATCGCTCCTTCTTTGATCGACTGCTGAAATTGTGAACATGAATAAGTAATCCAATCCAGAAGGAGACCCCGCCGTGGGGATCCGCGGACACGCATTATCTAACGAAATGGAGAATCCAAATGAAACCCAGCACAAAGGACGAGATCAACGGAAGTGTCCATCAAATAAAAGGCACCGTCAAAGAGGCAGCAGGCAAAATCACGAACAATCCTAACCTGACGGTCAAAGGTAAGGCAGAACAGGGCCTTGGCAAAGTTGAGAAAAAGGTGGGACAGTTCGAAAAAGTGCTCGAGAAGTAACTCTGTCAGCGCTGTCGAGGGCGTATTCCCTCATTCGGAGCAATTGCTTTGCCGCCGCGTCCTGTCACTATGACAAGATTCGGCGGCAACGATTTTGGGGACCTGTATTTTGATTTGAAGCGTGCGCAACGGCGCTGATCACGCAACTGTTCCGAAGAGCCATCCGATCCCAGCAGTCATAGCCATAGCCAAGCCGCCCCAGAAGGTCACCCGTGCTGCGCCGATCATCACTCCTGCCCCACCTGCCCGTGCAGCCAATCCACCCAGAACAGCAAGCAGCGCCAGCGAAGATACGGCGACGAGCGGAATCAATCCCGCCGCCGGAGCTATTGCGATGACCAAGATGGGCATGGCTGCTCCACCAGCAAAGCTGCCGGCTGACGATAATGCAGCCTGAATTGGACGGGCACGAAACGTGTCGGAGATACCGAGTTCGTCGCGAGCATGAGCACCCAACGCGTCATGTGCCATCAACTGCTCGGCAACCTGTTTCGCGAGCGCCGGATCCAGGCCGCGGGCCTCGTAGATCGCCGACAGTTCCTTGTGTTCGCCTTTGCTGTCGGTTTTGAGTTCCGTACGCTCAAGAGCCAATTCAGCCTCTTCGGAGTCTGCCTGGGAATGGACGGAAACATACTCACCGGCAGCCATCGACATCGCCCCTGCCACGAGCCCGGCAATTCCAGTCAACATTACGCTGCGATGTGTGGCATTTGCGGCCGCAACACCTAGCACCAGACTGGAGGTCGATAGTATGCCGTCGTTCGCTCCCAGAACCGCGGCGCGAAGCCAGCCAATGCGTCCGGTGTGGTGCAGTTCCTTCTTACCTTCGGGCATTTTGGGACCTCATCGGGCTACTTGTGTGCTGAAGTGTTTCGACGGCATTACACCTCAAATTGACACGCGGGCTCACCTGAAGGTGAGCCTGTTCAGGGAGGCGGGGGGTGAGATTAGATGTATTGGATGAGTCGTGCGTGGCTAGACGAACGGGGGGATAAAAATGTCCTGAGGTTTTTGTTACGTCGTCCCTGAGATTATCGAGATAATACCGCCGAACTTAAATGAAGAATGGTCAATATTGCACACAACTCAATTTTTCGGTACATCACAAGACGAAACTTGACCGGCAACGTAAGGTGAGAGTTACCGCCGACTTCCACGCTCTCACTCAATCATCCGGCGTCAGATTGGGCCGCGGATCGAACCGGTCATCGTCGGCGGTTTCGTGTTCGTGGATGTTTCCCTAAATATTACGTTTTGGTTTGATGTTGATCCGACGAGAAGGAAGGTTCTTCCTTCCGCTTGGATCGATCATGATAGACAGGAACTCCGCTGATAAGTCCCTGATAGTCTATGAGGCGTTTGCCAAGAACGACTACGCCGCTGGACGTGATTTCATACTCGCGAATATCCTTGGCGTGGTTCCCGCCCCGCATCTTGATAACGACCATGATCTTGCGAAGCTGTCCGTCGATGGATACGTATCTTAGCCGGATGATGTCATCGCAAAGGAAGGAAATGGAGTAGGTGCTAAACGGAAATTCGGTAAAGGACTCATCCACCTCAACTGTGCTTAGAATTGTTACTCCGATTCCAGTCAAGGCGAAGATCATCCGGTAGAGCGACTCGCGAAAGTCCGCTCGGAAGCCGGGTGACAGAGCCATCTCGAAGCCGGCGAGGGAATCGATGACCAAACGCTTGGCGCCGATCTTCTGTACTGCGTCGAGAATTGATTGCATCGTTTCATCCACCGAGAGGTCAAGGGGGCGGAGATAAAGTACTGTGAGCTTCCCTTCCTTCTGCGGTGTTTCAAGGTCCAAACCTAAATTGGCGGCCCGCTCCACATAAGCTTCCGGGCGTTCTTCAAAGACCGCCACAATTCCCGGCTCGCCAAGGCGCGCGCCTTCAGCAATGAATTGGGTTGCCAGG
>Ga0209483_1003262_pt1 | contig 10750 bp, 10 predicted proteins | sample NGEPerA_FD_184508 | JGI IMG/M metagenome (GOLD analysis project Ga0209483, IMG submission 184508) | Arctic peat soil microbial communities from the Barrow Environmental Observatory site, Barrow, Alaska, USA - NGEE PermafrostL2-A... | ecosystem: Environmental > Terrestrial > Soil > Wetlands >...
TGTTCATCCGGGGCTCCGGCATTGGGTTGGCTGGTCTCGCAACCCCAGCCTCATACCACCGACCCGGATGAACAACCTTCATAGCTTCGACACTTAGGTCGATTGTCGCTCCCGGCGAAAGCCGGGACCCACGCTTCAGCCGCCCTGGACGCCGATATGCGGATCCCGGCTTTCGCCGGGAAGCGCGTTGAGGGTTTGGCTGGGGGAGAGGTACCCCATGAGCGCGGGGCTACTCCGCCGCCGACGCTTCCTTCACCTCGCGGCTCAGCGCGCCGGCCGGGGTCGGGATGCCGTAAAGCCGGGCGCAATTGTCCCACAGGATCTTGCGGCGCTGCTCGTCGTTGAGCTTGAGGCCGAGGAACTGCTCCATCGCCTCCGGGAACGCGCCGTCGGAATGCGGGTAGTCGCTCGACACGACGAAATAGTCGGAGCCCATCTGGTTGACCACCTCGACCGCCGGCTCCTCGTCGACATCGAGCGCGATGTAGCATTGCCGGCGGAAATAGTCGCTCGGCGGCATCGACAATTGCCGTTCGCAACCCGGGCCGAACTTTTCCCACTGGTCGTCCAATCGCCACAGCCACCAATGCAGCCACCCGGCGGTGCCTTCGAGAAACGCCGCCCGCACCTTGGGGTGCCGCTCCAGCACGCCGCCCGTCGTCAGGCTGGCGATCGCCCCCATCAGCTCCACCGGATTGCGGATCGCATGGGCGATCGGGTGGAAATTGGCGTGGCCGACATAGCGCCGCCCGGCGTCGTCCTTGAGCGCGGTATTGCCCGTCGGGTGGAAGCCGATCGGCACGTCCAATTCCTCGAGCGCGTTCCACAGCGGCTCGACCGCGTCGTCGTGCAAATGCTGGCCTTTGACCGGGTTGGGCGTGCCGATCACCGCGACCGCGCCCAATTCGTCGACGCAGCGCCGTGCTTCCTCGACCGCGAGGCCGATATCGTGCATCGCCAGCTGCGCGGCGAATTTGAGCCGCGTCGGGTCGGTCTTGCAGTAATCGTAGGCCCAGTTGTTGTAGGCGCGGGCGAGTGCGGCGGCGTAATCCGGCGCGAGGTCGTCGTGCATCAGGACCTGCCGGCCGCGGGTGCCGTACATCACCGCGACGTCGATGCCCTCGATATCCATCGCGGTCAGGGTCGAGGGCGCGTCGAACGCGTTGGCTCGGGCGATATTGAAATGCGGATGCCGGGAACGACTGCGGCGGCGCAACTCGCGGCTGGAGACGGTGGCCCCCTGCTGCATGCCATGCGCCGGGATCGCCAGGCCCTGCACGTTCATGCCCATGATGGAGTCGGTATTGGCTTTGTCTTCCTTCGATTCCTTGAGCTGCTGTTGCTGCCCGCCGAAGAATTGCGGCGGGTTCTTGTCGAACGGCGCGTCGAGATAGCGGGCCCAGAGGTCGCCCGGCTCCATCATGTGCAAATCGCTGTCGAGGATCAGGTAGCCGTCGCGTGCCATGTCGCGTCTCCCAGGGTGATGGCGAAAACTCTATTCCCGATGGCGCCGCGCGGCGAGTGACAACCGACCGTCCGTGGATTTAATCTGACAGAATGTCGCGGGCCTTCCGCGGCCGCCCTGCGGGAGGAGAACATGCCTCGTATCCGGCACATCGCCTTGACCACCAAGGACCCGGCCAAGACCGCGCTGTTTTTCAAGGAAGCCTTCGGCCTCACCGAAATTCGCCGCAGCCCGAACGGCGCGGTGTTCCTGACCGACGGCCACATCAACCTGGCGATCCTCAACTGGAAGACCGATAAATCCGCCGATGTCGGCGCGCACGGCGAAAATTTCAGCGGCATCCACCATTTCGGCTTCGAGGTCGACGACCTCGACGAGGCACAACGCCTGTTGAACAAGGCCGAGGCGACCCAGCTGACCCACAAGGACGGGGTCGATGAGGCAATGGCCGGTGGCGGCCACGCCAATTTCGAGATGAAATGGTCGGGGCCGGACGGCGTCGTCATCGACATCTCCCACACCGGCTGGGAAGGCACGCACTAACCGTTCTCGTCACCCCCGCGCAAGCGGGGGCCCAGGGCGAGCGATCCGGCATTACTCTGGGTTCCTGCTTCCGCGGGAAAGGCGACGCTACTGAACAGGGAGGACACGACATGTCAGCCAACTATTCGATATGCATCGGCACGATCGGCAGCGGCGCATGGCTCAGCCCGGACGGCGGCGATAGCTGGAAGCGCGTGCAGAAAGGCTTGTGGAGCGAGAGCTGCGTCTACGGCCTCACCGTGCATCCCAAGGAGCCGCGCACGATCTTTGCCGGCGCCGATGACGGCCTCTACAAGAGCACCGACGGCGGCGAGAGCTTCGCCCGGCTCGATTCGCCGATGAATTCGCGCGAAGTGTGGAAGATCGCGGTCGATCCGTCGAACCCCGCCATCATCTTCGCCGGGACGCGGCCGGCGGCGCTCTACCGCTCGACGGATGGCGGCCAAAGCTGGAAACAACTCGCAGTCGAGATGGCCGACGAATGCCCCAATGTCCGCGTCCCGCGGGTAACCGCCCTGGCCGTCGACCCGACAGACCCGAAGATCGTCTGGGCCGGCGTCGAGGTCGATGGCGTCCGCCGCAGCCTCGATGGCGGCGATAGCTGGACGCGGATCGCGGAGGGCGTGCCCGACCCCGACATCCACGACGTGACGATTAATATCAACGGCTCGCGCAAGGTGCTGACCACCACGCCGCGCGAAATTTTCGCCAGCAGCGATGCCGGCGAGCATTGGACGCCGCTCGGGGTCGGCGAGCAGTTCCGGCTGCCTTATTGCCGCGCGCTGACGCAAAAGACCGACGACCCGAAGACCCTCTTCGTCGCGACCGGCGACGGCGCGGTCGGCAAGACCGGCGCGATCCAGCGCTCGCGCGACGGCGGCAGGAGCTGGGAGATGGCGACGCTGCCGGTCGAACCGAACTCGCCGATCTGGACCTTCGCGGTGCATCCCGCGAACCCCGACCGCATCGTCACCTGCAGCCATTACGGCGAGCTCTACGCCAGCGAGAACGCCGGCGACACCTGGAAAAAGCTGCCGCGCGAATTCACCGAAATCCGCGCGGTCAGCTGGGTTCCCAATTGACGCCCGTTTGAGCTGCTTCGCTAGCGCGGATAGCCCCAGCCTTCGTCGCGGTGGGCTCCGCCGAGCGCTGCCGCGACCGCCGCGATAAAGGCGCCGATGATCATCGACAGCGCGGTCCAGATCGCCAGTTTGGCGGCAGCCCGGCGGGCGTCGTCCGCGGCCTGCTTGGCTTTGGCCTCGGCGTCCTTGGCCTGAGCGTAGACCTCGTCGACCCGCTTTTCCGCGTCCGCCTGGGAGAGCCCGGTGCGCGCCGCCACCAGCTTCGCCAAATAGGTCTTGTCGGGGGCGGCAAGCTGGCCGTCCTTTAGGCTCTTCGCCATGATGCGGCCGCTCTCGGCCTTGACGTCCTGTGCGCTGGCGTTGGCCCCGCTGGCGTTGGCCCCGGTGGCGTTGGCCCCGGTGGCGTTGGCCCCGGTGGCGTTGGCCCCGGTGGCGTTGGCCCCGGTGGCGTTGGCCCCGGTGGCGTTGGCAGTGGGCGTGTCGGAGCGGAACATCGTGTCGATGAAATAGGCCGAAGGATCGGTCGCCGATCCGCCAGCCATCCGGTTGCCGTTCGTGCCGGCCGCTTGCGTTGTACCCTGGGCTGCGCCGCCGGCGACGGTGGCCGCGCCGCGCAACGCCCCGCCGGTCAGCGAGGTAAGGGCTGAAGACAGCAGCACCGCCACGACAACCGTCGCCACGGCCCAGGTCACGAACCCGTTCGCACTGTCGCGGAAATATTCTTCGTGCGCGTGGATTCCGGTCCATCGAGTGCGAAATCGGCCGGTGAGGTAACCGCCGAGCGCGGCCGAAAGCCACTGCCCCACGATGATCCAGATGACCGTCATCACCGTCAGCGTGCCGGCCGAGGCGCCCTGGTTCGACCAGGGCGAGACCGAGGCCAACCCCAGTCCCGACCCGAGGATGACCAGGATGACCGAGATCGACCCGGCGGCGAAGGCGCCGCCAATCACCGCGCCCCATGAGACGGCGGAGCGCGACGATTCCGTCGTGCTTGCGATCTCAACCGCTCCGCCTTGCCGATCGACAATCGTCGCCGATGTGGTCGCCATGTTCGGTCTCCCGGTTAGTGCCAGACCAGCGCGAGCAGGATGATGATGGGAATGGGCACTCCGAGCAGCCAAAGCAGAATTCCGCGGCCCATGGTGTTCCTCCATTAAGATCGAGCCGCCGTTCTAACCGGCGGCAAAGTTCGCCTTTTGGGCGATGAGCCAACATTTCGCTTTTCGCCAGGTTCCCTGAGGAGACGAGAGATTGCGAATTTTGGTCAAATCGGACATTCGATAACAGTCTGGAACCGCTTTAAACGGCGGGAGTTATCGCTAGGCGAACCCCTTCCGTCCACCGCTGGAGATCGAGCATGCCGACCAATGCCAAAACCAAGTCCAAGCGCGCCGCCGACCGCAAAACCAAGCGTTCGTCCGCCACCGAGCCGGGTTCGGCAATCGCGCTGTTGAAGGAAGATCATCGCGAGGTGGAGGACTACTTCGAAGAGTACGAAGACCTCGAAGACGACGATGCCAAGGCCGAGCTTGCCGAAAAAATCTGCGCTGCGTTGAAGGTTCACACCCAAATCGAGGAGGAGGTGTTTTATCCGCAGGCGCGCGCCGCGACCGGCGATAACGACCTGCTCGACGAGGCGCTGGTCGAACACGCCGGCGCGAAGCACCTGATCGCTGAAATCGAGGCGATGGAGGTTGGCGACGACCTCTACGACGCCAAGATCCGGGTGCTCGGCGAGCAGGTCAAGCACCACGTCAAGGAGGAGGAAGAAGAACTCTTCCCCGAGATCGAGCGATCGAAGATGAACCTGGCCAGCGTCGGCGCCAAGCTCGCCGAGCGCAAGGCGGAACTCATGGCCGAAGTCGCACCCGCCGAATAACGCTTCGATCGTTTGAAAAGGGGCCGCATCTGCGGCCCCTTTCGTCTAGCGAAACCGGCTACGCATTGCTGCGCCGGTTCTGCTCGTAATAGCTGTTGCGCAGCACGCGGCCCGGCAGCGCCCCGGTGTGCTTGCCCTCTTCATAAAGCACCCGGCCGTTGACCACCGTAGCGAAGATGCCCTCGGCCGCCTCCTTGATGCGCCAGCCGCCGGCCGGGAAGTCGTGCACCACCGTCTCCTGTCCGCATTTGACCGTGGCGGGATCGAACATCGTAATGTCGGCCGCCATGCCGGGGCGCAGCAGCCCGCGGTCGTAAAGCCCGAAGGTCGAGGCCGAGTCGAAGGTGAGCCGTCGCACCGCCTGTTCCAGGGTCATCGCCTGCTTTTCGCGCACCCATTCGCCGAGCAGCTTGGTGAGGTAGCCGTAGCCGCCGTGGAACTGGACGTGCGCGCCGCCGTCGCCGAGCCCGATCACCGCGTTCGGGTGGGTGAGAATCTTCCGCAGCGCCTCGTCGTCGATGTTGTTCTCGGCCTGCAGGAAACGGGTTTCGAGCTTTTCCTCGACGACGAGATCGAGGAAGGCGTCGATCACCCGCTTGCCCTCTTTCTCGGCGATCTCGCCGATCGATTTGAACTGCATCCACTGGTTCTTGGGCAGGGCCGGCTCGTTGACCCAGATATAGTTCCACCAGGTCTTCGAGATGCCGACCGCGCTGTCGGGCTTGTTGACGACTGCTTCCTCGTGCAGCTTGGCGCGGATTTCCGGGTCGGCGTAAAGCCGCAGCTTCTCGTCGTCCGCCATCAACAGGATCGGGTGCCAGGTCGGCAGGCCGCGGAATACCTGGCTGTTTTTCATCGTGAAGTCCTGTGTCACCCGGTTCGGGCTGCACATCGGGTAGGCGCGGATGCCCAGCGCCGCAGTTTCCTCGACCCGCGCCATGTGGATTTTCCACTCGTCGGGGCGGCGCATGGTCTGCGACAGGCTGTTGTAGACGACCATCCGGCCGCTCGCCTCGGCGAGGCGGCGCATCATGCCGTCCTTCAATTCGACATACTGGCCGCCGCCGGCCTGGATCGTGCCGGTGCCGAGCTCGCGCAGCACATCGGCGAGCGCGAAAATCTCCGCCTCGTCTGCCCACAGCGCCGGGATCGGCACGCCCTGCGGGTCGAAATGCCCCTTCTCGCGCGACACCGACAGGCCGAGCGCGCCGGCCTGCATGCCCTGGCGGACGACGTCCTGCATCGCCTTGACCTGGTCGTCGCTGGCGCCCGGCTTCTGGCAGTCGTCGCGCATCACGTAATGGCGCACCGCGGTGTGGCCGATCAGATTGCCGACATTGACGCCGAGGCGCTTGTCGAGATGGTCCATGTATTGCGGGATCGTCTCCCAGTCGAAATCGACCGTGCGCAGCACCGACATCGGGATCGCTTCGACATAGGAGAGAAACTCGGCGAGCCGCTCCTCGGTGCCCTTGCGCACCGGCGCGAGGCTCAGCGAACAATTGCCGAAGATCACGCTCGTCGCGCCGTGCTCGGGCGAGAAGGTGCATAGCGGGTCCCAGGTGACCTGGGCGTCGTAATGGCAATGGTTGTCGATAAAGCCGGGGGCGACGGCGCGGCCGTCGGCGTCGACGGTCTTCTCGGCCGGGCTGGAGAGCTTGCCGATCTCGGCGATCTTGCCGTCCTTGACCCCGACATCGCCGCGGAACGCCGGCATCCCCGAGCCGTCGACGATGAGCCCGTTCTTGACCAACAGATCGTACGCCATCGCCATCCTCCCGAAGCTCGTTCGCTGCGGTGAGTGTAGCATGCGGCTCGGGCGCGCCTACCCGCGCTCTGTGCATGGGCTGATCATCAGCCCGGCTTAGCTTGCATGGCTGGCGGAACGCTTGCGTCGGCAAAATCGTTGGCCTGGCAAGATCAATCGACGGTTGGTTGATCCTGTAACCACGAACGCCGCCGCGATGCAGCCGAGAAGCGACCGCTTCGACGGGCGCAATGGAGATGAGCGCATGAAACGGATACTGCTCGGCATCACGCTGACCGCGCTCGGCACGCTCGCCTATGTCATGATCGGGATCGCCCTCGCCAGCGTCGGCTGAGCCGTTTGCGCCGTTTCGGCGGCGACCCCTCTTCAAGCCGGCCGATTTCAACTACAACAGTCGGCGCCTTGGCTTGGGAGAGAGGAATGGCGCTGCTTCTGGTCGATCTCGACAAACGCATCGGCAACGCGCGGGCGTGGCGCGACAATTTCGCCGAGCAGCTTCCCGATCTGGAAATCCGCGTTTGGCCCGAGGCGGGCGAGCTGGCGGACATCGAATATCTCGCCTTTATGCACCCCGATTTCGACGCGCTTCCCGAATTGCCCAATCTGAAGGCGATGTTCAGTCGTTCGGCCGGCGTCGAAGCGTTCGTCAACCACCCCAGGCTGCCCAAGGTCCCGCTCGGCAAGATGGAGCCGCCGGGCGGCGACCCGATGATGACCGAGTACGTCGTCATGCACGTGCTGCGCTTCCACCGCGACCTGCCCGGCTACGCGGCGGCGCAGGCCAACCATGAGTGGCGCCGCACCGGGATCGTGCGGCCCGAGGAGCGGCGCGTCGGGTTTCTCGGCTACGGCATGATGGCGAAGGCGCCGGCGCTGGTGCTGCAATCATTGGGCTTCCAGGTCTCGGCCTGGGTGCGCACCGCGCGCAACGACGCCGAGGTGCCGATCTTTCACGGCAGCGACCAGCTTGAGCGGTTTCTCGGCCAAACCGATATCGCGGTCTGCCTGCTGCCGCTGACCAGGGAGACCGAGGGCATCTTCTGCGCCCGCACCTTCGCGATGATGCCCAAGGGCGCGATGCTGATCAATGTCGGCCGCGGCGGGCACGTGGTGGACGACGATCTGATCGCCGCGCTCGATTCCGGGCAGCTCTCCTACGCCGCGCTCGACGCGCTGAAGCCCGAGCCGCTGCCTCCCGAAAGCCCGCTCTGGGACCACCCCAAAATCACCGTGATGCCGCACGTCGCCCGCCGCCCGACCGTCCGCCAGCTGGTGACCGAAATCGCCGCCAACATAAGCAGCATCGAAGCGGGCGGCCGGCTGCTGCAGGAGATCGACAAGTCGATGGGGTATTAACCGCTCCCGTTCAGGCTCGGCCGACTTCGACGCGGTGCCGCTGTCGCTTGTGCGCCGGAACCAGCCGTTGGCCCGCGACGCCGAAAGCAGGACCACAAAGCGTTGCTCACCTCACCGCGCTGATCCACGGGGCAACCTTTCCGTGATAGCCTAGGGATGGAGGGGTTAGCGGGGCATGATCTGGTGGACTTGACCTCTCGTCCGTACCGGCCCAATCATCCAATGAGGCGGCGCGAATTCATGGTCGCGTTTGCCGGCGCTCTGGCCGGTGTGGCACGGCTCGCCGCGGCGCAGGGCCGGGTACCGCACCTTGCTTTTTTGTGGTTCGGCGCGGCCGGCAGCGGCGGCGATACCCTAAAGGGATTGTTGTCCGGCCTGCACGACCTCGGCTACCAGGAAGGCCGCAACCTCGTCATCGATTATTATTATGCCGGCGGAGACCCCGCCCGGCTGGCCGAATTGGCCGCCGCTGCGGTCGCCTGCATCCGGACGTGATCGTCACGGCGGGCGGTCTCGCGACCACAGCCCCCGCCAAGGCGACCAGCACGATCCCCATCGTTACGGTCAACGGCGATCCGGTGGGTTTGGGGTTTGCCGCCAGCCTTGCCCATCCCGGCGGCAACATCACCGGGCTGTCGGTGCAGGTCAGCTATGAACTGGCCGGGAAATGGATCCAGCTTCTCCGCGAGATGACGCCCAACACGCGACGCATCGCGGTGCTGTCGGGGGGCGCGCCGAGCACTTATTTCCTCAGCGAGATGACACAGATGCGCGCTGCGGCGCAGAGCTTGGGCGCCGGCGTCGCGGTCGAGCAGTATTTGTTCGGCGATGCAAGCGAGCTTTCCTCGACCTTTGCCGCAATGCTCCGCACCAAGCCGGATGCGCTGGTCGTCGACAACACTCCGCTCCTGGCCTCGATCGCAGCGCGGGTCTTCGCCCTTGCCGACGGCCTGCCGACGATCTGCGGCGGCCCCGAATTCGCCGAGGCAGGCTGTTTGATGAGCTATGGCGCCAACATCTTCGACATCTATGTTCGCGCCGCCAGCTATGTAGACCGCATACTGAAGGGCGCGAAACCGGGCGACCTGCCGATCGAACAGCCCACCAAGTTTGAGCTGGTGATCAACATGAAGACCGCCAAGGCGCTCGGCCTTACCGTGCCGCAAGTGCTGCTGGCGCAGGCCGACAAGGTCATCGAAGAATGAGCGCTCGCAACCCGACAGACTGCGGAAAAGTGCTATCGAAGCGACAGCCGCAAAGGGGCAACAGCGGACGGGTCAGGCTTCCGCCCTTCCGTGAATCGCCCGCCAGATGCGCTCTGACGTGGCGGGCATCTCGACATGAGTCACGCCGAATTCGGTTAGCGCATCGACCACCGCGTTGATCACCACGCCGAGCGCCGGAGTGGTGCCGCCTTCGCCGCCGGGGCGGATGCCGAGCGGGTGGGTCGGGCTCGGCACTTCGGAGAGCTCGCAGTCGAAGAACGGCATCCGGTCGGCGCGCGGCATCGCGTAATCCATGAACGAGCCGGCCAGAAGCTGCCCGCTCTCGGGGTTGTAACAGGCGTTCTCCATGATCGCCTGGCCGACCCCCTGGACGATGCCACCATGCACCTGGCCGTGCACGATCATCGGGTTGACCGCGCGCCCGACATCGTCGACCGCGCTGTAGCGCACGATGTCGAGCACCCCGGTCTCGGGGTCGATCTCGACCTCGCAGACGTGCGAGCCATAGGGGAAGGCGGCGAGGTTGACGGTCTCGTCGCTCTCGCCGCCCAAGGGTCCGCGCAACTCGTCGGGCAGGTCGTTGCGCTCGAGCGCGGCGCGCGCGGTCTCGAAGATGCCGATCGCGCGGTCGGTGCCCTTCACGGTGAAATCGCCGCCGGTGAATTCGAGGTCGGCGACGTCCGCCTCGAGCACATGGCTGGCGATCCGCAGCCCCTTCTCGATGATCGCCTTCGACGCGTTGAGCATGACGATGCTGCCGAGCCTCAGCGCGCGCCCTGAATGCGCGCCGCCGCCGACCGACACGCGCGCGGTGTCGCCGGTGACGAGGCGCACGCTCTCGAGCGGCACGCCGAGAAATTCGGTGACGAGCTGGGCGAAGCTGGTCTCGTGGCCCTGGCCTTGGCTGACGGTGCCGATCGCGATTTCGACGATGCCTTCGGGCTTCACCACTATCTCGGCCTTCTCGCGCGGCGCGCCGGTGGCGGTGTCGACATAATTGGCGACGCCGATGCCGCGGCATTTGCCGCGCGCCCTGGCCTCGGCGCGGCGGGCCGGAAAGCCGGTCCAGTCGCCCAGCCGCAGCACCCGCTCCATGCAGTCGTGGTACTCGCCGCTGTCGTAGACCATGCCGAACGGGTTGGTGTAGGGCATCGCGCTTTCGGGGATGAGGTTGCGGCGGCGCAGCTCGATGCGGTCGATGCCGGTCCGCCGCGCCGCGAGGTCGATCAGCCGCTCCATCACGAACATGACCTCCGGCCGGCCCGAGCTGCGGTAGGGCCGCGTCGGCAAGGTGTTGGTCAGCGCCGCCCGCGCGCGGAAATGCACGACGGGCACGTGGTAGATGCTCGACATGATCTCGACGCCCTTGTTGAGCGAGCCGAAGGCGATCGCGTAGGCGCCCTGGTTGACCAGGTTCGAGCCGCGCAT
>Ga0209483_1003264_pt1 | contig 10746 bp, 12 predicted proteins | sample NGEPerA_FD_184508 | JGI IMG/M metagenome (GOLD analysis project Ga0209483, IMG submission 184508) | Arctic peat soil microbial communities from the Barrow Environmental Observatory site, Barrow, Alaska, USA - NGEE PermafrostL2-A... | ecosystem: Environmental > Terrestrial > Soil > Wetlands >...
GTGGATCGGCCTGCCGCCCGGCCGGCGCGCCCTGCGCATCCGCGCCCAACCCCTCGAAGGCGGCGGCGTCGGGGTGTGGACCGACGATGTCACCGCCACGGTGACCGCCGAGGACGCGTTGCGGCGCGGCCTGACCGCCTATGATCTCACCCTCAATCTGGTCGGCGACGCGGTGGCCGTGTTCGATCCGGAAAAGCGGCTCACCTTTCACAATCCGGCCTTCGCCGAACTCTGGGGGCTCGAACCGGCCTGGCTCGCCGACCATCCGAGCCATTCGGAGCTGCTCGACCGCCTGCGCCAGCGCAGGCGACTGCCGGAGACCGTCGATTACGGCCGGTTCAAGGCCGATGAGCTGGCCCGCTACCAGCAGGTCGCGCCGGCGGCCGAGGTGATCTGGCGGCTGCCGGGCGAGCGAACGCTGAGAGTGCTCGACCAGCCCCAGCCGGGGGGCGGCCTGTTGATGCTGTTTTCCGATATCACCCCGGAACTGCGTCTCAAGACCCAGTTCAATCACCAGATTCAGGTCCAGCAGGCCACGCTGGACAAGCTCACCGACGCGGTGGCGGTGTTCGGCTCGGACGGCCGGCTGAAGCTGCACAACGAGGCGTTCGCCAACTTCTGGGACATCGCTCCCGGCGGGCTCGCCGCCGCCCCCGATTTCGACGCGGTGGTCGAACTGTGCGTGCGCCGGCTTCACGACCTGCAGTTCTGGCGTGACCTCAAGGGACGGGTCACCGACCCCGACCCGGGCGCGCGCGCGCCGGTCTCCGGGGAGCTGGTCACCGCCGACAGGCGCATCGTCTCCTACCAGTCCCGGCCGCTGCCGGACGGCGCCACCCTGATCAGCTTCGCCGATGTCACCGATACCCGCCGGCTCGAGGGCGCCCTTCGCGACCGGGAGGGAGCGCTGGCCGAGGCCGAACGCCTGAAGCGGGAGTTCGTGGGCAGTGTCTCCTATGAGCTGCGCACCCCCCTGACCACGATCATCGGCTATTCGGAACTGCTGGAGCGTGGCGCGGACGGACTATCGGAGCGGGGCCAGGGCCATGTCGCCGCCGTGCGCACCGCCGCCACCCACCTCGCGCGCTCAATCAACAATGTGCTGGACATGGCCGAACTCGACGCCGGGGAAATGGCTCTGGACATCGAGGAAATCGATGTCGGCCGTCTGCTCGCCGAAGCCTCCGAGCGATGGGATCGCGAGGCCCGGGCCGGCCAGATCACCATCGCCGTGGCCGGCGAGCCGGGCCTGATCCGCGGCGACGCCCGTCGTCTCGCCCAGGTCCTCGACCATCTGGCCCAGAACGCGATCCGTCACACGCCCCAGGGCGGGGTGGTGACATTGGGCGCCAAGCGCGCGCTGGGCGAGGTGCGCCTGCAGGTTTCCGACACCGGACGGGGCATCCCGTTCCACGTCCAGGCGCACATCTTCGACCGCTTCGGCGGCCAGGATCGCGGCGGTCCGGGACTGGGCCTGGCGCTGGTCAAGGGCCTGGTCGAGCTGCACGGCGGCTGGGTGGCGCTGGAAAGCGAGCCCGGCGCCGGCGCCGCCTTCACCTGTCACCTGCCCGAAGCCGCCCAGACGTCGCCGGGGCGGCCGGAGCTGTTCTGAGGCCTCAGTGCTGGCTCTCGGGCATCCGCACGATCAGACCATCGACCTCGTCGCCGACCTTGATCTGGCAGGAGAGACGCGAGTTGGGTTCGACGTTCTCGGCGAAGTCCAGCATCGATTCCTCCATGGCCGAGGGCGTGCCGGTCCTGTCGCGCCACGCCTCATCGACATAGACGTGGCAGGTGGCGCAGGCGCAGGCCCCGCCGCAGTCGGCGTCGATGCCGGGGATGTTGTTCTTCACCGCCCCTTCCATCACCGAGAGGCCATTCTTCACCTCGATGACGTGCTCGGAACCGTCATGCTCGATGTACGTGATCCTGGCCATGCACTCCCCTAGGCGGCTCGAGCCCCTTCAGGCCGCGACCTCTTTCATGGAAATCGTCGTATCCGCAAGCCTCGCGCGCGAGATGGGCTTTCTTTGGGCGATCAGCTGGCGGCCGGCCATGAACTCGGCGGCGGCGTTCACCGCTTCCACCGCCTGGATGACATCGCCCTTGAGGTGAAAGACGGCGAACTTTCCCGAAGCCGGGTCGCCGCGCACCAGGATGTCATCGACATCGAACGGCAGGCCGGCGATCTGCAGCTTCAGATCATACTGATCCGACCAGTTCCAGGTGACCTCGTGCGGCGGCGGCGTCCGTCCGGCGATGATCGAGGCGGCGTGCCGCGCCTGTTCGAGCGCGTTGGCGACGCTCTCCAGCCAGAACATGCGGTCATAGTGGGTGATCGGCCGGTGGGTGACGTCCCCGATCGCGAAGACGTGCGGATCGGCGGTTCGCGCCGCCTCATCGACGACCACGCCGTTGACGCATTCGAGGCCCGCCTCCCGCGCCAGCTGGTCGTTGCGGATCAGGCCGATGCCGATGAGGACGGCGTCGCAGGGGATGACGCGACCCCCCGCCAGCCGCACGCCGGTGACGCGGCCGGCGTCGCCTTCGAAGGCTTCGACCACCGCGCCGACCTCGATCGCCACGCCCCTCGCCCGATGATAGTCGGCGAAGAAGGTGCTGAGGGGTGGCTTGGCGACCCGGGCCAGGATGTGCGCCTCGCGCTCGATGATCACCGCTTCGGCGCCCAGGGACCGGGCCGAGGCCGCCGCCTCGAGCCCGATATAGCCGCCGCCGATCACCGCCAGCCGCTTTCCGGGTCCCAGCGCCGCCTTGAGCTCTTCGGCGTCGGCGGCCGAACGCAGGGACATCACGCCGATGAGGTCGGCGCCGGGGATCGGCAGCGGGCGGGCGTGGGCGCCGGTGGCCAGGATCAGATGCCCGTAGGCCATCTCCCGTCCATCGCTGAGCGAGACGGTCCGGGCCGAGCGCCGGATTTTCGTGACCTTGACGCCGAGGATCAGATCGATGTCGGCGCCGGCGTAGAAGCTCTCCGGCTTGAGCGCCAGGCTGGCGGCGTCGGCCTCGCCCTTCAGCCAGGCTTTGGAGAGCGGCGGCCGCTGATAGGGCGGGATGGGCTCGTCGCCGATCAGGGTGATCGCGCCCGCATAGCCATACTGCCGCAACAGCGCCGCCGCCGTCCCACCGGCATGGCCGGCGCCGACAATCACCACTCCGGCCGCCTTCTCGGTCATCCGCCCGAGATGCAGAGAAAACTGGACGTGGTCAACGGATCGTCATTTTCAGATGGACGCCGGCATAACGATATGGCATTCAGCGCCATATGAGCGAAATGCGGAAAATTACGGCCTTCCTGCCGGCGGATGTCCTGACTCTGGCGCAAGCCAATAGCGGGACCGGGATTACCGAGACTTTGCGGGCGGCCCTGGAGGCGTTCAATCACGCCGCCTGGTATCGCAAGATGCTCGAGCTTGAGGGAAAGGTCACGATCGATATCGATCTCGACGCGCTGCGCGAAGACAGGGACTTCGACGAATTCGGCAACGTGATCAATTGATCGCCGCCGATTCCAGCAGCCTGATCAACTACCTCAGAGGCGCTCGAACGCCGGATCGCGTGTTGGTTCGCCGCGCCATCGACGCAAAGGAGCTCTGGCTGCCTCCTCCCGTGAAGACGGAAATCATGTCTGGCCGGCTCAGCGGCCTGGACCTGACCGGGCTCATGGAGAATGCGCCGCTCCTCACCATTTCGTCCGGCTTCTGGGAGAGAGCCGGGGAGAGCCGCCGGTTGATTTTATCGAAGGGACTGAAGGCCCATCTCGCCGACACGCTCATCGCGCAATGCTGCATCGACTCAAACGTCCCGCTCATCGCCCGGGACGGCGACTATGTGAATTTCGAACGATGGTGTGGGCTGAAGCTGGCGACCTGATTTCGGGTCGTCAGACCACCCGCTCGACCAGCATGCCCTTGACCTCGGCGATGGCCTTGGCGGGATTGAGGCCCTTGGGGCAGACCTGGGCGCAGTTCATGATCGTGTGGCAGCGGTAGAGCTTGAACGGATCCTCCAGAGCGTCGAGGCGCTCGCCGGTGGCCTCGTCGCGGCTGTCGACTAGCCAGCGGCGGGCCTGCAGAAGGGTCGCCGGGCCGAGATATCTTTCCGGGTTCCACCAGTAGCTGGGGCACGACGTCGTGCAGCAGGCGCAGAGGATGCATTCGTAGAGACCGTCGAGCTTGGCCCGGTCTTCCTCCGACTGGCGCCATTCGCCGCGGGGGGCGGGGGTGGTGGTGTGCAGCCACGGCTCGATCGAGGCGTACTGGGCGTAAAACAGGGTCAGATCGACGACGAGGTCCTTGACCACCGGCTGCGAGGGCAGGGGCGAAACCTGGACCTGTTTGCCCGGCACGTCTGCCCAGCCGTGGGTGCAGGCGAGCGTGTTGCGCCCGCCGATGTTCATGGCGCAGGAGCCGCAGACGCCCTCCCGGCAGGACCGGCGGAAGGCGAGGGTGGAATCGACGGTGTTCTTGATATGGATGAGGACGTCGAGGACCATCGGGCCACAGGCATCGACATCGACGTCATAGATGTCCCAGCGAGGATTTTCGACGCCCTCCGGATCGTAGCGATAGACGCGGAAGGCCTTGGTCCGCCCGGCGCTTGGCGGGGCGGCATGCCGGCGGCCCTTGCCGACCCTGGACCCTTTCGGAAGCAGAAGTTCAACCATGAACTATCCTCATGAACCCTCAGGGGCCACGCTCAATAAACCCGCGCCTTGGGGGCGATGTATTCCATGTCGCTGGTCAGGGTGTAGGCGTGCACCGGGCGGTAGTCGATCTTCACCGCGCCGGTGGCGTCGTCGAACCAGGCGTTGGTGTGTTTCATCCAGTTCGTGTCGTCGCGGTCGGGATAGTCCTCCCGGGCGTGCGCGCCGCGGCTTTCCGTGCGATTGAGCGCACCGGCCACGGTGACGATCGCCTGGCCGAGCAGATTTTCGAATTCCAGGGTTTCCATCAGATCGGTGTTCCAGATCAGGCCCCGATCGGAGACGGCGATGTCGGCGCGCGCTTCATGCACCTTGGCCAGCCGCTGCGCGCCCGAGCCGAGCGAAGCGGCGGTGCGGAAGACGGCGGCGTCGTCCTGCATGGCGGTCTGCATCTCCAGCCGCAGCCTGGCGGTCGGCGTCCCGCCGGCGGCGTGGCGCAGGCGATCGAAGCGGTCGAGGTGGCCGTCGGTCCATACCGGCTTCGGCTCGGGCTGGCCGGCGCCGGGGGTGAGGATTTCCGCCGCCCGCAGGCCGGCGGCGCGGCCGAACACCACCAGATCGACCAGGGAATTGGAGCCAAGGCGATTGGCTCCGTGGACGCTGACGCAGGCCGCCTCGCCCACCGCCATCAGGCCGGGAACCACCACGTCCGGGTCGTCGCCCTTTCGGACCACCACCTCGCCGTGGGCGTTGGTGGCGATGCCGCCCATATTGTAGTGCGCGGTCGGCACGATCGGGATTGGCTGCTTGGTGACATCGACACCCGCGAAGATGCGGGCGCTCTCCGAGATGCCCGGCAGGCGTTCGTGCAGCACCTTGGGATCGAGGTGATCGAGGTGCAGGTCGATGTAATCCTTGTTCGGCCCGCAGCCTCGGCCTTCGCGCATCTCGATGGTCATCGCCCGGGAGACCACGTCGCGAGAGGCGAGGTCCTTGGCCGACGGCGCATAGCGCTCCATGAACCGCTCGCCCATGCCGTTGGTCAGGTAGCCGCCCTCGCCGCGCGCGCCTTCGGTGACCAGGCACCCGGCGCCGTAGATGCCGGTGGGGTGGAACTGGACGAACTCCATGTCCTGCAAGGGAAGGCCGGCGCGCAGGGCCATGCCGCCGCCGTCGCCGGTGCAGGTGTGGGCCGAGGTGCACCAGAAATAGGCCCGGCCGTAGCCGCCGGTGGCCAGGATCACGGTCTGGGCACGGAAGCGGTGCAGGGTCCCGTCATCGAGCTTCCAGGCCGTGACGCCCCGGCAGACCTCGCCCTCCATGATCAGATCGAGGGCGAAGTACTCGATGAAGAATTCCACGCTCTTGCTCAGCGCCTGGCCGTACATGGCGTGCAGCATGGCGTGGCCGGTGCGGTCGGCGGCGGCGCAGGTGCGCTGGATCGGCGCCTCGCCGAAGTTGCGGGTCATGCCGCCGAAGGCGCGCTGGTAGATCTTGCCCTCGGGCGTCCGGGAGAAGGGAACCCCCCAATGCTCCAGTTCATAGACCGCGTCGGGGGCCTGGCGGACCATGTACTCGATGGCGTCCTGGTCACCCAGCCAGTCGGAGCCCTTGACGGTGTCGTACATGTGCCAGCGCCAGTCGTCCGGCCCCATGTTGCCGAGACTGGCGGAGATGCCGCCCTGCGCCGCCACGGTGTGGGAGCGGGTGGGAAAGACCTTGGTGACACAGGCGGTCTTGAGCCCGGCCTCCGCGCAGCCGAGCGCCGCGCGCAGGCCGGAGCCGCCGGCCCCGACCACCACCACGTCGAACTGGTGATCGGTGAAAGGATAGACGGCCATGGTCAGGTGGCTCCGGTGGCCAGGGCGACCTTCAGCAGCGAGACGATGGTCACCGCCGCGCCCCCGAAACAGAGCAGGAAATTGCCGATCAGCAGAGCGAATTTCGACGGCGTCTTGTGGATGTAGTCCTCGATGATCACCCGCATGCCCACATGCATGTGATAGAAGGCGGCCAGCGCCAGAAGGCACATCAACGACAGATTGAGGGGCGCGCGCAGCCATGCGCCGGTCAATTCATAGTCACCGCGGGCCAGCGTCATCGCCGCCCGGACGCCCCAGACGATCAGGATGAGCAGCGCCACGGCCGAGACGCGCTGGCCGATGAAATGACCAACGCCGGTCTTGGCCGAACCGAGGCCCCGGGCGCGGCCGAGGGCGGTGCGGTAGCCGGTCATGGCAGCGGCCCCGGCATGGCGACGAGGAACCACGCGCCGGCCGCCGCGACGATGGCGAACACGAACGCCGCCCAGGCGGTTCGGTCGGCGGTGGGCGGCGCCAGGCCCCAGCCCATGTCCCAGGCCAGGTGCCTGACGCCATTGGCCAGATGGAAGAATACCGACACCATCAGGACGAAGATGACCACGCGCCCGGGAATCGACGAAAGCAGGGCGATGTATCGGCCATAGGCCTCGGCGCCCGAGGCGAGCGCGAGGGCCCAGCCGGCCAGGATCAGGGTTCCGCCATAGAGCGCCACGCCCGTCGCGCGGTGAAGGATCGAGGCGGTCATGGTCACATGCCAGCGCCAGATCCAGATGTGTGGCGAGAGCGGGCGCGCCCGGCCGCCCGGCGAGGCTTCAGCCATCTATCCCATATCCCTTCGACGCGCCGATCGCGGGCGGACTTGTAAGCTCCGATCCACGGCTGTCAACGAAGCGACTCCCGCCATTCCCGCGTCCTCATCTCGCGCAGACGCGAGGTCGTGCGCTGGAACTCGAACGCCTGATCGCCGGCGGGATAGAGGCTGTCCGGCTCCCCGGCCGCCAGGACGACCAGGCGAGCGCGGGCCTCGTAGAGGGTGTCCACCAGGATCGCCAGGCGCCGCGCCTCGTTTCGCTGCTCGGGCGCGAGACGGGGCAGGGCTTCGAGGAAGATGGTGTGGAAGCGGCCGGCGATAGCGATGTAGTCGGGTGGACCCAGAGCCTGGACGCAGAGGCTGGCGAAATGCGCCCGCAGCATACCGCCGGCGGCGCGCGGCCAATGCTGCCGGCGGCCAAGGACCTCCAGGGTCGCGCCGGTTTCCGGCTCCGCCCCGAGCATGTCGAGCCAGAGCGCGTCGAAACGGCCCTCGTTGGTCGGGTCGATGGGCGAAAACCAGGCGCCGGCGGCGCGGAGCTTTTCCAGGCGATGATCGTGAGGCCCCAGGACCGGGACGACCTCGGTCCGCGCCACGAGCAGGTCGATGAACGGCAGGAAAAGTTGTCGGTTGAGCCCATCGCGGTAGAGTTGTTCCGGCGGCCGATTGGACGTGGCGACCAGGGTGACCCCGCGCGCGAACAGAGCCTCCAACAGCCGGCCGAGGATCATGGCGTCGGCGATGTCGGTGACTTCGAGTTCGTCGAAACAGAGCAGCGAGGCCGCATCGGCCACCACCTCGGCGACCGGCGTGATGGGATCGTCGCCTCTCGATCGGCGGAATCGCGCCCGCCGCGCCGCCGCGCCGCCGGTGCGCCAGGCATTCACCAGACCGTGGATCTCGGCCATGAACATGTGGAAGTGCACGCGCCGCTTTCGTCTCGTCGGCGCCGCCTCGAAGAACAGATCCATGAGCATCGACTTGCCCCGGCCCACGGGACCCCAGAGGTAGGCGCCGCGGATCGCCGTCGGCCGGCGGAAAATGCGCCCGCGCCGCGCTCCGGCGAGGTCGGCTTCCACTCGCGCGAGCGCCTCGACGGCGGCGACCTGGGCCTCGTCGGACGCGATCTGGTTGCTTGCGAGGCGCCGGGCGTATGCGGCGCGCAGGAGAGAGGCCATCGGGGCCGCCTATCGCCTCGCCGGCCTGATCACAACCGCGCCGTCCCTCTCAGGCGCCGAGGTCGCGCTCCACGGAGCGCCAGGTCTGGGGCTGTCCACAGACGCAGCCGCGCATCACGCCGGCCTTGGTCCACCAGATCAGGACCGGATAGGCGAACCTGACGCCGCTGGCCTTCAGCAGGGGAGTCAGATCGGCCACCGCCTTGCGGCCGGCCTCGATCACGGCGGTGCGCGCCACATCGCCATCGGCCGGCGGCAGTCCCGGCGCCGTCCAGGCGCCGGGCGGCGTCATCGCCAGCCACCGGCCGAGCAGCTTCCAGTCGCGGTTGACCCACAGTTCGGCGACCGTGGTGCGCTCCGCGGGGGTCGACAGCGCCTGGCCGTTTTGGTCGGCGCGGGCGATGGCGATGACTCGCGTATCGACCCCGGCGGCCTGCAGCCTGGCGAGTTCGGTCTGTTCGAACTGGATGCAATCGGGGCAGGCGCGATAGACGACGACGTAGAGCTTCGGCCCCGGCAGACGCGGCGAAACCCAGCCCGATCCCTCGAGAATCCTGGCGATCTCCGCCTGCCTGGTCTTGACGGTGTGCGGGCGCCAGCGGAGATCGAGATTCCACCACGCCCAGAATCCGCCGGCGACCACCAGCACCACCAGGATGCCGATGAGCCAGGCGCGAACGGTCTTCATCGGCGATCCCTCTGGTTCACCGCGATGGTGCGCTCCCATCGTCCCGAGGGTCAACCTTCGTCGGCGATCGCGCCCCTTGCACCGTCGGCCAAGCGGCGAGCATGTTGCCCGAGCATGGCCGTCGAATCGTCAATGTCCGCGTTGGCCTCCTGGGAGCGCCCGGGCGGCCACATCGTCGATCGGCTGATCGCCGAGCGGGCGCCGCGCCTGGCGGGCAGTCCCCTCTGGCCGCTGGCTCGGCCGTTGCTCTACGCCCTGCTGGACTATCGCCGCGCCCGGCGGATGGCCGACGCCATCGCCCCGATGGACGGCGCGCGGGCGCTGGAGTTCGTCTCTGCGCTCCTCGATGTCCGGGTCGAGGTTCGGGGCGCGGAGCGGGTTCCAAGGGGCGGACGGTTGATCGCCGTCTGCAATCATCCCACCGGCATCGCCGACGGGATCGCCGTTCATGACGCGTTGAAACCCCTGCGCCCGGACTTGATGTTCTACGCCAACTCGGACGCTCATCGGATTGCGCCGGGACTCATCGAGGTGTTGATTCCGGTGGAATGGCGTGAGGACAAGCGAACCCGCGAACGCACCCGGCTGACTCTCGCCATGACCCGCCAGGCCATGGAGGCCGAGCGCGCCCTGATGATCTTCCCGGCCGGCCGGATGGCGCGGTCGGGGTCCGGTCGGCGCCTGAGGGACCTCCCGTGGGCGCCCGGCGCGTTCTCGGTGGCGCGCAAGTACGCCGCGCCGATGCTGCCCATGCATCTCTCGGGGCCGTGGTCGAGCTTGTTTCATTTGTTCCACGGCGTCTCCGACGAACTGCGTGACATCACGCTCTTCCACGAACTCCTCAACAAGCGCGGCAAATCCTTCCGGCTGACCGTGGGTCGCCCGCTCGCCACCCAGGACCTGCCGCTCGATCCGGTCGAGGCGGCGGCGGCGACGCGGGCCTATGTTGAACAGGAACTTCGCGACGATCCCGATAGAGCTTTCGCATGATCGTGCCGGCCGAAGGCGACTTCCGACTGGGCAGGCAGGCCGACACTGAGCGGCTCGGCGCGGCGATAGCGGGGACGCTCGAAAAAGCCGAGGCGGTGTGCCTCACTGGCCCCCTCGGAGCGGGAAAGTCCGTCCTGGCGCGGGCCCTGATCCGCGCCCTGTGTCCCGGGGAGCGGGATGTTCCCAGCCCGACGTTCACCCTGGTCCAGTTCTATGATGGTCCGGCGTTCCGTATCGGCCATTTCGACCTCTATCGCCTCGCCTCGGCGTCCGAGGCCTTCGAGATCGGACTGGATGAGGCGCTCGAAGACGGCGCGGCGGTGATCGAGTGGGCCGAACGCCTGGGCCATCATCTCCCCGCCGATCGCCTGGATGTGGAGATTCTCATCGACGAGGATCAGCGCTATGCGCGGCTGAACCCTCATGGGGTCTGGGAGGGCCGATCGCTTGTCCTCTGACCGCGCGGCGCTGATCGACGCCTTTCTGGCGGCCAGCGGCCTGGGCGGGGCCGGGCGCCAGGTCCTGCCCGGGGACGCCTCGACCCGGCGCTACGAGCGGCTGCGGCCGGCCTCGGGGCCGAGCCTGATCCTGAT
>Ga0209483_1003266_pt1 | contig 10737 bp, 8 predicted proteins | sample NGEPerA_FD_184508 | JGI IMG/M metagenome (GOLD analysis project Ga0209483, IMG submission 184508) | Arctic peat soil microbial communities from the Barrow Environmental Observatory site, Barrow, Alaska, USA - NGEE PermafrostL2-A... | ecosystem: Environmental > Terrestrial > Soil > Wetlands > Peat...
GGTATAGCAGGCGTCGGTCTTGACCCGCAGCGCCCCGAACTGAACGGTCTCGCCGATATCCTCGTCGAACTTGATGATGCGGCCGGTGATCTTGTCGAGGCCGGAAAAACTCGCCTTCTTGTTGACGATCTTCTGCGCCGGCGGCTCGGTGACGATCTCGTCGCCGGGCTGAAGCGTGGGCGGCGATTGCGGGACGCCCTTGGGCTGGCGCTGCCCCGGCAGCGGATTGGCGGCCGGCGGCGCAACCCCGACGCCCTGGTTGGGCTGCGGCGGTGCGGCGCCGGGCGGGACATTCTGCGGAATGATGGTGGTGCCGGGCGGCGGCGCCAACGGCTGCGACTGCACCGATCCGGGGGGCGGCACGCCCTGCCCCGGCGGCGGACGATTGGGCGTCGGCAGGAGGCGGCCCTGCGGCAGTTCCGGCACGTCCTCTTCATCCTCGGGCTGCGGCTGGTTGCCGCGGGGAATGTTGCCGGGCGGACGCGGCGCGGGATCGGAAAAGATATTGCCGATCTGCGCGCGCGCCGGCGGCGCAAGCGGGATCGTCATGGCGGCAACGAGGGCCGCAAAACCAGTCAGGGCAATGGTTCGGAACATCTCGCGCGGCTTTAAAAAGCGAATCGGGCTGACGCCATTGTACATTCTCTGAGCCGCCCACGGGTCCACGGGTTAACACGCCGAATACGGCGGGGAAAGGGCGGCAGCCGGCCTGCTCCGGCCACTGGTCAGCCCATCCCGCCCATGGAATAGTCGTCCCGATCGACGTTCGCGCAGGCTTCGCGCCACCAGACTTCCGGAACAACCGGAGCAGCAGGGGAAACCATAGACATGGCCGATCGAATTCGCCTGGATGGCAAGGTCGCCGTCGTCACCGGGGCGGCCGGCGTCATCGGCACCGCGACCATGCTTCTGTTGGCCGAGCGCGGCGCGCGGATTGTCGCCGTCGACCGCAAGCCGCAGGAGCTGCAGGCCGCGGTCAAGGATTTGCCCGCCTCGGCGCAGGCGCTCGCCATCACCGCCGACGTTACCGACGAGGACGAGGTCGCGGCCTATGTCCGCGCCACCACCGACAAGTTCGGCGCCATCGACGTATTCTACAACAACGCCGGCATCGAGGGCGACATCGCGCCGATCGTCAAGTACTCGCTGGCGGCGTTTCGCCGGGTGCTCGACGTCAACGTGGTCGGCGTCTTCTTAGGCATGAAGCACGTGATGCCGGTGATGTTAAAGCAGAACTGCGGCAGCATCATCAACACCGCCTCGATCGCCGGGCTGATCGGCTCTGCCGATGTCGCGGTCTACACCGCCAGCAAGCATGCGGTGATCGGCCTCACCAAGAGCGCCGCCCTCGAATGCGCCACGTCAGCCGTGCGCGTGAACTGCGTCTGCCCCGGGCTGATCGACAGCCGGATGCTGAGCGCGATCATCGAAGGCCGCAATCCCGGCAACGCGCCGGTCCCCAACGACAGGATCGTGGAACGGATTCCGGCGCGCCGGCTCGGCCAGGCTTCCGAGGTCGCCTCGATCGTGGCGTTCCTCGCCTCCGACGAGGCGAGCTATGTTTCGGGCTCCGCCTACACTGTCGACGGCGGACGCACCGCGGGATGATGATCAGCGCACGATTGCCGGTTCGCGCCGACGCGCGCGCCGGAATGACAAGAACGTATCAACGCCAACAGGTGCATCTATCATGCCCGTGACCCTCGACCCCGATTCCGCCGCCGTATTCGCAGCTTTCCAGCAAGCCGGCCGGCCGCCTTTTGAGACGGTTTCGCCGGCCGAGGCGCGCGAACTCTATTTGCAGGGCCGCGTCGCCACCAATCCCGAGCCGCCGGCGCTCAAATCGGTCGAGCCGCTGGCCATCCCCTCGCCTGCCGGGCCGATCCCGGCGCGGATCTACACGCCGACGAAGCTGCGCAAGACCGGCGGTCTTTCGCCGTGCCTGGTGTTCTTTCACGGCGGCGGCTGGGTGATCGGCGATCTCGATTCTCATGATGTGGTGTGCCGCAAGCTCGCCGATGCCGGCGGGCTGATCGTGATCTCCGTCGACCACCGGCTGGCGCCCGAGCACAAATTTCCCGCCGCCGTCGACGACGCTATCGCGGCGACCAAATGGATCGCCGGCAATGCAAAGCAACTCGGCATCGATGCCTCAAGGCTGGTGGTCGGCGGCGACAGCGCCGGCGGCAATCTTGCCGCGGTGGTCGCGATCTCGGCGCGCGACGGCAACGGCCCGGCGATTGCGGGACAGGTGTTGATCTATCCCGCCACCGATTTCGCGATGACGCATCCCTCCCATCGCGAGCCCGAGACCAGCCTCCTGCTGACGCACACGGTGATCAAATGGTTTCGCGATCATTATCTGAACGGCGCCGCCGACGCGCATGACTGGCGGGCCTCGCCGGCGCGCGCCGCAACGTTCGCGGGGTTGCCGCCGGCCTATGTGCTGACCGCCGGCGCCGATCCCTTGCGCGACGAGGGCGATGAATATGCGCAGCGCCTGAAACAGGCGGGCGTGGCCGTGACATACCGGCATTTTCCCGGCCAGTTCCACGGCTTCTTCACCATGGGAAAATTGCTGCAGCAGGCCAATGTCGCAGCCGACGCGATCGCCGGCTGGCTGAAGGCGCTGAACTAGATCGGACCTGGAGAGACATCGAATTGGAAACCTCAACCTCGATCGAGATCGCCAGGCATACCCTGCTATCGTGCGGCCTCATTCTGGCGGTCGGCACCGTCGCCGCTTTGCTGGCGCAGAAGATCAGGATTCCCGATGTCGCGGTGTTCCTCGTCGTCGGCATCGCGATCGGCCCGCAGGCGCTTGACCTGATCGACATCAGAGCGGATTCGGCACTGAACCAGATCATCCTGTTGTTCGGCGCCAGCTATATTCTGTTCGACGGCGGCGCTGCGCTGCGCTTCCATGTTCTGAAGCAGGTCTGGATCACCATCGTCGTGCTCGCCACCGTCGGCGTCCTCGTCACGGCCGCCGTCACCGGCCTTGCCGCGCATTACATCCTGGGCATTCCCCCGATCGTGGCGCTGCTGTTGGGCGCCACGCTGGCCTCGACCGATCCGGCGACGCTGGTGCCGATCTTCCGCCAGGTCCGCATTCGCGACCGGGTGGCGCAAACCGTGATGAGCGAGTCCGCGTTCAACGACGCCATGGCGGCGATCGTCACCTTCGGCGTGCTGGCGGTGGCAATGGGTAGCGGCGAGTTCTCGCTTGCGAACTCGCTGTTCGACCTGCTCAAGCAATCCGTCATCGGCATCGCCGCCGGCGTCGCACTCGGCTACCTCGCCGCGCTGCTGATCGCCCACGAGAAGTGGGCCTTCCTTGCGGAATATGCCCCCGTCGTGACGCTGGTCGCAGTGATCGGCGCCTATTTCGCCGCCGCTGGGCTTGAGGCCAGCGGCTTCATGGCGGTGTTCGTGTTCGGCATCGTGCTCGGCAACAAGGAAACGTTTGGCTTCAAGATGGAGGCCGGCGAAGCGCAGAAGCTCGACGAGTTCGTCCTGACCACGGCCTTCATCATGCGGTTGTTTATTTTCATCCTGCTCGGCGCCCAGGTCGATTTCGCGCTGATGGGACGTTACTGGCTCGGTGGCGTCGCCGTCGTCACCGTGCTGATGCTGGTGGCGCGCCCGGCGACCGTGTTCCTGTGCGCCTGGCCGGATCGCCGGGCGCGATGGAGTTTTGCCGAACTGCTGTTCATGTGCTGGACCCGCGAGACCGGCGTCATTCCGGCCGCGCTGGCCGGACTGCTGCTGGGCATCAAGGCGCCCGGCGCCCAGATGATCGCCTCGGTTACCTTCATCGCCATCCTGATGACGATCCTGATCCAGGCGCCGACGACGCAATGGCTGGGACGCAGGCTCGGGCTGCTGCAATCGGGCTAGATGGGCGGCCTTTTCGAATTCTTCCACCAAGGTCCACTAGCCCACAACGGCATTTTAAGTATAAGTGATTGCGATTTAATTCCGGAGGCGCTCAACTAAAAATACAACAAGGGAGAAAATCATGAAAAAAAGCCGCAACAACGGGTTTGCTATCAGCCGGCGCACGCTTTTGGCGGGAGCCGCGGTTGGCGTCACCCAACTATCCGCCCCCTTCGTCATCACCGCGCGAGCCGCCGAAGCGATCAAGATCGGCCTGCTGCTGCCCAAATCGGGACCGTACGCCACCCAGGGTGAAACCGGCCACAACGGCGCGCAGGTCGCCGTCGATGATTTCGGCGGACACGTCCTCGACAGGCCCATCGAGATCGTCTGGCTCGATGAGGCGAACCCGCAGACCTCGCAGCAGAATATGCGCAAACTCCTTGAAGAGGAGAAAGTCGTTGCGGTCCAGGGCGGCGTGTCGAGCGGCGACGTCCTCGCCATCATGCCGGTTGCCGAACAGGCAAAAACGTTGCTGATGGCAACCGGTCCGAATGCCACCGAGATCACCGGCAAGAACTGCAACAAGTACACATTCCGCGTCGATCTGCCCAACAAGGTAACGGTGCAGAGCGTCTATCCGATCCTGAAGGAACGCGGCAAGAAATGGTATTTCGTGGTCGCCTCCTATGCATGGGGAATCGATGCCTATGCGCAGATGAAGGACGTTCTGGTCAAGGATGGCGGGACCGTCGTCGGTTACGACCAGGCGCCGCTCGGAACAACCGACTTCAGTTCCTATCTTCTCAAGGTGCGCCAGGCGAAACCCGATGTGGTGTTCGTCGGCCTCGGCGGAACCGACCTCACCAACTTCCTGAAGCAGATGCATGAGATCGGCCTGACACGGCAGATGGGGCTTTCGGGCCCGATCGTAAACGATACCGATCTATGGGCGGCCGGACCCGACGTCGCCTTTGGAACTTTTCCGAAATTGTGGAACTACACCGGTCCTCACATTACCAAGCGCAGCGCCGATTTTGCTGCGGCCTATCAGAAGAAGAATGGCGCGCCCCCCGAGGTCGAAGGCTGGCAGGACTGGTTCGGCGCCACCGCCATTCTCACCGCCATCAAGGAAACCAAGTCGACCGATTCGGCCAAGCTGGTGGCGTTTCTGGAACAGCACAAGTTCGACGGATACAAGGACACGCCGATCGGATTCCGAAATTTCGATCACCAGTTGGTCCAGCCGCTGCTGGTGACCAGGGTGAAAGAGAAGATCACCGACAAGTATGATTACTTCGACATCCTGTCCGAATATCCGAAAGATCCGTCGCAGCTGGAGGCGGCCTACGGAACCCAGGCCGAGATTGGCTGCACCTTCAAGAGCTAGCTGAAGTCTCTCTCTTCATTGCCGGGCGTGGCGGCCTTGCGCCGCCGCGCCCGCGGCATCTCCCAACTGGACCAGACATGACCGAGCTGATTATCTCACAGGTCGTCAACGGACTCGTGCTCGGTTTTCTCTACGTACTGATTGCCATCGGGCTGTCGATCATTTTCGGCATGCTCGGAATCGTCAATTTCGCCCATGGCGTCTATTTCGCCCTCGGCGCCTATTTCGCGCTGACGCTGCGCGACAGCCTCGGCCCCTGGGCAATCGTGCTGGCGCCGCTATGTGTCGGCGTTGTCGGCATGATCATCGAGATGACGCTGATGCGTCCGCTCTATGGCAAGGAGCCGCTGCTCGGCCTGTTCATGACCTTCGGGATCGCGCTGTTCATCGAAGAGCTCATTCGCACCATCTGGGGCGCGACCGGCCACCCCTTCAATCCGCCGGCTTTCCTGTCCGGTTTCGTGATCTGGGGGCCGGTGCTGGTCACCAAATACCGGCTGTTCGTGCTGGTCGTAACCGTATCCATCCTGCTCGCTCTGTGGCTGTTCCTCCGCGGCACCCGCTACGGCCGCATCATCCGCGCCGGCAGCCGCGACCCCGAGATGGTCAGCATGCTCGGCATCAATCTGAAGCGGGTGTTCACCGCCGTGTTCGGTCTCGGCACCGCAGTGGCGGGCATCGCCGGTGTTCTGGCCGCGCCACTGTGGAGCGTGGTGCCTTCGATGTCCGAGGCGGCGATCATGCCGGCCTTTGTGGTGGTGACGATCGGCGGGCTCGGCAGTTTTGCGGGCGCTGTCATCAGCGGGCTTTTGGTCGGCGTCTCCGTCGCGCTGTCGATCCAGTTCTGGCCGGCGGCATCGACCGCGGTGATGTACGCGCTGATGATCGTGGTGCTGCTGATCCGGCCGCGCGGCCTGCTTGGCGAAAGCTGGGAGCGCTTCGAATGAAGAGCGCGCCCAAATGGCTTTGGCATCCGATCCTGGTGGCCGGCATCGTGTTTGCGGTGCTGCCGTTCCTCCTGCCGCGGATCGGCTCGTCGGCAAGCCTCGCAACCGAGATCGCGATCTACGCGCTCTACGGCCTCGGCTTCAACCTGCTGCTTGGCTACACCGGCCTCGTGTCGTTCGGCGCCTCGGCCTATTTCGGCGCTGCGGGTTATGCGGCAGGCATCGCCTTCCTGCGCCTGTTCGACAATATGTATCTGGCGATTGCGTTCGGCACCGTCACGGCGGCCGGGCTCGGGCTCGTCCTCGGTCTTCTCATCCTGAGACGGCGCGGAATCTATTTCTCGCTGCTGACGCTGGCGTTCACCCAATTGTTCTACGAGATCGCCTTCAAGTGGACCGACGTGACCGGCGGCGAGAACGGCCTGCAGGGGATTTCCAGGCCCAGTCTGACTTCGCCGCTGGAATATCATTATTTCGTGGTCGGCGTCGTGCTGTGCGGGATGTACGTGGTCTGGCGCATGGCGCACTCGCCATTCGGCCGCGTGCTGCAGGCGATCCGCGACAACGAACAGCGGGTGCAATGTCTCGGCTATGACACCCAGCGCTACAAGCTCGGCGCCTTCGTGCTGTCGTCCACCATCATCGGACTCGGCGGCAGCCTGCTGACCTTCCTGATCCAGAGCGTCTACGCCGACAACCTCAACTGGCAGCACGCCGGCGATCCCGTGATGATGACGATTCTGGGCGGTATTCATCACTTCCTGGGACCGACCTGGGGCGCGATCATTTTCCTGGTGCTGAGTGATCAGTTGAGTTCGCTGACCGAACATTGGTGGCTGTTTTTCGGCGCCATTCTCATCGCCTTCATTCTGCTGTCGCCGGAAGGCGTGTCGGGGATCTGGTTCCGGCTCACTGGCCGGCAACGCTGGACCTTGACCAGTGAGGACATTCCGCCGCGACCGCGTGAGATCAAAGGGCTGCTCGACACCGAATTGGCGGCCTCGACCGAAGGCGACCGCGCCGTGCTCGAAGTCCATGGCCTGACCAAACGGTTCGGATCGCTGGTTGTCGCCGACAAGATCGATCTTCAGGTCAAGGCCAACACGCTCCACAGCCTGATCGGACCGAACGGCGCCGGCAAGACCACCTTCTTCAACATGCTGACCGGCCTGTTGCCCAGCCAGGGAGGGCGGTTGAGCTTTCTCGACCGCGACATCACGGAGATGCCCGCGCACAGGCGTGTCGACGGCGGGCTTGCGCGGTCGTTCCAGATCGTCAGCGTGTTCAAGCATCTCACCGTATTCGAGACAGTTCGCGTCGCGGCTCAGGCGCGCTCGCCCTATCGTGCTTCGCTGTGGCGCGACGCCTATCAATTGCCGGGGGTTTGCGAGCGCGCCTGGAGCCTGCTGGCCACCGTGGGCCTGGTCGAGCGCGCGCATGAAGCGTGCGCCAACCTTGCCCATGGCGAGCAGCGGCTGCTCGAAATCGCGGTGGCGCTCGCCACCAATCCGGAATTGCTGCTGCTCGACGAGCCGCTGGCGGGGCTCGGCGATGCCGACCGCGAACGGATCGGCGTCTTGATCCGCGACCTCTCACGGCACCACACGGTGCTGTTGATCGAGCACGATATCGACCGCGTGCTCTCGTTGTCGGACCGCATCACGGTGCTGCACCAGGGACGCGTGATTGCCGAAGGCGATCCGGCCATGATCGCCAAGGATCCGGCGGTGCTCGAAGCCTATCTCGGCCGTCACGGCACCCGCCGCAGCCTCCCGGCGCAAGCAGCAACGGTCGCCATCCAGCGGCCTGCCCTTCTCACGCTCAGGGATATCGACGCCGGCTACGATGCCAGCAGCATTCTGCGCGGCGTCAATCTCGAGGTGCGCGAAGGTGAAGTGGTGGCGCTGCTCGGCCGCAACGGCGCCGGCAAGACCACGACCTTGCGCACCATCATGGGCGTGCTGAAGCCGAAGCAGGGCTCGATCAGTTTCGCGGGTCAGGAAATAACCGCGTTGTCGCCGGACCTCGTCAATCATTCGGGGATCGCGATCGTCCCGGAGGGACGCCGGATCTTTCCAAACCTGACGGTGGTCGAGAACCTGATGCTGGGGCAGCGCGACGGCGGCTGGCCGCTCGACGACATCTACCAACTGTTTCCCAAGCTGCGCATGCGCCAGGATGCGCGCGGCGAGAACCTCAGCGGCGGCGAACGCCAGATGCTGGCGATCGGGCGCGCTTTGTGCGCGCCGCAGAAACTGATCCTGCTCGATGAACCCTTCGAGGGCCTCGCGCCATCGGTGGTGGCCGAAGTGCTGGCCGCCATCGAGCAGATCCGCGGCAAGACCAGCATTCTGCTGGTCGAGCACAAGGTCGATCTGGTGCTCGATTTCGCCGACCGGGTCTATGTCATGGTCAACGGCGAGATATCCTATGCCGGCGAAACCGCCGGCCTGCGCGGCGACGTCGAAACCCAGAACAGGCTGCTCGGCGTCGGCACCGCCGTTCTGGTGGAGACCCCGGCGAACGCGTGAATCGCGAATCAACGGGCTCTCAAGGTCGAGATTTGTTAACGGTTCGGTGCAAAACTCCCGGCATTAACGGCTGGGGGTTTGACCCTTGAAATTTGAGAACGGAACCATTCAGGATATCAGGGCGACGGGTCAACGCGGCCTGGCAACCTGCTGGGCGCGTCTCGCGAAAACCGGCCTTCCTTCATTCGAGCAGTTCAGCCCCGCCCAGGGGGTTCACGATCCAAAACAACTTGCGGTCTGGAAAGTCGAAGCCGACGACGCGCAATTGGTGTTCCGGGCGCTGTATCGTGGCAGCCTGCTGGATGAAGCCTTCAACGAGGGCTGGACCGGGAGGACGCTGACGGCGGTAACCCCTCCGTCCCTGCAACCCCTGATCATCGGCGCATCCAATCACTGCGTCAGTACCGGATGCGCCATCTACACGGTTCTCAGGACCAGCGCCGGCGCAGGACTTCCCATTGAATTGGAGCGTCTGCTACTGCCGTTCGGCGCAGACGGCCGCGTTCAGGTCGTCGTCGCGTCGCTGCACCTTATTGGCCGAACAACCGCGGTCGGACGCCGCAAGGCCGTCCAGGATTTCAAGGCGCAATCGGAAAGCGTGCTTGCGGTCAGAATATCAGCCGCCAGCTTCGAGGAAGCACAGCCGCTTGCCGAACTTGCCGACGGATGATCTGCGTCATCAGCCCGCACGCGCGGCGCGGCGCAACGATTGCGGCGGCTGGCCGAAGGCCCGGATGAAGGCGCGGCGCATCCGTTCCGGATCGCGAAAGCCGACTGATTGCGCCACCAGCTCGATCGCCTCGCACGAGGATTGCACCCGCTGACGCGCCACTTCGATGCGCAACCGCTCCACCGCCTTCGACGGCGTGGTGCCGGTCTCGGCGATGAAGGCGCGGGTAAAATGCCGCGAACTCATGCCGGCCTGCTCGGCGAGATCCTCCACCGTCAGCGGTGCGTCGAGATGTTCGCGCGCCCAGCCTAGCAGTGCGCCAAAGCGGCCCGAAGGGGCCTTCAATTCCAGCAGCGAGGAGAATTGCGACTGGCCGCCGCTGCGGCGGTGATAGAGCACGAGCTGCCGCGCGGTCTGCTGCGCGATCTCGTCGCCGAAATCCTCCGCCACCAGCGCCAGCGCCAGATCGATGCCGGCGCTGATCCCGGCCGAACTCCAGATGTTGCCGTCGCGGATGAAAATGCGGTCGGGCTCCAGCTTGACGTTGGGATAGGCGGCAAGAAATTGCCTGGTGCGCCGCCAATGCGTGGTGGCGCGGCGGCCGTCGAGCAGGCCGGCTTCGGCCAGAATGAAGGCGCCGGAACAGACGCTGGCGACGCGGACGCCGCGTTTTGCGACCGCCTGCACAAAGCCCAGCGTCGTGTCGCGCGTTGCCTCGGCGTCGACGCCCTCGCCGCCGGCCACGATCAAGGTCGAGATTCCGCCGGACGGCTTGAGGCCGCGCGCCACCAGTTCGACCCCCGAGGAGCTGCGCACCGGACCCGGCTTTGCCGCCATCACCCTGATCGACGAAACCGCACCGGCGAGGCGCGTGGCGATCTCAAACACCGAAATCGGGCCAGCCGCGTCCAGCAACTGGAAATCGGGAAATACCAGAACGCCGATCATGATTTTGCTCGTGTCTTGAAATGAGGGAATTATGGCATTTAAGACAAGAGAGGATCATGGCAGGATGACGGGGTCAAGCGTGTTCTCGTCTATCTAACCTTGGAAGGATTTCTACGATGCCAGCGCCACTTCAGATCGGTCTTGTGATTTTTCCCAAGGTGACCCAGCTCGATCTCACCGGACCGCTGCAGGTGTTTTCAAACCTGCCGGGCGCTGTCGTGCATCTGATCTGGAAACGCATCGAGCCTGTCGCCACCGATACCGTGCTGACGCTGACGCCGACGGTCAGTTTCGCCGACTGCCCGCAACTCGACGTGATCTGCGTCCCCGGCGGGGCCGGCATCAACGACATGGTCAACGATGAGGAGATGC